>Ga0209018_1000019_pt1 | contig 160684 bp, 140 predicted proteins | sample YNPBryBLVA2012_FD_185814 | JGI IMG/M metagenome (GOLD analysis project Ga0209018, IMG submission 185814) | Anoxygenic and chlorotrophic microbial mat microbial communities from Yellowstone National Park, USA - YNP Bryant BLVA 2012 (SPAdes)... ... | reverse complement strand
TAGCTGCCGGCTCCCACCCCCGTCCAACTGTACGTGTACGGACTGGAAGTATCTGTGTTCAACAGCGTCGTCCCGCTGTAGAACCGGACACTGGCGATGGTGCCGTCACTGTCGGAAGCCGTCGCGACGAGGTTCACCGTCGCCGGTGCAGTGTAGGTGCTGCCGTTCACCGGGCTGGTCAGGTTGACCACCGGCGGCTGGTTCACCGTCCCACCACCGAACGGACATCCCGCCACCCACACCGGCCCGTTCAGCAGCGTCCCCGCACTCCCGTTCGCCGTCTCGTCCGCCGTCGTCGTTCCCGTCCCCTCGTCAAAATGCCACAGCCCCAGCGTGTTGGCATCCACCGCAAACGCCGCGTTCGGCACCGTGTACGTCGCTGCGGTGTACCGCGCTACGTTGCTGATGCGCAGCTCGTCTATCACCCCGTTGAACGTCTCGTTGCTGTCGTCCAGGTCTCCCACCAGAATCGGCACGTCCGCCAAACCGCTGATCGTCCCGCCCTGCGCCGCCGTCGCCACGCGGGTCCTGTTGAGGTACAAATAGTAGTTGCTCCCCGTACCCACCAGTGCGCAGTGCAGCCATGTCCCCGTGCTCACCGCGTTGTTGCCGCTCTCCAGCCACGTCGCGTTGCTGAACTGTCCCGTCCGCGACACCCCGGCGCCGATCCGCCGGGTGCTCTCCTGAATGTATATGTCCCACTCCAACAGTGAGTTCAGCGTCCGCCGTCCAGCCACTACCTGGTAGTCGTAGTGGTGATTGTTCCCCCCATCCCACTTGAACCAGCACTCCACCGTGAACGCGTTCGATATCGTCGGCGTCCGCGTGCTGATCACCACCCGGTCATCAGAACCATCGTACTTCAGGGCAAAGTTCCCCGACGGACCACCGGCGCTGATTATAAAGTTGCCATCCGAGGTGTCACTGGCCGTCCCGCCGCCTGCCTGCTGCACCCGCAACCGGCAGCTGGCACTGATAGTGCCCGGCATGGTCACCACCGCGGAACTGACGTTGGGGACACCCGAGGCGAGCGTAGTCCACTGGGAGCCTCCGTCCAGGGATACTGCGATATCCACCGTCGCGGGGGGTGTACCGCCGCCAAGACTTGACCAACCCACTTTCACTGCTGAACCCGCAGCAACCGTCTCGCCGCCGTTCGGATAGTTGACGACAATGACCGGCGTCGCGCTGCGCGGCATCAACACCACATCGTCCATGTCGCAATCCACGCGGATGTTGTGGCCGTAGTTCTCCAGCCGGAACTGCACCGGCCGGGAATCGGTCTCGTTGTAGGTGAACTGTCCTCTGATCTGGCGCCACACGTTCATGGGCGTCGGCTGGATATCCAGATTATAGAACTCGTTGCCGTGGTCACCGCCGCCGTTGTTCTGCATGTTCAGCCGCATGCCGCCCCAGTTGCTATTGTCTCCGTCGGGAGCAGTCGTAGTCAGGGCGGCATACTGGTTGAATCGTATCCATGCGCTCAGCTCGTACGTCGTGCCGCGGGCAAGCGTAATGACATTGTAGGTATTGTCGGTTGTATCGTCCGGCTGACAGTTGCCCGGATTGCTGTCCCGTACGGAACCGCCGCACCGCAGCCCGATGCCCGAGTTCCCGCCGTGCCACGACTGGCCGCCGGCCGAGGTACAACGTCCCCCGTGCCACTGCAGCTTCATCGCCTGTGTGCCGGTGCGGGCGTTGGTGGACAGTACGGTGAAAAACATCGGGTACCACTCGTAGGTGTGCCACGGTTTGGGCCACGTGCCGTTCGCGTCGGGCACTGGACCTTCAAAATTGGCGTTGGGTATCATATTCTGGGCGGTCAGAAAGACCGCCGCAACTATCACCCACACCATACCGCCGATACTCCTGCGCAGATTCTTCATTTCCCCCTCCCCTTCATGCGACGTTCGGCGCGTTGCGTTCCGTTCGTCCGCACCACGCGCCACAGACGATTGTCCCGGTACATGCACGTGACCGGGGTACGGAATTCCTTCGGATCGCAGTACACGAACGACATGACGATCAGCTCGTCGCCCACCTCGCCGAGCCGCGCCGTGCCGCCCTGCAGGCCGACCTCGCGCGAACCACGCCGGCCTTCTATGACGTACGTCTCAAACCGCTCGCCGTTTGCGGTGTTGACCACCAGCACCGCTTCGTAAGGGGCGATGCCGGCGCGCTCGATGAACGCGGGATCCAGCTTGATGCTGCCGGTGTAGCGCAAGTTCTTGGACGTGACTGTCAGGCCGTGCAGCTTGGCCTTGAGATATTTTACCATCATATCGGTATCCTCGTTACCGGCGGCCCGACGGCCGCCGCAGTCGTTGCACCGCGCACATCGTCCGGTCCGGCGCCCGTCCGGTCACCGCTCCTGCAGCCCCAATAACCGGGTCACTTTCTCCCGGAACGGCTTAAGCTCCATGGGCTTGGACAGGAAATCGTCCGCCCCCGCCGCGCGCATCTTTTCCCGGTACTCGGGCGAATCGTACCCGGTCACTGCGAGGATGCGTATGTGCGCGAGCTTGGGGGTCTGCTTGATATTGGCGCACACCTTGAACCCGTCCAGGCCGGGCAGCAGGATGTCAAGAATGATGAGATCCGGCAGGTACTCCCCCACCACCAGCCCGGCAGCAAACCCGTCAAACACCGACTTGACTTCCACGTTCTGCAGAACCGACAGCGCGTCTTTGACGAAGTCGTGTACTTCGGGTTCGTCATCAATGATGAGCACCTTCAGCACGGTGATCCGCCCGATATTCTCTTTGATGTCCCGTATGGACATCCCCTGGTCCAGCATCTCGCGGATGCGCTTGAGCCGCAGCAACGATTCCCGCTCACTGTACAGCCGGAACCCGCCGGACATATACTCGGAAACCCGCAGCAGGGTCAGGTCGGTGTAGTACTTGATGGTGGAAACAGGCAGACCGGCTTTCTCGGCGAGCTCGCCGATCTTCAACAGCCCCAGTTCGATGCGCTTGCTCTTTTCCATAGACACGAATGAACACGCCTCCCCCGCAGACACCCGCAACGGACACCGGCGCCCCACGCGCGTGCCCGTGCCACGCCTGTGCGATGAATCAACCTACAAAATGCAAGACTCCGTTTCAACCTCGCGCGCACAACCGGAAACCGCGCACCAAGCTGCCTACTTGCCCAGCTCCCGGAGCACCCGGGAAGTCAGGCCTTTCAGGCGGAACGCGGTCACGTACCGGTCTATGGACTTTTTGATGTAATCTATCACGAACCGCTCCGGATCCTTCACCACACCCAGCTTGACCAGATTTGCATATAGCGTGCGGCGGGCGGATTTGACCTCCGGAGTGTTGAACGTGTAGTGCCCGTTAACGAACATGATCTCTTCCAGCATCTTCGGATCAGCCTCCACCCGCTCTCGCGTGAGCCGCGGGTCCGGCTTGATGAGCCACTTGGTCCAGCGACCGCTGTCCAGAACGGCCTTCTGGATGACCGCAATGAACCCCGACGGCCGGAGTTTCCGCGTCGCGCCGGATGCTTTCGCCAGCGCCTTCTCCTCCATGCGGGCGAGCTTCACCAGCGCTTCGGTTTCGGCCACCCCGTACTCGGGCGCGACGTTGGACGCGGTGATGCGCTCTTTCGGATGCCGACGCAGGCACTCGGTCGACAGGTAGTCGGCGTTGTGCTCTTTGAATCCGATACCGTGCTTGGCCGCGATCTCTGTGAGAACGCGCGCCGTTTTGAAATCCGTCGTGCCCATGTTCCGGCGCATCTTGACCAACGTCCCCGTCTGCCCCACGATGAAGGTGGGTTTGGGCAGCCGCTTCGCCGCCAGCTCCCGAGTCAGCGTGACGATGAACTCCTCAAATGCCGACGCCGCGGTGAGCCCGCCGGAAATCTCGTCCGTCCCGATTTCGTAGGAGACCGGACCGATGCCGCGCCGGACGCGCTCCTTCTCCACGAATGCGATCAGCTCCACGGTACGGCGGATCACCACCTCCATCGGGATGGGCGAGGGGATGTGCGGGTCCTTGGTCGGGTCGATGTGCAGCACGTTGAACCCGTTGAGGATGTCGGCGAGGTACGACTTCTTAGCCAGGTCCATCGCCTTGGCCTCGGGCAACTTCGCAGCCCGCTCATTGTCCCGCTGCCACGGCCCGCCGTGGTCACGGCACAGGTACAGCAACCCACGGAACCCGACCTTCCGCGACAGCCGACGGATGACCGCGTTGAAGTTCTTCTGCGTGGAACAGAACACATACCCGCCGCCCAGTTCCGCAGCGTCTATCTGATTGCGGCTGGCGATCAGCATCACCGGGAAATCCTTGTCCCGCGCCAGCTCCAGCGTGGCGATGAACGTGTCCTCGGACATGGGGCCGATGCCCAGCATGGTGACCGGCCATCGTTTGCGTATGATGAGCTGGGTGACGTCTTCCAGGGAAACAGCGCCTACGGCTCTCCTGTGGGATACAACCTGCATACGGGCGACCTCGCTTTCGGGAAAAGTGATGGGGCGACACCGGGCAAGCGGCTACTGTCCGGCTCTGTTGATTATATAAAAAAACCGACGGAAGGTCAAGCACACCCCACCGGCGAACCCGCGCAGGTACAGCAGTCCGTCGTCGGTGTCCGCGCTGACGCTCCAGCCGCCGACGTGCCGCCAAGGGTTTACGGCTTATCTCCAGTAACCGCTCTGCCCAATACGGCGGACTTGTGCCTCTTGCATACGGTGCACGAACTGTCAAAAATCGCCACTCGCGAAAAGCATACACCCTTTCCTTAACCGGTTTGTTCGGTATATCTCGGAATCCTGCACCTTCGCCTGGACAGTGAGCCGGTTCTCCATCGTCAATTGACCACCCGCACGCTCCAACCCGGCTACCTGGTGCTCGTCTAGCCGGTTGCGCTGTCAACAGGTTGGACTATTTTTCATGTGCCAGGGTACCCGGCTTCCCTACCGGGCGGAGGGGCACACCTTCACGACAGATTCTCCTCCTGGGGTGACACGGAGCGTCCCGGGGGAGGTGCCGCCGATGGCCCTGACCGTGACCTGCTGCGCCACCGGCGACGTGTTCTTCAGGACGAGAGTGACATCACCACCTGCGTGGTTCGTCAGGTCCACCACCACCTCGCCCGTTGCGAGCGAATCGCGGTAGAACGCATGCACCAGCGCCCCGCCCGGCACGGGGGCGTTGCGCACGCCGATGTACGACCAGTCCACCGGGTAGCGCGGGATGCGCAGGGTCTCGTCGGGGCGCTTCCGGTGGCCGCTCGTGGTACGTGCCTTCGGCAGCACCGGCCGAACCACCACGGCGTCCCGCTCCGCATCGTATCCCACCCCCGCCAGTTCCAGGAGCGAGAGCAGGTAGAAGGTATGGGACCACCCCTGCGGCAGCGGCTGCAGGTCCGGCCGCGGCGCGGGCCCGCAGATCTCTCCTTTCCAGTTTACGCAGTCCGCGAGGTATGAGCGGCCGAACTCGTTGAATCCTGCGTCGAGGTCGTTGTACGTCAGGTCAAGACCAGCGTCCACGTCGTCACCGGTGTTCCTGCGGAAGAGCAGTTCCGGGAGGCGCAGCTGCGTCGTGATCACAAACGGGTTGCGCACCGTATCGCCGTAGCTCGCCTCGAACGACGCCACCGCGACCGGGTCGGTGAGCGGCACGTAGTCCCGTGCGAGCACCGTCGCAAGCTGGGTGGTATGCAGGTGCCCGTCCGGGTATTCCTTCGCGCCGTCACGCCGTTTCACGCTGAACCAGGTGCCGTGCGCCGGATCCAAGAATTCCTTCGCGACGACCTCCCGCAACGCCTTCCCTTCCTTTGCGAACCGCGCGGCGTCTGCACGTTTCCCAAGCAGCGCGGCCATCTGCGCGAGCCGTTCGAGGCTCAGCACGGTGTGCGCCGCCATGTAGAACCACTTCCCGTGAGTGTGGGGGCCGGTATTGTCGTCGTTGAGCGCGAAGATGAGCCGGTCGTCGTTCTTGCGTGATTCCCTGAGCAAGAAGTTGCACGCTTTCTTTGCCATGGGGTAGTACCGCCGCACGGTGTCGAGGTCCTTCGTCCTCTGATAGTACTCCCACAGGCTCGTCGCCGCGTACGGCGGCTCGCACATCTCGAGGATGCCCACGACGGCACGCCGTTCGTGTGGTAGTGCGCCCACCAGAAACCCGCGGCATCCTGGACCTTCGCGTGGAATCTGAAGTGCGTCTGCGCGAGCGAGCGGTCGCCGAGGCGGGTGAACACCCGGGATATCTCCGAGGAGTCGCGCATCCAGCAGTAGAGGTAGAACCTGATGGACGCGATGATGCAGGAAGGCTTCTCGTGCATCTTGCCGTACACCACGGAGCGGGTGTAGAGGTAGTTGAGGAGCGGATCGGGCGTCACGACCGTCTGGAGCGAACCGACGTACGAGCGCCACCAGGAACGGGTGCGTTCCAGTTCTCGTGCCGCATCGAGCGCTCGCAGCGCTTTCGCGCACGCCCCAGCATCGCCGGTGGTCGGCGAGAGGAACACGGCAAGGGAGACCGCGGACCCGGGCCCTACATCAGCGAGGTTCCACGATGCTTCCACGCGCGCCGGCGCATTGTCCGTGGCGTCCGTGAGGCGGTGCGCGGACAACGGGAGCGACGCGGCGAGTACGAGGGAGAGCGTGTCGTCGACCGCATAGGTGATCGGGTCGCGCGGGCCGGTGATCGGGTCGCCCTTGACCTCGCGCGTGAAGATGCGTTTGAATGTGCGTTTCGCGCAGACGGCGCCGTTATCCAGCAGTTCGACCCGGTTCTCCTTCCAGTCCGGCGGCACCTCGGCACCGGGGACCTCGTCCGACGGGTCAAGGTCGATGCTCGGCACGAGGGTCGCGTCCAGCGCGAGCCGGCGCGCGGCCTTCCCCGTGTTCCTCACCTCGAACGAGCGCACGAGCACGTCGCTGTCCGGCGGCAGGAACATCGTCTCCGTCACCTCGAGGCCGTCCGCCGCGTAGCGCACCCGGATGACGGGCAGGTACGACTCCTGGCCGTATTCGACCACGGTGTCACGGGAGAGACGGATGACACGGCTGTCGGCACGGTCGCGCAGGGAGATGTGGTAGTCGGTCAGCTGATACTGACGATAGTAGGGCTTGTTCCAGCCCGTGAGGCGCAGCTCGTACACCGAGTTGTCCGCACCGACCCTGAACGCTGCGTAGAGCCGCATATTGTCCAGGCAAAGGTAGGGATAGTCTGTGTGCACCTTCCCATCGTCCGCACCGACCGTGAACCTCCCCCACCGGTCCCAGTACGCCTTCACGGCGCGCGCGGCTTCAAACACCAACGGCTCAAATGGCGCGTCCCTGACGCACGCCTCGGCGAGCGGGCGCGTCTCTTTCGCAAGCATCGACGCCTCGCTTCCCGCCGCAAGGACGAACGCCTGCCGGGCAGCCGTGCTGCCCGCGATGAGCGCCGCGCCGGCGACGGTGAGCGGATCCATGTCCTGCTCCTTCATCTCTGCCGTCTCTTGCTTCATTGGGTCCATGATCGTGCTTCCGTTTTGTGGGTTGTATACCCGTTTTTTATCCGGCGGTCAACCCCGAACCACTGAAACGCTTCGCGCCCATTCAGTCCAAGGCTTGATGACGCTCAGCAAGGCGGGTATCTCTTTGGCATTGCTGTACGCGGCGGCGGTTTCCGGAACGGTCGGATAACCGGAGATGTTCGAGGTGTAGGATTCCCGGTTACCGGAGACGTCGTAGGAAAACTTTCAAAGCCGCGGCGGAGGCAGTCCACACGGACGAGCTGGTACAGGGAGCCGCCGGTGGATCGGTATCGGCCTGCCGTACGGTGTGTATTACTTGTTTTGCGGTTTTTTGTCAATAGAAGTTTTGAGCATTGTTTTCTGTCGGGCGGTGCGGGGAGTTCTCTTTACTTTCACTTCAAAATCCCGGTGTCCCCCATCACTTCGAGGCCGACGTGGCGGGCGTCTCCTGCAAACACCCGTTCCCAGCCAGAACCACGGCGTTCCCACAGACCTACCGACGCGCGGGCACGGATGCTTTCGCCCACCCGTCCCTGCATCGCTCCGGCGACAGGCGAACGCAGCGGCTGGTTCTCGGCCGTGGCACCGGGACGGAACAGCATCACCTCCAGCCGCAGACGCCCTCTGACGAAGCGAAGATCCACCCGGTCGGAGTGGACGCTGAGATGTTCAAGCCGCGAGCCGTTGTACGATGCGAAGATGTGCACCTTCCCGTCGTGGAGGAACCCCGCGATGAAACCGGTGAACGAGCCTCCCAGCCAGGGGACGCGCGCGACCGACACCATCAACGAGGTCCGCGGAGCAGCGAAGTGGTTGGTCTGCGCCCATATCCACGCCTGCGGGAATGAGGTTCCCCAGTCTTTTTCCAGGTACCCTCGACCCCCGGTGAAGTCCACCCGGACGCCGTCCACTTCCAACCGGCCGGTGATATCGTAGTCCATGCTGAGGACTCCGTGGTAGCACTCCATGAACGGCACGAACGAAAACGGACCCATCGCCCCGGGCGACAGTAACGACCGCGGCCATGGGACCTGGTTGAGAAAAGTGAGTTCGCCGTGGATACGGTGACCGGAATCGGCGAGGTCCAGGCACAGGTGCCGCGCGGAAAACGTGTTGGAACCGATGGCGACGTCAAAGGAACGGCGTGCGGCGTGGAAAACCTCGCGCGGGAAACCGAACCAGCAGGTGCGACCGGATATGCCGTCGAGGATTTGTACGAACGCACCGCCGGGATCCGCCGCACCGTCTCCCAGGGAAATCCCGGGAATCACCGCGAGGATGTGCCGTTCGGAGGAGTCCACCACCTTGTAGTACCAACCTTCAAAGTATCGTGAGCTTCTGCCGAAACCGTGGTAGCGTTCGGGATGCAGGATGTTGCGCATGTCACGTTCCCGATTGGGTCCGGTTCGTCTTCCCGGCTAGCGCGAGCGCCGTGAGCATGGTTTCCAGGTCGCGGTACCCTTCGGCGAAGGTGTTGATGAACTTGCCTCCTGTGGTCACCGCCCGGTGAAACTCGGCGAATTCTCCGCGAAAGCCTCCGTCGTCGGGAACCGTAGTGGTGTGCGGTTGTTTGCCGGGGATGTATATCGTGAGGCGGTTCCAGACGACCGACAGGGTGCCTTTGGTGCCGAAAACAGTCAGGGTGTTGTCGGAGCAGCCGCGCGCGGTGAAAAAGATGGAGAAGGTGCCGTGGACATCGTGAGACGCGCGGGCGGTCATGCTGAAGGTGTCGGTGTCGCCGATACCCGGGTTGATGCTGCGCGCCCATGTCGTTGTCGGTTCCAGCTCGCCGAACCACATGCGCAGCGCGGCGATGTAGTGGACACCGGCGTCGGTTACTAAACCGCCGATGTGTTGGTTATGCCGGCGCCATTGGGTTTTCGCATACTTGTCATTGTTGCGCATGTGGTACCAGGCGTGCCAGTCCCAGGCATAGGGCCGGCCGATGGCTCCCGCGCGCAGCAGGTCGCGCACGCGCAGGTACACCGGATGGTGTCGGTAGTTTTCCGCCAGGTAGCAGACGGTGCGCGCGGTGCGCGCGAGCGCACACATGCGCCGGGCGTCCGGCAGGTTGCCGGCGAGCGGCTTTTCCACGAAAACGTGCTTCCCGGCTGCGAGCGCGTCCCGCGTCGCCGGGAGATTGAGGCTGATGGGTGCGACGATGTCCACCGCTTCGACGGCAGGGTTGCGCAGCAGTTCCCGGTAATCGTCGGTCCAGGGGACACCGCCGACCATACGGGCGAAACGGCGCGCGTTGGCCGGTGTTCTGCTGGCCACCTGCACGATTTCAAAACGGTCCGCCAGGACACGCAGCGCGGGCAGGTGCAGCTCCCGTGCGGCGATGCCGGTGCCGATAATGCCGAGGCGCAGTTTTCTCATGTCGCTCCTCCCTGCGAATGCCGCTGTTTGCCGACTGGATGTGTTTGTACGAAAATTGGCGCCTTCGTGCAATCCACGATGATCGCGGTATTGCTTTGCATGGACGGAATATTGTATTGCGAAGACACATGAAACCGGCAGGTTCCTGGGGTACAAACACCGAGTACGTCCCCTTCACGATGTCGCCGCCATTCGCACTGGGGACATCGGCGCTTCTGATTGGCATTGCGGCTTTTCTCCATCAGCTCACCGGAGTCCACATCAACCTGTGGCTGCTGTACCTCGCGCCGGTCGTTGTGAGCACGTGGTTCGCCCGTTCCGCGTTCGGTGCCGTGGTTGCGTGCATCTCCGCCGGAACGACCCTCTTCGTTGAGTTGACGTCGGGAGACACGTACACCAGCCGCATGGCACCGTATTGGAATGCCGGTGCGGAGCTGTTGATGTTCCTGGCCGTGTGGCGCATGTTGGTGCTGCTCAAGCAGTCCTATCAGAAGGTACGCGAACTGGCGCGCACCGATCACCTGACGGGAGTGGCCAATGGGCGGTATTTCACGGAAATCCTCACGCTGGAGATGGAACACGCCCACCGCCACAACAGGCCGCTGAGCCTGGCGTACATCGATATAGACAACTTCAAGCAGGTCAATGACCAGCGCGGGCACGAAGCGGGTGACTCCCTGCTGCGACTGGTCGCCCAGACCATGAAGCAGGCGGTGCGCGCCAACGACCTGGTGGCGCGGGTGGGCGGCGATGAGTTCGCCATTCTGTTCCGTGAGGCAACCCAGGACCACGTGCGCGCGGTGATGGACCGCATCAAGTACCACCTGGCGCGCATCGCAGCCCAGAACGACTGGCCGGTGACATTCAGCGCCGGAGTGGTCAGCTGCACCGGCAGCGCGTGCCTCGCCGACCAGCTGATCAAGCGAGCCGACCGGCTGATGTACGCGGTGAAAACCGCGGGCAAGAACATGGTGAAGTACGACCTGATGTCGTGAGAGAGGCGGTCCGGCGCCTCCGCGCGCATCACCGCCGCATCCGGGACAACATTGAACGGCGGTTGCAGGCGTTCCGACGGGCGGGACGACTCGGACCGCGCGGCCTGTTCGCCGAGTTCGCTTTCTGCCTGCTGACACCGCAGTCGTCGGCACGGGTGTGCTGGCGTGCGGTAAACGATCTGCGACGCATGAACCTGCTGTTCAGCGCTCCGACTGCGCGGCTTGCAGCGGCGCTGCGTACGGTACGATTCCGTCACACGAAGGCCCGCCGCATCGTGGAGAACCGCGCCCGGTGGACGGTCGTACTGCGCCGGATCCGTACCACTTCGGATGACGCACAACTGCGCGACTGGCTGGCGGAGCATGTCCGCGGGATGGGCATGAAAGAAGCGAGCCACTTCCTGCGAAACATTGGGAGAGGATCCTCCCTCGCCATTCTGGATCGGCACATCCTGCGCCGGCTGGCGGAGTTGGGTGTCATCGCGGCGGTACCCCGCACGCTGACACCGGCACGGTACCGGGAGATTGAAGCACTGATGAAGTCGTTTGCATCAAACAACGGGATACAGATGGATCATTTAGATCTGCTGCTGTGGCACCGGTCCACCGGGGATCTATTCAAGTGACGGAGCCGCAATGAAACTCAGGGAAACCCTGTGCAACATCAGTTACGGCATGTACATCGTGTGCTCGCGCAACGGGTCTGGCACCGACACCCGCTGCAACGGTCAGATCGTCAACACGGTGGTCCAGGTATCGGCGGAACCGCCGAGTCTCGCCGTGAGCATTCACAAGCGGAACCTGACGCACGAGTACCTAATGGCCAGCCGCGTGATGACCGTTACGGTGCTCAACAAGGATGCGACGCTGGCGTTCATGGGGCCGTGGGGGTTCAAGTCCGGCCGCGACGTGGACAAGTTCCGCGGCGTACGCACGCTGATGGGGCGTACCGGCGTTCCCGTGGTCCTGGACTACGGCATCAGCTACTTCGAGGCGGAGATCGTCGGTACGATGGATGCGTTCACCCACACCATCTTCCTGGCGCGGATCGTGGAGGCAGAACCTATTGCCCCCGGCGAGCCGCTGACGTACCTGTGCTACCACGAGCTCAAGAAAGGGAAAACACCGATGAACGCCGCGACGTTCATCCGCGCTGAGACGCCGGTTGCGACGGCGCCTCCCCAACCTGCTCCCGTACACTCGGCGGCCGGCGCCGCCCCACTGAAGGAGACAACCGCCATGAAGAAGTACACCTGCAAGCTCTGCGGCTACGTGTATGACCCGGCACAGGGGGATCCCGACAACGGTGTCAAGCCGGGAACCGCGTTCGAACAGGTTCCCGACACCTGGGTGTGCCCCATCTGCGGGGCGGACAAGACGGAGTTTGAACCGGAATCTTGAAGCAGCCCATCCCTGATAACCATACGAGAAGACGTTCATTCACGTTGAGAGGAGGTTCCGTATGAAGAGCCTGAAAGGAACACAGACCGAGAAGAATCTGCTGGCCGCGTTCGCCGGAGAATCACAGGCGCGCAACCGCTATACCTTTTTCGCTTCGCAGGCAAAGAAAGAGGGATACGAGCAGATCGCGGAGATATTCACCGAGACCGCCGAAAACGAAAAAGAACACGCCAAACTGTTTTTCAAGCTCTTGCAGGGCGGCGATGTCCAGATCACCGCGGTGTATCCCGCAGGTGTCATCGGAACCACTGCGGAGAACCTGAAAGCCGCCGCCGACGGCGAACGTTTCGAGCACACCAAGCTGTACCCAGACGCCGCGGAAGTGGCCGACAAGGAAGGGTTCCCGGAGGCGGCCGCGCAGTTCCGCCTGATTTCCAAGGTGGAAGTACAACACGAGCGCCGCTACCGCGCGTTGTTGGAAAACGTCGCCAACGGTACGGTGTTCAAGAAGGCGGGGGATACCAGCTGGAAGTGCCGCAACTGCGGGTATGTCCATGAGGGGAATGCCGCCCCTGACGTCTGTCCGGTGTGCAAGCATCCCAAAGCATACTTTGAGATCCTCTGCACCGCCTACTGATCGACCTGCACCACAACGTCGGGGAGCACCGGCTGAGACAACGTACGGGATTTCGGTCCGGTATCGCGCAGGGGTGACGTGCGCCGAGCCTCTCCCCGCGGTACGCCGCGAGCTGTACAGCGGGGAGTCGTGACGCCGCTCAGAGCCGCTCAGACGGTCTTGGCGGCGAGAATCGCCTGAATACACTCGTGCGGTATGGTACGTTGTCGGACAGGCCGCGGATTGGCGGCGTATGCCGAGAGGTTCCGTTCAAACGGCGTGCGTCGTTCGGTACGGTAGATGACCCCGAGTGCAAAGCGTTCCGGATCGGTTGCGGTCCGGAACGCCGCGGCACGATCCGTCGGGTCGTAGGAAGTGTCCAGCACGTAGGTGTGCTGCTTGAACCAGGCATAGGTGTTGACCTTGTTGAATGAGACGCACGGTTGCAGAACGTCCACCAGTGCGTAGCCGGGGTGCTGTATCGCTTCCTGCAGCACCTTCACCGCGTGATTCTGCTCTCCCACAAACACCCGGGCGACAAACGGCGCGTCCAGTGCCACCGCGACGGCGATGGGATTGAACGGTTCTTCGAACACCCCTGTTGTCTGCACCGGGGTGACGAAACCCCGGGCGCTGGTGGGCGACGCCTGGCCCTTGGTCAGCCCGTACACCATGTTGTTGTGCACGATGTGGGTGATATCCGGGTTGCGGCGGATGGTGTGGATGAAATGGTTGCCCCCTTCCCCGTAGGAACAGCCTTCGCCGCTTTCGACGATGACGGTAAAGTCGGGGCTCACCGCCTTGATGGCGGTCGCCGGCGGCAGGGCGCGGCCGTGTAACCCGTTGAAGTAGTGGCAGGCGAGATACTGCGGCGTCTTGGCCGCCTGCCCGATACCCGATGAAATGATTACCCGCTCCGGCGGGATGTCCAGGCCGGCGAGCACCTTCTTGAGAACGGCCAGCAGCGGAAAATTGCCGCAGCCGGGGCACCACGCAACGTCCACGTCATGCACATCGTAGGTTTTGGGATCCATAATCCGTGTCCACCTGCCGGCGTCACAGCCGCCGGGTGAACTCCTCCTGAAGTTGTTCCACCGAAAATTGCAAGCCGTCGTACCGCAGAATCTTGTCGGATATGTCGACGCCGGCGTGGAGCGCCAATAGCTGCCCAAACTGACCGGTGGCGTTGCCCTCTACCAGCACTACCTTCCGTGCCGAATGGAGAATACCGGCAGCCGTCGGGTGTATCGGGTGGACCTGCGTGAAGTGCAGGTGTCCCACGTCCGATCGTCCTAAACCGGCGATCGCCTCCGCGATGATCGGACCGGTTGATCCCCATCCCACCACGAGCAGCGATCCATCCGCCGGGCCGTTGAGGCGCGGCGGCAGCGCCTCGGCGGTGAGCACCGACACACGCCGCAGCCGTTTGTCCACCATGGCGACCCGCATCGCCATGCTCTCGGTGATGCGACCGTCTTCGTCATGCTCATCGCTATCTACCCGGACCAGTCCGGAACCGTACCCGGGAATCCCACGCGGTGAGATCCCATCGGGTGTGAGCGCGTAGCGGCGGTATCCGGCGTCCGTTTCCACGATGTGTAGCGGCTCCGCTTCCGGCAGTTCCGGTGTCGGAATGTTGTAGTACGTGTCCATGAAGTACTGATCGGTGAGGATGAACACCGGCACCTGGAACCGGTCGGCGATACCGAACGCCCGCTGCGTCAGGAGCATCCCTTCCTCAAGCGTTGAGGGTGCGAGAATGATCCGCGCGAACTCTCCGTGGCCGCTGTACAGCGCGAACTGGAGGTCTCCCTGTTCGGTGCGGGTGGGCAGACCGGTGGCCGGTCCGGGCCGCTGGGCCAGATGCACCACGAGCGGCGACTCCATGGCTCCGGCGAGACTGACGGCTTCCACCATCAACGCGAAGCCGCCGCCTGAGGTGGTCACCAGGCCGCGCGCGCCGGCGTACCAGGCCCCCAGCACCATGTTGATCGCGGCGATCTCGTCTTCGGCCTGTTCCACGATGATGCCGCAGGATTGCGCCTGCTGCGCAAGAAAGGTGAGCACGCCGGTGGACGGCGACATCGGGTAGGACGCAACGAAGGTGCAGCCTCCCGCCAATGCACCGATGGCGACCGCCTCGGCTCCGTTGACCAGCAGTTCCCGACCTGCCGGCTGGTCCGGTGGGGCGGGGGGCCGCAACCCGCCCGACGATTGGAGTTCTGCGCCGATGGCGTAGCCGCGGCGTGCGGCTTCTACGTTGCCCGTGATGATCTCCGCTTTTTTAGCGGAGAACCGACGCTGCAGGTGCGCGCTCACCAGATCGAACGGGACGCCGAAGATTCCCAGGACCGCTCCGGCGGCGGCGCTGTTGGCGTACAACGCGCTGCCCAATGCCGAACCGATGGCCTGAAACGGAACGTCCGTGATCCGTCGAGCGGATCCGAGCACCGCGGTATCGCCGAGGATGCGGGTGTGCGGCGCGATGCGCGGTTCCAGGTGTGCGAGCGCGCTGGCATCCAGCGCGACGAGAATGTCGGGGATCTCCGCGTACGCTTGCACCCGTCGCCGGGAGACGCGGATGGTCACCGAGTTGCTCCCGCCACGGATACGCGACATGTACTCCTTGGTCGCGAACACGTGCCAGTCGGCCGCGCGCAGCAGCGATACCAGCAGAGTCTCCACGGTCTGGATGCCCTGGCCGGCTTCGCCGCCCAGCACGATGGTGGTGGTATGCGCCGTGATCATTTCTTCCTCACGTAACCGGTGATGACCGCACCGTTCCGTACCACGCCGAGACACTCGTGCCCGGTAGATGTGCACCACGCCGGCAGATCCTTGAGAAATCCCGGATCGTCGGCGGCAACAGCCAGCACCTGCCCCGGCTGCATGGCGTCGATTTCCAGCTTGGTCTTCACGATGGGCAGCGGGCAGAACAGGCCGGTGCAGTCCAGCGCGCGGTCGGGTTTCGGCGGCGGGTTCATGTGATGGCGTACTCCTCGAGCTCCCGGACGACGAACACATTGACGGGGTGCGGCCCTTTCGCCCCCAGCGCCTGGAACCGCTGCTTGATGCGGTCCAAATGCCCGTCCTCGCGGTTCGGATCATGGTGGAAGAATCCCAGGTTCACGACGCGCGCGTCCCGTGCGAGGCGCAGCGCCTGCTCAAAGGTGGAGTGCCCCCACCCGCGCCGCTTGGGATACTCCGCATCAAAGAACTGCGCGTCATGAATGAGGTACGTCGCCCCGGCACAGAACTCCACGAAAGATTCCCACGGAGTGCCGGGTTTGGCGCCGAGCAGCTCGTTGTCCGTGATGAATACGAACGAACTGTCGTTTCTCTGGATACGGATGCCGAGGGTGTAGATGGGGTGGTTGACCTGCAGCGTGTGCACCTCGTACCCATCCAGTGTGAACCGTTCATCACAGCTGTCGGTGAACTCGATGCGCGACTTGAGGTCCGCGAAGCTGATGGGGAAGTACTCATAGGACATCTGGTTGGTGAAGATGGTGCGCAGCTGCCGGTACGAGTTGGTGCAGCCGGAGATCCGGATGCGGGTGCGCGCGTCGTAGATAGGTTTGAAGAACGGGAACCCTTGGATGTGGTCCCAGTGCGAATGTGTGATGAACAGGTCATAGGAGTGAATACGGCGGCGCAGCAGATCGTCGCCCAGCCGCCGGATACCGGTGCCGGAATCAATGATGAGCACCCGCCGGTCCAGCAGCACCTCCAGGCACGTGGTGTTTCCCCCGTAGGTGATCATCCGGCTGTCGGGTACGGGTATGGATCCGCGGCATCCCCACACCTTCACCTTCATCGGCATGTACAGTCTCCAGCGTTCAGGATAGACGACCCACGTACTCGGCGGCGGCGATGGCCGCTTTGGCCCCCTCGCCGCACGCAACCACGATCTGCTTGGAGAACACGTCGGTTACATCTCCGGCGGCGAACAGGCCCGGAACATCGGTCTCGCAGCGGGGATTGACCAGCAGTTCGCCAGCGGCGTTCCGCGCCGCCTTTTCAACGAAATCCGAAACGGCGGTCGAACCGATTTCCACGAAGACTCCTTCCACCGGCAGCGTCCGCAGCCCATCCGCGGTGACGACCTCGATGCCCGTGACGAACTGGTCTCCGATGATACGTTTCACCGTCGCGGGGAACAGCAGTTCGGCACCACCCGCCCGCGCCTTTTCCACCATGACGGGGTCAGCCCGGAGCCGCTCAGCGACATCAATGACCGTGACCGACGACGCGATCTTGAGCAGCTGCAGGGCGGCGTCGAACCCGGCGTTGCCGCCCCCCACCACCGCCACACGCTGTCCTGCGAACAGCGGACCGTCGCAGGTGGCGCACCAGGTCACGCCGCGGTTGCGGAACTCTTCTTCGCCAGGCACGCCGAGCCGGCGGGGCGTCCGGCCGGACGCGACGATCACTGTCCGCGCACGGTATTCGCCGCGTTCGGTCTGAACGAGGAACCCCGAACCGTCCGTCGCCACGCGCATGACCGTCTCCCCCTCGTGCACGGGGAGGCCGAACTTTTCCAGGTGCTCCTTGAACTTCGCTGCCAGTTCCGGGCCAGTAATCATCTGGTAGCCCGTGTAGTTTTCGACATCCCAGCTCGCGGCCGCCTGGCCCCCGATGTCGCGCGATACGACCACCGTGTGCAGACGTTTGCGCGCGGCGTAAATCGCAGCCGTGATCCCCGCCGGTCCCGCACCGACGATGAGCAGGTCCCACATCATTATTCCAGTCCGAGTGCGCGCGTGAGAGCCGCCGGGTCGAAACCGACCAGCAGCGTGCCGTCAATGTCCACCACCGGAACGCTCAGCTGCCCGGAGCGCGCCTTCATCTCGGCGAACGCCGTGCGATCCCGATCCACTTCCTTGAGGGTGTACGGCACATTCTTCGCCGCCAGGAACTGTTTGAGTCTGATGCAGTAGGGACACGACGCCGTCCCGTACACGATCACCGAATGTGCCATACGTGGGACCTCCCGCCGATCAGGCGCCTGCGCCGCTCATCCTTCCCGTTTACCCAGATGGGAATCCAGCATGAACAGACCGTGTACCGAATCCTTGATGAGCTCCAGCTGCTGCACGATCGTGAGTGTGTTGCTCTCTTCTTCCACCTGTTCGGAGATGAACCACTGCAGCATCTGCTGGGTGGCGTAATCGTCTTCCTGCTGCGCGGCCTTGAAAATGCCGTTGATCATCCCGGTGACCTTCTGCTCATGTGCGTAGGCGTCCTTGAACGCGGCCAGCGGCGATGCCCAGGACGACGGCGGCTTTTCGATCGCATCCAGTATCACCGTTCCACCCCGGTCGTAGATATACGAATAGAAACGCTGCGCGTGCTGGAGCTCTTCCTTCGCCTGCACCTTCATCCAATGGGCCATCCCCTTCCAGCTGGAAGCGTCAAAGTAAGCCGCCATCGCCCCGTACAGGTACGCGGAGTACAGCTCGCGGTTTATCTGAGTGTTGATCATACCCTCCATCTTCTTACTGATGAGCATCGGTGTTCCTCCCGTGACGAGCGGTTTGGTCTTAGTTTTTCCAGAGACCGTGCAGGTTGCAGTACTCGCGCACCATCATAACCGCAGCAGCCGCAACCGGGAACCGAGCCTCCGGCTTCATCCCTGGAGCGAGGTATGCACGGTATACCGCATCCCCCGCGAATACTTCGATCCACTCGATGTAGTGCTTCTCCTCCATCGGGTGCGCGACCGAGCCAACCTTGACCAGAACACCCGAGCCCGCCTGTTCCACCACCGGCACGTGCTTCTCTTTCGAGGCATCCACGATGTTTTCGACTACGACCATCATTGGCTTTCCGCAACAGACCAGTTGTCCGCCGCCGGCGTGCAGCACCTCCACGATGTTACCGCACTCTCCACACTTGTACACCTGCGATCGTTTGACGTCTGCCATGGCTTCTGTCCTCCCTCGGTGCGCCGAAACGTCTCCGCCGACCGCTCACGCCCGACGGGCGATCAGCAGCCTGCAGTCAAACGGCCGGACGCCGATTTTTCCCAGCGACGACACATTGAGCGGTGTACCGCTGAATACATCAGTACCTGTTTGATACCTCTCGGCGTGCGCGAGTTTCACCGTTGCGGACGCGTCGGACACGTTGGCGAATGCGAGCACATCGTAGCCGTCGCCTTCCAGAACGTCGGCATGCACCGTGCCACCGGTGACGCGCATATCGAGCTTGGGCTGCACTCCGGCGGATTCCAGCAGCGCGGACAAAAAACGTCGTGTGTCGCCCTCGCCGGCTGCCGTACAGGACGCCGCCAGGCACGTCCCGACGAGGACCGCCGTCCCCTCGCCGCATCGGTTGCGTACGATCGCCGGTGCGCCACGCGCGCTGAAGCGGCCGATGACCTCTCCCACCGTCGGCTCCAGCTCGCAGCGGTACGCCATACCACGGACACGCAGAGAACCCGCGGCGATGCGCACGGGTTCATGCGTGCTCTCCCAGCGCACCTCCCGACACCCGAACACGCGATCCAGGCCATAACCGGGCACCGTGGTGCAGTGCATCCCGTCTTCGCGACGGAACGAGGCGAACCGCCCCTCAGCAATCAGCGTGCCGCCGCCGCCCACGTACCGTTCCAGCGCGCGCGCGAGATGTTCGTTCATGACCAGCGACCAGGGAACGAACACCACACGGTACCGCTGGATCTCTCCGGCGGCACGCCGTGCATGCACGAAATCACAGCCGATGGAACGCTCGTAGAGAATCCGGTAGAAACCGCGCGCCGACTGCATGACGTCCGCCGACGACCCTGATTGCTTTGCCATCCACGACATGAGGTATGCATCCGGATCGTACAGAATGGCGACATCGTTGGGGACGTGACGCGCCGCGGCAATTTCCGATCCGTAGCGCCGCAGTGCGTCACCGATCGCCGCCGCATCCCGGTACCGCTGCCCGGGGCTGCCGTCCAGCTCGGTGATCCCCCACGCGGGGGCCTCGAAACCGAACAGTTCGACGCGGTACTGCCAGAACAGCACGCAGGTGTTGCACCCGAGCCCGATGCACTGGGTGATCCACCGGCGGACGTGCCGGCCGTCGATCACACCGTAGTTGCCGAACGCGCCGCCGCAGTAGGCATGGAACTCGCTGAGCCAGAGCTCCCGGCCGCTGTTGGCGCAGCGGAGCGCGTCCACCTCCATAGGAACGCCCTCGAACCCCGCGGCGACCTGGTGCGGTTTCCACCCTTCGCGCCAGGCGCCGCCCAGCGAACCGCCGTATAGGTCGACCGTGTCCGCGAGGTCCCAGTCGTCGTTGCCGAACCCAACCGGGCTCGCCAGCACCGAACTGATAGCCGAGTGCGCCATGACGCGGTGTTTGGCGTCCAGCGCGCGAACCACCGCAGCGCGACGGCGTAGTTCGGCGGTGAGCGTGTGCATCAGGTACGTCCGGAAATCCAGCACATCAACCGCGGTGGCATGCAGGTTGTACACCTCCACCTGGGAAAAGTCCTCGTATACCCGAGACCAGCACCGGTTGAGTGTTTCGATATTCCCGTACTTGCCGCGGAGCCACACGGCGAATGCCTCCCTCGTGTGCGGACAGCCGCAGACGGTGTCATCCAGCTTCTCCTCCCAGCTGAATGCACGACGCGGCAGTGCAGGTTCGTTCCACAGGTCCCAGACGAACAGTGCCGGATGGTCGCGGTAGCGTTCCACGCACGCGGCAACGAAAGCGTCCGCAGCGGGAGGATAGGCGGGATGCTGGGGGCATACGACGTTGCAGCCGCCGATCTGACGCGACACATCGCTGGACGGCTGCAGCGGACGCCCGTCCAGCGTCATCACCCTGCTGTCCGGGTACCGCTCGAGGAACCACGGGGGCGCAACGTCCAGGATGATGTTGATGACCGCCCGCATCCGGTGTTCGGCGCACAGGTCCATGAGCCGGTCCAGATCGTCCCAGCGGTATACACCCTCGCGGGGGTTATGCCACCGCCACATCGCCCAGAGCTTCACACTATTGAAACCGGCGGCTGCCATGTTCCGGAAGTCCCGCTCCCAGTCCGCCTGTGGCGGGGTAGGCGGGCGGTAGTACTGTGCACCGTACAGGAACTGACGAGTCATGGGTTTTTGCACACCTTTCCGGCCGGTCGCCTGGCGGAATGCGGCATTCGCGGATGTGGCGTACCTGCACCCGCGGGGTTATACCATTTCCGTGTGTTTGGTTGCAATACCGTCCGCCAACGCGCGCACGGCCGCATAGTCGGCTTCCTTGGGGTATCCGCGCACCGTAACCGGTGTCAGGATCTCCGCCTTGAGTGCGGTGAGCATCCCGTTGAGCACCTCCACCGTCCGGCCGCCCCAGCCGAAGGAGTTGATCACTCCAACGAAACGCGTCTTGGGCCGCAACGCGTTGACGAGGTACGTCGCGGAAACCGCCAGCGGGTGCGGCCCGGTCAGCACCGTCGGGGTTGCAATGACCACCGTCGCCGCATCCACGAGAGCCATCGCGAGTTCTCCGATGTCCGAGACGGTGAGATTGAACGGTCGCACCTCCACCCCCCGCACGGCGAGCTCGTCGGTGAACACTTCCACCAGACGCTTGGTGCTGCCGTGCATGGAGACGTACGGCAGCACCACCTCGTTGGCCACCCGGTCAGACACCCAGTCGGTGTACGCATCAATGATGAGTGACGGACGACGGTGCACCGGCCCGTGGCTTGGAGCGATCATTTCCAAGCGGTACCCGGACAGCGTCGCCAGGTGCTGCCGTATCTGCGCGCGGAACGGCATCATGATCTCGGCGTAGTACCGTTTGGCGGAGTCCAGCAGCAGCCGGTCATCCACGACGAACGTCTCGCTCTGCGCCAGGTGCGCCCCAAACAGGTCGCACGGAAACAGGATCGCATCCTCCCGCAGGTAGGTCAGCATGGTCTCCGGCCAGTGTACCCACGGGGCGAAAATGAACTCCATGGTTTTGCCGCCCAAATCGAGCGTCGCACGATCCTGCACGATGTGCATGCGCTCTGCGGGCACCAGGAGATGTTCTCGGACGAACTCGGCGCACTTCGGGTTGACGACCAGCTTCGCCGCGGGGAACCGTTTGAGCACCGCAGGAATGGCGCCGGAATGATCCTGTTCGGCGTGGTTGCACACTACGTAATCCAGCGATTCCACCCCCGCCCGCGTGAGACAGTCGAACAACACCGATTCCTTCTCGGGATCCACCGTGTCAATCAGTGCGGTGGCGCGCGATCCCCGTACCAGGTAGGCGTTGTATGTCGTGCCTTCGGGCAGCGGAATGAGTTCGTCGAACAGCCGGCGGTCATAGTGTTTGGCGCCCACTGAGAGGACACCCGGTTTCAACATTGCCATGCTCACAGCACACCTCCTCCGGCGGCGTTGGGCCGCCTGTTCATACCAGTTCCACACCGTCCCGGAACGCCCGCGCCCGTTCCAGGTCGGGGGCGACGGCGTCCGCTCCGGCGTTTTCCAGCGCTTCCTCACCGAATGAAGACATGATGCCCAGGCAGCGGCATCCGGCGGCTTTCGCGGCACGCACACCGTTCGGAGCGTCTTCCACCACCAGACACCGCCCGGGCGCACATCCCATTTTACGCGCGGCAACCAGAAAAATGTCCGGTGCGGGCTTCTTCGCGGCGACTTCATCGCCGCACACCACCGCATCGAACGATGAGACCGGCAGTCCGATCTCGCGGAGGTTCCCCTCCAACTTCACCGCGTCGGCGCTGGTAGCCACCGCGACCTTCAGCCCCGAGGCACGGCAGTCCCGCACGAACGCCACCGCGCCCGGCAACGGCTTGAGCCGCCCGCGGATGATTTCCAGGTATATCTCGTAGGTCCGGTGTTTGTCGGACGGCAGGTTCAAGGCGATGCCATGGCGCTCCGCGACACCGCCCAAGTACCGGTCCTCGCCGGTACCGACGAAAGGAGCGAACTCCTCCGGACGAACGGTGCTGCCGTACCGCTCAGCGAACATGCGGATCGCCGCTTCGGCGATGAACGGTTCCGAGTCGCACAGCACCCCGTCCATGTCGAAGATGACGCCGTCCAGTTCATCAAGACAGACGGCGGTGGGTCGTGAGACCGCACCGATGCGCAACCCGGTGGGCGAGGCGGCGTCCTCCAGACGCGACGAAACAGTACCGACGGGGGAGCGTGCGGCGGTCAGCGCGACAATACCGTTGTACACCGCCAACAGCAGGCACACGGCAGTGAAAACGGGCCTGCCGCCGGTGATGAACAGGTACACCGCGTAGCACCCGAACCCGACGGCGAGTGCGACGCGGATGATCTGCACCGGACTGCGTGCCCTCTTTGACGGGCCATCCAACGAACGGAGTCTCATGCGACGCTCCTCCCGGCGGCCGGCACACCGGCCGGCGGACGCCACCGTAACGATAGCGAATTGAGCACGACGCTCAGCGAGCTCAAAGACATGGCGATCCCCGCCGCCACCGGACTGAGCATCATGCCCGTGGAGGGGTACAACACCCCCGCGGCGAGGGGAACAGCCAGCACGTTGTAGACGAACGCCCAGAACAGATTGCCCCGCATGACGCGCACCGCGGATCGGGACAGCCGGACCAGCGCGGGCACCAGACGCAGGTCCGGCCGCATCAGCACCACATCCGCAGCTTCAGCCGCGATGTCCGCCGCGCCACCCATCGCGATGCCCACGTCCGCCACTGTCAGGGCCGGGGCGTCGTTGATTCCGTCCCCTACGACCGCCACCCGGGCCCCCTCCCCACGTAAACGTTCCACCCAGCCGGCTTTCGCCGCGGGCGGCACCTCCGCCGCTAAATCGGCGATGCCTGCCGCCACGGCAGCCGACCGTACCGGAGCCTCACGGTCGCCGGAGACCAGCCGGACGCTCAGTCCCAACCGCCTCATTTCTGCCACCGCATCGCTCGCCTCGGGACGGAGTGCATCTCCGACGGCCATAACAGCGACGGCACGTGCATCCACCGCGACCCAGACCACCGTCAGACCTTTTCTCTCGAACCGCTCCGCGGCCGTGCCGAGGTCATCATCCGCCGCTGCACCACCGGCATCCAGCAACGCACGCGATCCGACCAGCACTGTGCAGCTGTCCACGTTCCCAATGACGCCCATGCCCCGGCGCACTTCGATCCCCGCCGCCCGCCGCGCTCTGGCACCGCGTCCGCGGGCATAGGCGGACACCGCGGACGCCAACGGATGCGTCACCAGCGATTCCACCGCGGACGCCAACGACAGGACGTCCACCGGATCCGCACCGGTTGCGAACACCGCCGCAACGACCGTCGGTTTTCCGATCGTCAGTGTGCCGGTCTTGTCCAGCACCACCGTGGTGATACCGGCAGCCGCCTGCAGCGCGCGCACATCGCGCACCAGCATCCCGCCGCGCGCGGCGACGCCGATCGCACGCACCACTGCCGCGGGGATCGCCAGCCCCATCGCGCAGGGACAGGAGACGATGAGCACCGAGATCGCCGCGCGCAACGCCCATGAGATCCCCGCTCCGACGGTGACCCACACCGCAAACGCGACCAGCGCGATCAGGGTCACCGCCGGAACGAACCGGGCGGCGAGCGCGTCTGCGAGGTTCTGCAGCGGCGGACGCGATCCCTGCGCGTCCCGCACGAAGGCGACCACACGGCCCAACAGGGTGTCTTCACCGGTGCGTTCCACGGAAAATGTGAGCGACCCGTCCTGGTTGAGCGTCCCCGCAGAGACCCGGTCGCCCGGACGCTTGCGTACCGGAACGCTCTCGCCGGTGAGCAGCGATTCATCGAGCAGCGATTCCCCTGACATCACGGTACCGTCCGCAGGGACCCGCTCTCCCACTCGTACGACGACTGTATCACCCTCCTTCAGTGCCCCGACGGGAACGCTCCGTTCCACACCATCACGCACCAGCACCGCGGTGGCAGGCTGCAGTGCACGCAGCGACTGCACCGCCGCAGCCGCCACCCGGCGCGCCCGCCGGGAAAGCCACGCTCCCGCCTGCACCACGGCGAGCACCACGCCGGCCGACTCAAAGTACACCTCGTGCGGTACCGTACCAGTGTACCAGCCGCGCACCAGCATCACCATGCTGAAGAGGTACGCCGCGCCGGTGCCCAGACTCACCAGCGTGTCCATCCCGGCGACACCGCGCCGCACCACCACAACGACGCCGCGCCGGTACACCTCCCGGTTGACCGCCACAATCGCGGTTGCCAGCACCGCTTGAAGCACGACTGAAATCCCCTGGGGCATCGGCATGGTGCCCACGTGTGCCCCCATGCCGAGCACCAACAGCACTCCCGCCGCGCACGCGGTGAACACCAGGCCGATCGGCCGCACCCCTTCATCCGCCACGGGCGCCGCGGCATCGTTCCGCAGCACACGGAACCCTGCCAACGCAACAGCACGCTCTATCGCCGTCATCGGTACCTCGCCGGGATGACCTACCCTAATATCCGCGGTACCCGTCGCGAAATCCACCACGGCGGATCGCACCCCGGGAATACGTTCCAGCACCTGCCGTACGTTCAGGGCGCACGAAGTACAGTGCATGCCCGCGATGATCACACGTATCCGGCACCCCGGTTCCGAGACCACCGCCCCGGTGTGACCACACTCCGTTCTCATACGGTCGTCCTCATGCCGCTATACAGGCCTCCGCACTCTGGAACACCCGGTGCTTTGATGAATGCGCAGGGGCATGAGGTTCCAGAGAATCCACGGTGAATGTCACCAGAGGCTCCACGGTGTGCGTTCGTCATACTTTCGGATGGTGTGAGTCGGGACCGGTGCACCGCGCCAGTCGTGTCCCACGACCTGCTCTCGGACCGGGCACAAGAGGTGCGCGCCGCGCCGACCTCTATGAAAAGACCCCGTAGATACAGCGCAGCCCCCTGCATGTCTGAAGAGCTGATGGGGCGACCTGACCCGCCACCTTTCGTTCGCACACCCGAAGAACCATCAGCGCAGGGGTTCCCGGCAGTAGATGCAGAACCGGTCTCCTTCCACGTTCGTCGTTCCACAGCGCGGGCACTTGATTTCCTTGGGCGGTGCGGGCTGCTGGGCGGCCGGTTTCTTGGGAGGCGGGGCCGGCTGGGCGGGTGGTGTGGATACAACCGGCTGTTCTTTCGCAACATCCGCCGGTTTGGGAGTGGCAACGACCGGTTTGGGGGTGACGATGGGTTTTTCGGCCGTCGGTTTCGTCGCGGGAGCGGGTGCGGTGGATTTTGCAGGCTGGGCGCCTGCGGGTGCCGCTGCCGCCGGGGTTATCGCGGGGACGGTCCGCTGCGCCGCGGGCGCTATGTCTAACGGGCCAGCCTGACCGGTCCGTACCGTCGGGACCGACGGGACTTCAACAGGCTGTGTCACAGCCGGTTCAGCAGATGGAGAAGCCGCTGCGACAACCGGTTCATGTGCCGGAACGGCCGTCGTATCTGTACGTGCCTCAGGCTGCGCCGGTGGGGATGGCGCCACCGCTGCGGATCCGGTTCCGGCAGCCGGCTCCGCGGAAGAGCGTTTCTCCGGAGTCGGCTGTTTCACGGGAGCCGCTGGCCGGCCGGTTTCCGCGGCGACAGGGTGGCGCGCCAGCACGGAGGTGCGCACCCAGCCGCGGGTGCCGTCGTTCACGACGATCCGTGCCCAGTCCCCGTCTAGATCCTCCAGCCTGACCTCGGTGTTTTGCAGCAGCTCTATGGTCACCATGGAGTTGCCGAACGGCTGGTTGCGCACCTGCGCGATTTTTGGCTTGATGTAGAAGGGATCCAACCCGGAGGTCCGCCACGGGGTGAACCACACCTCGCGTGTCTTCTTGAAATTACCCGGAAAATTGGCACGGAAATTCGGGCTGAACCACACCACCAGACCGACAGCCGCGACGATGGATACGCATACGATGAGCACCGCTTTCTTCATAATATACCCCACACCTCCGCTCTCTGTTTTCGCCGCTGCGACGTGAGTCCAACGTTCTCTGATACACAAAAAGCAGCGCAGTATCAAGACCGGCGGGTATGCACACCGTTTCTGCAGGGTGCCGGTCGCTACCGCGACGACGGAATCCCGCGTTTCCCCTGCGCACCGAATTCCCAACCGATGGATAACTCCAACAGCCACACAGGGTACGTCAACAGCGGATTCTCGTAGACGGTGGGATTGTCATGGTACCACCACCGATCAGTTAGTTCAACAGCGACCCCGCCTATCAGCCCGAGATTCAGCAGGAACCCGGACTCCGGCCAACGCCAGCGGTATGCCGCATTCCCCGCGACCACAACGTATGAATGCTCCCGTGTCCACCGGCGATCCGACGGTTCAACACCACCCCATCCATACTCAGACAACACTCCCAGGATACCCTTGTTATTGCTGCGAGGAATCGCAACGGCGAACTTGAGACCGCCCCCCAACCCCATGCTCAGCATGTTCATGTCCAGACCGCTCAATCCGAGTACAGTCAGGTGATACAATGCTCCCAGCGTGGAGTACCGCCAGTGGGTGTCCAGGTACAGTTTGTCCGACAACGCCCACTCTGCACCGAGGATGGGACCCATCTGCAGGAAGCCGAGCGGGTTGAAGTACCACAGCGAATCCATCGGCACCTGTTCCACCGCGCCGGCGCCGCCGGACGCTCCGTCCACCGGAACTCCGCGAGCTGTTCCCGGGATGGCGTCGGCGCTGACGAGCTCACCGCCGTCGCGCGCCTGGGTCTTGACACTCCTGCCGGGAACCTGCTCCACGATGATACCGCGGATGACGCCGCCGTTCCAGATATGAAGCACGTCCTGCAGATGTTGCGCCGCAACAAACCCGGACAGCAACAGCTTCATAATCGCGGACACGACAAACATTCGATTCAACGTTTTCTCTGCACCTGCCTGACAATCTGACACGGGGGATGATTGCACCCCGGTTTCCCAAGGAACAACGACCATCCGAACAACAGAATCAGCGTATTGTAGCCGCTGCGGGCCGGACCGAACGCCGCGGTGCGGGCGCTCATCTGGTAGCTCGCCCCCATGGTCCGCAGGCCGTCCTGTCCCACGAGGAACATGAACCCGGCCCGGCCTCCGATGGAGATGGCCGGATCAGAGGTATGGGTGGTGCCGCCGCTGTCATAGGAGCCGCCCCAGTACCGGCGCGGGCTTCACGGAACGGGAACACGGACGGGATCCTGCGGGATCGCGTATCCCACCAGGGCAACCGCGCCGTAGACACACCGCAGCATTTCCGTATGAATGGTACGACAGGCTCACCGGGTTGACACCCAAGGACAGGCCGTCAGTGATGAACACCGAGACCGCAGGGGAAATCCCTATGGACGTGGTCGCGCTCTCCCCGGCGACCCCGTCGGAGACGTACACACCCCGCGTGAACGAACCACTGCCGCCGATTTCGATGATCCCCGGGTCCGTGGAATCCGTGCCCTCGGCACTCAGCGGATACTCCTCAGCACGACGGGACATCCGCACCACCGAACCGGCAACCGGCTCCCCGGTCATTTTCCGGATGGCATCCATGCCGTACACGAATACGCTTCCGTCCGGCGTCTGGATCTTCAACCGGTCGCCGGCAAGCTGCTCAATGATAGTCCCCCGGACGACACCGCCGTTGTCCAAGGACACCACATCCTGCAGCTGCTGCGCTGCGACCGAGCCGTGCTGGAGCAGCACGATCACCGCCACCGCGACGAACCTCGACGACACACGAATGCACGATCCTCCCGATGTACTATGGAAAACCATGATTCTTCCCGGACGGGCATCCGAGAACGTCGCGGCGCTACCGGTGCCGGATGCGCAGACCGCCGAACACAACCGTCGCACGCACACTGAGGTGCGGCCGGGACGAGTCGTACGACGGGCTGCGGTACGTGTGTTCCCCGAACACCGCGCTCCCGCCGTCCGGGAAAGACGCCTCCCCGAACACCGCGCTGCCCCGCACGATGACCGGCATGTTCGGATCCAGCAGCACCTCGCCCGCGCCGAACACGGTGTTGACCGTGACACGCACCGTCCCGCTGGAAATATCGGCACCACTCAGGTCGAACAGGCCTCTCCCGAACACGGCATGGTACTCCGCGTCGCGCTCGTCGGCCCGGACCGTCCGTTCGCCGAACACCACGGTCCGGCGGTCTCCCGCTTGCGGCGGTTTACCGATGAGTATCTGCAGGCCCAGGTACACAAAGAAAAACGCAAAGAACAGCCGGAAGAACGGGATGGAGATGTTGAACATCACCTTCAGGATGATGGAGATGCCCAGCAGGATGAGCATCGTCCCCCAAAACACGCCGCTGAACAGGAACCCGAATCTCATGAGACCCTCCGTTTGTGCGGTCGGGCGCCCGGGCCCGCACCGTCAGATGAACAGATTGATGCGTGACCGCCGCGCCTCGGCGAGGAACGCCGCCGCACCGACCATGTCGGTGACACCGTCCACCAGTGATTCCCGGTCAATGCCCATGACCCCGCAGGAGGTGGTGCACGCGTAGAACTTGACACCGAGCGTGCGCGCCGTCCCGAACAACTCATCCAGAGATGGGGTCTTCGTGACGCGCATCAGCCGTTCCATCATCGCCGGCCCCATGCCGAACATGTTCATCGCCGACAACGGCAACCGGTCGCGGCGGGAGGGCATCATGAACTCCATCATGCGCTGCAGCAGATTCTTGTTGCGGTACCGTCGCCCCTTCTTGAGGAAGTTCAGGCCCCAGAAGGTGAAAAACACGCTCACCTCCATACCCATGGAGGCGCCGGTGACGGCGAGAAACAGCATCGCGAATGCTTTGTCCATCGTGCCGCTGAAAAAAATGATAGTCATCCGGTTATCCGGGGTTTGTTCCGCCATAGGCATTCTCCGTGCGTCGAGTGTGGGCAGATCGGTGTCGCAGCGCACCTGCTTGTACCCTTTTGGGTGCAGAATGTCAAGGCTCCCGGCGGTATCGCAGCGTTTGTTGCAACTCGTGGTGGAATTATGTAGTTACAGTCATCATTCCCCGGAGGTGTGGTGCCATAAACATGACGTTCAAGGAGCAGAATCTCGCCGTCTTCCAACGCCGCCCCATTGAAGGGGTGCTGTTCCAGCCGCGCATCCACTACTGGTACGAGCACAACCGCGACCACGGCACGCTGCCCGAACGGTACCGCGGTGCGTCGCTGTGGGATGTTTTCGACGATCTCAACGTCTCCGTGCGCTACTTTCCGGAAACCACCGGCCTGTGGCCCATCACCCTCGTATGCGAACCGGGGAGCGGAATCACGGAAACGGAGACCATCCCGGGCCGGGAAGTAGTAAAGACCGTCCGGGCGCCCGGCGGCACGCTCACGGCGCGCGCCGCGCGTTCATCCGACGGAACCTGGCACTCCACCGAGCACTTCATCAAAACACCAGAGGACCTGGACATCGCGGCGTCATTCTTCGGATCGCTGCAGCACGACATCGTGCCGGAGGCGTTTGCGTCCGGCATCGCGCAGGTGGGGGACCGGGGCGAACCGCAGTTCTTCCTGCCGCGCTCGCCGTACCAGCAGCTCGCCATAGACTGGATGGGGCTGGAAAACCTCATCTACGCGCTGGCCGACTGTCCCGAACGGGTGGAACGTCTCTTCAAGGCCATCGACGACTCGTTCGACCTGCTCTACCGGCGGATCATCGAGCTGGGATCGGTGCGCATCGTCAATTTCGGCGAAAACATCGACAGCCAGATCTGTCCGCCGCGGTACTTTGAGGAATACTGCCTGCCGTTCTGGCACAAACGGGCCGGACAACTGCGACAGGCGGGCATCTTCACCCACATCCACATCGACGGATCGTTCAAGCCGCTGCTGCGGTTTCTGAAGGATCTGCCGTTCGACGGGCTGGAGGCGCTGACCCCGTCACCGCAGGGGGACGTGCCGCTGGAAGAGATCAAGGAACACAGCGCTGGCAAGATCCTGCTGGATGTGCTCCCGGCGATCATGTTCCTGCCGACGACACCACAGGAGGAACTGGACGCCTTCGTGGAGAAGACGCTCGCCCTGTTCGCGCCGAACATCATCCTCGGCGTTTCAGACGAGCTGCCGCCGCCCGCGGACATCGAGCGGGTGCGCCGCATCGCCGCTCGCTGCCGGAACCGGGCCTGAGAGAACGGACCGGTCAGTCGCGCTCGCGGCGGCTGGAACGCAGGGGCCGGGACGACACCAGAAACAGCACCAACACCACGATCAACGACCCCGCGTAGATCAATACTCTGACCATCGCCGCTCCCCTCTTGGCCCCCGCCAAAATGGTCCGCAATTACCATATTCCCGACGGAAAGTCAAGCGGCAATTGCGCAGGGCCGTCCGATCCCTCGGGTCGCGGGATCGATGCCGTGTCAGAACAATGGCGGGATGAAGCGACGGGAGGACAGCAGGGCCGCGCAGGCGTCCGATATGGAGCGCCTCGTGCGCGGAATGGTTGCTTTCCCGGTGCGCGATTTGGTATCCGGTACGCATGCGCATACACCTCATCTCCCTCGGGTGTCCCAAGAACCTCGTGGACAGCGAACGAATCGCCGGATGGTGCACCGCCGCCGGCCACACGATGGTTGACGCTGCCGACGACGCCGACGCCGTACTACTGTCCACCTGCGCGTTTATCGGTCCGGCACGCGCGGAAGCGCACCGACACATCGCGAAACTCTCGCGGACTCTCCCCGTGCGGGAACACGGAGGACCGGTGCTCATCGTATGCGGGTGCCTCCCGCGTCTGCACGGCAGAGACCTGCTCGCGCGATACCCGCGCGTGGACGCTGCGATCGGCTGCGGCGACCACCGCGCAATACCCCGCATCCTGCGCCGGCTAGCCGGATCAGACCCGAGCCGCCGGCACACACTCACCGCCGACCTACACGCGCACCCCGGATCAGCGCATGACCACCGGCTGCCCTCCACGGGCCCCGGCTATGCCTACCTCAAGATCGCCGACGGCTGCGATAACCGGTGCGCGTACTGCCTGATCCCGTCCATCCGCGGCCCGTACCGTGAGCGGCCGATGCCGGACATCGTCGCTGAAGCGCGCACCCTGGCGGATGCCGGGTACCATTCTCTCATCCTCATCTCGCAGGACACCACGTTCTACGGCCGGCGGTTGTACGGCAAACCGCGGCTGGGCGCCTTGCTGGAACGCCTCGCGCGGGTTCGCGGCGTCACCTCGCTGCGGGTGATGTACGCGCACCCCGCGCACGTGACCCGGGAACTGGCCGATGCGATGACCGAACTCGGGCCGGTGTGCCGCTACCTGGATCTGCCCATCCAGCACACCGACGATGCGGTGCTGCGGGCGATGGGACGCCCCGGCCGTGACACCGTCCTGCGCAGCGTCGCCCTGCTGCGCGAGCGTATCCCCGGTATCGCGCTGCGTACGACCGTGATGACCGGATTCCCCGGCGAAACTGTCGCACATGCGCGGCGGCTGCGCGACGACCTGCGCACGCTCGCGTTCGACTGGCTGGGATGCTTCGTTTTCTCGCCGCAGCCCGGGACGCCTGCGGCGCGCCTGCCTGGTCGCATCCCGAGGGCGGAAGCACACGAACGCCGTGACGCGATCATGCGCCAGCAGCGGGAAATCACCGCCCGGGCGAACCGCGCCCGGATCGGCACCACCGTGCAGGTACTCCTGGAAACTCCGCGACGCGGCCACGCCGGGTTCCAGGCGCCAGAGGTGGACGGCGCGGTGCTGTTCAGATGCGACGCGGGCACGCCGGGGACCCGCATCAGCGCGCGCATCATCGAAGTGTCACGTGACGGATACGATGTGGTCGGAGTCACCGTCGGCGTCCCGCTCACACAACATCTATGTACTCCTCGCCCAGGTCGGGCGCCCGTGCATCGATCTCCTCCCGGATGACTGCGCCCAACCGCCGGATCCCTTCGTCGATCTCGTCGTCCGATGCGAACGAAAAGTTGAGCCTGAATGTATTTCGGCCCCCGCCGTTGGGGAAAAACGGGGTTCCCACCACGTAGGCGACGTTGCGTTCCACCGCCCGTGTGAACATCTCCAAGGCGTCCATCCCCGCCGGCAGCTCCACCCAGATGAACATCCCCCCGGACGGCCGGTTCCATCGCACCTCTGAGGGAAACGCACGTTCCATGGCGGCGAGCATCCGATCCCGTTTCGCGCGGTAGAGGGCGACGATTTTCGCGATATGGGGAAACAGCAGGTTCGACCGCATCGCTTCAAACACCACGTACTGCCCGAACGTCTCGGTGCACAGGTCCTCGGCCTGTTTGGCGAGCGTCACCTTGTTACACACATCCGGAGGCGCGGCCAGCCACCCGATCCGAAACCCCGGTGCGAGGATCTTGGAAAACGAACCGAGGTACAATACCCGTCCATCATCGTCCATGCTCTTGATGGGCGGCTCCGGTTTGCCTTCGAACCGCAGGAAACCGTAGGGATCATCCTCCACCACCAGCAGATCGAACCGCCGCGCCAGCTCGTACACCCGCCGACGACGCTCGCCGGGCATGTTCACGCCGGTGGGGTTTTGGAAGGACGGCATCAGATAGATGAATTTGGGCGACTCGTTGCGTGCAGAAAGGTAGCACAGCTTCTCTTCCAGCGCATCGGGGATCATCCCGTCGCCGTCCATCGCCACGCCTTCCACCTGCGCCCCGAACACCCCGAAGGTCAGCAACGCACCCAGGTACGTCGGTGCATCCGTAATCACCCGGTCGCCGGCATTGAGCAGCACTTTGGACACCAGGTACAACGCCTGCTCCGATCCGCTGGTAATGACGATGTCCTGCATCCGCTGCGACACGCCGAGATGCTCTTCCATACCCCGCGCGATGGCATCGCGCAGCTTGTTATGACCCTCCGTCGTCCCGTACTGCAGGGCGTCACGCGCGTGCTCCTCCATCACGTGGCCCACCACCGGCTTGAGGCCTTCCACCGGGAACGCGTCCGGGTTGGGCAGCCCTCCTGCAAAACTGATCATCCCCGGCTTGTTGAGGAGCTTCAGCAACTCGCGGATCTCTGAAGCCCGCAGCCGCGCGGCTGCCTGTGAGTACCGTCCCTCGAAACTGATCGCCATGATCCCCCCGCGCACCATGCGTCCATCGCCAACGGTTCAGCACCGACCCGATCGCGCCATTCCACAGCTCCGCCGATCGCACACCTCACACCATCTACATTACGAAAAAAACGGACGGTATGCAATCAGGGGGAACCCGCGCCGCACAACCGTCTCCTCCTGTGCCGTCACATCCACCCATTCACCACCGGTTGCCGCCCCGACGGAAAACAACCCGATTGCACCATCCGACGCCCCTCTTGACAATCCTGCACGCATATTGTATAATGAAGTTGACACGAGTATCCAGTGACTCGTGATCGTCTCATGGCTTCGTAGGGCTCTATCGGCACGGAGGATACGCCCGCAGTACATACGCAGCACCAGATCGCCGTTGCGTAAGACGACCGCTCTCCGCGGTCGTGGGCGTGCCGATGGATAGTCTGAGAGGTTCTCCACGACACACACTCCACACAGCGCCGCCTTCCATGGCTCCGCTCATGTCTGTCACAACCCGCTGATCGTCGCGGCAACGACGGCATCCGCCGGAACCGGAAGGAATCGGACATCGCACCCGGTTCGCACTTCCGGGAACACCCCTACGTCCGAAACGGCACGACTGCACCACAGATACCCCTCACTAAAGGGGAATGGCACCCCCGGAGCGTGACCGGCCCCGGGACACACTTGATACAACAGCGTCGGACGCTCGTACAACCGCCCGACCGAGGAACACATGAGAAGCTCACTGAAGACCATCCGCGGGCTGATCGCGATCGCAGCGGCAGCAACCATCGCCGCCGGCGCCGTCGCGGCATTCCGGCATCCCTACGGCATAAATGCATGGGACTATCCAAACCAGGGGGTGGACCTGCTCAAGGAAGCGCACATTACCCGGTACCGCAACTTCACCAGTTGGGGCGACGCTGAACCGAGGGACCTTGCCCCCGACGCGACCGGCGGATACAACTGGTGGCACAATACCCTGGCGCTCGCCGCGTGTGTGCGCACCGGCGCCAAGATCTCCCTGAGCGTGTGGGGTTCCCCGGCGTGGGCGCAGTCACAGTCGGGCGTACGACTGTCCTACAGCCCGGCGAAGTACGCGGAGTTCATCACCGCCATGCTGCGCCATGCCGACGCCATCGCGCCCGACGCGGTGGAGTCGGTCGACCTCGGCAATGAGGATCTGATCTGGGAGACCCCGCTGGAACGCGATCCGTCCTGGTACTACGCGGACATCCTGCGGGCAGGCTACGCGGCCGTCAAGGCACACAACCCGAACATCCTGGTCATACCGGCGTGTGTCTGGCAGGATGCGGCGCACCTGCTGGACGAAATGTACCAACTGGGACTCAAAGAGTGCTTCGACCGCATCAGCATACACCCGTACAGCACCGACCCGCGAGCGCCGGTGGAGAACGGCCGCGTGTCCCACTACCCGACAGTGATGCGCTACATTAAATATATCGCCGATCAGAACGGGGACGCGTTCAAACCCGTCTGGAACACCGAGTATGCCTACAAGGTAGACGTGGACGAGGTCACGAAGACGGACCGGCTGTGGTACACGCTGGAACAGTCCCGCCGGCTCGGATTTGTTGAAAAGGCTTTCATGTACCCCGGGATCACCGGGTACCACAACGATTCCTACGACATCGGCGGGCTCATCTACGCGATGGGCACCCATCCATGGGAACCGGCGGTTCCGTGCGTCCCGACCACAGCCTACTACATGTACCAGTCCTACAGCGGATCCCACCCCCTATGGGATTCCGCCTCCCCTGAACCGGCGGACGCCCTCCCCCCGGCGTCCGCCGACGCTTTCATACCCAATGCGGGTTTTGAGAACGGTGCGGCCGGATGGACAGGCGCGACCGTGGATCTGACCTCGAGCCGGTCCGGTGAGGCATCCGGACGCGCCGCGGGCACGGGAGCCATCACCAGCGCACAAAAGATTACTCTCGAGAAGGGACGGCTCTACGAAGTGGTGTTCTGGACGAAGATTTCCGCCGCCGATCCGAAGAGCTTCCGCCTGGAATGTCCCATTATCCCGGAAGGCATCCCCGGCTGGCACTGGCCGCCGATGTACGACGGCCTGGTGGACACCCGGCGCTACCCCGGCGGGTGGCGCCGCGTGCGGTACATGCTGTTTACTTCCAGCGCTCCGACATTCACCGGCAAGGTGACCCTGCGCTTCAACGACGCCGGCTCCGGTGCCGACACCGCCGTTTTTTGGATTGATGACATTTCAATCCGGAGACTCGACCTGACCGTTCCCGCACCGGTCGCGAACCTCCCCCCGGTTCCCCCCACCGACCTGCGGTGCAACGGTCAGGCGAATCCGGATTCCGTCACGGGAATCCCGGTGCTCGCATGGCGTTTCCGGGACCCCGATCCCTATGACAGCCAGTCCGCATACCGCATCATCGTCTCCACCAATCCGTCGGACGCGGCGGCGGGTGTCGGATCTACGTGGGATTCCGGATGGCGGGAGTCGCTGCGCTCGTCGGCGGCGTATGCCGGCCCGGCGATCGCGCCGGGGTACGCCTATTTCTGGCGGGTCATGACGCAGGACGGGTTCTGCGCAACCAGCTCCTGGTCCGCCGTGGCGCACTTCTCGGCAACCCGCAACCATCCGCCGGCGTCGCCCGACGACCTTCGATGCGACGGCGCGACCGATCCCACGGGCATGTCCAGTCCGCACCCCGTGCTCTCCTGGACGCACCACGACATTGATCCGTGGGACGCAATCCCCTCGGGATTCCATCTCTTCATCGCCACCGCCCCCATGGATGCGGCAGCCGGCAACGGCACGGTGTGGGACAGCGGGTTGGTGCACTCATCACAGACTGCGGTGGCATACGGCGGACCGGCGTTGGTCCCCGGTGCCACCTACTACTGGACGGTGCGTTCACGCGACACCATCGGCGCGCTGAGTCCGCTTTCGCCGGTGGGTGTATTCAGCATGGCACAGAACATCTCCAACACGCCGCCGGACACTCCCCACAGCCTGACCTGCGACGGCGTGATGTTCCCTGGCCCGGTCGCCTCCACGGCGGCCCCCTTGCTCGGCTGGATTTTCAGCGACCCGGACAGTGACGACCGCCAGAGTGCGTACCGCGTACAGGTGTTTCCCGACGAGACGGAAACTGCGCCCCTGTGGGATACTGGCAAGATCGCCTCCACGGCAACGGACGTCCGGTACGGCGGGCCGGCGTTGGCTCCCGGCACGACGGTGTACTGGCGTGTCATGGTCTGGGACCGCTGGGACGCGGCGAGCGGATTCTCGGCCGCTGCATCCTTCGCGATTCGCCGACCGGCGGTCAACACCCCGCCGAACGCTCCGACGCAGCTGCGGTGCGGCGGCGACGTGAATCCCGTCAACGTGTCGGTGCCATGGCCGTTGTTGTCCTGGACGTTCAGCGATCCGGAACCCGATGATACGCAATCGGCGTGTGAAGTCCGCGTGGCGTCTTCACCGGCGGCGCTGGGTGCCGGCGGCCCGCTGCTGTGGAACAGCGGTGTGGTGATATCGTCAGCATCATTCCTGGTGTACGGCGGAGAGGCGCTCGCGGGCGGTACGACCTGCTGGTGGCAGGTACGGGTGCGGGACTCCCGCGGCGCAGAGAGCACCTGGTCTGCAACAGCGCTGTTCGTGACCGCGTCCACACATACCGTCGCTCCACCACCGGGAGTCAACAGCCCTCCGTCGGTCAGCATCGTTGAGCCCGCCCCGGGCGCGACGGCATGGAGCACCTCTTCGGTGCGCGTGAGCGCCGTGGCTTCAGACCCGGACGGTGTGATCGTCTCGGTCGAGATGTTCATCAACGGGGTGTCCACCGCAGTCTTCACGAACACCGCAGGCGGCGCATCCCTCAGTGTTTCCGTAGAGCTCACGGGACTCGTACACGGAACCAACACGGTACGCATCGCGGCCACCGACAACGACGGGGCATACTCCTGGGCGGAAACGCCGGTATTCTGCACGGGCGCGGCGGCGCCGACGGAACCGGACCGTGCTCCCGATACACCCCTTCCGGCAGTTCCGCCGGTATTCTTCACGCCGGAAGCGCTGGTCCCCGGGACGGTACGCGTCATCGGCGGGACCAACGGCTGGCTGCAACCGTCACGCGGCGACCGCGCGCTGTTCCTGGCGGTTCCGGTGGAACACGGGGAGATCACGGTGGCGGTGTATACTCTTTCGGGACGACCGGTGTGGAAGGGGGTTGTCCGAGCACAGCGCGGCGGCGCGGGCATCATCGCCTGGGACTGTGTCAACCATGACGGTGAAGCTGTCGGATCCGGCGTGTACACCCTGGTGGTTCGCGGCGCGGGCATCGCAGCGTCCCGGCGCATCGCGGTGGTTCGGTAGGCGTCGAGCAGTACAGCTCAGCGGTTCCATCGGCCGACAGTCCGGTCTACCCCCCCTAGCCGGCTGTCGGCTTTCTTTTTCAGACGGAACGACGAGGCCATGCGGACCAGACGCGCATAGCCGCCGATTCCCAGCAGGAACTCCAACTCCTGCCGGCAGGAACGGTAGTACGGCACCCGCGCATGGCACGTCGTCCCGCACAGATCGCGTTCCTGGTATACATCCTCAATGGTGAGCACCCCTTCCTTGATGACCAGCGGGTACATGATGCAGTTGAGCGACTTGAGCGCCCAGCGGTGCATGCCCCGTTCCGCCGCGTACACCTGCGGTGCGCAGCGACCGTCGGACAACTGGAACGCGCACCGACCGCCCTCCACCCGCGTAGCACATACCCGGCCTGACGGGGCGTCAACGTCCTTCCAGGAACCCCAGAACCACCGGCGGGGATCACGGTTTCGTTTGCCCGCCATGAGCGGTTCCATGCCGCGGGCATGCCGCAGGACAAGATCACGCTCCCCTAGATCAACGTATACCCCCTCGCAACAGCACCGTCCACGGCAGCGCCCCAGGTCGCAGACGGCGGGAACACCATCGGTGAAAATGCGCGGGTCCACCGACAGCGCGGTGTACGGGGTACGCCCCCAGCGACGGGCAGGCGAGCGGCCGAGAGTGATGGTGGGAAATCCTGGGTGCTTCATGTGCGGTTTTTTCAGGTACGTTGCGTCAGCGGACGTGCGGTATTGTTCCAGTATTGCACCGGTTTGCCATCCATACCCCGCTGGTCCTCGAATCGCATTCCGTCACCTTCGTAAAGAACGCAGGCATCCCGGCATCGGTGCCTGCGCCGCGGTTCACCAGGTCGACGCGCGCCGTGTCCGAGGCGGTGCACACCAAGTACACCGCGGGGTCGACGTCAAACAGCACCGACGCGGCGATGCCGGCTGCGTTCCCCCTGGCGGAGGACCATCCGTTGCTGCAGCTATGCGTCGACAATGAGCGACAGGAACCGGTAGCGCATGCGCTGCGCGAACAACGTCTCGTCCAGCTTGTCACGGGTGTGCTCGTACAGGTAGAACCGGACCTTGCGCAGTGCCCGGCCGAACAGCACCCGCACCAGCCAGGCGATCTGCGGCATCCGGTCGGAGGCATACCCCGCGAGCACCTCGATTGCCGGCAGCGCGTAGCGGCGGTACAGCTGCGCCCCGAGACGCAGCGTCGGCAGCACGTTGGCGGTCACATCAACGTCCTGCAGGATCCGAAACCCGCCGCGCCGGGCTGCGGCGACGAAATCCTCCCAGACGTGGGTGGTGCGGTAGTAGCGCATCCGATAGATCCGAAAGTAGTCCGACACCACGACGGCACCTCCCCGAGCCAACAGCCGGCGACATTGCTGAAACGTCCGGTCCAACCGCAGGTACTGGCAGGACTCCGACATCAGGATGACATCGAACGAACCGCCGATGGCGAGGTCCTCGAACGTGGAAGCGTGGAACGGGATACCCGGGTTCTTGCGCGTGAATACCTCCCGCTGGTAAGCATCCGGCGACACCGACTGAACCGCGTACCCTTTCGCCGCCAGCATCCGAGCCACCTCGCCCGTGCCGGCACCCACGTCCAGCACCGAATGAGCACCCGCGGGGAACAGCTCCACGAGCTTCCCGACATAGCGCTCCTGCGCAACGCGCAGTGTTTCCAGCGTCGGCGCGGCGGCGGTGTCTTCGAAGTACCCGAAGTGCAGGCACTCCAGTCCGAGCACGTCCCGGAAGAACTTCAGGTTCCAATCGGTCTTCGGCGGCATGGTTTGACTTCTCCGCGGTGTTTTTTGTAGAACGTGGCATTCATTGGACGCACCGGATGCGAGTGATCATGCCGCCATCGTCTAGTGGCCTAGGACACCAGCCTCTCAAGTTGGGGATCGCGGGTTCGACTCCCGCTGGCGGCATGTGATTCTTCCCCCTACGGATATGCAGCGGCTTTTCATACAAACTATGACCGGCTTCCGCAAGGTGCCGAACTCCCCGCCATCAACACCACCGATGCACCAGCTGGCCGTTGCGCTCCTGGCTACCCTGTCGGCTGTATTCCTGTGCTGCTGCACGCGCGCCGTCGCGCCCCGGACACCGGCGGTCGCACCGGCCGGCGTATCCGCGTCCGCGCCGGACGATCCCTGCCCGGGCACCAACCGTGAGGTTCTCGACGTACTGTCCCGCATGGACGACGCCGGGCGAGCACGGCCGGGGGAAGTCCGGCAGCCCGACACCCCGCACCACCCTCATTTCGGCGCACCGTACCGGGTGGAAGCCGGCAGCCGTACCGTGTTCTCCGACGGGTCGGTACACACCAAACTGCGCCTGCGGGCGGAACGCTTGCCGCCCCCACTGATCCGGCTCTCCGTTCGGAGTGGAACAACGGCACGAGTCACCGGCGCCTCCCTGACCGGACCCGACGGTGTCAGGCGCACCCCACGCCTCCCGCCTTCCGTGTCGGATGCGGTGACCGTCATCTTCGACGAGGTGCCGTCGGGAGACGTAACCATCACGGTTCTGTGGAGCGGCGATCCCGGTCGCTACTCCATCGACCTGGACACCTCCGGCGAGTGACGTTCCGCACCGCTCGTCAGCGGCGGGCACCCGCCCGGCGCAGCAGGTTTCCCAGGTCGCTCGGACCGTCATGTTCCGCCCACCGCAACGCGGTCCATCCGGCGCGGGTTGCACGGTGGGGATCCGCCCCCGCCGCCAGCAGCACGGCGACCACATCCCGACGACCTTCCTTCGCCGCGCGAATCAGCGCCGTCTCGCCCGATGCGTCAGCGGCATTCACGTCGGCGTCTGCGGCGATGAGATCCCTGATCACCTCCCGGAAATCCCGTGCGGCAGCCAGCATCAGCGGGGTTTCCCCGAGACGGTTGGACACATCCGGATCGGCTCCCGCCGCGAGGAGTGCACGCACGACGTCCCGGTTCCCTTCGTACGATGCATACCAGAGCGCGGTACAGCCGTCGTTATCCCGCGCATTCAGCGCAGCGCCGGTGGAAACCAACAGCTGCACCAGCGGCAGGTTCCCGCGGGCAGCGGCAAGAATCAGCGGCGTCATACCGTTGGCCTGCCGGGTTTCGGGCGACACTCCGCGGGCGAGCATCGTGGTCACCACCGCCCGGTGGTCGTATGCAGCCGCCCAGTGCAACGCGCTCATGCCGTAGCGGGAATCCGTCCGAAGAGGATCGGCACCGGCGTCCAGGAGCACCGCAACCACAGCCGCGTGACCACGCAGAGCGGCCAGTATCAGGGGAGTCATACCGTCAGGCCCCGAGGCATCGACGCGAGCACCCCGTCGCACCGCCGCACGTACGGCGGCGACATCCCCCGCCGCTGCGGCACGCACGAGCTCTCGGGTGTAATTGCCACCGCACCCGGCGGCCATCGCGCATGCCCCGATGCCGAGCATGATGCTCGCGGCGGACACCGTGCTCATTCTTCAAACGAGGTGACGGTGAATACGTACAGTTCCGTCCGAGGATCCTTCCACGCGTCGGGGCTCAGGCCCGCTTTCTGTGAACACAGTTCGCCCATGAACGACTCCTTGTCCGGCAGCTGTTCCCAGACCTGCGGGAGAAAGAGCCCGGTATTCCCGTTGCGCCGAACCACCACGCCGTGCACGTGTTCCCGGATATCGTCGGGCGAGAACACCCGCCGCATCGGAGACAGCACGGATACCTCGATGTGCAGGGAGTCCAGCTCGTGTTCGCGCACCGGCGGGAACCGCGGGTCGCCCGTCGCAGCCTCCACCGCCATGCGCTCCACCGCACGGTACAGCGGTTCGCGCGGGAATGTGGTGCCGATGCAACCGCGCAACCGCCCCTTCAGGGTGAGGGTCACGAACACCGCCGCCGGTTCCAACAGCACGGGGTCTTTGATCTTGAATCGTGGCGACTTCGCCCGCCTGACCTGTGCGACAATGGCTTCGCGGGCGATGGCGAGCACGGTGCGTTTCTGCTGTTCCGACAGCAGCGTTCCGCCGTTCTGCTGCGGCTGCGATTCCGGAACACCGGCCTGCGTTGCGGTACGCTTCGGATCCCCCGCATCGAATCCGACCGCTCCGTACCCGACCACCCGGTCGCGCTCGCCGTGGGGTGTATCACCGGAATTGCGGTACCCCAGCACCACCGCGCGCCGGGCGCCTCTCGCCTGCGCCAGGTACAGTGCGATGCCCACCGCCGCACGCCCGCACAATACGCAGTGGAGTTCCGGCACTCTGCGTGACTCCAGCGACGGCAGTTCCGCGAAGTAGGCGTCCGGATCCATGCGTTCCACGAGCGCCAGCGCCGTACGGTCCACCGGAACAGCATCCTCATAGGAAGGGTAGTGGGACAGGTCGGTTGAACAGACAAACACCGCCGGGCGGTCGGACACCGCGCGCATGACTCCGTCCAGATCCGCGGCGATCCGCCGCGCGGTAGCCGCGTCCATGTCGCCGACCAGCACCGGCACGATGCTGAAGGACTCTCCATACACCCGCTGCAGGAACGGCAGTTGCACCTCCAGCGAATGCTCCACCGTATGGGCGCGGGTGTTCGCACCGAACCGCCGGGTGGCCAGGAGCGCGGCGATCGCCGGACGTTCCACCGGAACCGATCCTAAAGGGGTGACGTATGAGGTCTCGTCCAGCACCGCAGGGGTTTCCAGTGCGAAGTTGTGCGACTGCCCCAACAGGAACACCACCGGATTGTTCAATCCGGCATCACGCAGAAACCGGTAGGACCGACCGGCAATCTCGCCGGAAAACATGTACCCGGCGTGAGGTGCGATGACACCGTACACGGGAACCGACGGCTGAAACACCGGTGCCCCGTCGATGAAACGATCCACGGTCACCGCCAGCTCACGGCGGTCGCCGGGATAGAAACGATGGTGATGGGTGGTTTGGACGACGCTCACGGATGCATCTTCTCAACGTCCGGTGGCGGCGGGGACATACGCAACGGGCATACGGTGTACGTGGCATTCACAGAGAATCGTACCGTCGTATCCATGGGACTCCGATGTTCGACTGTGTACAAATTCGTCCGGGTGCAAATCAAGGTCCGACGCGGCGGGATGGAGACGGGCGTATCGCCCCGCTATCGCCGCGCACCGCGCTGCTCCCGCTCCCACCAGAGCAGGGCGATGACGGATTTGGAATCGCGGATACGCCCGGTACGCACCCAGCCCAGCGCCGTCCCGGCGGGAACCTCCACCACGTCCAGGAATTCATCATCATCGGGATCCGGTTCACCGCGTACGATATCTTCGGCGATGAAAATGTGCAACACCTCGGTGCTGAACGCCGGAGTCGGCCAGAATGACATCAACCGGCGCACGGTACGCGCGGTGCAGCCGGTCTCCTCCTGGAGTTCCCGCCGGACGCAGGCGGTGAGGTTGCGCCGCTCCCCGGGCTCCAATTTGCCCGCGGGTATTTCGTAGGTGACCTGATGCACGGGGAACCGGTACTGCCGGACGAGCATGATCCGGTTGCCAGGAAGCACCGGTAGCACCGCAACCGCGCCCGGGTGCTCGATATACTCGCGCGTGCCGCGGGAACCGTCGGGCAGGCGCACGGTGTCATACCGGCATGCGATATGCTTGCCGCGGAAGACGCGGCGGGAACGGACGAGGGTCTCGGTAAAACGCATGGGGAATCCTTTCCGGTACGGTACACGTACCGTAGTCATCGGTTTGGACGGGCACGGCGCGGTCTCCCGGAACGGCCCGGACGTGACGACCGGCCCGCCGGCGGGCGGGAGCGCCGTGCAGCCATATGAGCGGGTGCGGCACCGGCGAATCGGGCGAAGGCGTGTTTGCGATCGGCCGGGGATGCCGCATCGTTCCCGGCAGCCGGAGCTGTTCGCGGGAACTGCGTGATCCGGAGTTTCGCCGCGCCGTAGGGAATGAGTCGCACCATCTCCTCGGGTTCGGATGTTTCCACGGGGCTTTCGGGAACCGGTCCTGCGGAGTTGTTCTCCATCGTCCACGACGGAACCCTCCGCGCCCGCGCGGTGACGACCACGGGCGGATGATCGGGGTCGAACGGCTGCGCCCGCAACGGATGACGCGACACCGCCAATCCCGATTCCGCATCCTGATCATTCAGCACGAGTGCGTAGTTCCACGGCCCCTGCGGACGAGCTTCACGATCCGAGAACCTGCCGCGATCGACCACGGCCGTCCATTCCGCCGGGATATTGAGCGCGAACGTGAGCGGTCCGCGCTCCACCGCGACCGACCCGCGCACCCACCGGGAAACCCTGACCGGCATGGGGAGTTCCAGTTCCACACGGTCACCGTCGCGCCATTCCCGCTGAATGACGGTGAAACGCCCGCGCACCGGATCACCGGCGGCGCGGCCGTTGACGGTCAGTGCGGGACGCCGGCACCATCCGGGCACGCGGAACTTCAGCGGGAATGACACCGCCCGCGGCACCCGGATCGTACACACCACGGTCTTGCCGAACGGGTAGTCGGTCTCCTCACGCACCGTCACGGGAACACCGGCGCACACGCGGTGTACCTCGCTCGGAGCGTAGACAACGGCCGCGAGACCGTCGTCGCTGGTGGCCCACCACAGGGAAGCGGCCAGTTTCGGCCATCCCTGGTGGCAGTTGGCGGCGCAGCAGCCGAAGTGCGGTTCCAGACCGAACAGGTTGGCATCATCACCGTTGTTGTACCAGGAGCGGGGAGCCCGGGTGGCCGCCACCTGGTTAGCCTGCTGATCGTACTGGTGCGCCGTCATGTCAGGGGTAAAGGCGGCTGGCAGCGCGTTGTAGGCGGCGCGCTCCAGCGCGTCCGCGACGGCGGCGGTATCATCGAACAGCGGCAGTGCGCACTGCAGGCTGAACAGGTATTCGACGACGGCGCACAGCTCGGTGCCCTGGGTCGGCTCCGGTCCGCCGAGGTGCTCGTCCCCCGTGAACATCCCGTTGGCCACCCCGTGGTACCGGCGCAGCTGGTCCAGCGCCGTGAGCACCGTCGAACGGTCCTCGGGATCCTGCGTGAGCAGGTACCGCAACGCCGGGTGCTTGATACCCATCGCCACATTGACGACGTGCGTGGCGTGGTACCGCGTGCAGGTCTCGATCAGCCGTTCACCGCCCGGGATATGCACCGCAGCGGTTTTGAGCTCCTGCACTGCACTCCACGGATAGTACCACGCCGTCGGCCGGGTGAACGGAAAGTTACGAAAAAAACCGGTCCAATCCAGGCTCTGTTGCAACAGCAGCCGTGCCAGCTCCGGCAGGAACGATTCCCCGGTGCGGCGGTACAGCCACAGTACGGAGAACACATTGTCCGCGCCGCGCGCCGCGCCCCAGGACTCCAGCGGACGGCTCGGCAGAGCGGCGAGCTGGTGCCGGAAGTACCGCACCATGAAGGGGATCACCCGCTCATCCTGCGTCGCTTCTGCGTGCTGGATCAGCGCTTTCAGCATGACCATGCGGGGCCACCAATCTTCGTTGGAAGCCGGCCCGAACATGCCGTCCGGCCGCTGTGATGCCAGCGTCCATTCCACGAACTTGTCGGCGATGCCGCGGAGCCGATCATCTTCCAGCAGGTGTGCCAGCGGAACCAGACCGTCGCAGTAGTATGGCGGCCGTTCCCAGTCGTGTCCCGGTCCGCCCAGCCAGCCGCATGCCGGGCCGCAGTCGGGCCAGATATCGTGGAGCGCGCCCGTCAACCCGCCCGCCTGGATGCGCAGCTGGTCACGGTACCACCCGAACGGCCTGACGCTCCCCAGAGGCAGCGGGGTGAACGGCACCTTCGGCAACGGCGGGCGGTTCTCCGGATGTATATCGGCGGTCATGGGGTGTACGGTGTGGACCGATCCTTTTTTTCCACATTGTGGCGGATGTCTTTGCCCAGCACCATGAAAATGACCTCTTCGGCGATGTTGGTGGCGTGATCGCCGATCCGCTCGAAGTTGCGGGCGATGAGGATGATGTCCACCGCATGGTTCGCCAGGGCCGGGTTGCCGGCTATGAACACCAACAGATCCTTGAGTATCTTCGCCTTGAGGTGGTCAATCTCCTCCTCGCGCGCGATCACGGACCGCGCCAGGGCCACATCCATCTGCACAAAAGCGTCCAGACTCATCGTGACGATGCGCTTGGTGCGGTCGGCGATGACGACGATATCGTCCATCGGTGGAAGGGCGGGCGCGGCAGCCAGGAATTGGGCATCCTGGGCGATGTTGGTGGCGTGGTCGCCCATGCGCTCCAGGTCGCCGTTGATCTTGAGCGCGGACAGGAGGAACCGCAGGTCGGCGGCGGCCGGCTGGCGCAACGCGATGGATTTGAAACACTTGTCGTCTATATCCACGTGCAGAGCGTTGACCTCGTCCTCGTGTTTCCATACGGCATCCGTGTCCGCGGGATGCCGCAGCGCGGCCTGGATGGCGATGTCTATCATTGCTTCAACCAGCCCGCCCATGCGCAGCAGGTGTTCCTTGATCCTCTGTCGTTCAGCGTCCAGCATGCGCTCCATGGGCACCCTTCCGATCCCTCCGGCCGGATGTCATCCGAACCGCCCGGTGATGTAGTCCTGCGTTTCCCGCTCGCGGGGAGCGGTGCATATCTGCCTGACTCGGCCGAACGCATTGCACCGACCCAACGACGTCGAACCGCCGTCGTCCGACCTGCGAACCGTCCGCTGCATGGTGTGAGTGACACTCCAGGCGATGTTGGTCTTGCGAAACCACATCCCTGGCGGAATGACCGTCATCCGGCGAGCTCGCGCATGGCGTGCTCGAGGTCCGCTGTCGCCCGGTGGATACTGTCGCCCGGCCCCACCGCCATCGGCTCGCCGTAGCGGATCTCCGCCGCGCTGAACGGCAGCGGCAGCCGGTACCGGTCCCAGTTGTGCAGCTCGATGCACCGTCGCACCACCACCCGGACGGGCACGACTAACGCCCCGGTCTTCTGCGCCAGGTACACCACTCCGGGCTTCACCCGGAACGCGGGACCTTTGGGACCGTCCACCGCAAGGGCGACTTCGCGGCCCGTCACCAGCTTGTCGTGCATGGCCAGCGTTCCGGAGGTAAACCCCCGGCGGGTGGAACCGCGTACGATATCGTAGCCGAACTTCCGCAGGATGCGGGCCTGCAGTTCGCCGTCGCGCGACAGCGATGACATAATGACCAGGCCCGTGTGACGGTGCGCAAACACCAGCGGGAACTGCTCGCCGTGGAAAAAAGCGTACAGGATACGTGCACCTCCCCGGCGCATCCGGACCACCCGTTCGTACCCCGGCCGCGAGATCCGCAGGGTGCGCGAGAGCGTCTGGATGATGAACCAGGCGACTCGCGTCATCGCCGCGTACTCCAGACGTGCCCCCAGCGGCGTGCCGCGGAATCTTCCGACGACCGTGAAAAGGGCTTTCAGGCGGGACTCCTCCGCACGGGACTCATGCGGGCAGCGCGCTCACTTCCGGCGGGCGAACCAATACACGTAGTGCATGGCGCTGAACCGGGGCGACAGCACCCCGGCCATGCGCGTTACACCGATGCGGGCCGGCTGCAGCAGCTCGTCTGCCGCGGGCGCCAGCTCCGCGGGCAGTGCATTCATGGATCCCAGTTCTGTGTCCGCCTCAGCCTGGTCCTGCAAAAGCTTGTAGACAAAACGCCCCGCGGCGTCCAGGTACTCCATGAGCAACGCCTCCAGAATGAGCCGCTGCAGTTCGTCGTCATCCCGCACCGCGGCGTCCACCGCAGAACCCAGGGTGGCGCACACGAAGGATACCGCCGTGACAGTGCGGGGAACCTGCTGAATGCGTTTCACCTCCGCCATCAGCGCGCTGGCGCCATCTGCGGTTTCACACACCACCGCCGGGTCCAGCAGGTCGGCCAGCCGCCGGTCGGCCACGGTGGCCATCGCTTCTATGTCGGCAGTGAGAGACACCCCGGTCCGCTTCAGCGCGGCGTACACCTCGCGCATCCGTGGTGTCAGCTTGAACCGGCGTATCTTCATGCACGCGCCGTCCCAGTCACATCCACTCCATCATGCCCGCGCCTTCCCCAGCGTGCGGTACTCCAGCACCATCGCCGAGGCCACGTAGATACTCGAGTATGTCCCGACAATACATCCGAACAACATGGTCAGCGCGAAATCCTTGATGACCTCGTTGCCCAGCACGTAGAGTATGCCCACGGCCACCAGCGTCGTCGCCGAAGTCAGGATGGTCCGCGTCAGTGTTTGGTTGAGGCTGCGGTTCATCACCCGGTCCAGCGGGTCCGTACGGTTGAGCCGCATGTTCTCGCGGATCCGGTCGAACACCACGATAGAGTCGTTGATGGAGTATCCCACCAGTGTCAGCAGGGCTGCGATGACCACCAGCGTAATCTCACGGTTCATCAGCATGAGGAATCCCAGGGTCAGCAGCACATCGTGCGCCAGTGCGACCACACCCGCCACACCCCACACCGACGACTTGAACCGGAACGCAACGTACACGATGATGCCCAACAGGGAGAACCCGATGGCCTGGAACGCCAGGTTCTGGAGGTGCCGGCCGATGGTCGGACCGACGTACTCCACCCGCATCACCTCGAACGGAATCCCCTGGGCCGCCACAGCCTCACTCACTCTCTTTTCGGTCTGGGACTTCTCCGCCGAATCATTGACGCGTACGATGTACTCCCGGATGTAGGGTCCCTGTGCGGCAACGCTCTGTACGTCAACACCGGGGAACCGGCCGGCCAGCGCCGCTCGCAGCTGCGCGGTGTCAACGTTTTGCTTGAATCCCATCTGTACAACTGTGCCGCCCGTGAAATCGATGCCCAGCTTCAATCTTCCCGAGACCAGCATCACGATCGACGCCAGCACCAGCGCGCCCGATACCAGGAAAAAAAGCCGGCGCGGCGCGATGAATTCGATCTCCCGATGCGGTGCGGCGCTTTGGGGCGCCGGTATCTGCGTGTTCATGGTGCAGGCTCCTTATTCGTGTCGGTATCAAAACAACATTTTCCTGCCGACCAGACCGCGACCGAGCAGGAAATCGTAGACCACCTTGGTGACGAACACCGCAGTGAACAGGTTCGAACACAGGCCGATGAGCATAATGATGCCGAACCCACGAACCGGGCCCGAACCGAACAGGAACAGGAAGAAGGTGGTCAAAATGGTGGTCATGTTGGAATCAAAAATCGTGACGAAGGCACGCTGGTACCCCACGTCCACCCCGACGCGCAAGGTCTTGCCTGCGTGTAGTTCCTCCCGGATACGCTCCAGAATGAGGATGTTGGCGTCCACGCCCATGCCGATCATCAGCACCAAGCCCGCCAGCCCCGGGAAGCTGAGTGTCGCATTGAGCGCCGCCAGTCCCGCCAGCACCAGAAAAATATTGAGCGTCATGGCGATGCACGCGATGAATCCGGACAATTTGTAGTAGATGACCATGAACAGCAGCACCAGCGCGGCGGCCACCGCCAGCGCGCGCATGCCCGTCTCGATGGAGTCGCGCCCCAGCGTCGGCCCGACGGTCCGCTCTTCAATAATGGCGACCGGCGCCGGCAGTGCACCGGCCCGCAGCACCGTGGCCAGGAACTTCGCCTTCTCCATGGTGAATTGTCCGGTGATGATCGCCCGGCCGTCCGCGATGTGATCCCGTATCACCGGGGCCGACTGAACCACGCCGTCCAGTAGGATGGCGAGCACCCGTCCCTTGTTGAACCGCGTCGTCTCGCTGAACCGGCGGCGACCGTCGGTGTCGAACTCCAGCGACACGTGCGGGCCGGCCATTTCTCCCGGCCGCAGCTCCACGCGCGCCGAAGTGAGGTATGCTCCGGTCACCTCGGCGGACGACCTGACCACCAGAAAATCCTGGTGGTGTTCGTCGATGGACGGCACCAGGATATACCCCGTGGGAACCAGGGCGAGCACCTCGGGCCGGTCGAGCGCCTCGCGCGGCCTGATTTCCAACTCGCGGATCTTCTCACCGATGCGTTCCAGTGCGGGCCCCTCGTAGGCCAGGCGAAACTCCAGCAGCGCGGTCTTGCCGATCAGGTCCTTGGCCACCTGTGGATCCTTGACCCCCGGCAGCTGTACGGTGATCCACCGGTCACCCTGGGGCGCGACCAGCGCCTCCGCCACACCGAACTGGTCCACGCGGTTGCGGATGATCTCCACCGCCCGTTCCACGGCATCCGTCAGATCGGTGCCTTCCGGCACCTTGTCCCTGTCTATCTCCAGAACCAGGTGCATCCCGCCGCGCAGGTCAAGCCCGAGGTTGAGCTTGCGACGCAGGATGGGATCCCGATCCCGCTCGGCCCGGGCACGGGCCTCCGGCGGCATGGTCATCCACTGCACGGTCGGCCACAGGAACCACGCCCCGGCTGCCAGCACGACCGCGATACTGATGGATTTGGCCTGCTCGTTCATGGTGACGCTCCTTGTCGCCGGCGACCTGCGGACCGTCGCAGCCCGCTACACCAGCTTCTGTCCGTTGACGACCAGTTCGAAGGCGCACGCGAGATGCGCCGCCGAACGCCGGCAGATGACCAGCCGGGGCATGAATATCTCAAAATACTCGATGATCCGGGACACCGCGGTATCCACCTCCAGCTTCAGGGAGATGAGCCGCCGGTTGCGGTTCACCTCCAGAAAACTCTTCTGTACGGCGTAGTTAACGCGGTCGTGGATGTCAAAGGCGATCATCCGGGGGTTGCGTACGCGGCTGCGGTGCACATCAGACTTGTCCCCGAGGATGAGCGCGGCGCAGACGGGACTGACCGGATCGCCGATCTCCTCCTCGTGGTTGCCGATGGCGCCGATGACCACGGCGATCTCCTCCGGCGGCATGCCCATTTCCCGCAGGAGCCCCGCCGCCAGCACCCCCGACGACTGCCCGTGGTCGGTGCGGTTGATGACATTGCCGATATCGTGCAGGAATCCCGCGATGGCGGCCAGCTCGCAGGTGCGTTCGTCGTAGCCCAGGTGCGACAACACGTTGCGCGCGATGCTGCTGACCAGGGAAACGTGCCGCGTACCGTGCTCGGTGTAGCCGATGACCCCGAGGTAGTTGTTGGCCGCCTCAATGAACTCCAGCACCAGCGGGTTACGGCGCACCTCCTCCAGGGAAACGGTGCGGAAAACTGTCATTTCACCACGCCGGATACCTTCGGGTCCGCGGATCCGTCCTTCTGCTGCCCATCCTTCACCACCTGGGCCACCGCCGAACGCAGCACGGTGATCTTCACGTTTTCCGCGATGCGCAGTTCGATCACCGCATCCTTGACGTTGGCGACCACACCGTGGATACCGCTGGACAGGATGACCTTGTCGTCCCGTTTCAGTGCGGCCAGCATTTTCTGGTGCTCCTTTGCCCGCTTGCGTTCCGGCATAAAGACCAGCACGTAGAAGATCACCACGATCACGAGCAACGGCATCATCGAAGCGAACCCCGAGCCGCCCGCCTGGCCCGCGTCGGCGGCGCACTGCGCATACAGCGGAGAAATCAACATGAAATCCTCCCGGATGCTCTCTGTGGAATGAGAAGATGTACGGCACGATGAGGGCTCATTTACAATATAAGGTCGTCGGGATGCAAGAGCAGGGGCTCCAGTCCGGCGCGAAGAGACGTTCAATCTTTCCGGGCAACGGCCACGCCGCCGGGACCATCCCGTCCGGCTCTCGCCACCGCTGCGACCACTTCGGTCACCACCACCGCCGCCAGCACCAGCAGCAGCACCCCGATGACCGTCATGACGTCCCAGGCGCCGCGCGTCACCCGCGGAACCAGCCCGTGCACCAGGGCGGCGATGGTCATCACCAGCATGAACACCGCGGGCGCCAGCACCACCAGCGACGGGCGGCACCGTTCGGACCGCACCCACAGAAAAACCACCACCAGCACCAGCGCAGCCAGCAGCTGGTTGGTAGTCCCGAAGAGAGGCCACACCGCCTTCCAACAGGGAATCGCATTGCCGCCCGCATCGCACACGGTCACATTGAGCAGCACCACCGGCAGCACGAGGGAAGCCGCGGTCGCCGACAGGCGGCCGGCGACCGTGGAACGCCCCATCCCCACCAGTTCTTCGAACACGTAGCGTGCGATACGCGTCGCGGAATCCAGCGTCGTCAGTATGAACGCCGACAACACCAACAAACCGAACGCCTGCCCCGACTCCGGACGCACTCCCAGCAGCGAGACGAACCTTCCGATCCCCGCGGCGAACACCTCGGTCGGCGGACGTTTCGCCAGCGGCGTGTCCGGCGCCAGCATCATGAGGGTCGCCAGCGCGATCATGGCCACCACCCCTTCCAGTACCATGCCGCCGTACGCGACGAACCGCGCATCGTGCGCACGCGCCAGCTGCCGCGCGGTGGTCCCCGACGCCACCAGGGCGTGGAACCCCGAGACCGCGCCACAGGCCACCGTGATGAACAGGAACGGCACCAGGGGACCGACGGCCGGGGCGTTGAACGCGACGAACGCAGGATAGGCGATCCGGTGCCCGCCGAACAGCACCCCGACCAGTCCTGCCGCCACCGCAGCGTACAACAAGAACCCGGACAGGTAGTCCCGCGGCTGCAGGAGCAGCCACACGGGCAGCACTGAGGCGGTGAAGGCGTAGCCTAACAGCAACAGCACCCACGACCGCTTGTCCAGAACCAGCACCTTCACCCCCAGATTGTACCAGATGGCGACGGCGAGCACCGCCAGCGCGGCCGCGGTCAGCCATCCCAGCGGCAGCCGCACGCGGTACAACAGTACGCCGAACACCACCGCCACCACCAGGTACGCGACGCTGACCTGCGCCACCGATGGATCGGCGGCGAACGTGCCCGCCGCGAGATCCGCGAACACCGCCACCACGTACATCAGCGCCAGCCAGATGAACCCGAGGAACAGCCGGTAGGTGCGCGCATTGACGTGCCGGCGAGCGACCTCCGCGATGCTGCGCCCCCCGTGACGCAGCGAAACCACCAGCGACGCGAAATCGTGCACCCCACCGATGAAGACGGTCCCCGCGACGATCCACAGGATGCCCGGCAGCCACCCGAAAGCCGCCCCGGCGATCAGCGGGCCGACGATGGGTCCGGCGCCTGCGATGGATGAAAAGTGGTGTCCCAGCAGCACGAACCGGTTTGCCGGCACAAAATCCATGCCGTCCGCCCGTGCGGACGGCACCGGTTCGTCAGCCGACACCCGCAACATCCGTTCAATGAAACGCCCGTAGAGAAGGTACCCCGCCCCCAGACACCCCAGCACCGCCAACGCATACACCGCCATCATCGACATCGCCCTCCGTTGCACCATCAATGTCAGCCTGCCGGACGCGCATCACCGACAGCCCGTCACCGGGACGCGTCCCGCGCCGCCGGTGGAGAACCGACACGTCCAAATACCGCGCCACGTCCTTACACCTTACGACGGCATGCTTCCGCCGCGAGACTCCTCCGCCTGGGTCCTCTGCCGGGGCTTGATCCCGAACAGGTCCTGGTGCAGCGCGATCAGCGGGAACAATTTTTCGTCCTCTTCACCGGCATGGGCGAGCAGGCGGTCGGTGATCTCCCGGTACATCAGGTTGATCCGCCGTATGGTCTGTGCATCCATGCCCGCCGTGTACTGGTTCACCACCATGCGGAACGTGCGCACCTTGCCGAGGATCTCCCGGTGATCACGTATCAGCTTCTCTATGAGCTGCCGCGGCCGGCCGGTGTTGAGCCGCCGCGCCATCACCGGGAACACCACGTTTTCCTCAAACTCAAAGTGGCTGAACACATTACGGTCCAGGAAAGCGTTGATCTTCTTTATCCGCCCACAGGTGCGGTCGGCGTCCACCGCGTACGGGATGTGCGCCATCACCGCCATGTGCTCGGAGATGTCCTCGTGGTACTTGACGATGCGGATGAACGGGTCCACCCACACGTCGTAGCGCGCGCGGTAGTCCGCCTTCAGGTTGGGTTGCCGGGTGTACAGCACCGCCAGCCACCCCAACGGACCCAGCAGCGCTCCTAGCAGCAGGCCCATTGCAATGCGACGACGGTACCTGCCGACCAACGCTCCGCCCAACGCGCCGACGATCACCCACAGCACCGCGTACCCGGCGAACACCCCTCCCGCAAACGCACCGGGCCAGTCGCCCCAAAGACCGCTCACCGTGGATTTCTCCTGCCGCTGCGGACCGATGCCGACGAACCGCTGCACATACCCGTCACCGCACCGCCATCGGGAAATTGACCTGTCGCCCGAACTCCGCCACGCCGGACTCCGCGATGTACCGTTGCGCCCGCGGTGCGGTGAGCCACCCGATGAACAGCATGGCGTTGACGTAGTCGGCGTCCGGGAAACGCTGGGGATTGGCTGCCAGCACCTCGTAGGTGGTCACCAGACCGTTGGCATCAGACCCTTCCACCATTACCTCCAAATTCAACGTCTCCTGCTGCTGCACGAACGATACATAGTGTGCGATAAAGTATCCCCGGCGGCGCGAAGCGAGTTCCAGCGTGGCGTCGGTGCCGGCGTACGTCGTCACATACCAGGCGCCCGACGGCTTGAGGCGCGCTCGCCGCCACATGGCCAGCTCCAACACGTGCGTCCCCGATTTATCGCCCCGGGAAAAGAACGTGGCACGGCGACGGGCAATCCGCCGCAGGGCGGCCACCGGATCCTGCATGCCGCGGACTCCCGCCGGATCCGACGGCGGCCCGACCAAGGCGTAGTTGGAGTACATCACCGGACGCAGATTGACCATGTAACCGTCCTGCACCAGCTTCTGTTCCGCTTCCAGGTCGTGCCCGATCAGCACGTCGATCGTCTCGCCGCCCCGGCGGATCAACCGGTCGGCGTCTCCGGTGCACAGGTTGATCTTTCGGATGGGGATGCCCCGCTCCTCCTCAAACATCCGTATGAGCTCGTCGGGCATCTCGGTGGCGCACAGCGTGGCGGGCCAGATGACCGTCAGCGGCCGCACCGTCCCGGAAGACGGCGCGGCGGCCACACCACGCACCGCCAGCAGCACCGGCAGCAGCAGCAACACACCCGCCGCCATCCGGATTCTGTTCCGTTCTGGAAGGTTCATGACGCTCTCCCCCGTGTCTCCGACACGCGCCGTGCACTCATTGCGACATCTCGTGAGCACCTGGCGCGCAGGTCCGCTCGTCCAGCATCCGCCGTACCGCGGCGACCGATTGCGTATGCAGGTCAAACATCCGGCACACCCGCCCGTCCACCATCTCTATGATGCGGTCAGCGCGCAGCGCGATCTCGCGGTCGTGGGTCACCATGACCAGGGTCGTGCCCCGCTCCCGCACCAGATCCCGCAGCAGGGTCAGCGCCGCATCGCCCGACTCCCGGTCCAAATTGCCCGTCGGCTCGTCGGCGTAGACGATCCGCGGCCGGTTGATCAGCGCCCGGGCGATCGCCGTGCGCTGCTGCTGCCCTCCCGACATCTGCGCCGGACGCTTGTGCGCCGCCGACCACACCCCCAGTCGATCCAGCAGCTGCCGGGCCTCCGCCTGCACCTCAGCCGACGCCGCTGCGTCCCGGATCCACGCCGGGACCAGCACATTCTCCAGTGCGGTGAACTCCGGCAGCAGGTAGTGGAACTGAAACACGAACCCCATGGTCGTATTCCGGAACCGCGCCAGTGCCGTGCCGTCCATTGTCGCCGACGACACCCCCTCCACAATGACCTCTCCGCCGGTCGGACGCTCCAGCAGACTCACCAGGTTCAGCAGCGTGCTTTTGCCGGAACCCGACGGCCCGATCACCGCCGTGAACGACCCGCGCTCCACCGCAAGGTGCACGCCGAACAGCACCTGCACACGCGCCTCGCCGGCTCCGTAGTGCATGGAGAGCTCCCGCGCGACCACGGCATACTCAGCCATAGCGGATTACCTCGATGGGAGTCAGCTTCGCGGCCCGGCGCGCTGGCAGCAACGAGGCGACGGCCGACGCACCGATCGCGAACAACGCCGGAGAGAGCACCCGCACGGGAGTCACATCAAACTCAAATGTCACCGCCCCGCCCACACTGTTGACGAACAGCACCACCAGTCCGAACCCGGCGGCAGCTCCTGCGAGAGCCCCCGCACTCCCCAGCAGCAGCCCCTGGAACAGGAATATCAGCGCCGCGCTGCGGTCGGTCGTGCCCATCGCCTTGAGAATGCCTAGCTGCCGCTGCTTCTGCATCGCCGATATTCCCAGTACGCTCGCGATGCCCAGCGTAATGCTGAACAACACGAAGAACTGGATGATATCCGACGAAGAACTCTGCGAACGCAGCGCCGTCAGCAGCTCGCGGTTCTTCTCCTGCCAGGACTCCAATCTGACCCGCGTGAACGATCCACGCTCGGCCTCGGCGATGCGCTCGGCGGCGAACACGTCCGCCACCTGTATTTCCACCGCAGACACCCCGTCAATGCCGAAGAACGGCCGCGCCCGGTCCAGGTGCATTAGGACCAGGTTGTTGCCCTCGGCCGCCCCCAGGTCAAACACCCCGCGCACCGTACACACCACCGCACCGCCGCGGTTGTTGACGAGGGTGACTCGATCCCCCGGACCGATGGTCAGGCGGGTCGCCAACGTCTTCCCGATCATCACATCGTCTCCGGCCAGCCCCGCGATACCCACCGTCAGTCGGCGGTCAACTTTGTAGATAGCGAAACCGTCCTCCGGCACCAATCCCTTCACCGGCACCGACACCGATGCACCGCCGCGTTCCACGAACCCGACACCGTTGACCACCGCGGCGACCGCCGTCACCCCCGTTACCCCACGGAAATGCCTCACGTACGACTGCCACGACAAAATTTGGTCACGCTCCACGTACAGCGGCACACGCCGGTCTGCACCGGAGGATCCGGACAGCGGCTGCGGAACCACATCGCCCGGCAACACCCGTATGTGCGGCGCGCTGCCCACCGTCCGCTGGATGAGACTGCGCTGCAACCCGGTAATCAGCGACGACAGAAAAAACTGCACCGCCACCCCAACGGCGATACCCAACACAATCAGCACCGTCTGGTTACGCCCGGCGGTCAGGAACCGCCACGCCATCCGCAACTCGTAGCGTCCGACGGTCATTCCGCCGCCTCGATACCCGGCACCGCCCGAGCGGACGACCCCTTCACCGGCAGCAACACCCGGGTTCCCTCGGGGATATCCCGCACAATCATCCACCGCTCGCCGATGGGAACCACCGACACCTCGCGCCGGACCACACGGCGCCCGTCCCACACCCCCACCACCGCCCGCCCGTCCGAGCGCACGACAAACCGCGACGGCACCGCCGTAACATCCTCGTAGCGACCTGCCTCTATCTCCGCAGTCCCGGACATCCCGTAGCGGAGGTACGGGCGAGGGTCAACCACCTCCAGCTTGAGATCGCACGTCCCCTTGCCGACATTCACCAACGCACAAACGAACGACACCCGCGCCCGCACCCGATCGTTCGGATAGGCGTCAAACGCCACCATCGCCGTAGTCCCGGGCGTCAGGTACGGCAGCTCTTTCTGGTCCACATCGGCCTCCAGTACCCACGGCCCGCGCTCCACCATCGTCACCACCGGCGTCCCCGCAGCTACCCGCTGCCCCCGCTGCACGTGCACTGCGGAAACCACCCCGCTCACCGGCGCTTTCACCCGCCGATCCTCCAACGCCGCGCGGGCCAACTCCAGTTGGGCCAGCTGCACCCGCTCCTGTTCCAACAGCTCGGCCAGTATCCCGCTGGTCTCCATGGTCTCCAGCGAGATCCGCAGCTGGTTGCGTTCCGACAACGCACGCTGGTACCGGTTCTCCGCGTTCTGTACCTCCACCCGCGCCACCGCACCGGACTCCAGCAGCCGCCGCAACCGTTCCAGTTCCGCAGACACGGTGTCCAGCTCATTCTGCGCCTGATTGAGCCGCTCGCGCAGCTTCGGCAGCGTCTCCTGCCGCGCGTTGCGCACCTTCAGGCGGGTCCCCGCCAGCGCCGCCGACGCGATTTCCACAGTGCGCCGTTCGGTCTCATCATCCAGGCGCACCAGCACCGTCCCGGCGCGGACCTCACCGCCCGCAACTGCCGAAACGGCCGACACCCTCCCCGGCGCCGACACCGTCAGATCCAGAGGCGCCGGATGCTTCACCGTGCAGGACGCCAGCACCCGGTAGTCTATCGTCCGACGCCTGATCGTGTAGTAATCAACGGCCGTGCGGCGCGAGCCAGCAACCACCATACCGATGACGACAACCGCCGCAACCACACTCGGAACAACCCATTTTCGCGCCTTCCATGACAGTGCCATGCGTATAACTCCAATCCTTCCGCAATGAAGTCGGTAGATCGCCGTTACGACACACCGCCGGCAACACTGGCGCCCCCCCCGACCTGTTCAGGTGAGTTCGCCGGTGTTTACCGACTATTTATGAAATAAGATGAGAGGTTGCAATGCATGGTGGATGAGACGTGGTGAGTTAAACCGCGACCAGCAACGACCGGAACCCATCACATTTGGGTGTACGATCGAACCACACGCAACTGCGCGCACGTCCATTCCAAAGTATCCAACAATGAAGCCTGCGCTTGCAATTCGTGTAAGATAGATACTGGTGATATTGCCATTCGTTCCATCTACTCTCCATACTACACCAGGTTGTGGTTGACATCCCGGTACCGGTTCAGGCCGCCGCGAAGCCCGATCGGGTCGCGGCTGATGAACACCCCCAGCCCGGGGTCCTGGTACCTCGCCCGCATGTACAGCAGCCCGTCGTCGGCGTCCGCGCTCACGTTGTAACCGCCGACGTACTGGTGCCGTTGATCGAATCCTTCGTCACATTCCAACACTTCCCGTAAACGTCGTAGAAGTACTCCTGCACGATGTTCCCCTGTCCGTCGGTGAGCGCCCGGGTGTTGCCGAGATGGTCATACAGATAGTAGTACTTCTCACGGACGCAGTTGGGATCACCCGGGTTCGCCCGGTACTCTCGGCTGATAATCTCGTTGCCGATGGTGTTGATGGCGCGGATATTGCCGTTCTCGTCGGTTTCCACCAACACATAGGCGTTGTCCCAGTAGTATTTCGTTGTCTCCCCGGTTTTCGTCGTCTGACGGATGCGACTCCCCGCAAAGTCGTATTGCATCGTGCTGACGCTCGTGTCGGGGTGGGTTATCCCCAGCAGCCGGTTGCGGTAGTCCCCAGTGTACGTGGTGGTCTGGCCGTTGGTTGTTTTTGTTCTCTGGTTGCCTTCGTTGTCGTACGTGAAGGAGGCGTACTGCCCGCAGGCAAGCATCTCGTCAGCGTTGGAGTATGCGGTGGCGGTTTCCGGAATGGTCGGATATCCGGGAATACTTGAGTCATAGGACCGCCGGTTGCCGGAGGCGTCGTACGCGAACTGCTCAAAGCCGTGGTTCCGGGAGTAGTCCTCGCGGACGAGCTGATACAGGCTGTCGCAGGTGGATCGGCATCGGCCTGTCATACGGTGTGTATTGCTTGTTTTGTGATTTATTTATCAATAGATGTTTTTTTCAGCATTGTATTCTGTCTGGCGGCCGGGCGGCTTCTGCCAGACACTGGCGCGGAGAGCGGAGAGTCTTGATTCTTTTGCCTCCGCGCGGCGGTCGGGCGGCTGAGAACAGCAGCCCGAATTTTTCTCCGCCCCCTTGACAACACCTTCCAATTTGTGTACCATATTACCGAGTTGTGGAGTCGCCGGTAGAAGCTCTGAGGTACGATGTTTCCTCCAGAAGCACGTTGCAGGGCCCGTCTCCGTCTTACTCCCAACACATCTCAATTCACAAGGTAGGTACAAGCAGCATGAAAGGGACCGTGAAGTGGTTCAACGCGAGCAAAGGGTACGGCTTCATCACTCCTGAGGAAGGAGCGGATGTGTTCGTACACTTTTCCGCGATCCAGGCCGACGGATACCGGTCGCTGAACGAAGGCGACAAGGTGGAGTTCGACGTCATCAACGACGTCAAGGGTCCGAAGGCGCAGAACGTCCGCAAGGTGTCCTGACCGGACGATTCCGAACGGAAACCACGCGAGGGACGCGGGTCTCGCGATCCGCGTCCCTCTGTTTTTTCGTCCAGCAGGACGCACACGAATACAACAGCCGCACCGTCCTTCCTGCAAAGCCCGCGCAACCCCGTGATGACAGCGTGTGAATGACTCGTTGTTTTCCGGATCACGGTGTTCCGCGGCGGTGCGGCTCATACCATGACACCACACATTAAGGAAACCAACCTGACATGACCTCTGAACAGAAGATACACCCCGCCGTATTGAATGCGCCGCAGGGATTTTTCGGACTGGGAATCGCGCCCGGTCTTCTGGCGTGCATTGAACAGATGCGTTTTGCGGCGCCCACCCCCATTCAAGCGTCCGCCATCCCGCCGGCACTGGAAGGCAAGGATCTAATCGGCGTCGCGCAGACCGGGACGGGCAAGACGCTGGCGTTTGCGGTTCCCATGTTGCAGCGGTTGGCGCAGGGACCGGGCATGGGCCTGGTGCTGGTTCCCACCCGCGAACTGGCACTGCAGGTGGAGGAGACGTTCCGCCGGTTCCGCCACGCGGCGAAGATGGAATCCACGGTGTTGATCGGCGGGGCGTCCATGCACCTGCAAAGAGATGCCCTGAAACGGCGGCCCCGCATCATCGTAGCCACACCGGGACGGCTGCTGGATCACCTGGAACAGCGAACGGTGTCCCTGCGGGAGGTCCGCGTGTTGGTTCTGGATGAAGCCGATCGCATGCTGGATATGGGGTTCGCCCCTCAAATAGAACGAATTCTCACGGCTGTCCCCAAGGAACGACAGACCATGCTTTTCTCGGCGACGATGCCGGAGACTATCGTGCAGATGGCGTCGCAGCACATGCGGCTACCGGTGCGCACCGAGATCGTGCCGTCGGGAACCGCCGCAGAGAAGGTGGCACAGGAGTTGTACATCGTTGAAAAGGAGCACAAGAAAGCGCTGCTGGAGAAGCTGCTCGAACGACACACCGGCACGGTGCTGGTGTTCACCCGGACCAAGCGCGGGGCCGGCCGCACGGCTCGGGCGATCTGTGCCATGGGCCACCGGGCCGCGGAGATTCACTCGGACCGTTCGCTGGGCCAACGCCGCGAGGCGCTGGAGGGATTCAAGTCAGGGCGGTACCGTGTCCTGGTGGCGACGGACATCGCCTCCCGCGGCATCGACGTGAAGGGGATCGAGCTGGTCATCAACTACGATCTTCCGGATGAGACCGGCAACTACGTGCACCGCATCGGGCGCACCGGGCGCGCGGGGCACGCCGGACTGGCGATTTCGCTGGCGACGCCGGAGCAGGGGGCCGACGTGCGACTCATCGAGAAAATGATCCGATCGTCCATCCCGGTGTCGCGACACCCGGACATCCCGGAGAAGAAGTTTGTGCCCGCCGCTCCCTTCAGCGGGCGGCGATCATTCACCTACCGCGGCCAGCGCCCCCGCTGGCGCTGAAGCGCCGGATGGGCGGGTCTCGCTAGAAACTGAGGCCGACGGAAAGCTTGTGTCCGGCGGAGCCGCCGGCGACGGACAGCGCATAGTCCACCCGGAACAGCGAGAGCCGTACCCCGACACCCCCGGTCACGGTGGCATCCTCCCTGGACGCAGGAGCGGTTTGGTAGCCGATGCGGACCGGCACGAACCCCAGCACGGCGTACTCTGCACCGACTGCGTACTGGGCATCCGCGTCGCCGTTCTTGATGATGTCCACCCCTGCGCTGACGTTGGTGCCCGCATACCCCACACCCGCCCGGTATGAATCCGGTACCCGGACTTTCTCGGAGAGGCCCGCGTAGTCAAGGTCCGAACCGAGGTTGCGTACCGCGGCGCCGACGATGAAGCCCGCGATGTCCGCTTGTGCGCCGATGTCCATGGTGAACGCGTTGGCGGTGTAGTCCTCCAGCAGCACGGAGTTGCAGAACGCGAGCGCCGCGCCCGCCCGGAGGAATCCCAGCAGCGACACCGCGTAGGCGAGCGTGATGAGATTGTCGCTCTGTGCCGCGACGGTGCGTAGCGTGCCGAGGGAATCGTACATCTCAAGGGACCCCATGTTGTGGAACGCGACGCTGACGCCCAGTGCGCCCGGCCCCATCTTGAGGACGCTGTCAACGGTCAGCGCCGAGCGTTCTGCCTCGCCCTTCTCGTAGTTGACCGACACGTCCAGGAACCCCTCCGCAGCGAGCCCGCCCGGGTTGAAGTGGATGCACGCGGCGTCCCCCTTCTGCCAGGTGAATGACCCGCCCATGCCCAAGGGGCGGGCGCTGGCGGACTGGATGAACGGCACTGGGTTGTAGGTGACCTGCGGCACGGCGGTTTGTGCGTACAGCGAGACCGCGGCCAGTGCAGTGGCGTACAGCGATCCGATGTATCCCATGAATGCACCTCCGTATGGAACGCGTGGTGTTCCTTTAGGATTTAAGGAATACACGATTTGTCCGGGTGGATGCAAGTGTTCGTGACCGGTATCACACACTGGAACGCGTGAGGTCTGCGCCCGACTGTAACAGGGTTATCGGGAACGGACAGGCCCGGTGGATTTGCGTACTACCAGCTTCGTCGGGATGAGGACTGTTTCGGCGGCGCCGATCGCCGGGGATCCCGTCCCTATGGCCGACAACCGGCGCAGCAGGAGTTCCGCAGCGGTGGTTCCCATGGCGTGGGTGTCCTGCCGGACGGCAGTCAGAGGAACCTCAAACCCCGCTGCCGCATTCAGATCGTCAAACGTGACCAGGGAAACGTCCTGCGGCACACGCAGCCCCCGGTCGCGCAGGGCGCGGTATGCGCCGATCACGTTCCAGCCGGACACGGCGAAGATCGCGGTGAACCTGATGCGCGCATCCAGCAGCGCGATGGTTTTGCGGTATCCCTCCTCCTCCAACGAGACATCCGCGGAGACGTGCGCGGTCTGGCGCAGCCGGGGATCCGCATGGATGCCGTGATCCGCCAGTGCGCGGCGATAACCCCGGTGGCGCTCGGCGATCGTCATGAAATCCGCCGCATGTGCCATGAACACGATGCGCCGGTGGCCGAGGCGGATGAGGTATTGCACCGCTCGACGCGATCCCTCCTCGTTGGTCGAGGTGACCCGGTCCAGGTCATGGTGAACCAGTCCGGTATCTACCAGCACCGTCGGTATTCGGCGGTGTGCGAGTTGGATGAGCTGGGTGTACCGGTAATGTGCGGTGGTCGGCATGAACAACACACCGGCAACAGGCCTGCACTCTATCCGATTGAGGATATCATTCTCATTCCGGCAGTTGCCTTCGGAACAGTACACTTCCAGGATGCGGTTGTTGCGCCGGCAGACTTCCAGGACTCCCTGGATGATGGGCCCGTAGAATTCGTCGGCCCAGCCGGCCGTCAGCAGCGCGATCCGGTCCGCTCCGGTACCGGGCTCCACCAGGCGGTTAGGGGTGTTTTCGCGGCCTGCGACGAAGCAGCCGCGTGTAGGGACGGTGTATACGACACCTTCGCGAACCAGCTCCTGCACCACGCGCCGGGCGGTGATGTTGGACACTCCGTAGCGTCCCGCGAGCGCCACGATGGACGGCAGGCGGTGGTGCGCCTGGTAGCGGCCGGACATGATGTCTTCCACCAGCCGCTGTTTGACCCGGTGATATTTAGGCGGGGTGTCCGCCGGACGTCCGGCATCGCGCATACCGGCTGTATATACCTATTTTCCACCGTAAAAACAACTTCGGCGCACGGTTATCGCACGCGTATGGTGAACGGCGGTTCGTGGTACCCTGCATCGGTGCCGACGCGAACCTGGTAGTCGCCCCTGCCCGCGACGCAGCGGATCGTCACGGAAAAAACGTCGCCCTCCCACAGCGGCTGCAGTTCGGCGCCGCCGATGGCGTAAGTGTGCGTGGACACGTAGTACCTGGCCATCGGATCCGGCAGGGTCACATGGGCGCGCAGGGATGCGCGCGGAGCACCGCCGAGGTCGCGGAACCGCAGAATCACGGTGGACCCGTGGGCGACCGTACCGGGCAGTCCGGTGATTTTCTCGCAGAGCAGCAGGCCGAAGTTCTGGGTCAGCAGGACGGCATCCGATGATACCACAACACCCACGCCGAGGTGCGTGAAGGTGCTGCTGAGGATGTTGGCCCGGTGGCCGGGGGAGCGCATCCAGTCGGCGACGGCCCGGGAGGCGACCTGCTCGTCCAGCGCACCGCGGAGGAAGGCGATGTTCTCTCCCACGGATCCGACGATGTTCGGGAAGCGCGCGGCAAACCGGCGGGAGGGGTCGCGGCGGCGGTGATCAACGTGATCGAAGAAACCGCGGCGGGCCATCGCGACGCTGTGGTCCCGTGCGACAGCTGCGAGCGGCGCTGAACGCAGCAGCGCGGGCAGGCCGTGTGCGTCGCGTTCCTGGTTTGTCAGCAGGAACACCTGCTCTTCCAGCCGGGCATCAGGAACCACCGCGGGAGCCGCGGGTGTGTCCGCGCACACCGGGGTGTGCAGCAATGCCAATGCCGCCGACAGAAATGCGAGTGCCGACATGTTCAGCGGCCCGGTGCGCATGCCGCGGCGGGTGCGGTGTAGCGGTCCGCGAGGTACGAGCTGCGTACGTACGGCCCGGACGCAACGAACGCAAACCCGCGGGCGAGAGCCTCCGAGCGGTACCGTTCAAACCGTTCCGGTGCGACGTATTCCACGACCGGGAACTTGGACAAGCCGGGAGCCAGGTACTGTCCGATGCTGAGGAACATGCACCCGGCGGCTCGCAGGTCGTCCATCACCGCCAGCACCTCATCATCGGTCTCCCCGAGGCCCACCATGACGCCGGATTTGACGGGGATGTCAGGCGCGGCGACGGAGGCGTGCCGCAGCACTTGCAGCGACCGGCGGTACTCGGCGCCGGTGCGGATCCCCGGGTACAACCGCGGTACGGTTTCAACGTTATGGCCAAAAATGTTGGGACGGGCGTCCAGAACAGCATCCACCGCCTGTTCTGAACCTCCGAAATCCGGAACCAGCACTTCAACGGCAACCTCCGGGGTACGCTGACGGATGGCGCGCACGGTTGCAGCAAACATTGCGGCGCCGCCGTCGGACAGGTCGTCGCGGGTGACCGAGGTGATCACGATGTGTCGCACACCCAGATGGTCCACCGCTTCGGCGATCCTCCCCGGCTCGTCGTAGTCCGGCGGATCCCCCGTCCTCCCCGAGCGTATCCCGCAGAAACGGCATCCCCGCGTGCAGGTGCGGCCGAGGATGAGAAAGGTGGCGGTGTTGCGTGCGAAACATTCCCCGATGTTGGGGCAGAGTGCCTGCTGGCAGACGGTGGACAGGTTGAGATGTGCCAGGAGTCGCTCGACGGCGGCGCACGCGCCGCGGTCGATGCGCTTGTCAAGCCAGGGAGGACGGTTCAACATAGGTGTGCCCGGTCATCGCAGACGGGGCGCTCCGGCGCAGGAAGTTCCAAGAGTCGGTGCCGTAGACGGTACGGATGAGTACCTCAGCGCGACACCGTTCCTCCTCGGTCAGCGCGCTCCGCTCCAGGGAAAGCCCGTACGTCACCGCAACGGCGCGCACCAGTTCCTGCGACAACAACCCGGCGTCGACGGGCGTGGCAAGGATGTCGTTGAGACAGCACACGGATCGTACCAGCTGGTCAACGGGCACGGCGCTGTAGCGCGCGGTGAACGGCACGGTGCTGCGCAACGGTATGGAGCCGTGCTGCAGGAGCGCGCCGCCGCGCCGGCGCTGGGCAGTGCCGCCGAGCTTGCGCCCGTCAACCAGGATATCCGCCGGACCGAGGGATCCGCCACAAAAACCCGTCGTGCGCGGCGACTGTGCTGCCGCGCCGGCCGGATGGAGGTCGGACATCTCGACGTTTCTGCCGAACGTACGGTAGAGGGTCAGCAGGAACCTGTTCAGGAACGCGTACGATGACGCCACCGACATGCGCCCCAGGTCCTCGACACGGCAGATCACCGCATACGAGACATCGCCGTCGTGGGCGAGGACGCCGCCGCCGGTCGGACGGCGCACGAGGCCGACCCCTTGGGCTCGGCACGCGGCGACGTTAAGCACGACCGCCGGATCCTGGAACACCCCGCACGAGAACGCCGACGGATGCCACCGGTACACCCGCAGCACCGGACCGGAGACACCATCGGCGACCGACTGCAACAGCGCATCGTCCACCGCCATGTTGGTCGCGGCATCCCCCGGACCGGAGTGAATGAGTCGCCAGATCCGCGAACTCATCCGCCGCGCTCCCGGCGCCACCGCAGAATCGGCCGGCGTGCGGCGCCGACCTCGTCGAGCCGTTGCACCGGAGTGGAAACCGGTGCCCGGCGGAGCGTCTCCGGGTCGGTGCACGCCTGCTGCGCGATTTCACGCAGCGCGTCCACGAACTCGGTGAGCGTCTGCAGGGATTCCGTTTCGGTGGGTTCTATCATCATCGCCTCCGGCACGATCAGCGGGAAGTACACCGTCGGCGGGTGGAACCCCCGGTCGATGAGCGCTTTGGCAATGTCCATCGCGGAAACCCCCTGCGCTTTCTGCCGGCGGGCGGACAAGACGAACTCATGCATACACATGCGGTCGTACGGCAGGTCGTAGAACTCGCGGAGTTTCACCCGCAGCCAGTTGGCGTTGAGCACCGCGTACTCTGCGGCTTCAATGAGTCCCGCACGTCCCACGTGCAGGATGTACGCGAGCGCCTTCAGCAGGACCTGGAAGTTGCCGTAGAACGGCGCCACCGGCCCGATGGACTGCGGGCAGTCCGTTTCCAGTGCGAACGTCCCGTCGGTACGGCGAACCACCACGGGCACCGGCAGAAACGGTACCAGCTGCTGGCGCACCCCGACCGGTCCGGCTCCCGGACCGCCCCCGCCGTGCGGCGTAGCGAATGTTTTGTGGAGGTTGAGGTGCACTACGTCGAACCCGAGGTCCCCGGGGCGGCATATGCCCAAGATGGCGTTGAGATTGGCGCCGTCGCAGTACATCAGCGCACCCGCCGCGTGCGCCAGGTCGCAGATCTCCCGGATGTTGGGATCGAACAATCCCAGAGTGTTGGGACAGGTCAGCATGACTCCGGCGACCTCCGGCGACAGCGCGGCACGGTAGGCGTGCATATCCATGCCGCCCGCCGCATCGGTGGGGATCACCCGCACCTCGTAGCCGGCGATGGACGCCGTGGCAGGATTGGTGCCGTGTGACGAGTCCGGCACGATGATGTACCGGCGGCGGTCGCCGTTCGCCCGGTGGTAGGCGGCCATGATCATTACGCCGGTGAGCTCACCGTGCGCCCCGGCCATCGGTTGGGTGGTGACGGCATCCATGCCGGTGATTTCCGCCAACAGGTTCTGAACACGCCACAGCACTTCCAGGGAGCCCTGTGCCAGCATTCCGCCGCCCAACAGCTGCGGCAGCAGCGGGTGCAGCGTGAGAAAACCGGGGTGGGACGCGATCTTTTCCGTGAACTTGGGGTTGTACTTCATCGTGCAGGAACCCAAGGGATAGAAGTTGCCGTCCACTGAAAAGTTGAGGCGCGAGAGCCGCGTGTAGTGGCGCACCACATCCAGCTCCGAGACCGCCGGCAGATCGGGAGATGTCCCCCGGCAGAAACGCGCCGGCAGCGGGGCCGATTCGGGCACGTCGGGCCGGGGCAGGCGGTACCCGCGGCGGCCGGGTGACCCCTGTTCAAAAATCAGTCGCACAGAACCCCCTCCAGCCGCTCGGCGAACGTCGCAATGTCCTCCTTGGTGCGTTTCTCGGTGACATTGACCAGGAGGTAGTTGTCCAGACCGGGGTAGAACCGTCCCAGCGGGAATCCCGGGGCGTACCCGGTATCGATCATCCGGCCGATCACCTCGTCAGCGTGTTTGGGCAGGACGACCGTGAACTCGTTGAACGTGGGCGAACTGCGCTTGACCTCGACCCCCGGGATGCGTGAGATGACCTGTTTGGCGAATTCCGCCTTGCGATAGTTGAGTTCCGCGAGTTCACGCAAACCATCCCGGCCCAGCAGGCTGAGGTATACGGTCGCGCGCAGGGCGCACAACGCCTCGTTTGAGCAGATGTTGGAGGTGGCCTTTTCCCGGCGGATATGCTGCTCGCGCGCCTGCAGCGTCAGGACGAATCCGCGCCGGCCGTGCGCATCGGTGGTTTCACCGACGATCCGACCGGGCATCCGGCGCATCAGAAAATCGCGCACCGCCATGAACCCGAGGTACGGCCCGCCGAACGACAGCGGAATCCCTAAACTCTGGCCCTCGCCAGTGGCAATGTCTACCCCCATTTCACCGGGCGTCCGGAGCATACCCAGCGCGACCGGGTACACGGACTGGATCACGAGCGCTCCGGCATCATGGGCTCGTTCCACCAAGTCGGTGTGGTCGTCCACCGCGCCGAAGAAATTGGGGTTCTGCAGGATAAGGGCAGCCGTATCCCCGTTGAGGTGGCGAAGGATGTCGGCGCGACACGCCTGGCCGTGCACCACGGGAGTTTCCACGAACTCCAGATCCAGGTTGGAGGTATAGGTGTACAGCATCGCCCGGTAAATGAAGTTGACCCCGCTGTCCACCACGATGCGGCGCCGACCGGTGTGGCGCACGGCCAGCATCGCGGCCTCGTAGAGCGCGGTGCCGCCGTCGTACAGGGAGGCGTTGGCGGCGTCCATGCCGGTCAGCTCGCAGATGACGGTCTGGAACTCGAAGATGGCTTGCAACCACCCCTGGGAACACTCCGGCTGGTAGGGGGTGTACGCGGTGGCGAACTCCGAGCGGCCCGCCAGGGCATCCACCGCGGCGGGGATGTCGTGGTCGTAGAATCCTGCACCGACGAAGCTGACCAGCCGCGAGTAGTTCTTATCAGCCAGGCGACCCAGTTGCCCGGTCACTTCGTATTCGGATTTCCCCTCGGGAAGGTTGAACGAGCGTGCCCGGTGCTCAGGGCGGACGGCGGCGAAGAGATCGGCGCGAGATGCGACGCCGATGTCGCGCAGCATCGCGCGTTCTTCGTCGGGGGTGTGCGGGACGTACGTCATGCGCCTACTCCGCCCGGTACGCGGCGTACGCAGCCGCATCCATCAAGGTATCGAATTCCGCCGGGTTGGTGGGTTCCAGCACGACGAACCAGCCATCTCCATAGGGTTCCCGGTTGACCAGCCCCGGGTCGGCCACGATCTTTTCGTTGACCGCGACCACCGTGCCGGATACCGGCGCGTATACCTCCGACGCGGCCTTCACCGATTCAACGGTCGCAATGGGCTGCGCCTGACGCACATGGTTGCCCACGCGCGACAGCTCCACGAAGGTGATGTCCCCGAGGTGGCGCTGAGCGTAGTCGGTGATGCCGACCACCGCCCGTGGGCCGTCCCGACGGATCCATTCATCCTTGTCCGTGTAGCGCAATCCGTCCGGTGTGTTCATGTCATCCTCCCGTGCGGGCCGTGCCGTCCCGGTAGAACGGGGGCTCCGTGACGATGGCGGGCAGTTCAATTCTGCCGTCGGTGATCACGACCCCGATGCCGGGATCGGCGTATGCCTTTTCCACGTAGCCGAGGGCGATGCCGCACCCCAGCGACGGTGCAAACGAACCGCTGGTGACCGAACCCACCGCGCGGCCGCCGGCGTGAACGTGGTACCCGTGCCGTGGTGAACGTCGCGAATCCGTCCTGAACCCGACCAGTCGGCGGCGGATCCCGCCCGCCCACTGCTCGATGAGCGCGTTGTTGCCGAGGAACCCCTTTCGCATGTCTACGAACCGTTCCAGTCCCGCCTCCAGTGGCGTGGTGTCGGCGGCGATATCCTGCCCGTACAGCGGGTAGCCCATCTCCAGACGAAGTGTATCCCTGGCGCCAAGACCGGCCGGCCTGACCCGTCTGTCCTCGAGCAACGCACGCCACACCCCGGTCACCCGATCGCGCGGCACGAACAACTCGTAGCCTAATTCCCCGGTATAGCCGGTGCGTGAAACGACCACGTCCATGTCCAACATCCGGGTGCGGACTGCACGGTAGTATCCCAAGGTATCCAAAATCCCCGGCGGGACCAACGGCCGCAGCACCTCACGCGACAGCGGCCCCTGCAGGTCCAGCTTGCCGGTTTCCGCAGCCATGGAACGCACCGCATCCGGACGACGCATGACAGCGCGCAGGTGCTGTTCATCACGTTCCGCGGTGGCGGCATTGACCACCAGCATCCAGTCGTCCCGCCCCAGCCGCATCACCACGGCATCGTCGACAATGCCGGCAACTTCGTTGAGCATGAAGCCGTACCGGCAGCCACCCACCGGCAACGAATTAACCGAGCAGGTCAGGGCGTACTCCAGCCCCGTCGTTTCGGCGTCGCCGGTGATCGCGAACATCGCCATGTGACAGGTGTCGAACAATCCGGCGGAGCGGCGCGTCCAGTGGTGCTCGGCGATGATGCCGTCGGGATACTGGATGGGCATCAGCCAGTCGCCGAACGGACTCATGTGGGCACCGAGACTGCGGTGCTCTTGTGCGAGCGGAGTGAGACGGTCAGTTGTCACTGTGGTGGTATATCAATTTGTGCGTTTATTTTCAATCCCGCCGACGGTGCCGTGTCAGCGGAACACCGGAAGCATGGAACCGTGCGCCTCAATCAGATCGTCCACGAGTGCACGGATCTCGTCCACCGACAATTCCGCCGCCGTGTGGGGGTCCAGGAGCGCTGCCTGGTAGATGTACTCCCGCTTCCGGGTGAGCGCCGCCTCTACGGTCAGGATCTGCGGATTGATCGCCGTGCGATTGATCGCGGCGAGCGCCTCGGGCAGGTCGCCCACGCGCGTGGGAGTGACGCCGGTGCGGTCGGCCACGCAGGCGACTTCCACGCACGCTTTCGACGGGAGGTTGGTGATGAGACCGTCGTTCATCACGTTGCCGCCGAAGACGAACGGCGAGCCGGATTCCAGCGCCTCCATGATGTACGATCCGTACTCGTGGGTCCGTTCGTGAGAGAGCGTGCCGTTCCGCACGTACGTTCGGTACTGTTTCTTCCAGTCGCGAATCTGCTGCTCGCACCGCCGGGGATACTCGTCCAGGGGGATGCCGTACTGCCGGATGAGTTCCGGGTGGGTCCGCTTGATGAACCAGGGAACGTACTCGGCATTGTGTTCGCTGGACTCGGTCACCTGGTAACCGAAGTTGCGCACGAATTCCCATCGGACGATGTCATTGAACGGCGACACGGGACTCCGCCGGCACGCGGCGTGCACCCGGCAGAAGGTGTTGGGACAGCGGTAGGAAGCGCCCGGCCGGGAGTTTTTGCGCTTGCAGTGTTCCACCACCAGGGACGCGCGGCGTCGGAACTCCGGGTACATATCCTTCCCGTCCACCGTGAGCGACAGTACCCACGCCTGGTGGTTGATACCGGCGATGCGGGCGTCCACGCGCGTATGTTCGTCGGCGAGACCGACGTTGTGCAGCATCCACCACGCCGTCCCGTGCCAGCTGTGACACAAGCCGACACCGCGGATGGAGGAGCCGCGCAGCAGGCCTGCGGTCACCATCGCCATGGGGTTGGTGTAGTTGAGGAACCAGGCATCGGGGCATACCGCTTCCATGTCACGCGCGAACTCCAAAACCACCGGAATGGTGCGCAGCGCGCGGAAGATGCCGCCGATCCCCAGGGTGTCGCCGATGGTTTGTCGCAGCCCGTAGCGTTTCGGTACCTCGAAGTCAATGACCGTCGAGGGGCGGTAGCCGCCCACCTGGATCGCGTTGACCACGTAGGAGGCGCCGGCGAGGGCCCGGCGGCGGTGCCCTTTCCCGCAGTGGACGGTGATGACGGCGCGGTCGCCGTTGATGTTCCGGTTGAGGATCTGCAGCATCCGCTGCGACTGTTCCAGCCGCGAGGCATCGATGTCGTAGAGCGCGAACTCCGCGTCCCGCAGCGGTTCGGCGCACATGCAGTCACCGAGGATGTTCTTGACGAACACGGTACTGCCCGCACCCATGAACGTGATCTTCAGCGGCCTCTGACGAGCGGGCTTCTCCTGCATCGGACCTCCTCCTTGGGCTGCCGGTTCATGGCGGCGGAGACTCACATCGTGGTACAGCGTTCTGGCGGACGTTCCCAGGTCAGCCGGCCGTCGCCGGTGATCGGGGTGATCGGCCCGTCGCAGGGAACTGGCGGACGGATGTGCACCTCGAAGAACGCCTTGACTCGGGCAAAAACCTCGCGCACGAACAACGAACGGCGCGAGCGGTCGCCGTAACGGCGGCGGTCGGCGATGTATCCCGTCGCGTCCATCCCCAGCGCCCGGGCGATGTACACCGCGCGCGGGAGGTGGAACCCCTGCGAAACGATGACACAGTCGTTGATGAGGAACATCCGACGCGCACGCTGCATACTGCGGTAGGTGTTGAGTCCCTGGTGATCCACGAAGATGTCGCGCGGACGGACGCCGAGCCCCAGAGCGTGGCGGCGCATGGTGCCCACCTCGTTGTAGGTGCGCTCCCGGTGGTCGCCGGTGAGCAGCAGCTTCCGCACCCGGCCGGCGTGGTACAGCTCGACCGCGGTCCGCACCCGATCCTCCAGCATGGCGGAGAGTTTCCCGCTGGAGAGGACCTGCGCCCCGGGCACGATCGCGACGTACGCCGTCGGTTCCGGCGTACCGGCGGTCGGAATGTGTCGGGCGGAAACGCTGACGACCAGCACGTTGACCGATAGCACCGCCGCCGCGGCCGCGGCAAACCCGATGCCCGCCGCAGCCAGCACCATCCGGACTGGATGGAAACGAACGCCCTGTTCGCCCGCCATGACAGTGATGTTATACCGTTTTTGCACAGCTGATGCAATACCTGGATCCGCGGACTCACTCGACACACGCTTTCGACTTGCACAGCACCCTTGGAAAATGGTACAGATGGTAACAGCGTACCCAGCGCTGAACAGCACGACAACTTCGCAACCGGAGGATGCCATGCAGAACGTCCCGCAGGAACGCATCGGACTCATCGCCGTCAGCCGCGACTGTTTCCCCGCGGAACTCTCCCGAAGACGCCGGGACACGCTGATGGCCGCCTGCGTCAGGAAACAACTGCCGGTGACCCTGCTGGAAACCCTGGTGGAGAATGAACGCGATGTCGGTGCGGCCCTGGCGGAAATCGCCGAACGCAAAGTGAATGCACTGGCAGTGTACCTGGGCAACTTCGGCCCCGAAGGCCCGACCACCATGCTCATGCAGCGCTTCGGCGGTCCCTGTATGCTGGCGGCCGCGGCGGAAGAGACGCAACAGGATCTCATCAACGGACGGGGCGACGCCTACTGCGGCATGCTCAACATCTCCTACAACGTCGGCCTCCGGAAACTGCGCCCGCACATTCCCGCCTATCCGGTGGGCACACCGGACGAGGTGGCCGGAATGATCGCCGACTTTGCACCGGCGGCTCGTGCCGTCCTGGGGCTGGCGGGACTCAAAATCTTCTCATTCGGACCCCGTCCGCAGGATTTCCTGGCCTGCAACGCCCCGATCAAACCGCTCTACGATCTGGGTGTGGAAATCATGGAGAACAGTGAGCTGGATCTCTACGACATTTTCCGCAGGGCGGAAAACGATCCGGCCATTGAAGAGACTGTCCGCTCCATGACGGTGGAGCTCGGCGCGGGCAACACCTATCCCGACCTGCTCAAGCGCCAGGCGCAGTACGAGGTCGCGCTGCTCCGGTTCATGCGTGATAACCTCGGCGCACGGACCTACGGTATCTTCGCCAACAAGTGCTGGCCGGCATTCGAGTCCTACTTCGGCATGACGCCCTGCTACGTCAACGGCCGCCTGGCGGCGCGAGGCATCCCGGTCTCCTGCGAGGTGGACATCTACGGCGCGCTCAGCGAATACCTGGCGACCTGCGCGACGGAGCTGCCCGCAACACTCCTGGACATCAACAACACCGTCCCGGCGGACATGTTCGCGGAAACGAAGAAGGGCGGCCTCGCCGGCGACCACGCGGCGACCGACCTGTTCATGGGATTCCACTGCGGCAACACGTCGGCCTGTCTCATGAACAACCCCACGATGAAACACCAGCTCATCATGCACCGGCTCATGGAACCCGGCAAACAGCCGGACATCACCCGCGGCACGCTGGAGGGGACCATCCGTCCGGGGGAGATCACCCTGTTCCGGATCCAGTCCACCGCCGATGCACAGCTGCGCTCCTACATCGCGGAGGGGAGCGTACTGGACGTAAACCCGAAATCCTTCGGCAGCATCGGGGTATTCGCAGTGAAGAACATGGGCAGGTTCTACCGGCACGTGCTCATCGGCAAGAGATTCCCCCACCACACCGCGGTGGCGTTCCGCCGTGCGGGGCGCGCACTGTTCGACGCGTTGCGCATGCTGGGCGTGGACGATATTTCCTTCCCGCTGCCGCCGGGAATGTTGTACCCGTCGGAAAACCCCTTCCGGTAACAGCGGGCCGTACAAAGAGAACACTGCGCCGCGGGGTGGATGGTCACCGGCCAGAAGCACCGGGCACGTACCGTCGCTGCCGCCACCACCGGTGGCTCACCGCCCGCGGGGGCATGCGGTGCGTGCGTCAGCCGCGCGCGCGCTCGATGCGCTCCTGGTAGCCGCTCTCCGTGTACGCGACTACCGGATCCACCGGCAATCCTTTTTCCAGGCGCGCCTGCGCCACGATGGGCCGCACATCGCAGTTCATGATGGCGTCGTTGAACAGCCGGTTCGCGGGGATGATGCGGTCGGCGTCCTGTAATGCGCGCAACTTCGTGGTGTCCACCAGCATCGCCTTGGCGAGCGACTGCTGCAATGAATCCACCGAGTGCAGCACCGCGCGCATACGGTTCTCACGACCTGAACACTGGTCGATCATGTACCCCCAGTTACGCGTACGGTCGCGGTTGGCGATAACATTGCCCTCCACCAGCTCGTAGAAAATGCGGGCCATCTGCGGGCTGGGTTCCACCGCGTGGTCGTCGTCCGCGGCGTACCGCGTGTTGAAGTGGAAGCCGCCGGGCATCCCGTCAGCGATGAGCATGGCGACGATCTGTTCCACATTGGTGCCGGGCTGGTGGTGGCCCATGTCGATGAGCACGCCCGTGTTGCCGCCCATCGCCTGGGCGATCATGCGCGCGGCACCCCAATCCGGCACCGTGGTACTGTAGGTCCCCGGCTCGAATACTTTGTACTCGATGAGGATGCGCACGGTGTTGGGAATCCTGCGGCGGCACGCAACACACGCATTGATGAGGGTTTCAAATGCGCGGCGCAGCTGCCGCTGGCCGGGGTACGCCGAGCCGTCGGGGAACCACAGAGTAACCATGCCGTTGCCATACTGCCGGGCGATGGCGCCGCTCACGACCGTCTGCTCGATGTACCGCTGTACGGTGCCTTTCTCGTCCGCGGACATGGAGCCCCGGTAGGAACCTTCCAGGAAATACGTGGGATTGACCGCGCCCACCTGCAAGCCGCGCTGGCGGGCCGCCTGGGAGACACGCCGCGCCACGTCCAGGTCTGCGGCACGACCGTCCGACGAAAAATCCCACAAAGTATGCATGGCGACCGCAGGTGTCGCCCCGGTGAGATGATGGACGAATGCGGCATCGTCCAACTTTTCTTCAATGGTGCGTGCGCCGCCCGGCGGCATGTACCCGCCGAATCTGCCCCCGCCGAACCTGCCGAATACCCAACTGGGTACTTCAACGGAGAACTTTTTGACCGCGGCGACGGCCGCCTGAACGCGTTTTTCGCCGAACTCGCGCCACAGCATTTCCAACCCGGCTTTCACGTTTTTTTCGTGCATGCGGGTACTCCCCTACGTAGAAATCGGCAGGAAACGACGAACGTCCCCGTTCCCGGGGACGGTAGAGTGGCAGCTACGACACAACGACGACCTGTCGACGTCAGAACAAACCACAGACACCAAACAGCATCTACCAAATTTATCTGTGCAAGTCAAGGAAACGGTTCACCGGCGGGGATCCCCCGCGCGAAGATGCGCAATCGCTCAAGCACCAGGGAACGTACGGGTTCTTCAATGCGCCCGGATCGCGCGGTGAACTCGCCGATCACCCGCCCGGCAGGGAAGGCTCCGTCGTCAAGCAGGATCGGAGTCAAATTGTGCTTGGGGGACGGTTCGCCGGTATCCACACGGTGGTGCGCCGCTCCCGTGGATCGCCGCCAGGTGACGGCGTGCTCAATGCCCGGCTTGTCATAGCACAACTGAAACCCGTCGACGGATCCGTCGGGGGACATCCATACGATGAGGTCGCACCACTCATCCTCGAACCACCGGCGAACGAACGGCGCGTCCGGCTGGCGGATCCCGGAAACCTCGACCAGCACTCTCCGCCGCTCCCCGGAACTCAGCGCTTCCCGGCTTCCGCGAGGGCTTCGGTACGGATCCGGGCGCGTTCGGCCGCCCGCTCTTCAATGGGGGTTGACGCCCACGCCGTCTCCTGCCGGGCCGCCTCCGCCTTCATCGCGGCAAGTTCCACCGTGCGCCGGGACAACTCCTGTACCGGTATCCGGGAGGCACGGGAAACGCCCCGCGCGGTTACCGTGGTGCGCTGGTTCGCACGCAGGGAAACCTCGTGCAGAAAATTGGCGAGCATGGTCTCTTTGTCCGTGGGCAGGCCCGATTCCTTCACGAAATCCCTGACCACCACGCGGCCTTCAAACACCATCACCGTGGTGTCGCCGGGCTGGTCCACCGCAACGTGCAACCCGGTGCCGCGGACCGCTGCGATGCACGTGGGGGTGCGGACCGACGCCTTCACCGAACGTGGCCGCGCAGCATTGGCGTAGGCAAACACCGAACCGGAACGGGTCAAGTGCAGCTGCAGGTCGGTGCTCCGCCGGGCGGTGTCCACGGCGAGTGCCTGCACCAGCACCTCGGTATCGCGCTCGATGCGCACCGTGGTGCCTAGTTCCAGGATGACGAGCGCCGTTGCGTCTGTTTCGGTGCGCACTGTGTCCCCGGCCGCCAAGCCCATGCCGACCTTCGCCGGGCTCCACCGGCTCGAGCCGTCGGGACGCACCGATACACTCCCCTCAGCAGCGGCGACGACAGCGACGTACTCGGCTGCGGCATGCGCCCCGGTTCCCGAAACACCCGCCATGACAGCCGCTGCACACAACAGCGCGCCCGAAGCGCGCATGATGGACTGCATCATGATGGACTCCCGTGTACGCTGTGCATCAGTAGCTGTAGCGGACCGAGGCACGCGAGATGATGTCGCCCACGCCGGCGCCGCTGTCCAGGTCAAAGACGTTGGCCTTCAGCACCACGTCGATGGTCACCTTCTCGGCGGGCGTCCATCCGAAACCGCAGGCCACCGTCGCCGCCTGCTGTACCGGAGACTGCCAGGTGTCCAGGGTGTACTTCGTGTTCGCCGCGGTGACCTCCTGGAGTTCCTGCCCCCACGTACTGGAGAAGAGGGTGGTGACCACGGAAAAGCGGGTTGCCAGTTTCTCAAAGGTTTGATGTTCCAGGGATACACCGACGGGAACGCCGAACGAACCGCCGGTAACCGGGGCTTTGCCGGTGGTGATGAGCACCTCGGTGGAACCTCCCAGCATGGCCAGGCCGGCGGAATAGATGAGTTTGAGCTTTTCATACGGCATCGTGTGCAGCGCGGCGTCCAGGTTGAACATCATGCCGGTGGTCTTGACCTTCCGTTCAAACGACACGTTGGTTACTCCGCTGGATTGAGTTTCCTTCGACGAAGCATCGGTCATCTCCAGGCGGGCGGCGCCAATGAGTCTGTTCTCCCCGCCCACGTCCAGAATACCGCGGGCCAGCAGTGTTACGTTGAGCCCGTTGTCGGACAGGAGGCTGCCGCTGGAGTTCGCCCGGGAATCTGCGACGAACGTGGATTCCGACAGTGTGTACTCGTTGTTAACCCGGGGGAACGCCAGGCCGACCGAGAGGTCCACCGCCTGCAGGAATCCCAGATCTTTGAGCAGCAGACCCGCGGTGAGCTGCACATCGCCGGAATCCTGCACGTTCTTGGCGCTGCCCTCGCCGGGAAGCACCGTGTCGGTGTCCTCAAACACCGACTTCCTCTCCCAGCGACTGTTGGCCAGCGACAGCATCGCGCCGACCGATATCGTCTCGCCCAGCGGCACGCCGAACAGAATGTCCACGGAATGGTTGGTCAGCGGCAGCACTGAGAGGTTGTAGATGTCGTCCACTGCGCCGAACTGCGGCGTCAGGCGCGGGATGAATGGTGCGGCAGTCGCGTTGACCTGGCCGGTGTAGGGGCGACCGGCAAAGACGCCCAACTTGCCGAACGGGGTTTGCACCGTGGCTCCGCCCCACTCCGCGGCGTTTTCGTTCCAGAGCTCCCCGTAGACGGTCCCCCACTCGGTCATCTGCGCAGGGTTGATGAAAATGTTGAACGGATTGATGAGGAGGTGGTTGCTGATGCCGAACGCGGAGGTCTCGGTGTCCCGCGTCTCCTTCGGCATGAAAATAGACTCCGAGGAATGGTACTGCTCTCCGTAGTACTGCTCCTGCGCCGAGCCTGCTGAAACCAACACCAGCATCGCCACGACTGCCGCGGACATGCTCCTCATGGACATTCCCTCCCTATGGAATTAGAAGGTCTTCGGTCGTTTCGCCGGACGAGCACTCCCGGCAACAATCGCCATGGTACAGCCGATGCTTACAAAAGTTCGTACGATGCCGACGAAGAGCACATACGAAATACGGACTCCCGAGTCAAGGACGCTCACCAGTACCCGGCGCGCCGAGCAAAGGCGTGCAGCGACGGGTGAACCGACGGATCCCACGCCCCCAGCACCTCACCCGCGGCTTCCACGCAGGTGACCACGTTCTCCCGCTCGCCGGGATCCGCGGCGTCGCCCCAGAGGCCCGCCAGCCACGACGCATCCCGCGGAACGTCCGGTGCGGTGCGGCGCAGCAGCACGAGGGCGGCGGCGGTACCCAGCGCGTAGCGTTTCGGCACCACACCGGCAGCCAGCGCACGGCGCATCGTCCCGATGATGCGGTCGTTCCAGGCGAGCTTGCGTTCCGGGTCGCGGATGATGCGGTCCACCAGGTCGAACAGGTGCGGGTTGACGATGCGGCGCATCAGCTGGGCGGCCCACGTGCGGAATCCGTCGTCGGTCGCCACTTCCGCTCCTGCCGGGCCGTACTGCGAGCGGAACCACCCGCCGGTCTCCAGGATCAGCGCGTCCAACCCCAATAAATCCGTGTCGGGATCGCCGTTAAAGTCCGACATGTAGGTGTACCCTTTGAGCTTGCCCACGCACCCCAGCAGGAAGTGCACCGCGTTGTGGCCCAGGAGCTTGAGCTCCTCGTACATACCGATGTGTTCCACCGCCCGGAACCGGCCGAAGCTGGTACTGAATCCGAGCTCCGGCGCAAACGGCGGTTTCTCCACGACGATGCTGTCGAAATCCTCCACCAGCAGCGCGGCACCGCACCCGGGGGTGATCTCCGCAACGCGCTGAGCCGCGATGAACGCCGGGTCGCCCTGCGGACCTCCCATGCGCTCAATCACCGTCTCGGAGAACCCGACGTGCGCCGGCGCTCCCTCTGGGTACACCAGGTCGCGCAGCTGTGCCGCGGCACCGATCTGGTTCTCGGATGCGTAGATGAGCACCGGCGCGCTCCTCCCGGCCAGGCCCTCCCGCAGGAGCTGGTCGATGCCGCCCTTCCGGTACACGGCGGTGGACGGAACGGCGGTGTTGATCTCGTTGGCTTCCCGGACAGCCTCCAACAGACGGACACGATCCGCAGGAACCGAGGGGTCGTACACCTCCACCGGACCGACGGTCACCGGTTCAATGTGGTCGAAGTGCGCTATGTTGATGGCGTAGGTGTTGCCATTGGCGCGGATGCCCGCGACCCGGGCGCGGTCCACCTCGGAAATCACGACACGGCAGCCCTGCCGGTGCGCGTAGTACGCCCACAGGCCCAGCTGTATGGCACCACCACCCAGCCCGACGAAGGTCACCGGCCGACTCATCGGACGGATCCTCCCGCCAGACACCGGTCCAGCAGCGCATGTTCCTGGTCGCGGCTCCAGGACCCGGGCACGTCGATGATTCCTTCAATCACCGCGTGCGGATACACCAGCGCCTTGCCGTCCACCTTCTTGTCGCGGTACAACTCGAGGAAGTGGATGGCGTCGTCCAGATCTCCCACCACGCGTATTTGAGATCCTACGTCAAAGTGTCCCTCGGCGATGAGCGCGAGCGTCCGGCGGGTGTCGTGGGGGGTGCCACCGCTGGAACCGGTGATGATGCTCTCGTCGTAGTGCACCTTGCGCATGTCCACGGGGATACTGCTGTGTCCGACGGCAAGCCCACCGAACGAGTTGAATACGCTGCCCGGGCCCGTGACGGTGTTCAGGGCGATCTCCTGCACCTTCGGCACCCCGGTCGCGTCAATAACATCATCGGCGTACGGCTGGCCGGTGCGCTCACGGAGAATGTCCTGCAGGGTCGCGGGGTCGGACTGTTCGCAGAAGAGACGGATCCCCAGACGTTCGGCCCGGGGACCGATATGGGCGCGCACCCATTCCAGCCGCTGCGGCAGCACGTCAAACACCACCACCGCGCGCGGCCGGTACGACAGCGCCAGCTCTATGTGCAACCGCCCCATCGCGCCGGTCCCGAATACCGCTGTAACCCCCCCGGGAAGAATTCCTTTCTGCGGTATCCGTTCGTGGGTCGTCGGATCCCTGCGCAGGTGCACGTGGTGGTCCTGCGCCGACACGACACACGACAGCGGTTCGGACATGGAAATCTCGTAGTAGCCGAGGTCTTGGGTGGGCAACCGGACCAGACACCCCGCAGCGAGCACCTCTTCCTGGATGAGCAGGTATTGCGCAAACGTACCACCCAGGGTGTACCCGACGGCGGTCTTCTTCATCCCCGCGCCATTGTCGCGGTAGCGTTCGCGGTGGTTGATGGGAGGGTGGTCCACCGCCGGCTGCAGCGCGCACTTTTCTCCGACGGAATACTTCCCGGCGAGGTTCCTGCCCACCGTGGCGACGGTGACCGCGCCTTCGTCGCCGATGGTAATGGGGAATCGTGCGGGATCCCACCCGTTGAGGAAGGTGTGATCGCTCCCCTGGGAGATGAGTTTGAGGATGGAGGTGCATACCGTAAAGGCGTCCACCCGGCAGAGAATCTGGTCGTCGTTGGGCTCGGGCACGGGCACTTCGCGTACCGCCAGCGACTCAAAGCCGGTACCGGACAGCTGCACCGCTCGCATCGTTCGTGGAACGACCGCAGCCGCTTCAGGGGTGGCGAATTTCGCGCTCGGTGTGGTGGACATGGCGACCTCCGGGAACAGTCGGGAAATGCCGGCACAGATCTCCAAATGATTCTATAATAATGTCCGGACCTAGCGCAAGGAGGTGCTCTCGGGAACCCAACCCGTACGTGACGGCCACGCTCCGCACGCCGGCGGCACGGGCAGCCAGAACATCGTTGGGTCCGTCTCCGATCATCACCGCCCGTTGCGGCGTCACACCGGTGCGGCACATCGCCTCCCGCAGCGGCAGCGGATCGGGTTTGACGCGCTCCAACGCATCTCCCCCCAGCACCACATCGAACATGTCGCGGATGCCGAGCCCCTGCAAAATGGCGTCCGTGAACCGCTGCTGCTTGTTGGTGATCACCGCCTTGCGGTACCCGGCGTACCGTTCCAGTGTCGCCAGCACGTCCGGGAACAGCACCGTGGTGTCCAGCAGGTGCGCCTCGTAGTACGGCAGGAAAACCTCCACCGCACGCAACAGCAGCTGGGGATCGTCCACACCCAGCGCACGGCGGAGCAGCATGCGTAGACCGTCCCCGATGTACGAGGCGACTTCGTCCTGACGCAGCGGTCGCAGCCCCAGCTCCCCGAGCGTGTGGTTCACCGCCGCCGCGAGGTCCGCGGTGGAATCGATCAGCGTACCGTCCAAGTCAAACATCAGCAGATCAGTGCCCTGCTTCACCGAATCTTCCTTTCCGTGCGCACCGCGGCGCACTACCGCGATTCATCAGGGACCCGACGCCGGTACAGCCACACACCGTTCACCGGTGTGAGCTCGACCGGTTCGAGCGCGGCAGTCGCCCATGCCGGCGGCGCAAACGTGAACGCGAAGTACCGGACACCGATACGTTCCCATGCCGGGGCATCGGGCTGCAACGCAATCCGGTACGCAAAGTAGCTGTCCAGCGTGAAACGGGGATATTCTCCCGCGTCACGGGCGGGCAGATCCAGTCCGATGTGCGCGAACCGGTTCCACACATTGACGGAACGCCATTGCGGGTCGAGCGCCAGAAGGTGGTCAGGCACCGGAAGGTACTTGGTCCCGTTCACCACGCGCGCTCCGGAAGCCATGATATGATTCGCCCAACGAACACTCCCGTACACCGCCCACCAGGCATCCGGTTCCCCGGATGCGATTTCCCGACACCGGCGGACCAGCGGCGCGTCCCGCAGCGCCGACACATCGCGCTGCACCGGATTGACCGACACGTGCGGAACAGCCAGCGCGACCATGCAGACCGACGCCCAGAAACGCCGACGGCCCATCACCGCACGACTGACACCGCGACGGGATGCAACGACCGAGACAGGAAATGCGCGTGGGATGACAACGGCGAACCCGTGATGAACATGCACACCCCCCGGGCCAACCGCGTCTGCTTGTTTTGTACCAAAAAGTTTGGTATATTTCAAGTTGTTTTCGACGACACCGGCTGCCCGTTACCCTGGAGCATTCCATGCCGACACCGCACGCCCGCGCCGGAACCATCCGCCATCTCACGCTCGTCGCGCTGTGCGCGGCCATCCCCTTCCTGCCGTGCCTGGGCAACGATTTCGTCAACTGGGATGATCCGGCGTACATTACCCACAACCCGGTTCTGCGCATGTCACCGATCCAGGTGATACGGGAGGCCTTCAGCGCCACCTTCGCCTCCTGCTACGCGCCACTGCCCGTGGTGTCCCATGCCGTAGAGTACCGCCTGTGGGGAGTGCACCCTGCGGGGTACCACGCGGTGAACATCCTCTTGCACGTCGCCGCCGCGCTGCTGGTCTGGATGCTGCTCGCCCGCCTTGCCACGCCGGGCGGGGCCCTGGCGGGCGCGCTCCTGTTCGCCGTGCACCCGTTGCGAGTCGAGGCAGTGGCGTGGGCATCCCAACGCAAGGAGTTGCTCAGCACGGTATGTGCACTCGGTGCGATACTCGCGTACCTGCGCGCCCGCAACTCCTCCGGAATGCTCCGCCGACACCTCCCGCTGCTGCTGGGAATCGCCGCCCTGCTGTCCAAACCGACCGCGGTGACACTCCCCGCCCTGATGCTCCTCGTAGATCCCGACATCGCCGACGACCCACGCGCGGCCATCCGGCGGATACTGCCGGTATCCGCCGCGGCGCTTGCCATCGCGCTGCTCACCGTCGCCACACAGCACGAGGCCATCCGGAACGCACCGCCGCTCCCGGCGATGCTGCGGCCAGGCCTCGCCCTGCGCAACAGCGCACTCTACCTCGGGAAAACCGTCGCCCCCGTCGGCCTGTCCGCGGTGTACCCCTACCCGGACACGCGCGAGCTCGTCTGGTGGACGCTCGCCGCGGCACCGGCGGCATGGGCGCTGCTGCGGGCGGCGCGGTACCGGACCATCGTATCGCAGGGTCTGCTGTGGTGGTGCATCGCGCTGCTGCCGACGTTGCAGATCATCCCCGCGGGAACCTCATCCGCCGCAGATCGCTACACCTACCTGCCCGCCGTCGGGCTCTCCCTCGCCGTAGCCGGCACGATCGCCCGCCGGCGACTGCGCCCGCTCGTCCCGACGGTCGTTTCCGCAGCGGTCGTCGCCGTTCTGGGACTGCTGAGCGCCGAACGGTGCCTCGTCTGGCGCGACAGCATCTCCCTCTGGTCCGATGCGCTGCGACGATATCCAACGTCCACGACAGCGCGCAACAACCGCGCGAGCGCCTACCTCGCGGCGCAACGGATTCCGGAGGCCCTGGAGGATCTCGATGCCGGCCTGTCCCGCGAACCGGACAACGCGATGATGCTGGTCAACCGCGGCATCGCCCGCTCGCTCGCCGGGGACACCGACGGGGCGCTGCGGGATCTGGAACGGGCGGTGACCCTGGCGCCGGGATCGTCGACGGCGTGGCACAACTACAGCCGTGCGCTTGAACGCGCCGGACGTTCGGGAGAAGCCGCGCGTGCGCGCGCACGAACCCGCAATACGGGGCGATTCCATGAATGAGGTGCTGCGCCCGGAGACAGCCGTCGGCGGCGGACGACACACCGTCACGGGAGAGCCGCCAGCGGACGGCGCACGGCCGGGGCCGCACACACCGCTCGCGCCGGCGGTGTGCGTTGCGCTGCTCACCGCGCTCCCCTTTCTCCCGGTGCTCAACAACCAGCTCACCAATTGGGACGATCGGGACCTGATAACAGACAATGTCCTCATCCGTGACCTGTCGGCACGCGGGGTGGTCCGTATATTCACCTCCATGCACGCGCACCTGTACAACCCGCTGGTGGTGCTGTCGCACGCGGTAGAGTACCGTTTTTTCGGGCATAACCCGCGGGTGTACCACGGTACCAACCTCCTGCTGCACAGTGTGTGCGCCGCGCTGCTGGTGCTGCTGCTGCGCTGGGGATTCCCGCCGGTCGCCGCGGCGGTCGGCGGACTGCTGTGGGCGGTGCACCCGCTGCGCGTGGAATCGGTGGCGTGGGCTTCGGAACGCAAGGACGTCTTGTGCGGGGTCTTCTTCCTGGCGGGGTTGATCGCCCACGAACGGGCCTCGGCGTCCTCGCGCCGGTTCAGCGCGCTGCCGGTGTTCGCATGGTTCACCGCCGCACTCCTGTCCAAACCGGCGGCGGTCACCTTCCCCGCGGTGCTGTGGGTGGTGGACGGCTTCCGTGGGCGGCCCTGGACATCGCGTACCTGGCTGCGGATGACACCGTTTTTCGCCGGGTCGGCGGTTATCGCCGTCATCACCTTCTCGGCACAGCGCGCCATAGACAACATACCGTTCAGCGGCGCGTTTCCCGTACATGCCGCGGTATACAACGCGGTGTACGCGCTCTCCCTGTACGCCGTCAAAACCTTGCTGCCGGCGGGACTGTCCGTCCACTATCCGCGGCCGGACACCTTCGCCGCGGCACTCGGATCGATACTGCCCGGGGCGGGTATTGCAGCCGGTGCTGCATGGGTTTGGTTCCGGTCAGACGCCGGGATGCGGCGGGTGCTCGCGTTCGGCGGCGCGTTTTTTCTCATCGCCATGGCGCCGATGATACAGGCGGTGCCGGTCGGCCACGCTGCGGCGGCCGACCGCTACACCTACCTGCCCGCCCTCGGGCTCGCCGCCGTCGCCGCGGAGATCGCGCGGCGGACATTCCCGCGAAACGCCGTGCTCGCACCGGCGCTCACCGCACTGCTCATCGTCGGATTGGGGACCCTCACCTGGCGTCGGTGCTTCACGTGGAAAGACAGCATCACGATCTGGAACGATGCGGTAGAGCGCTATCCAAACTCAGCACTGGCACTCGTCTGCCGTGGGAGAACCTTCAGCGAGTTGGGTGATCACCGGCGCGCCCTGGAAGACCTCAACCGGGCGATCGCGCTGTCCCCCGATTACACGATGGCGCGCATGGCTCGCGGGATCGTCCTGGACCGCATCGGACGCCACCGTGAGGCGGTGGCTGATTTCACCGCGGTGATCACCCGTCGTCCGTCGTACGCCGGCGCGTGGTACAACCGGGGAATCGCCCACCAGAACCTCGGGACAGGTCACGCGGCGGAAGCCGACTATACCAAGGCGCTGGAACTCAACCCGACGCTCGCTCAAGCCGCCGTCAACCGGGGAAACATACGCCTGCAGACGGGAGACCGCGCGGGCGCGCTGCGGGATTACACCCACGCTCTCCAGGCCAACCCGGACCTCGCGGAAGCGTACAACAACCGCGCATTTGTCCGTTTTCTGGGAGGGGATGTTGACGGCGCTCTGCAGGACATACGCCGGGCGCGGGCCCTCGGCTGGAAGGTCAACCCGGGGTTTGTTTCCGAGGTGGAGCGACGGTTAAGATCAAAATCCGCCACGCCATAGAATGCGCAGAGGGTTGTACTCCCGACAGTGTTCCAACCCGCAAACGCCTGCCGCTCACCCGCGCACGATGTGGAGGATAACTCCCGTCGTGATGAACGGCACGAACGGCACATACGTGCCAAAAGGGTTGCGCCGCCGGATGATGGCGGTCGCGGCTACGTACACCGTCGCAAGAAGTGCGGCGTAGAAGAGCACCGGCCCCACCGCGGCCCATCCCAGACACGCGCCGATCGCCGCGAACAGTTTGACGTCGCCGCCGCCGACGGCATCCTTGCGGAACACCCATGCACCAACCGCCCCGATGGCGAGGAGGAGCCCGAACCCCGCGAGCGCACCGAGCAGCGCCGATACCGACCGGACGAACCAGTCCCCGCCCAGGAGTGCGTTGAACGGCGCGCACAGCACGCCCGTAGCCACGGCGAAGTAGGACAGGGCGTTGGGGACCTCCATGGTCGCGGCGTCAATGAACGAAACGACCACCAGCACCAGCACCAGGCTCACCAGCAAAACCCCGACAGGGGTGAATCCGAATTTCCATCCCACAAAGGCCGCCAGCACCCCCATGCCCAGCTCAATCGCTGGATACCGCGGTGAGATTGCCGCACCACAGTCCCGACAGCGGCCACGCAATACCAGCCAGCTCACCACCGGCACGTTGTCAAACCAGCGGATGTGTGTCCCACACGCGGGGCAGCGCGACGGCGGGTGCACTATGGATTCGCCACGGGGGATGCGATGGATGAGCACGTTGGCGAAACTGCCGAGCAGCAGACCCGTCACGCACCACAGAAGAACGGGTGTCACGAGAGAAGCCGCAAAACAACATGGGGCGATCCCTCGCGGGACCGCCCCATGTACACGTCGTACGACCCGTGGCGCAGACTTAGTACATGCACCACGTCTTGTTGCTGGTGTCCGTGTGAGAGCAGTTGACGATCACGTTGCCGAAGTTGGAGGCTCCGTAGATCCCACAGTAGCCCCACGCGTTGCCATCGGTACCCAGCATAGCCCCAACGGCACCCGCCGCCACGGACGACATGGCGACATCGGAGTACGCATACACCGAGTTGCCGGTTCCCGCATGAGCGGTGGGACACTTCACATCCGGAATCTTCTTGAGGTACTTAGGCACCATCACACCGCTCAGGCTCGCCGTGATGTCGGTGCCGTCGGAAAGCGTAGTCATCGGATAGAAGCCTTCCACATCGCTGTAGTAGATGTTCAGCGATGAACGGAACGTGGACAGCGCGCCCTTGGTCGCACCCTCGTTGGCCTTCTTCACGAGGTCCGGTATACGCGGCGCGACAACTACCGCCAGAATACCGAGAATCACGACCACCACCATCAGCTCAATAAGAGTAAAACCTTTCAGCGCCTTCTTCATTGTGTTGTGCACCTCCTTGGAGAGCCAGTATTGGGATTGCTCCCGAGCTCTCTGACATATCATATACAAGAAAAGCGCCATAGTGTCAAGGGGTATTTCAGAAAAACTCGGAAAAATTCCCGACCCGGCGGGCGCACTGCCGCCCGGCAGTCTCAATCACGGTCCGATCGTCCGAGCTCGATATCACACTGCACGGCGAGCGAGTGCACCACCATGGAATCTCCGCTCCCGGGCACGCGCACCCGGTATCCCGTCCAGAGCGACCACCAGCCGCCGGGCCGCCAACCGAGCCAGCAGCGCGCCCGCACACCGGCGGCGCCGGTTTCATTCTCCGAAAGGCACACCCCGTCCCAGCGCGGTTCCGGTATCACCGCGTAGGTGTCCTTGTCGGCGGAGAACACATCCGCACCGGCCCCGAGGTGCAGCGTCCCCGACCGGTAGCGCGCTGATGCGGAGGTGCGTGCCGACCGGAAGAGCCGTTCCGTCGGGTGGGCGTAGGTGTCTTCACGGTGTTCATGAGACCAGCCAAGCGTCCAGGCGTCGGACGGCCGCCACTCAAACGCGACCCGCCGGCGGTTGCGCCGCTGCGTCACCTGCAGGCGATCGTCGGGAACGTTAAACCCATAGCGTTCCGCCGAAAGGTACCGGTCACGGGTCTCCTCCCGCCAGCGAAACTGTACGGACATCCGCCCTAACCGCCAGTCCCCCTCGGTATGCCACAGAGCGTACGCTGAGGGGTACCGCGGCATCTCGTTCAGGGCGTGCCCGGTCCACAGCCCGCCGGACAGCGCACCCGTCCCCGCTGCCGCCTGGAGTGTGACGGTGCGCGAGCGCACCTCCGCCCCCGCCACACCGCCCCGCTGTGCGTTGAGCGCGTCGCGGCAGGCGCGCACCGGCGCGCCGTACGGCGAATGGAACCGGTCCCCGATGCCGGACCACACCGCGAACGGACGTACCGGCCCGCCGGAACCTGTTACTCCGACGGTATACGCGACGTCGGTGCCGGCGTCTCCCGACGAGACGGCCCACTCGCCGAACACCGTCGCCGGACCGGGCTGCCACTCACCGTGGAGGCTCCCTACCGCCAGCGCGTTCCCGCGGAATGCCGCAGCCCAGTATTCGGTGTCGGGTTCATCTACGGCGTATCCCGGGATCGTGCGCTTGTCTGGGTTGAACCGCCGGCTGAAGTGCAGCCGGTACCCGGTGCACCCGAACCGCGCCGCACCCGCCCGGCCGGAGAGGTGGCCGCCGACCATTTCCGTCCGCACCGTGTCGCGGTCGCGCAGGGCGGAGGCGGCGGTGTACGCCCCGTCGTTGTCCCGGATGCCGTACAGGTCCTCATTGACGTCGCCGTCCGCGGTCAGCGTCGCATCGCACCCTTTGTCGGACCAGAACACCGAGCATTCCCATGATCCCGGTGCATACGCAACCGCGGCTCCGTGCATCCAAACGTCAGGCATGGAGGAGGTGTCCTCGCGTAATCCGCGGGATTTAGGTTTCACCGGCTGCGCGGGAGCGAATCCCCCCTGCCCGAACACCAGCCCGTAACCGTATTCAGCCCGGTAACTGCCGGCGATCACGCGCACGCCGGAGTTCCGCTCGTCCCACAGCGCCCACCACTTGCGCACGAACATCTCCCGTGCGGAGTCCGCGGTGATCGCAGGTTCACCCGTCCGGTGCAGGAAGACACATCCTGCCTGCAGCCTGTCGCTGTCCAGACGCAGCGTTTGATGCAGGTACTCCCGGTGTTTGAACGGGGAGGTGGACGGCAGCGCGTCAAATGCGGTGTCCGGCTCGCTCATGCGCACGCGGGTCCGCAGCAGCACGCCGACCGGCGGGACACGTTTGGGACCGGGCAGCCGGGTGTACCGCCGAATACGCCGGAAACGCTCCACGGTCATATCAGGAATGCCCAGCAGATCCTCGTACGACGCCAGACGACCGTGGCTCCGCAGCAGGATGATCTCGCGGGCGATGCGTGCCGTCACCCCGGGCACCTCGCGCAACCGCTGGTAGGACGCGCTCAGCAGATCGACCCGGCGGTGAAGCAGCCGGTCCAACAGCCCGTCCTCCTCGGCGTACAGGTGCTGATCCTCATCCACCGTGAGGGTTGCATCCTCTTCCACCGTCAGCGCGACTTCCTCCGCGGACATCTCGGCGGTGGATACAGCCGTCGGCGACTCCGGAACGGCCACCGGTTCCCCACTCAGCACGGTCGCGACAACCCACAGGACCACGCAGGCGAGCATGCCGTCAGGGCGTTTCACGATCCGTTTCCGCCGCGTAACACCCGGCAAGGAAGGCCGCGACTATGCGCCGGTCGATGTTGGGAACATCATAGAGCTGACGCACCGCGCGGAACCGGCCGTGACGCCCGCGGTATCGCACGATGTTGCGCGCATCAAACGGTGAGAACCCCGCGACGGTGAAGTCCGACTCCACCATGCGGTTGATACGCGCCAGCAGGTCGGCCTCGGGTTCATCGGATGGACCGGTGTGCGTTCCTCCGGTTCTGTCGTCGCTCGACGGCGGTTCCCCGGTGACAGCCGGCGTGGTGTCGGCGTACACCTGGCCTGCGGATACGACAGGGTTGTTCGCGGGACCGCCGTCCCCGACCGGCAACGACGCCGCATGGGCTGTGCCCGGCCAGCGCGTGGACACGGCGTTCTCGGAACCCGGAGCGGATGTCCGGGCGCTCACATCCGTTGCCGACGCGACGGTAACGAACGGCGCTATCGCGGCGATGCGGGCGCCGCTGATGCGACCGACGGAGCGCAGCTCATCCAGCGATCGGATGACTCCGACCTGATCACGGTACGCGATGATGCGCCGCGCCAGGACCCGCCCGATCCCCGGCAAACGCTCCACCTCGGCGGCCGTCGCGGTGTTGAGGTTGACGGGCGGGCCGGTGTACGTTCCGGAAGATCGTACCGGGCCCCGCAGACGCCCCGACTGTGGAACCGCCGCCTCGGGAACCGTTCCACCTGTCGCAACACCGACCGACAGCCGGTGCTCCACGGGAAACCACGGGTTCCACCGGAGAACGTACCCGGCGAAGTACCGTCCCCGGTACAGGGTCAGGTCGGCGCCGATGTCCGGAGGGCACCGGACATTCCCGGCCGTCACGGCATACCCGACGTGCAGGTGCGTGGCACCGGTGGTGATCCCCGCCCGCTGCCGCAGGTTCCAGCGGACACCGTCGTGGTCGATGTCGCACGAAAGGCCGACGTCCCACATCCCCCATCGGTACCGAGCGCCGAGTGAAGCGGCTGGGGTGTCCAAACGTCTCCCGAGCCCGCTGCCGGCGATACGCAGTTCCAGCTCTCGTGCGACGTCCACGGCGACGGCAGCCCCTCCGTCCACCGCGGCCGCGAGGCCGCCGGCGAACCACCACGAAGTTCCAGTGAGGACCGCCCCTGCCCGGAAACGACCGATGCGCGCTCCCGTTCCGATCTGCAGGGTATGCTCCTGACAGACGTCGGCGCCGAGCACCTCCCAGGCGACCGCCCATCCAACGGTATCGGCACGACGTGCATACTCAATCGAGCCGGACCAGAGTTCCGGCATTCCCAACGGCCGGCCGCCGGAGATGATGAGATTGACACCGGTGCCGCCGGGCAACCGGTCGGGGAACGACGAGCAGCCGTTCCCGACGGGATCGGGCCACGGCCCGCCGGCCACCGCACAGCCGACGGTGACGTGCGCGGCCGCAGACACGATACACACCGCGATGCGCTTCACGGAACCACCGCCACCGCCGTCCGGACGCTGTTTCGCCGACGGGTGCGTGGATCCGAGATCTCCAACACCACGGCGTACCATCCCGGAGGCACCCTGCCGCCGTGCACACCGCGGCCATCCCACAGAACGGTTCCCTCCGTTACACCGTACCACGGCAACTCGGCGCACGAAGTCACGTCCGCGTCCATCAGCCGGGCCACCTCGCGCCGTTGCCGGACGCCGACCACTCGGATGGTCTTGACCCAGTCCGGGCCGTCAACCGACCACCGGATTGCGAGCTCCCCGGACAAGGGGCGGTACACGCCGCCGGGAACCTCCGCGAAGATCCGCGGCTCCGATCCGCTTTCCCCGCCGTATCCCCGGCCCGGCGTCTGCTGTCGCGCGCGGTACCAGTCCGCGGCGTCGTCGGTGTCCACCGGCACCCCCAACGCTCCACGCCGCCGGCACAGCGACATTCCCGCACCGCCGCCGGACCAGTCGGCCAGGTTGTTTTCAATCGTCGCGGCGTCCGTCGCAGCCGCCACCCGCCACATGCCGGACTCCTGCAGCAGCCGCCAGCGCCGCAGCGTGGTCGCACTGACCGTCCCGTCCCGGTTGGCGTATCCCACAGCGTCGCGCCACACGCCGGATCCATCCGCCAACAGCAGCACACCGTCGGTGCCGGTCAGACCCGCCCACGCCGACGAAAAGCGCCAGCAGCCGCGCACCGCCGCGATGTCGTCCGGATCGGACATGCCCATGCATACCAGGATGTGCTCGCCCGCACGGTACTCGCGCGAGGGAAGCACCCGAATCACCTCATCGAACCCGCCGTCCAGCAGCCACCACCCGCCGTAGTCCCCGTCTTGTACGACGTACAGCTCCACCCAGTCGCGTGAACCGCTCTCGGCGGGAGCCACCTCCGTGATGCAGAGCGGCGGCACCGCGCAGAGGATGCCGGTGACATTCAGAACCGCCGCGCACGCCGCCGTGCGTGTCATCGCAGCTCCACCGTGAGCGACAAACGGTGGGTGACCGGCGAACCGGAGGCGCCGTACGGCAGCTGCACGGCGTAGTCACACCCGGCGCAGAGCGCTCCGGAGATGCGTCGGGACACTCCGGTGCCCGCGGACACCCCGCGGTCGGAAACGCCCGCGCGCAGCGCGACGGTTCCGTAGTGCAGGAATGCTTCCGCTCCCAGCGCCCACCGCCACCGGTCCGCAGCGTCCCCCCAATCCTGGTCACGGTACCCCGCGTCGCAGGCGATGCGCATTTCTTCAAACACCCATACGTCCCCCGGACGTACCGCAGCGCCGATGCGGGCCTCAGGAGGAACCGTATCAACGCCGCCCGCAAGGGACACATCCGCCGCCGACGCGTTGCGCAGCGCACACCCGAGGGTCAGCCGTTCGTTCAATCTCCATCGCACCCCGGCATCCAGCGTACCCGCGGCCGCTGCGGTGTCCATTCCCGACACGGCTTCCTGTTCTCTCGTTTCAAGGATCAGCGCCGTACCGAGGAATGCCGCGGAGACCGCCACCGCAACGTCGGGTCCGCCGTACCACTCCCGGAGCGATGCCGCGAACGTTCCCGCCCACCGCCACTCACGGTACATCCCCGCCGCATCAAAAATCGTGCAGGCGACCCCCAGCGACAGCGGTCCCGCCGGGAACGCGACCGCGGCCGCCGCTACGTCGAACCCCGGCCCGGGAACACCCACATCCAGCCGACCGGCGGAGAACTCACCGGACACACGCGGCACGTCCACAATGCCCGCGGGGTTGCCGTGCAGATCGGCGGCGCACCCGAGACCGGCGACGAACGCCCCGCCCGCACCCGCCGCCCGTGCCGACCAGCCCACATCTAGAAAGGCCCCGTACACAGTCCCCAGACACCGAACCGCGAACACCACCGTGAGCACCGCACGTGCTGCACTCATCGGATCACCACCACGACGCCGTACGTCCGACGTCCGTCGTTCAGCGTGCACTCGGTGCGGTAGGCGCCTGACTCCACTCGCGTCCCGCCGCGGTCGCACGCCCGCCATACAATGCGGTCGCCGCCGGTCTCCCGCACCGCACTCCACACCGTACGGCCCGACGGATCGCGCACCACCACCGAGCGCACCTCGTCACCGAACACCACCTCCGGCGTGCGCGGCGTCACCAATGCCCGTGACGGGGCGTCCGCGGGGATCCACCGGAACCAGCCGTCCGGCGGCCAGCACACCGTTCTGACACCATCGGAAGCTTCCAACCGCGCTTCCACGCCGCGGCTGAAGTCCTCCTCCGCAACGGCGGTCCCGGTGAACATCGCCGCTGCCGGTTCCACCGGCGGCGTCCATGTGAGCGGGTGCACCGACACACCACCCGGCATCCGCCACCACCCCCACACTCCGGCCAGCAACCCCGCGCCGTCCCCGGGCGTCCACCGGTCGTCGTGCACCTCAACGGTGAACACCGCCCGCGTGCGCTGAACCTCCGGCCGCACCGATACGAACACCGGAGGCAGGATATCCGGCGAGGCGATGCACTCCGCGCCGACCGCGCTCTCCGTGCCGTCATCCTCCACGGTGTGCACCCGGAACCGGTACGCGGCTGCGGTGTCCGCGGTCGTATCGCGCCACTCTGCGCCAAGCGTATCACCGACGGGTGACAACGTCGCTCCCGCGTCCGGCGCACCCCGGTACACCCGGTACCCGGCGAAGTTGGGCGCGCTCATATCCACCGAGTGTATCCACCGCAGGAGCACCCCGCCGTCGCCGCACGCGGCGGACACCCGGGTCGGCGGTGCGATGGACGGCTCGCACCACGCCGTCCGCGCCGCAGACCGGTTGCCGCTGCGGTCCACCAGCACCACCGACACCTCGTAGCGGCTCCGGTTGCGAACCGGCTCCAAGCGCCACGAGGTGCGGGGCCAGGCGCACACCGTCGCGGTGGACCACCCGGGCGCGTCCGCCGCGAGTTCGGCCCGCCGCACATCGTCCGACGTGCCCCAGTCCCACCGCACGGTGATACCGCGGTTGCCCGGTTCCGCGTTAACCACCTGCGCGGGCGATGGAGATTCGGTGTCCACCCAGGCGGCAGTGCGCGGGGAGGGTTCGCGGCACACCACCCAGTCAGCGGCGTTATCGTCGGTGTCATATCCCTGCGGCCGTCGCGCCAGCGTCTCCCCGGCATCGCGCACGCACGATCCGGCGGCGCGTCCCCCCTCCGCAAGCGCGTCGGACGCCGTGCCGCCGTAGGCGAGACGGTCCAGCTCCATTCCCGACGCGTCCAGCAGACGGATGGCGCACGGCCCGCTGTTGTTGAGCGTGCGGCTGTCCGGTATGATGAGATCGGCACCGAACACCGCGGCGGCGGACGATTGTGCGCACAGGAACCACCCGCTCGGCGCGAGCACACCGCCGGTGGCGACCGCCACGTCGGTCCAGACCGCGGAGGAGTCGGCGGGGCCGGTGGTTTTTTGGATGCGCCAGCCGTTCAGCGCGAACGGGCGCGTGGCGCAATTCACCAGTTCCACCCACTCCCGGCCGGTGTCCGCGCCGACGGCGTCGTAGAGCACCTCGTTGATCAGGACCGCACCGGGCCACGCCGCGTCCCCCGACGGCGGAGGCGCCGCCACATCGGCGACGAACGGCGTGCCGCCCGGCGCACCGGGCGCCCAGAACGCGGGATCCGCCGGATCCGCTTCCAGCGAGACCGGAACGATGCTGCGGTTTGCAACCGTACCGGTGTAGGCGGTTTCGGCGAGCACCCGGTCCCACTCGTCCACGAGTCGCACCCAGCCGCCGCTGTTAGAGAGCGCCCAGTCGCCGGCGATCCTTCCCAGGAACCGGTCGGGAGACGCCGGACCGAAACGGACCGCAAAGTCCCCCGCGCTCCCCGGCGCTTCGCAGATCACCGCAACCGCGCCCGGGGGCAGCGAACGGATGTCCCCCCACCCCGGTTCCGGGGCGATGTTCCGAGCGCCGCTCATACCCGAGGAGCGTGCACGCCAGCGCGACACGTCTACCGCATGAGAGGAACGGTTGATGAACTCCACCCACTCGCACCCCGCATCCCCGATGTCGTCATCGTAGTTGATCTCGGTCAAACGCACGGCCACCATCGGCGGGGGCTCCACAAAGAGCGCGATGACGTTAGACGTCCCGCTGAGGTTGCCCGATGCATCGCGGTACCGCAGCGTGAACCACCAGGTGGCGTTCTGCCAGAGGACCATCGTCAGCGCGGTTGGTGCGCCGGGCGGGACACCGCCGGTGGACAGCGCCACCGCGGCGGTGGCCGTGGACCACCCATGGTCCGCAACCGCTCTGCTGGAACACCGGATGAACAACGTTCCGTTCTCAATGACGCCGACGGTGCCGTCGTCACCCGGCACCGTCCAGGCGAGCGTCACGGCGCCGGATGTATCCCACGCAACCACCCGCAGGTCATCCACCGCCGCGGGGGCGATCGTATCCGGCACCACATGGACTGCGGTGTCGGCGACATTGGACGGCGCGGAGAGGTTGCCGGTGTTGTCCCGTGTCCAGATCCGGGCATACCAGGTGGCATCGGGCGACAGGCCCTCCATCAGAAAACGGCGGCTGCTGCCCGGTGCGACACCGGCGGTGGACACCACGACGTGCAGGCAACCGGGAGTTCCGGGAGACTCACCCGGCGCACCTGTGCTGGAGAGTGCTACGATGAAAGCGCTGCCGGGCAGCAGTACACCGACCGTGCCGTCGTTCCCTGGAGCGGTCCACGCGAGCGACACTCCATCGCCCGCCGGAGCGGCCGACAAGTCGTTCACCGCTGCAGGGGGGACAGCGTCTCTCTCACACCGGACATCGTCGAATACCGCCGCGGTGAGCGTGTCCGTCCCGCCGACGCGGACGAATGCGCTGATGCCGAGAGTGGTGACACCGTCCGGCACCTGAGTGGACAACACGACCCGTCGCCAGGTTTCCGCCTCGGTGACCGCAGCGTGATTGGCCGGATGCAGCGCGACGTTGTACATGCCGCCGCCACCGGGCCGGATGCCTATTCCCACCTCGCGGCGCAGCGGGTTGGAGAGCGCCATCACCCACGCAGAGACGGTGTACGACGCACCGGGTTCGACACCGACGTCCTGGAAGATCCCGGTATTTCGGGTCGACGAATAGGCGGTGGAGATGATGACCGCGAAGGAGCCCTCCAGGACGGTACCGCTGGCACGAACCACCGCGGCTGCGGGGAGTGTGCCCGGGGTACGCAGCCACCCCTCGGGGCCGGTCGAAGACCAGCGCTCGAATCCGCCGTTCTCAACGGCGCCGCACCAGGGAGCGACCACAAGCAGCACAAGGCACCATACACTGCGCACATGAACGGTGCGACCGACAGGCATGACGAACGACACCGGGGCAACGACGGGCATAGGAGCGAGACCTCCCGATGCAAGCTTTGTCAGTGATGATTTATAAAAAGAGAGATCGGTAATGCAAGAACGTCGCCTTTCAAAGCGGGGAACGTTCACTCAACGACTGTGATCAAAATCACACCATCTTCGGTTTACCAGTGCCCGACACTTTTAGTATAATTAGGTACCAAGTGTATGCGTTGTCTGTATTTTAACACAACACCGCGTCCATGGGAGGTATCACGCAATGAAGAGGTTCGGGACTGATGTGTGGAAACTGTGCCTGTTGCTGCTGTTCGTCTGCCGGCACCCGGTGACCGCCCAAATCGCCAACTTTCACATTGACACTTCTACCGACACGGGAATGTACCTGTCTGCCGGTTTCAATACCCAAACGAATCCGCCGGCACCGGCGTTCGCGTACTACAGCTTCGACGGTACCCGCCACGCCCTCGTGTACAACCTCAATGGCACGCCGACGATCGTTGACACCGAAGGTATTCCCGGTGTATTCACTTCCTTAGGCCATGACGGAGGGACGCCGTACATCGCATACTACGAACTCACTAACAGGGCTGTCAAAGTGGCGTACATTTCCGGCTTCGGAATGTGGAGCAGGCTCGTGGTGGCATCGGGGACTCCCCGCGGATACGTTTCTCTCGCACACACCAGAGGTATGCTTGGCGGCCGCACACTTCACGTGTCGTACCTGGACCTTGACGTCACGGGCAGTACCACCGTCGTGTACGCGCGGAGTGTGTTCCCCTATACCACCTGGACACGCACCGTTCTCAGTTCGGCGAGCATCGGGCAGACGAGCATCGGGATAGATGCAACCAACACCGTCTACATCGCGTTCATCCACGAAGGATCTCTGAAACTCGCCACGGTGGGCGAAACGGGGGTTGACAGTATCGCCACGGTGGATCCGAGCGGCGGGGTGACCACGTTCTGCTCGCTGCGCGTCTTCGGGCCGCAGAGCGCATACAAGGTCGGCATAGCCTACTACTCACTGGAAAACCAAACCGCACAGGCGAAACTGGCGCTCATGGACGGCAACGGTCGTTTCTCCATCTTCACTGTTGACCGCGGAGGGTCGCACATCTCCCTGGCCGGAACGACGCAGTGGGAAACCCTGAGACTCGCCTACTACGACGCCCTCCGAAATACGGTGAAAGTCGCCCGCATGCGCGAGCCGGGCGATCCGCAGGCCGGCTGGTGGACGTTCCACGCCGATACCATGACCGACGTCGGCACGTACGCCTCCATCGTGATGAACGAAAACCCGCAGACGCGGGAGATCACGGCCATCGCGGGCTACTACGACGCCGGCAACCGGCGAGCGCGGGCGCTCCTCTGGGTGAACGGCAACCCGCGCATCAGCGTCGCACCCTCGTCACGGACACTGAGTTACCAGGCAGGAGGCGTGCTGCCGTTCATCACGAGCACCTTCTCCGTCACCAACACGGGCGAGGGGGCGCCGCTCCTCTGGAAAGCCACCACCACCGTACCGTGGCTTAGCGTCACCCCCGCTTCGGGCACCCTGCAGCAGAACGCCTCCACCGCACCGACGATCATCGCACACACGTTCGGCCTCTCAACCGGGGTGTACACCGGAACCATCGTGGTTTACGACCCCTACGCACTGAACTCCTCGGCGACCGTCACCGTCACGCTCACGGTCACCAAGCCGATCATCGGGTTCACAACGGACAGCCTCTCGTTCAGCGCCGTGCAGGGCGGCCCCAACCCGCCGGCGCAGATGTTCGGCATTCGCAATGACAATCCGCTGCCCACCCTGCTGCAGTGGACCGCGTCCGAGAGCGTCGCGTGGATGTCGCTGAGTTCAACCGCCGGGCTCACCACGAGTCTGCAGTACTCAACGGTGACGGTATCCGTTGACATCGGCGGCTTGCCGGTCGGCGTGTACGCGACGAGCATCACCGTGTCCGATCCGCAGGCGATGAACTCGCCGCAGTACCTGCCGGTCACTCTCACGGTGTCGTCGTATGCCTGGCCCGCCATCGGCTTGAGCACCGCCACACTGGAGTTTTCATCGGTACGGGACAGCACCGCCATGCCAGAGGTGCAGCGGTTCACCATCACCAACACCGGCGTATTCGGCTCCACGCTCTCTTGGCAGGCCGCCGCCGGCGCACTGTGGCTGACGCTCGTCCCAACGACCGGGACACTCCACCACAACGTCTCCACCGTCGTCACGGTTGCGGTGAATCCATCAGGACTGCCGATGGGAGTGTACCGGGCCACCATTACGGTGAGCGATCCCGCGGCCAGCAACTCGCCGCAGTACATCGCGGTGACATTGCGGGTGCTCGGCAGACCGGCAATCGGACTCAGCACGACCACCGTTACACTGACGGCGTACGCAACTTCCCCGGGTATCCAACGGCAGGACATCCGCATCGCGAACTCCGGCGATCCGAACACCGTTCTTTCCTGGACCGCGGCGGACAATGCGCCCTGGCTCACCGTTTCACCGTCCAGTGGATCCCTGCCTACCGGCGCGGACCAGAACGTCACCGTGAACGTCAATTCGACCAACCTTTCCACCGGTGTGCACGTAGCGACGGTGACGTTCGTTGACCCGAATGCCAGCAACTCGCCGCAGCAGCTCCGCGTGACGCTGAACGTTCTACCCGAGCCGGCATGTAGTCTCGGCGCGCAGCCGTCCGCGCTCACCTTCTATGCACTCGCCGGCGACGGCAATCCGTCGCCGCAACCGCTGTACCTCACCAACACCGGACCGGTGGGCTCCATCGCACGGTGGACCGCACAGGAGAGTGCGGTGTGGTTGTCGCTGGCACCGACTTCGGGAACCGCGTATGCCGGTGCGACGAGCACCGTCACGGTCGCGGTGAACACGGCCGGATTGCCCGCGGGTAGGTACACCCACTCCATCGTCATCACCGCATCCAACTGCACGAACAGTCCGCAGACGGTGCAGGTGCAGATGATCATCTCAACAACGGCGTATCCCGCCATCGGGCTGAGCAGGACGAACCTCGGTTTCTCCGCGGCGGAAGGCGGCGCCGACCCCGCCCCGCAGACCTTTGGGGTCACCAACACCGGTATGGCAGGTTCAACGCTCACCTGGACAGCTTCGCCCAATGCACCGTGGCTCACGGTCATCCCGTCATCTGGCGCCAACCAGCCGAGCGTCGGTTCGACGGTAACGGTACGTGCGACGGTCGCCGGCATGCCCGTAGGAGTACACCGGGCCACCATCACCGTGAGCGATCCGAACGCGACGAACAACCCGCAGTACGTCGCCGTCACGCTCACGGTCTCCAGCGCCCCGCTGCCGCTCATCAGCGTGCGGCCGTCCACCATCGCTTTCTCAGCGGTACTCGGCGGCGGCAACCCCGCTCCCGCGGTGCTCACCGTGACCAACACGGGACTCCTCGGCTCCGTCCTCAACTGGCAGGCGACCGATACGGCGGTGTGGCTGTCCCTGGCCCCAACCTCCGGCACGCTCGTTGCGGGGAGTTCAACGGCGGTCTCCGTTTCCCCCTCCATCGCCGGGCTCAGCACCGGTACGTACACCGCAACCATCACCGTTGACGATCCCGTTGCCCCGAACAGCCCGCAAATGGTTGCGGTCGTTCTCACGGTGGCGCCGGCGCCGGTGCCCGCCATCGGCTTGAACCGTTCCTCCATCACGTTCCTCGGTGGGAGCGGTTCCGGAACGCCGCCGGCTCAGACATTCACCGTGAGCAACACCGGTACCGCGGGTTCAACGCTCACGTTCACCGTCACAGGGAGCGCCGCATGGCTGACCATCGCGCCCACCTCCGGATCCGTCGTCGCCGGAGGATCCCCGGTGAACGTCTCAGTCGGCGTCAATACGTCCGGTCTCTCAACCGGCACGTACACCGCAACTATCACGGTTGCCGATCCGGCGGCCTCCAACAGTCCGCAGACGATCACCGTCACCCTGATCCTGGATGACCTACTCCATCCCACCATCGGACTCTCGCAGGATCAGTTTGCATTCGTCGGAACTGTCGGTGGTGCCAACCCACCTGCGCAACCGTTGACCGTTACCAATACGGGGATCGCCGGATCCACCCTGGTCTTCTCCATTTCCGGAGCGCCGGCGTGGCTGTCCGCCACACCATCCTCCGGATACCTGGTTGCGGGCGATTCCACCACCGTCGCACTTGCGGTAGACATCTCCGGTCTGTCCTCAGGCACCTACATCGCCACCCTGTCGATTGTGGATCCCAATGCAACCAACAGTCCGCAACTCGTCACTATCACCCTGACGGTCAATGCGCCGGCGGTACCGTCTATCTCGCTGAGCCGTTCTGCTGTGGCGTTCAGCGTGTCCGCGGGCGCGGCGAACCCCGCACCCCAGGTGGTGGTACTGACCAACACCGGAGACGTTGGATCTTCCCTTGGATGGACGGTTGTAGACGATGCGGCGTGGCTGAACGTCACGCCTGCCGCCGGAACGCTGGCGCAGGGTGAATCCGCAGACCTGGCGCTCTCGGTGAATGTCGCCGGGCTCGCCCCCGGAACCTACCACGCCGTGGTGACGGTCAGCGCGCCGGGAGCCGCGAATGATCCTCAAACCATCGGGGTGACGTTGACCGTCAGCGCACCGTCCGCAGTGTCACTGCCGGTGGAGCCGGGAGATGTAAGAATCCAGGGAGGCGAACAGGGATACGTGTACAGCGGCCAGGGTGAAATCGTGCGCTTCGTGCTGTGGCCGAAGGAGAGCGGAACAATCCGGTTCCGCGTCTACTCGCTGCGGGGCGTCAAGGTGTGGGAGATGGAGAAAACCGTCAGCGCCGGTGCGCAGCAGTACGACTGGGCGGTACTCAACAACGACGGTCAGAAACTCGCCGGCGGCGTGTACGTGCTGACGGTGAAAGGAGCCGGTTTGGACGTCCGCAAGAGAATCGCCGTGAGGAACTGACGCGACGTACTGTCGCGCCGCGGTAGATGAGGCAACCACCGGTCCGATGCCGGTATCGGCATCGGACCGGTTCTCCTCTCCCGCGTGAGGGTTCCGTCCAGGGACTGACGTAAACGCTTCGCACCACGGCCGCCGGTACCGTGCATGTGTTCCGGATTCCCACATCCCGGGAACAACCGCGGCTCACCCGTGACATTCAACTTCCCCAGTGCAACGACACACCCACGGTGGTGTCTTCGTAGTCACAGGCGGGAACGGTGGAATCACGACTCTCGCGGACGTAGGAAACGCGCAGTGCGACATCCCGGGAAGCGCCGAGAATACACGACAGCCCCCACCGAAACAGGACATCCGAACGCCGGGGTGTCCCGGTATCCCGGGGATAGGCATGCCACGCCATCGAGCCTTCCAGCTCGGCGCGGATCGCCGCGCCGATCCGCTGCGTCAGTACCGCCGCACCGCGGGTGGCGGTGTACAGTCGGTTTTCCCCGTACATTGAATCATTGACGCTCTGGTCCGCCTCCAGACGTAAGACGGTGCGCGGGGTGAAGCCGGTGTCGGTCCGCACGCGAGTCGTGACAGCAGAGTACGATGGCTGGTCGAACAACCAGAAACCGCGGGTGACATACCCGAACACGATGTGACCGGTGGTCTTGGGCGTGAGCATACCGGTCACCCCGACGTACCGGTCCAATACACCGCCGTCACGCGGGTTGGCACCGTCCTCGTACTCGCAGTTGCCGGCATCGATGCCGAGCCGCACGGCTGTCTTCGGGGTCACCCGGATGTCCCCGGAGAGGCTGACGCGCTGCTCGTACCCGGTGAGTGCGGCATGGTACTGCGGATCGTCGTAGCGGCGCGAAACCCGCTCGTAGCGCATGGCGAATGAGACGATCTCCTGCGCGCGGTATGCGACCTCGAGCTTTGTCCGTTCGTCGCTGTGCAGAATGTATTCCACCAGTTCCCAGAATGGGGGATCGGTCGTGCGCCGGTACTCATCGCTGACGGCGATCGTGATGCCCTGCGGCATGCGGTACACCGCCCCGACGAACGCCTCGTGGTTCACAACGGTATTCCGGGACGGTTCCAGAGTACAGGAACGGTATTCCCCCCGGTAGCGGGCTTCCAGCAGGTACTGCCGCCCGCCCGCAAAACGGACGCGGACCGCCGGCGCGACGATGGTGAAGAACGCGGATGAGGGAGTCCCCGACGAGAGGTACAGGTTGTCGCGGTTCTCTCCGGCGAGTGTGAGTCCCGCCGCGAGGCGCCCGGGGCCGAAGAGCGGCTCCGCACCAGCGGCTACAACCGCGCTGAACCACGCTGCGATCATGCACCGACAGAATCCCGGGAGAACCCTCACGTGCGCCCGCCGCATCCGCCGGCTCATCCGGGACCGCCGCTCTCCTGCGCGCTCACGCCGGGCTGCGCCGTCCGGTAGGATTCGGGACTCACCACCACTGTGACGCGCCGGTTGGCGGGTTCAGGGACGCCCGGGTCCGCCACCGTTTTCATGGGACGGGTGTCGGCGTACCCCACCGCCTCGAAGCGTTCCGGCGGCATGCCCAGCCCGGTGAAGAACTTTACGACACTGGCGGCGCGGGCCGACGACAACTCCCAGTTGGACGGGTAGCGGAGGTTGCTGATGGGGACTCCGTCGGTGTGCCCCTCTATGGATATCCGCCGCTGGTCTATCTCGCGGTAGCGCAGCAACGGCGCGATGCGCGACAGCACCACACACGCCTCCGGCTTGAGTTCCGCCGATCCGGAGTCAAACAGCAGTTTATCCTTGAAGTTGATCTCCATACCGCGCGCGGTGAGCTGGACGGACACGTCGTTCTGGATGCGCTCGGTGGCGATGAACATCCGCACCTTCTGCTCCAGCTGGCGGAACGTCAGGCGCTTCTGGTTGCGGGCGAACTGCCGGGAGATGGTCTCGAATTTTACCGCGTTGATGCTGGAGACCGCCACAATCAAGACAAAAAAACCAAGCAGCAGCGTCATCATGTCGGCGTAGGACATCAGCCACAGGTCCTCGCCGTCGTCCGGTTTCCGGTGGATGGGCTGCAGGGGCGTGTACCGGCGCAGGGGCATGGGGGTAATCCGTCAGACCGATCCCGGGGTTTCGCGCATCAGCACGGCGCGCTGGCGGGGAGGTAGGTACCCGGACAACTGGTCCTTAATGTACAGCGGATGCATCTTTTTGACGATGTAGCGCACACCGTCCATTTCCATGCGGCCGATACGGTAGTTGAGCTCCGCCTGGTGTTGCAGTTTGTTGCCCATGGGATTGAAAATCATGTGTGCGAGGATCAACCCGTAGAAGGTGCTCACCAGCGCCATCGCCAGGAACGGCCCGATGCGCTCCGGGGTCTCCCCCATGACGCGCAGCATGTAGATGAGACCCACCACCGTCCCGAGAAATCCGAACGCAGGTGCGACGCGGCCCATCGTGCGGAAAACCTGGGAGTCTATCTGTTCCAGGTCGTAGCGACGCTCCACGCTGATGTTGAGGAACTGTTCCACCTCTTCCAGTTTGTAGCCGTTGACGATCATGGTTAAGCCGTCTCTGAGCAGGGTGGGCTTCCGGTACATACTCAGGCGCGCCTCAATGCCGGCCATCCCCTTCTGGGTGTTGGTCTGACTGAACGCGCAGATGTCGTCAATCAGTTCCAGCCAGGCGAAATCCTTGCGCACGAACACCGCGAAAAACGCCTCGAACCCCCGCACAAGGTGCGACATCGGGTGCGCGATGAGCGTGGAAGCCATCGTCCCGCCGAACACGATCAGGAAGGCGGGATAGTTGAGGTACATCCCGGTCAGTGTGATGACCGCGCCCGGATCCTGCCGCGTCACCGTGATTATGGCATAGATAAGCATCGCGATACCGATGATGATGCCGAAAATCGTGGTGGGCATGAGCTCTCCTCGCAATCGTTACTGTTTGGGCGTCCCGGGTGCGGGCACGGCCTGGCCTCCCGCCGGTCGTCGGACCAGCGCGAGCATCGCACGGACCTCGTCCATATCAGGATTGATCTCCAGCGCGCGATCCCAGGCGGCGATCGCCGCCGCGGTGTTGCCCATGGTGATCTGGATGCTCCCCTCCAGCGCGTATCCCAGCGCGGTCTTCTGGACGGACAGCGACTGTTGCACCGAGGCGAGCGCCTCCGGGTACTTCCGTGCGTAGTACAGTTTCTGCGCGCGGTGCAGATCCTCCAGTACTCCGGGCTTGATAGCCTCCTCCGCGCCCCCCTTCTTGCCGGCCTTGAGCTGGTCTTTCACGAAATTCGCCAATTCGTCGAGCGTTCGGCGCTCCAGGGCAGGATCGTATCCGAACACCGCGTCGGTGGACCGGACGAGCACGATGTTGAGGTCCGCGTAGGCGGGATCCACGCGCACCTCCCACTCCTGGTGCGCGTCCTTCACCCGGACCCGTACGTACTGGTCGTCGTCCTGTACGTAGTCCACACCCGGCGCCAGCTGCACCGGTGCCGGCGTCCCGCTCGCGGTAACCACCGTCACATTGGTACGACCGAGCGTGAGTTGCGCGTAGATGCGGTCCAGCTGGTCCTTCAGCTCCCGGGTCTGCTCCAGGAGCTCGCCCAGTGAACCTCCCGGCGGCAGCCCGGTGTCCGGGACAGGTTCAACGGCACCCGCTTTCCCGCCGGTCTGCACCAGCTTGAGGATCAGCTGGTTCTGCTTGATCAGCAACTCCAGTTTCTGATTGAGCACACGGATCTGGGCTGCGGCATCCTCGTCGGCGGGACGACCCTCTTGTGCAACGGCGCCTACACCCGCCATGGCAGCCAACATCATTGTGGCGAACAGGCGGCGCGCCGCAACGCTACCGGGTGAACCAGAAGCGCACGAGCGTAAGCTCATACGACAAACCTCCCACGGTGACCTCCGCGGCCTGCGAGCCCGGCGCGGACCGCTGGTACGACAGCTCCACCGGCGGCACGTACGAGAGACCCGCGCCGATGGTGATGGACTGCGTGACGTCGCACTCGATGCGCGCGCCGAACTCGCTCAGGGGGATGTTGCCCTCGCCGAATATGCGCGATGCGGATATCTCCAGCGCCGCCCAGTTGTGCCAGTAGTCGGGACCGCCGTCGTACATCACCGGAACCAGGGCTGCGCGAATGCCGACACGCCCGAAGAAGTTGACGGAACTGACGCCTGAAACCACCGTTTTTGTCCGGGATGGGATGTAGGCATGGGCGATCATGAGGCCGCCCGCCAGGAACACCTTGAAGTGTTCATCCCGGTGCGACTTCTGCATGAACCGGTACTCTCCGACGTAGTATTGGGCGAACGGCGGGACATTCGGATCCGAGACCGCAGCCGTCAAGCCGATCCCTTTCATCCCGAGGGACACCCCCGAGAGGGACAGCCTGCCGACGGGGGATTCAAAGCTTTCCTGCCAGACGGCGGTCAGGGTCGCGGGGTCTATCACCCGCAATTCCACGAAGACGGTATCCACACCGGCGGCAACGCCGGCTTCCAGGAAGCCGTCCAACCGGTATCGAGCGGCCAGGTCGCGCGCCTCCTGCGCGGTGCGGAACCCCGAGTGGAAACGGATGCCGGTTGAATCCGACACCACGTAGAGCGGCCGCAGCTCGGGCGTGAAAATGAGCGCGGGGAATTCCAGCCCGTTGAACGCACCTTCGATGCGCGAGCGAATCTGGCGGTGCAGGGCGCGGGGAATGCTGCGGCGGTCGGCGTTGAGCGCGTAGAATCCCAACCGGCGCATGTCGGCATTGAGTGTGGCAAGACGGTCGGGCAGGATGCGCAGGGCCGTGTTCACCCCTGCGAGGATCTCGCTGTCGGACAGGCCGGGGCCGGCCGATGCCACGGAACAGGTAACCACGACGGCGGACGCGGCAATACCGATCATCCGCGACACGCTCATGCGCCCTCCGCATGCGTGCGCAACCGCTGCAGCTGGTCGCGCACCCGTTGCATGATCACGCGCCGTGCAGCGGTCGCATCCGCACCCGCTGCGGGATCGTCGCCCTGTTCGTGCACCTTCACCTCGTCATCTACCATCATGCGCAGGCGGCCGGGAATGTTGGCGAGCACCTTGGTCTTCACCTCGGCGGCGGCGCCGGTTAACCCCTTCACGATCACTTCCCGGTCGATGCCCCGCAACACCTCCGCGAGCAACCGGTCGGGAACACGGGGCAGTTCCTCAAAGGTGACGTAGATGCGTTTGAGCTCCCGCGCCAGGGATACATTGTGCTCCGCGATGCGATCCAGGATCTCCTTCTCCGATCCCGGCGAGGCGTGCTCCAGCATGGCGATGAGCGCCTTCATCCCGTCGGTCTTGACGTACCTCACCCGCTCGATGCCGGCAGCCTTGCGGGCCAGCTGGTTGGCGATTTCGGTGTAGGTGCTCACCGGTATCCGGCCGAGGTTCGCCATTTCCACCGGGATGCGGATGCGTACATTTTCGGGTAACGCCTTCAGCACCTCGTTGGCGATGCCCGGAGATACCTGCGCCAGCGCCAGCGCCTGTATTCCCGGCGGTTCCTCGCCGAGCAGCTGCACCAGCATCTCCGGCGTCATATCGTTGAGGAACGAAAAGACTCCGTCGGCCTCGTCCCCGTGGCGGCGGATGAGCTGCTCCTTCTGGAACTCGTCACGGAACTCCCGAAACACCTGCTCCGCCTGCTCACGATCGACGGATTCGGTGGGGTTCGCCAACCCCATCTCGATGCGGGACACGATTTCGGATCCCAGAAAATCATCGACGATGTCCAGCAGCTTACGGTCGCTCGCACGGAAAAACGCATCCAGCCGGCGGTATCCGTCTTCCGTGCCGCCCCGCACCCATTCCCGGAAGATATCACTGGCGATCCGGGGGTTGCCCACCAGCATGGTGATCGCCGACTGGCGGATTTCGGAGAACGATTCCCTTTTTTCCGCTGGAGCCTCGGTGGCGGGCAGCGCCAGTTCTGGCGCAGGGCGTGCGGCCGGTCCGGCGTACGCCGCTGTTTCGGTCTCGCGGAACGGCTGGTCATAGCGGTACGACGGAGGCTGCTGCGCGTTTACGGTGGCCTCGGGAAGCATGTATCGCGCCATGCTGCGCACCCGCTGCATCGTAACGTATGACATCAGAAAGTTCATGAGAAACAGCAGGAGAACGATGCCCGCGCCAGCCAGCATGTACCACAACGGCAGCCCCTCCGTACCTTTCCGGCCGGTGTCGGCCGTGACCACCGGCGAAGACGGCACCGGAGTCGGAAAAGGCATCCGCTTCACCACGAGGATGTCACCCCGCTGTTCATCAAAACCGGACCGGGTGCGGATGACCGTCCGCACGAACGCCGCAGTTTCATCGGTGAATGTTTTCTCGTCCAGGTAGGCCGTCACTTCCAGGTTCTTCAGTCGCACCCGTTCCTCGGGCGGCAGCAGCTCGATGGGATCGGGTTCGGCGGCTTTGGGAGGCTCCGGCTGCGTGACAAACGGCAGACCGGGGAGCGGCTGCACCGGTCCGGACTGCGGAGAGGCCGGGGCAGCCCGTCTCGGCTGGATGCGTGCGAGGTTCGCCTTGACGGTGATGAGGAAGGTCTCCCGGCGGAAGTATCCCGACAGCAGCTCTTCAATCTGCGTCTGCAACCGATCCGCGATGGCATCCTCCTGCCGCTCAATAACCAGATCCTTCGCAGCCTGGGCGGCATGAACCCCCATCGCCAACATGCATACAACCGCCAGGATCCTTCTGCCACGAATCATCGCGTTCCCTCTCATCGCCCGCCGGATGCATCCCGACATGCGCCAATGGTATACAAACTTGCCCTCACCCTGTCAACGCGCCTGCGACCCTGTTCACCGCAGTCCCCGGACGGCATCCCCCGCTTCCAGGGGGCGCGCGGTCTCGGCGATCACACGCGCCTCCGACCACGTATCGTGGACCACAGTCACTTCCACGAAACCCACCAACGCTCCGCCGCCCGGCTCCACACCGGGCAGCAGCACCGCCAGCTGCATCCCGACCGCAAGTCCGCGGTCCGCGCCGAGGTCCAGGTATACCGTTTCCCGCGAAAGCACCGCGATGACCGACCCCGGCGGACCCTGGTACTCGGGCGCGATCGGCGGCGCGGGACGGGACGGCACAGACGCCGGGGTGGCGCGCCGCACCGGTTGCGCCGGCGCGGGAGGCGTGGAAACCCGGGTTTCCGAACCGGCCGCGACGGGCGTCGACTGCACGACCGACTCCGTTTCAACGACGGCCGCACCGCCGATACCCAGCGGCGACTCCGCCGCGGACAGCTCCCCGGAACGCTGGAGGCGCACGTCGTGGCGCGCCTCGCGCTCCCCGCGCACGGCGACGGTTGACTCGTATGCCTCAAACCCTTCAGCAGCAACAGTCAACCGGTACAGACCCGGTTCGATACCCGAAATACGGTACAACCCGCGTGAATTGACAACTGCGGTGCTCCCCGCCACCGTCACCGTCGAACCGGGGAGCGGTTGCGCCACGCCGTCGGTGACCGTTCCCCAGACGAAGTCGCGCCGCTCAACCCGCGGCGTGACAGAAAAAGCCGATGCGTACCAACAGTACACCACCCGCAGCAACACCACCGGCATCGCATAGTCGCGCTCCCGCTGGGTGAGGTACTCCTCTCCCGCCACCGGATTGAACACCCGCTCGGGCACGCGGTACTTCGCGGAGCCGCCCTGCACCCCGACCGCCAGCCCGAGACTGCGCCGTCCATCCGGCCCCAGCAAACACTCGGCGCCGATGCCGCCGTTGAGCGACAGCATGAACGAATCCGACGGATACCCGGAGAGCACCGAACAACGGTACCCGCCGAACCCGCCGAAGACAAACCAGCGCACCGGACCATCCGTCATCACACGCAACCGGCCTTCCGCAGAAACACCCCAGTAGTCACCGGGCACCCACGAAGTGTTCAACGACGCATGCCACCCCACCGGTGAACCGGTCCACCCCCGCACCCCGACCCCGAATGCATCCGTTCCCGGGTTCAGCGATACGCCGATACGCAGCTGCTCCGCATGCACCGCGCACCCGAGCACCGCGGACGCGGCGAGGGTGTGGACCAGCGCCGTCGCTCTTACCATGCAATCACCCGCACATCCGTCCCGGGGATATCCGCGAGGAGCGCTGAAACCGCCACGGCAAGATCATCCTGCAGGGAATGGCGGCCAGGCTCCACACCCCCGGCAACACGCCGAACCCGCCGCACCGGTCCGCGGTGCGACCGCGACATGCCCTGTCGGGTGGTGTCCTGTGCGTGCAGGGCGTGGCGCGTCGCCGTCAGCGATCCCCGCCAGTAGGTAGTCGCCGCATCCATGATCTCGGCTGACAGCCGCACCGTACGCTTCTCCAAAAACCCGATGGGCGTGCGATCGCAGGACTGCAGCGTCCCGACAACGAACACCACGGTCGTGAGCACCCCGGTCAGATCCTCCCGGGGAGCACGGAGCGCCAGTTCCGGGTCGCCGTATCCGGCCTCCGCCAGCCGGGCATCCACCCAATCGGGGGGGAGCACCCGGTACCCCTTCGCAGCCAGCACGTCGCACAGGAGCCCGCGGACAACTGGGGCCAACGACGCATCGCGCGTCCGATTGATCACGGGCAGCACAGCGACCTCGCAGGGGGTGGTGAACTCCGGATGTCGGAACACCGGCGTCCGAACAACGCCGGGAGCGCACCCCCATGCCAGGAACACCGTCACCGCGATGCCGTACGCTCTTTTCATGGAACAACCGTCAATCTCCCGCAGAAGTGTTCGACCGGACTCTGCGAAACGTACAGGTACACCCCGGGGGCGACTTTCCCGCCGTCCGAAGCAGTGCCGTCCCAGGGGATTTCCGACAACCCGGCCCGCTCTTCCAGCATGCGCACCAGCACGCCGGACAGTGTGTATATCCGTATGACGGTGTCATGGGGTACCACACCGGAACCCCAGAACCGCACCGGAGCACCCGCAGACAGTGAATAGGGATTGGGTTTGGGGATGACGCACGTCGGGGTGAGCCGGACCGCGACCGTCCGCGTGCCGCCGTTGGACTGGATGGTGATACCGCCGGTGTACTGCTTTTCCAGCAGACGCACCTGCTGGCCGTTGTACGAGATGCCGACCGTTTTGACGGTGACCGCCAGTTCCGTCTCATTGCCGGAGAAAGAAGTCATCCCCGGTTCGATCCAGACGCGGTCGGCCGAGATGGTGCCGGAGAGGGTTCCGCCGCCGGTGTTGCGTATGACGATGGTGCGGGTGGGATTCTCGCCGATACGGACCGCGCCGAAATCCAGCACCTGCTCGGAGACGTCCAGCACCGGCGGTGAACTCACAACGGTGCAGTAGTACAGGTAACCACTCCACGGGCCGCCGGGGGGGAACGTGCGCACCTTCAAAAAGTACGTCTCCGAGACTGTCGGGGTGCACGTCAGAAGGAACTGTCCGTTCCCGCCGGAATCATCATTGGAAGCCACCAGTACCGAACCGCTGGAACGGTACAGTTCGCCGACGGCATCGCCGGTGCCGCCGACGGTATCGAACCGGTAGGTGACGCCCGCCGTCATGTTGATGCGGTACCAGTCGGCGGTATCCGCTCCGCCCAGGATGTGCGGGCCGTGCGAGCGCCGGGTGGCGTCGGGATAGAGCCAGGTGCCGTTGGCGGCGGTGTCGTCGCCGGGGTCCCATGCGTCCGCGGCGCACACCGGGGAGACCGCAGACAGCAGCGCGCATGATACAACCAGTGCTGCAGCAGGAAACCGCGGGATCGGCGCCATGGTCAGAGCTCCATCCCGAGGGTGAAGAAATGGGTGTTGTCACGCAGCAGAGAGTACGGCGAGAAGCTGTAGTCGAACGCGACCCTGCCGCGGCGCACCCCCGCGCCCGCCGAAACCGGCGCGTTCTGGCCGAATGGAGCGCCGTCCCCCCGCCACCGCACCCCTGCGCGCACCACACACGAAACGCCGCCCGACAGCAGGAACCGGTACTCAACGCCGGACAGGAGCGCGGGGAGCCCGTCCACCGAGGCGTACGCGTCCGCGGTCACGGTCAGCGCGCCACCCATCGGCGCCAGCGCCACGCCCAACCGCAGCGCCGTCGGAACGGATTCCCGGTTTCCGGTGAACCCCAGCCCAAGCGGAAGGTTGCTCATGGCACACGCCGCTGCAAACGACGCCAGCGGGCGATACCGGATGCCGACGTCCAGAACGAGCACATCCGCGCGATACCCGGGTCCCAGCGCCACGTACGCGCCTTTCAGCGCGAGACCTGCATCGCAATCGCCCGCGAGCGGACGTGCGTACGCGAGGGCAAGCGATACGCCGGCGTTGCGGAATTCCCCAACCTTGTCGCCGGTGGTGGCGTACTCGTCTTCATCCGAAAACAGGTACATCGCGCCCGCCCCCAGCACCCCGGCGGCACCCGCCGGATGTGCGTACGCGAGCGTCACGAAACGCACCCCTGCCAGCATGTTCATCTGCGTCGCAGCGATCGCGGGACGGACACACGAGGAGATGCCCGCCGGATTCACCCCGATGCTCCACGGGTCACCGCCGACCGCCGCAAACGCACCGCCGAGGCCCACGATGCGGGCGCTTGGCTCCAGCCACAGGTACTGCCCGCCGACGGTACCGGGTGCTCCCCCGTAAACTCGCCCGGCACCCAGGCACACGCACACCGCTACGCACAATCCCGCGGCGCGGCGCACCGACGGGCAGGCATGTGTTCCAGCAGCGACTACATCAAGCATAGCGCTCTTCTCCAGGGACTGCATCCGGGGGTGCGCTGGCGGTGTTTGCGGTGTGACGCTGTTCACGAACCCTCACACACCGCCGGGGAACGTCACTTCCCGGGCGCACCGTCACAACATGAGACACCGATACCATTTGCTTTCTTGCACGGGACCAGGGTTGGTGGCACAACAGGCGTGGGGCGAGGTCACGTATCCCTTGTCGATTCGCGGAGCTGCAATACATGCCGCACGATACGCTCCTGCACCTCGGGATCCAGCTGTACGAACGCCAGTCCGAACAGGAATCCACCCCCGCCGGGGATGGCCTTCTTCCAGGCAATGCGGGCGAAGAACATGCCCGTTCCGCCGGGGAGGCCGGGGAGTGGGGAGATGGCCAGCATCAAGGTGGCTTCGGCAGGGATGTCTTCAGGTGTTTGCAGGCGGATTCCCCCGCCGCCCATATCCAGCATGGACCCGATGCGGTTGAGCGGCGGCAACTCCACACCCACGGAACGCAGCGCGGCGGTGTTGACCACGGCGTAGGGAACTCGCATGAAATGTTCGGCCCGCGGATGCGCGCGTTGTTCGGTGCCGACAGTTTTCCGATCCATGCCCACACCTCCGTGCATCCCACGCCGTATGGGTGCGCAGTCGAATCGTAGAAACAATCGCTGTTGATTATATATACCGGATAATCACATGCATGTCAAGCGGCGCACGCTTCGGCGGCCCCCGGAACGGCGCGCAGGCGCCCGGGATCCGGTACCTGCAGACGCTGCCCGGGGGCCCGGTGTACGACACCGATGCGCACCAGACGGGTGATCCCGCGCGACACCGTCTCCCGCGTTGCGCCGACGCGCTCGGCGATACCGGTGACCGACAACCCGACCATCCCGCGGTCATCGGCATGCTCCAGCAGCACCGCGGCGATGCGGCCGAGTACGGGAACGAACGTCAGCCGCTCGATTTCGGCGTCCGCTGCACGAAGCCGTCGCACCAGGATGCCGATCACGTTGAGCGCGAGCGTGGTGCTGCGCCTGATGAGCCGGCGCAGTTCGGCGTACCGGACCACCGCGACTTCCGTGGGCTGCTCGCAGATGCACGTGGCGCTGCGACGTCCGGTGAAAAAGCCGATCTCCCCGAGTATCTCACCCGGCCTGACGTAGTTGATGGTCTTGCGTCTCCCGCTTGAGATCAGCGAAACACTGATCCTCCCCGATAACACCAGGAAAATGTCCTTGCCGGCGGTGGATTCCTCGATGAGGTGTTCCCCGGCACCCAGCCGCCGCACACGGGCCATTCCGGCCAGTACGCGCAGATCGGTCAGCGGAACACCGGAGAAGAGCGGACAGCGGGAGAGCGCGCGGACCAGACGGGGATCGGGTTTCACAGATCCTTCAGGTACTGCTCCAACTCGGCGCGGTTGACCACGCCGCCGGAAACGATGATCTTCACCGCATCCTCGAACGTCAGCGACGTCGGGATGACCTCTTTTTTATCAACCAACAGGAAGTACCCGGTGGTCGGATTGGGCGTGGAGGGCATGAACACGCCCAGTTTCCCGACATCCTTCGACTCGAAGGTGACGATGCCGAACGTGTAGAGACCCTTGCGGGGGTACTCTACGACCACCACTTGGTTCCCGTGGTAGGACTGGTACTCGGTGAAAAAATTGATCAGTTTGCGGGCTGAGGTGTAGATGTCCCTCACCCCGGGGACGCGTTCGATGGCGTTCTCCATCAGTGCGATCAGCTGCTTCCCGAAGATGCTGTTGGCGGCCAGACCGATCAGGTAGATACTGAGCAGCGAGATGCAGAAACTGATGGCGGAGATGAGCCCTTCGTTCTCGATGCCCAGCAGAAACACAGAGAGCGGAAACACGAACGGGCGCGTGATGCCGGAGATCCAACGAATGAAGAACATGAGCACGAAGACGGTGATCAGCAGCGGCAGCAGGATCACCAGGCCGGTGACGAAGTGTTTGCGGAATCCCTTCACGACCGCCTCACCGGAACAGGTAGCGCACCCCGAGCCCGGGTGCCAGGAACACCGAGAACGACGGCGCCACGTTCACCGTCGGAGCGATGTGAGCGAAGATTTCGTACGGCAACTCCTTGAGCACGTAGGCCGCGCCGAACACGAGACGGACACCCAGCTCGGTGCGGTCCGCCTGGCGCAGCGGCGTATCCGCACGCAGTCCGAACCCCCAGAAGGTGTTCACCAGCCCGGTCAGCGTGCCGTCCGGGACAGGGCGTACATCCTGCACGATAAAGTCGCCGTGGAAGTACACGTAGTCGTCCGGGGCATCGAAGCTCAGGACGAACTCAAGAGCGTGCGTGCGGTTCTGCAGCTTCGCGTTGAATCCCGACCGGTCGCTGATGATCAGTCCCACGCCGTAGGGGGACACCGTCATCGTCTCCCCCGCGGTGCCACGCTGGTCAGCGTCTGCAACCACCGCACCCCACAGCGCCGCCGCCAGCACGATCGCCCTGTTCATTGATCCTCCCGGTGTCATTCAATGACCCGCTCGACTTTGATGTACGCCCCGGCACGTTCGGGCGCCTGGTCCAGCACGTCCTCACTCATACCCGCGTCGTGCGGCACATCCGGACGCAAGCGGGACGGCACTCCATGAAACCGGGAGGATTCCGGCACGGATGAAACGTCCACCCGGTTCAGGGTATCCATGTACGCGACGATGGATTCCAGCTGCACCGCGAAGCGGTCCAGCTCCTCGTCGTCCAGCGCCAGGCGGGACAGCAGCGCCACGCGGCGGACATCATCCCTGGTCAGTGTGGCCATGGCACCTCCCTCAGCGCGTCATCCGGCGCAAGCTGGTGTACCCGAGGTGCAGGCGACGGCGTTCGCCGTCGTGGAAAACCACCTCGACTTTGTTGCCGGCGGTGTCCCGCACGATGTCCACCACCTTGCCGTACCCGAACTTCTCGTGGTGCACGAAATCGCCGGTCCGCAGCTCGGCGATGGTGTCCGGATGGCGTTCCGGCACGGTCTGGGAACGCTGGTACTCGGGCGTTTCTTCGGCGGATCCCTCGGGCCGCAGCACTTCCAGGCGGTCGAGGATCTCCCGCACGAACCGCGAGGGGTGCAGGTGCGTCTCCACACCCCACACCCGCCGGGTTTGTGAGTAGGTCAGGTACAGCCGCGAACACGCACGGGTGATGGCGACGTAGGCGAGGCGGCGCTCTTCTTCCACCGCATCATCGCCGCCGTTGAGCGCCCACCAGACCGGGAACACCCGTTCTTCGAGGCCGGAGACGAACACCGTGTCGAATTCCAGTCCTTTCGCCGCGTGCACGGTCATCATGCGCACCGGGTTGTCCCGGCGGCGCACCACGTGGGCGTCCGGCGACGGGACCGCGGTTTCGGCGCGGGTCACCAGCGCCACCCGCTCGAGAAATTCCTCCACGGTCGCCACGTTCTCGTCCATCTCGTAGGCACGTGCAGCCGAGATCAACTCCTCAATGTTCGCCAGCCGGTCGTACCGGTGCGGATCCCCTCCCTGTTCCAGCATGGCGAGGTACCCGGTCTTCTCCAGGACCGCCCTGATAAACTCGGAAGGAAACATCGTCTCGCGATCCTTCCGCAGGGCGTCGTAGAGGGAAAGGAACCGCCACACGGCGTTCTTGGCCCGGGCGGACAATTCCGTCGCGTCAATGTCGGCCAGCTGCCTCCACAGAGAAACACCGCGCTCATGCGCGAGAGTCGCCAGGTACAGCACGGTCGTCTCACCGATGCCGCGCGTCGGCACGTTGATGATGCGCGTGAGCGCGACCTCGTCGTCCGGATTGACCGCCAGTTTGAGGTACGCCAGCACGTCCTTGATCTCCTGGTGCTCGTAGAATCCGACAGATCCCACAATCACGTACGGAATGCGCGACTGCTGGAACACCTCTTCGAACACCCGCGACTGCGCATTCGTCCGGTAGAATACGGCCGCGGTTCCCCCGGGATTCTCTGCGGACAGCCGCGCGATCTCCTGCGCGACGAACTGCGCCTCCTCACGCTCTCCCGCGAACGAGCGAACGGTCACGTCGTCCGATGTGCAATCGGTCTTGTCGGTCCAGAGGGCCTTGCGCGCCCGGCGGTTGTTGTGGCTGATGAGCGCGTTGCCCACGTCCAGGATGATCTTCGAGGACCGGTAGTTACGCTGCAGCCGGAACTCCCGTGCACCGGGGTGCTCGCGGGTGAAGTTGAGCAGGTAGTTGACGTCCGCCCCCCGCCAGGAGTAGATCGCCTGATCGTCGTCGCCGACGACGCAGATGTTGTGGTGCTCGGATCCCAGGCAGCGCACCAGTGCGGCCTGCGCGAGGTTGACGTCCTGGTACTCGTCCACGTGGATGTAGCGGAACCGGTCCGCCCAGCGCCGCCGCAGTGCGTCGTCGGAGCGCAGGGCGCCCACCGCCCGCATAATGAGATCGCCAAAATCCAGCGCGTGCGCCGCGTCCAGCCGCTGCTGGTAGCGCAGGTAGATTTCGGCGACCGTCTCCCGGTTGGCGTCGTCCTTGTACACGCACGAGTTGATACGGTAGGATTCCGCATCCACCAGCCCGTCCTTGGCGCGGCTGATCATCTCGCGGACCGTCTCGATGCTGAGATCCTTCTCGTGGAGCATCAAGTCCTTCATGACCGATCGGATAACCTGCTTCTGGTCGGCATCGTCGTAAATGACGTAGGAGGCCGGCAGACCCGCCGCGGCGTGTTCCAGGCGCAAAAACTTGGCGCAGAAGGAGTGGAACGTGGACATCCACACCCGTTCCCCGCGCCCGGGAACCAGCGCGGCGACCCGCGACTTCATCTCGCCCGCCGCCTTGTTGGTGAAGGTCACGGCCAGAATGCGCTCCGGAGCGACCCCGTTCGCCAGGAGGTACGCGATGCGGTAGGTCACCGCGCGCGTTTTCCCGGTACCGGCACCGGCGAACACCACCACCGGTCCCTCGGTGCATTCCACCACCGCGCGCTGTTCGTCGTTGAGTTTGTCCAGCAGTCCATTCATGGCACGCCGCGCATCCCCCGTCAGCGGTGCTCCAGCACCGCAATCGTCTCGACGTGCCGCGTGTGCGGGAACATATCCACGGGCACGATCCGGGTTATCCTATAAAATCGCATGAATGTTTGCAAATCCCCGGCCAGGCTCTCCGGATTGCACGAGACGTAGACGATGCGCCCCACACCGGCCTCGGCCACCGCGGCTCGCACCCGTTTGCTGAGTCCCGCGCGGGGGGGGTCCACGACGATGGTCTCCATCCCGTTGGCGAACTGCGAGTGTCCCAGCCGGTGTATGAACTCCTCGGCGGGCGCGGCAACGAACTCGCACCCCACCGATCCGTTGAGCACCGCGTTGGCGCGCGCCGCGGCGATGTTTGCCGGGACCGAATCCACCCCGATGACCTTCCTGCCCGGCCGCGCCAACTGCAGCGTGATGCCGCCGCTGCCGCAGTACAGGTCCAGGACGTCCCCGTCGCCGACCAACTCGCACACCGTGCGGTAGAGCACCTCGCAGCAGGCGGTGTTGGTCTGCAGGAAGGTCTGTGGTCGCACCTCGCAGCGAACCCCGTTGACGGTTTCCACGATGCAGTCGTCGCCGCGGATGAGGGAGAGGTCGTCCGTGAGCGCATTATCGGACTGCTTGTTGTTGATGCATACATACACCGAGCGCACCGGAGCAACCGACTGCACACGGTCGGCGAAATCCTCCAGCACGCGGCGGCCCGCGTCCAGCGTCGCGGACGATCCGGTGACGACCAGCTCGACCATGAGCGCGCCGGTTGCCTTGGCGTGGCGCATCGCGACGTAGCGTACGGTGCCCGTCCGCCTGACCATATCGTACGGTTCCCACCCAGCAGCGGCCACCCACGCGCGCACCGCGTCCAGCAGCGCGCCGGTATCCGGATGAAAAATGCGGCATTCCGTCAGGTTGACGATGCGTTGGAACGCATTCTTGCGGCGCAGACCGGCAACGATCCCCTCCCGGCCAGACCCGACCGCGAACTCCATCTTGTTGCGGTAGTGCCATACCACAGGGGACGGAACGACCGGCTCCACTGGCGCGTCCGGCTGCAGCGGTTCCAGCAGCGCGGCGACCTCCGCCCGTTTGCGTTCCCGCTGCACGTCGTACGGAACATCCTGGAACGTGCATCCCCCGCACACCCTGAAATGCGGGCACACCGCTGACTTTTCCAGTATCCCTTCCATGAATCCCTCACTCTCGCATCCGCCGCAGGGTCATGACCGCCTTCGCATTGCCGGGATCCCGGCGCAGCACCTCCTCGAGCTCGACGGACGCCTCCTCCAGCAGCCCCTCGTGCAGCAGGGCGATGCCGAGATTCAATCGCGCGTCGATGAGCGCCGGATCCGCCTGCAGCGCACGGCGGTAGCGCGCAATCGCCTCACGGCAGCGTCCCTGCATGAACAGGACGTTGCCCGCGTTGTTCCACGCCCCGGCGCGGTTCGGGTCAGCCGCAACCGCTGCGTCGAAATGCCGCAGCGCCTCTTCAAAACGCCGCTCCTTGGCGTACACCCATCCGATGCGTTCCTCCACCGCGGGGTTGCCGGGGTGGCGTTCCTGCAGCGCCAGCAGCTCCTCCAGCGTCCGCGTCGCGTCCAACACGCGCACATCGAAGAAATCCGGCTCCGCCGACACGCGCAGGCGGGCCGCGTGCGGGGCGAGAATGCGCGGGAGCACACCCCAACCCGCGTCCTGAACACCCCATCGGATGCCGTCGCGTGAGATGCCCGCGATCCCGAGCACGGAGACCCGCGGGGGGGCACCGCCCCACGAAACAACACCCAGCAGGAGCGCTGACGCGATGAACCCCATTGCGCGGCCGGCAGCGGTGCGCGCCGTCCCCGGCAGATCCGCACCGAACTGCGGCGTGATCATCGAAACGGCCAACCCCATCGCGAAGAACAGATACACCGCGGAAACGGCGAAACGCATGTCCACACTGAACGCATTCTGCACCAGCAGCGCAACCGCGCCCGCCGTGAGCCCGGCGCTGAGCACGCAATCCGGTTCCTGCAGCCACGACATCGCCCGCGCCGCACGGATCAACACCGCCGCCACCCCTGCGAGGAACACCGCCAGGCCGATAACGCCGGTTTCCACGAGCAGCTGCACGTACTCGCTGTGTGCGTCGTTGACGATGAACGATCCCTGCGGCCAGACCGCCCGCAGCTCATCGGATGCAACCTCGGGGAATGCGCGGTGGAACCTTCCGGGACCCACCCCGAACACCGGATGACGCACCGCCAGCCGCAGCGCATCCCGCCAGATCAGGACGTGAGCCTGTGGCCTGTTCCAGACGTCGGGCATCAGCAGCGCCGATACCGCCACCGCCGCCGGCGCAAGGACGAGCACAGCCAGGCGCACGCGCAATGACCGCGCGCAGAGCCACCCCATGGTCACGGCAGCCGCCCCACACCCGAGAAACGCCGCGCGGGTGCCGGTCAACACCAACGCCCACAATGCCAGCGCTGCAGCCGCCGAGGCCGCCGCGCGCAACCCGCCGCGTTCCGAAACGGCAAGGGCTGTCGCTGGTGGGATGAACACCGCCAGGGTCGCCGCAAAAAAAATGGGGTTGCCGGACATGCCCATGATCCGGTCGTACCGTGGAACGAGCAGCGGACCCACGCCGCCCCACCGCTGGGCCAGGCCGTAGAGTGCGGCGCATCCGGTTCCAAACACCCAGCACCACAGGAGCATGCGACGTTCACGCCGCTCCGCGAGGGACCCCAGCACGAACGCAGCCGCCATCGCGGCCCAGCGTCCCAGCTCGCCCGTCGCGGCTGTCCGATCCGTCGCGACGAGGGATCGCAGCACGACGTACGCCGGCATCAGCACCGGCAGCCACGCTGCCATGGAGAGACGACCGATGATTCTCCCCGTATGTACGACGGTGAATACGTAGCCGGCGGTACCGGCCCACAGCGCCAGGTACAACACCAGCAGCTTGTCCCGCACCAGTTGCACATCGGGAACCAGCGGCACGACGAGCAACAACACCGCGAGCGGGAGGATCGCAGGCCATGTCGGGAAAGGCGTACGGGTTTTCGGCATGACGCGGCCGGTACCGGCGGCGGGGACAACGTTCGTGGTCACACAGCGAACCGGTGTGCGCGACTGCGGAGGACCGCGGTTCGAACCAACCCGCCGTCGCCGGCACCGCACCACGAACCCCGGCGCCTGCCCGCGCAAAACCGATCCGGCATCTCAGATCCCCAGCAGGAGCCGCGCCGTGGTGAAGAAAATCAGCAATCCCGAGATATCCACCACAGTGGTGAGCGCCGGGCTCGCCACGATGGCGGGGTCCAGTTTCAAGCGCGCAGCGATCATCGGCAGCAGCACACCGATGAGTGTGGCGGTAACAACCTGGAGACCGAGCGCCACCGCGATGGCCACCCCGAGCAAGACGGGGGACGAACCTGCCCCGCGGGCGCCATCAAAAACCATCACCCTGCCGAAGGCAAGAACAGCCAGCAGCAAACCGAGCATCAAAGATACCTTCAGCTCCTTGAACAGCACGCGGACCAAGTCCCCCGGGGAGATCTCTTTCAGTGCCAGGGCCCGCACCACCAGCGTCGCAGACTGGCTCCCGGTGTTCCCCCCGGTGTCCGCGAGCATCGGCATGAACGCCGCCAGGATGGCGAACTGCATCAACAACCCTTCAAAAGACTGGACGATGTACCCGCTGACCATGCCAAGCGCCGCCAGAACGACCAGCCAGCCGGCGCGGTTCCTGAAGTGCTCCCATGACGGTGTCTTGAGGTACACACCCGCCTCATGGCGGCCGGCGATCGCCATGAGTTTCTCCATGTCTTCAGTGTGTTCCTGGGTGATGATGTCGATGGCATCGTCATGGGTGATGATGCCGACCAAGGTTCCGGTTTCGTTGACCACCGGTACCGCCAGCAGGTCGAACTTCTGAATTTTCCGCGCCACTTCCTCTTGGTCGTCATCAACCCGGGCCGAGATCACCTCCCCGTGCATGAGGTCGCTGACCGTCGCATCCCGGCGCGCGACGATGAGGTCCTTGAGCGACACGAACCCGATGAGCCGGCGGTGGTCGTCGACCACATACGCGTAGTAGATGGTCTCCTTGTCGGGGGCGACCTCGCGCAGGTGTTCTACCGCTTGGGCGGCCGTCATCCCCGGCGCGAGTGTCGCGTAGTCCGACGTCATGGCCGCACCGGCCGTCCCTTCGCGGTACGACGCCAGCCGCCGGATATCCTCCCGTTCTGCCTGCGCGAGCGCCGGAAGTACGGATTCCCTCAGCTGCTCCGGCATGCGTTTGAAAAGATCCGCACGGTCGTCGGGAGGCATGTCGGACAGCAACCCGGCGATCTCCTCGCGACGCAGAACGCCGATTATGTCCGCCTGGAGGTCTTCCCCCATGTGGCTGAACACCTCAGCCCGTCGAACAGCATCCGCATGACGGAGCACCGCCCACGCCTCGGCGCCATCGAGACCGGAGAGCATTTCCGCAACAGTGGCAGGATGTTCCTCCTGGCAAAAGTCGCGCAGCGCCGCCGCATCGCCCTGGGCGAGCAGTTCGCGCAGCTCCGGATTGAGCAGCGGATTCCTGATGACTCCCATCGGTGCTGTTCTCCTGTGCGGGCCGCCGCACCGGCACAGAGGGACTGGCTCCCGGACCCACACGTGGTGCGGCGACAGCGCATGTGGTACGTGGTACATAGTAAAAAAAGGCGTGTATTACAAGGCACCGACCACCCGCGTTTGTGCATTCCCGGGACATCTTTCATACGGAGAAACACATACGCACATCGTTGCAGCGCACCGGTCCCGGGCGATGAATCCCCGGCGGCGAACCACCGGGCGCGTGGGGCTGGCCGCCGGGAACGACCCGAACGCATAGACCGGGTCCATGAACGGCAGGATGGCGGCTGCAGCCTCCGCCGGTTCACGGATGGTGTGACGCATGACCTGATACCCCCTCAAAATCCCCGGGTGGCGCGGCCGGGCGCGATCGCCGCAGCTGTTCCGCGATGCGCAGGTTCTCGCGAATCTCCGCGTAGTCCGGTTTCACCGCGAGCGCCCGGCGGAAGTACTCGATGCCCCGGTCCAGGTCACCCCGTTTGATAGAGAGGATGGCGACGCGGTTGTACCCGTCGGGGCTGTCCCGCTTGATCCGCAGGTACTCACCGTACGCCGCGAGTGCGCCGTCGGTATCACCGAGCTGCTCCAGCGACGATCCGAGGTTGAACCAGCTCTCGGCGTGCGCGGGACGCAGGCGCAGCGCGGCCCGGTACTGTTCCACCGCCTCCGAAAAACGACGGTTCCGCATCAGCGCGTTGCCCAGGTTGTAGCGCGCATCGGGATACGCGGGGTCTAAGCGCACCGCCTCGCGGTACTGCTCCAGCGCCAGATCGTCGCGCCCCGCCTTGCTGTACGCAAACGCGAGGTTATTGCGCACCTTGGCGGCCCCGGGGTGCTCCCGCAGGAGCGCTTCGTAACGGGAGATGGCATCGGCGAGATCCCCGGCCCGCTCTGCGGCCCACGCCCTGTTGGCGCGCACGTCCATGCTGCCGGGTTCCAGCGCGAGGGCTCGATCCAGGAGCGCGATTCCCTGCTTGATGCGCCCCTCGTCGAGAGCGGCCATGCCGGCGAATGCGTGTATCTCGGCCAAAAAGTTGTGCGCTGTGCTGAAATGCCGGTACGGCAGCGCGCAGATGACCACACCGACGAGCACCGCAGCGGCGGTACGCGCGAACCGTCGTCGGTCCTCCCGCCACTGGCGGCTCAGCTCAACCAGGCCGGCACCGGCGAATACCACGATGGGAATGACCAACGGCATCCGGTAGCGCGAGCTGTTCCAGAACCCGAGGAGCGGTACCAGCACGGATCCGGCGAAGAGGAGCAGGAGGCCGGCCGGCGGCGTCAAGGATCTGCGGGCACGCCACACCGTCACCGCCGCCAGCGGCAGGAACACGCCCCAGGGAAACGCGAACATGCCGGTGCGCCAGACGAGCACCGCCAGCACCGGACTGAACCGGCGGTTTACGTACAGGTCGAACGTCTCCGGCAACTCGTAGCCGCCGATGAGCGTCCGCACCTTGTACCACAGGATATCCAGCCAGGCGACCGGATTCCGGCGGATGAACTCGAACGCCCGGCGGTAGAAGTAGGCGTTGTTGGCAGGATCGTGCGGGTCCTGCGGCACGCCGTCGCGTACCGGGCGCGCGTTCAACTCGTCCCACGGCGCCCCCGGCCGGATGCCGATGGTCGTCCGCGCATCCGGATTGTTGCCGATGTAGAAGTTGAGTCCCGAATTGACCGGCAGCATGAGGAACCGCCCCGTGGCGCGATGGTTGACCGTCCCGACGATGATCAACAGCGCTGCCACTCCCGCACACAGCGCCGCCGCGGCGGCGCCGGCCCGACCCGACCGCAGGTGCTCCGACCACCACGGCACCGCCGCCCGCAGCAGACATGCACCCGCGGCAAGCACCGCGAACGGCAGGATGTCCGGACGCGTGATCGCGGCGGCGCCGGCGGCGAGACCGGCGAGTCCCCACCGCCACACGGACGGCGAACGCCACGCCGCCATCACCAGGTACACGGTCAGCGCCTGCAGGAACAGCAGCAGGGTGACATTGAGGATTTCCCCGGCGTAGAACACCGCCGGTCCCCAGCACGCCCACAGGAAAGCTGCCACCAGCGCGGACGGACGCCCAAACGCGCGCCGTCCCAGATGGTAGACCAACAGACCGATCAGCCCGTTGAGGAGCGCCTGCACCAGGCGCACCGGCGCCAGAGACAAGCCGAACATCCCGAACACTGCCCGCAGGAACCAGGGATACAGCGGCGAGTGGTAGAAGGGCTCCGTCTGGACGTAGGTGGGTTCCAGCATGCGCAGCGCGGTGCGCACGTACTCCTGCGCGTCGATAATAGGGACGACGAACGCCGGGCTGCGCGCCATGCCGATGCCGTGCAGCAGCGGTAGCAGCACCGCCAGGCCGACCGGCACCACGACGAGCGGCACACGGAACAACCCGGGCTGTGCGGACGGTCCCGGTGCGGCGCCGCGGGAGCGCGCCGCTTTCAGACGTGCGGTTCTGCCCATGGTTCCGTGCACGGACCGCGTACGTCCCGACGGTTCACGGTGCGGTCTCCCCAGACGCCGGCACCACATCATCGCGCAGGATCGCGTAGTGTTTGAGGTCCACGTACACGCCTTTCATGCGCAGCGCGCCGCGGTTGACGCCCTCCAGACGCATGCCCAGTTTCTGCATCACCCGTTCGGATCCAGGGTTGTCCGTCCGGCAGTGCGCCTCGATGCGGTGCAGCCCCATCCGCCGCCAGCCGAACTCCAACACCGCCCGCAGCGCCTCGGTCATCAAGCCGCGGTTCCACCACGGCCGGCCCAGCGCGTAGGCGATCTCCGCGGAATCGTGCGTCGTGTTCCATAGGATGTACCCGCAGGTTCCGATGATGCGGCCCGTCTCCCGCAGCTCCATGCCCCAGTTGGCCACTTCACCGCGCTCGTAGCGTCGCAGCATCGTCTGCACGAACGCGCGCGAGTCCTCAATGGATCGGTGAGGTTCCCACGTGACAGTGCGGGCGACCGCGTGATCGGAGGCGTATGCGAAGATATCTCCGGCGTCCTCCATCAGCAGCCGGCGCAGGATCAGACGCGGCGTTTCCAGAGAGGGCAGATCACCGAACACCGCTCGGCTGCGGTTCATGGATGGGACCGGCGATGGCCGTCGGTGCCCCGCATGGCCTCACCGAACCTCGGCGGAAGCCGCCGGATCGAACGGGTTGGTGCGTACCGCCAGCGAGAACAGGTACGGGTACGTGCGCGAAAGGTATCGCATGTAAGACACCCACTGCTTGGCGATGAGGCTGTAGGCGCGTTTCACATCGTTGGCGAGGTGCTCGGCGTCGCGGGGCAGCAGGTATTTCAGACCACGCCGGTGCATCAGCTCTTCTCCGAGGTGGAACACCGCCCAGAGCATGTCCGTGATCACCTCGTGCTCCAGCAGATTCTGATTTTCCAGCAGCGCCAGCAGAAACGATCGGTCGGCGATCAGTAAGGAACGGAGTTCTTCCAGGTCCACCCGGTCCAGATCCACCGCGTAGTCGTGCTGCCCGAGCGCGGCCGCCAGCAGCGCAAACTCGCCGCCGCCCCAATCGCCCCGCACCATCAACCGTTGGCGGATCCCCTCCAGCCCCGCATCCGCCCGGGCGAAACGCTCCAGCAACCGGGTGCCCACCTCTGAGAAGAACGTCCCGACCACCATGTTGAGCTTTTCCGCGCGTGCCGCGCGCTCGCGGCGCGATATGAAAGTATCCAGCATGATGGAAACGAGCAAAACGTGCAGCGGCATGAAAATGAAATCCAGCAGCAGGTAGAACCCGAGCGTGCGCGGCTCGCGGAATACGGCGAGATGAACGGCACACAGCACGATGGTCAACAGCACCAGCGCCGCCGCCATCCACCGTTTCCAGCGGGCCACGCGTCGCCTCCTACCGGCCGGCGGTCCCCAGGTGCAAACCGGGAACCAGGTACTCCGTCACGTACTCGCGTACGGCGCCGGCGAAATCACGCAGGGGAGCCGTGCAGCCCGCCGCGCGCAGGCGGGAAATGTCCGCCTTGGTGAAATACTGGTACTGCGAACGAATGGACTCGGGTGTATCCACGTACTCGATGCGCGGCGGCGCGCCCAGCGCATCGAACACCGCGCGCACCAGGTCGTTGAACGTGTGCGGTTCGCCGGTGCCCACGTTGTAGATGCCGCCCGGAACACGTGGATTGAGGAAAAACGCCGTGATGTCCGCCGCGTCTTTCACGTAAATGAAATCACGGGTCTGCCCCCCGTCCGGATAGTCCGGGTGGTGCGAGCGGAACAGACGCACCCCGCCGGTCTCCCGGACCTGGAAGAACGCCTTGTGCACGAACGACCGCATCTCGCCCTTGTGGTATTCATTCGGGCCGAATACGTTGAAGTACTTCAGTCCCACCGCCTTTGACAGGACGCCGCGACGGCGAAGCCACAGGTCGAACAGGTGTTTGCTGTAGCCGTACATGTTGAGCGGACGCAGGGCGTCCAGCTGCTGCTCATCGTCGGAAAACCCCTGCGATCCGTCGCCGTAGGTCGCCGCGCTGGAGGCGTAGACGAACCGCACCCCGCCGCCGAGCGCGAACGTAGCCAGCTCCTTGCTGTACTCGAAATTGTTCTTCAGGTAGTAACGCTTGTCCGGATGGATCGTGGAAGAGCACGCACCGAGGTGGAACACCACCTGCACCTCCCGCTCCCGTATCGTTCCGTTGCGAATGTCCTCCAGAAAATCGTCCTTCTCCCGGTAGTCGTCGAACCGCAAGCCCACCAGGTTGCGCCACTTGTCGCCCTGCCCGAGGGCGTCCACCACCAGGATGCGGTCGTACCCCATCCGGTTGAGCGTCCAGATCAGCGCGCTGCCGATGAAACCCGCACCGCCGGTGACGACGATCAACCGGGCCATGGCACGGTCAGCAACACCCGCAGCCGCACCCGCCGCCGGCGGGGCCGCCCAGCAACCCGACGATCGCGGCGTGGCCGTTCTCCTGCGCCAGGTCGCGGGCGGTCTTCCCGTCCTTGTCCGTGTGAGTGGTATCCGCGCCTGCGTCCAGCAACAGCCGCACGTTTTCCTTCTGACCGGAAGCGGCTGCGGCCATCAGCGCCGTCCGCCCTATCTTGCTGGAACGGTTCACATCCGCGCCGTGTTTGAGCAGGAGCCGGACCACCTCGGGATGCCCCTGCTGTGCCGCGAAAATCAGAGCGAAGTCGCCGTATGCGTTCTGAGCGTTCGGATCCGCGCCCGCCTCCAGCAATACGCGAGCCGCCTCGGTCCACCCGTTGTAGCCGCACCCCATCAGGGCGGTTCCGCCGCCGGCGTTGGCGGCATTGACATCGGCACCTTTCGCGATGAGCACCCGCAGCATCGCGGCATCGCCTTTCTCGCCGGCCCAGATGAGCGGCGTCAGGCCGTCCGCGTCACGCTGTTCGATCGCCTCTCCGGCGGCCAGCAGCTGCGCCGCGAGTTCCCGGTTGCCCTGTTTTACAGCTTCGATGAGTTTCATCAGTGCGGGGTCTCCTTCCCGAAGTCGTCGGTATGTCGTGGTGCGTCGCACCGTACCTACTGCTATTACGAATTACTGACGGTCATTTCAAGCGACGACCGCGCCCGGGCACACCGCGATCCCGTAAAAACGTCATGCGGTCGGGACCGCACCCGTCTCACGTGCGATGGCCGCCACGTGCTCGCGCCTGGCGAACAGCAGGCACCCGTCGCGCGGCGAATGCCCGGACTCCGGCAGGCGCCGCACCGCCCGCAGGAACATCGAGCGCAACACCGCCGGATACGGACGTTCCAGAATGCTGTCCACAGCGAAATGGCTGAACGGACACGGTTCCACCATACCGTCGGCATTGATGTGGATGAACCCCTTCCCCGCCGCGAGACACGCTCCACCGTGGTACTCGTCCGCCGGGAAACGCACAAACAATGGCCGGACGTTCGCGGCGCGCAGCGAGGCCAGCCGTTTGTCTTTCTCATTCTCCCCGGCGACGTCCAGGACCAACGATGCGTCATACGTCGCCGGCATGGGGATGTAATCGAGGTAGAACCCGAACCGTGCCCCGCGGTTCCACAGGTCCGCCAGCCAGCCGCGTTCCGTGACGGTGCACATGTTCCGGGCGGTCACCGTGGTGGAGAAAGCGAACGGCATGTCCATGTTCCGCAGCCGTTCCATCGCAGCGACGACGGCTGCTCCAACACCGACCCCGCGTCTCGCGTCGGTATCCGCGGCGGTCCCCTCCACCGATATAACCGGCAGGATACTGCCGGCGGCGCGGATCGCACGGCGCCGCTCCGTCGTCCAGCAGCGTCCCGTTGGTGAAGAGGACGAAGAAAGCGTCCCGGATGCCGGCCAGTTCCTCGATGAGTCCCGGCACCAACAGCGGTTCGCCGCCGGTGATGATGAACACGCAGGTACCGTGTCGCACCATGCGCCGCACGACAGACCCGATCTCACGCGCCGACAGCTGCCGTGCCGGTGTGTGCGCCCCGGCATAACATCCTTTGCAGGAGAGGTTGCAGCGCCAGGTCACCGAGAACATGCACGTTGGGGGAATGACCATCCGGTGCACGAGGCGGTTCCACCGGTTGCGCCGTGCCCCCAGCCGGAAAACAGCGGCGACGCGTCTCAGATCCGCCAGCAGCGGGGGCGGGCTCCCGGCGGTGCACGCAGCGGCCGTCTCGCGTACGTATTCGAACAGTTCCTGGATACTGAGCATGGTGTACCTCAATCCGTAAAATGCCCGCCCACGGCGGGACGGAACCGGCCGGCGGAAACTATCAGCGCAGCTGGGTGACCCGTTCCACCAGGTCGGCATACACCGATCCGATGAACAGCCTGCTCTGCAGCCGCACGGGCACCCGCTGCTCGTCCACGGTCAGCCATACCAGCAGGCGGCCCCTCGCCCGGAACAGTGGAAACCGCTTCAGGTCCACCTTCGGCTCTACGAGGAAGCAATCGTACAGTATTCCCTTCACCTCAACGGTTTCGCGACGCATCACATCCACGATCAGCGGGTACACCCTGTCCCCCGTGTGCACTCCGATCGACAGCCTGGCGCCGACTCTCAGGGGGACGCACCGGATGAAGTACAGCGCGGCGACCACGTCCATAGTACCTGCAGGGAGGTACCCCGTCGTCATGGTGGTCAGTGACCACCAGCGGTTCCCGGGGTGATCGTACAGGACGTACTCCGAAGAGAGCCGGCCGTTCTCGTTCTGCTCCTTGGTGAATTTGAGCGTGTAGAAACCCTGGACGTCTACATAGGAATCAGTCCGGTTGCGCACGAAGTATACACGATCCAGCGACGGCGCGGACCGGCTCTGCGCGGTCAACCGGTACACCGGGCGGCGATCCACCGTCTGTGTGGAACACTCGAGCTCCGCCGTGCCGGCCTCGACGAATTCCCAGCGCACCGCATACCGCAACAACTCCCCCACCGGTAGACGAAGAACCGGCCCCGCGCTCACGCTCGCAGTCGAACCGAAAATATCGCGCTCCATCTGCTCCCGTTCGTCGGTCTGGATCTCCAGCAGATCATCCTGGGCGCGCAGTGCGGGGTTGCACAGCGATGCAAGCAGCACGTACGCCATCCACGCTGCGGCGCCGCGTTTCATGCCCCAGCGTACCGTCGCGTGAGCACAATGTCGGCGGCCTCGACAAAAGTGCGCACCCGCACGTCCGGCTCGGTGACGATCCGATCGTGGGGCGGCATCAGGATGGTCGTCACCCCCAGCCCACGGCCGAAACCCATGTCCCCCTCACGGTCGCCGATCATGAACGACCGCGTCACATCCACGTGCGGCAGCAGATCCGCAACCATCCCCGTTTTCGGTTTACGGCACGGACAGTTGTCCTGCGGCAGGTGCGGACAGTAGCGCACCGCAAACAGCCGGACCCCACGCGCACCCAACATTTCCTGCAAGCGGGCGTGCACCGCCTGCAGCTGCGCCACCGTGATGAGACCGCGCCCCACGCCGGACTGGTTGGTCACCACAACCAGCCGGTAGCCCGCCGCCTGCAACCGCGCCAGCCCCTCGGGCACCCCGGGCAGGAATTCAACCAGCGCCGGATCGGCCAGGTACGTCCGGTCTACGATGATGGTGTCGTCTCGGTCCAGGAAAACCATTGGCACCCGATCAGTTCCCGCCATGCATCCGCTCCTTCTCGTACGTCCAGTTCGATTTCCATCACCCAGATGGTGTCCAAAACAGGGTGTCCCGCCGGAACCGCGGCAGCGATCCGCACCGCGTCTTTGGCGGTGGTCACGACCGGCAGCTCCGTCGCTCTCCACCCGACGACATCCGCCGGAGAAAACCAGCGGTGATCCCGGTACACGAGGTGTCGCGCCGCCGGAATCCCCCACTCCCGAACAGCCCGTTCCACCAGCGCCGGGGACCCCACTCCGGTGACCAGCAGCGCGCCACGCGAGCCTGCGACGTCCGCAACCGTACCCGCCGCACCGTCGGACAGCCGCCGCAACCCGCGCAGCCGGTACGACGTCTCCACGACGGGAACCCCCGGCCGGAGGCGGGCGATCCGTGCGCGCACCGCGTCCCGCTGCACCCAGCCGACACGGTCCACGTGGTTGAGTACCACCAGATCCGCTCGCGCCAGCGCCGAACGCAGCGTCTCGCGCAAATCGCCCAGCGGAAACAGCACCTGCGGGGCACACAGCACCGGAGCGCTGAGCACCAGCACCGAGCGGTCCTTGTGGAATGAAGGATTTTGGTATCCGTCATCGGCGATGATGACGCGTGCGCCGCGGCGTGCCGCGACCGCGATCGCTCGGGTGCGATCCGTATCTACCACCACGGGGACCCCCGCGGCACGGCACAGCATCACCGGCTCGTCGCCGTACCGCCGCGGGTCGACCGTCGCCGCCGGCGGTTCCACCACGACCGGATTCCGGTCCCGGCGCGTACGACCGTATCCGCGGCTCACGATTGCGACCGGCAGTCGATCCCGCAGCGCAGCCGCCAGCGCACGGACCACCTCCGTCTTGCCCGAGCCGCCGAGGGTGTGATTCCCGACGCAGATGACGGCCGTTCCGTCGCAACGAGCTGGCTCTCCTGCGCACCACCGCCGCACCGCACACGCCGCTGCGTACACCGGTACCAACGGGGCGGCGATCGGGGCCAGCAACAGCCGGATGCCGTTCATTTGTTTTTCCACCGGTTGTGCAACCACAGCCACTGGTCTGGATACCGTCGTATGAAGGCGCCGAGAACTCCGTTGAGCCGTTCGGTGTTGCGCCGCAGATCGCTGCGCAGATCACCGGTATACTCCGGCGTGAACTCTCCGGACGTTTCCACCGCCCACCCCGTCCCGCGCCGTACGCACACGACGGGCAGTACCCGGGCGCCGAACCGCTTGTGCATCATGGTCACGAACGGCGTCGTGAACGCCGGCCGCCCCAGGAAATCCACCCGCACGCTCCCCGCGGCGATGTGCTGGTCCATCAGCAGGTACACGATGCCGCCGGTACGGAGCCACGCGCTGATGCGCGACACTTCGTGCTCCCGGAACACCATGCCGCCCAACCGTTCACGAACGGCGTTGACATCCCGATCGATGAGCGGGTTGCTCATACGCCGGACGATGGCGGCAACTGGGTAACCCCGGAGCACCAGCCATTGCGCGAATAACTCCCAGTTGCCCAGGTGCGCGGTAACGATGAGGACCGGCCGCCTCACCGCGTGGAGTTCGTTGAGCGTCCGCACGACCTCATCCGGCACCTGCACCCGCCGCAGGAGCAGCGCCGGACGGTGCAACAGGCGCAACGCCGACACGAACGTCCACGTCACCGTTCCCAGCGCCCGGCGGGCGATCTCCCCGGCGGCGCGCGCATCCGTTCCCGGCATTGACTGCATGATATTGAGTACTGCGGTATGCTGGCGGCGGCGAAGCAGCAGGCGCGCACACGGCAGTACTGCGCCGACGAACACCCGACAGAGCGGTTCCGGAAGCGTCAGCAGCAGTCGCTTGACCACCCGGTACGCGACGAACACCCGCCGGTGCGCTGTGCAAACGGAGGGGGGGCAGCGGTCCATCCGCACTACACCCCCAGCAAGATTTTCACGTAGAAATCCAGATTCTTCAGCAAGTCGCGGGGACTCATCGCCGCCGGTTCCTTCCACTCGATGCGCGGCAGCGCGTAGGGATCCGCACCCGCACGCACGAACCCGGGCCGCGTCGTGCACGCCGTGCGGTACCCCGCTGCGGACAGGGCGGCGGCATACCCGTCGAACACCGCGCCGAACGGGTAGCAGAAGTGCCTGACCGGTGTACCGGTTACAGCTTCCAGGATGCGGCGGGATTCTCCGATCTCAACGGTGATCACCGGCGCCGACGACAGCGAGAGGTTCGGGTGGTTCACCGTGTGCGCACCGACGGTGAACACCTCCGCGAGAGCGGCCAGGTCCCCGGCGGAGAGGTGCGGGGCGGGCGGCATGTACGGGTACGCGCGGGTGGCGCCGATCGCGCCCGCGGTTACGAACACCGTCGCAGGGATTCCCAGCGTGCGCAGCACCGGATAGGCGTAGGTGCGGTTGTTGCGGTACCCGTCGTCGAAGGTGACAGTGAAGGTCTTGGGTTCGATGCGTCCGGCATCCAGCATCTCGCGCATGCGGTCCAGCGTGACCGGGCGGTACCCGCGCGAGACCAGGAACCGCATCTGCCGCTCGAAACGTTCCGGCCCGACGTACAGGCTGCGCCGACCGCCCTGGTACGCTTCCACCCGGTGGTACACCAGGATGAACGCCGCATCCCGCCAGCGTGCAACAGCGAACACCCCCAGCGCCGCTCCCACGGACAGCATCCCCAGCACTACGCACACCGCTCGACGCACAGTGGCCGTGCGTACCGGACCGCTCATGCGCCCCCCCTCCGTTCGCACACCTCAGCGTACACCGCCAGGTACTCGCGCACCATCCGCTCCGGGCTGAAAACACCGCGGTCCACCTGCGCGACGGCGTCGGCGTACCGTTTGCGCGCCGCGAGCACCTGCAACACCCCCCCGGCGAGCGCGGCGGCGTCCCCCGGCGGCACATACACCCCGCACTCTGCGGGCAGAACCTCGCGGTACCCGCCGACGTCGGTGACGACGAACGGCACCCCGGCGAGCACCCCCTGCACCACGCTCTGGCTGATGCCCTCGTCGCGGGAGGCCGACACGATGATATCCGCAGCGCACAGAAACGGCCGGACCTCGGTGGCGAACCCCGTGAACACCACGCGGTCACCAACCCCCAACCGGACCGCTGCCCGCGACACCGCGGCGGCGAACCGCCGGTCCGCCACCGCACCGACCGCCAGCAGGCGGACCGGCACACCGGCGGCGTGCAGACGGCCGACCGCCGCGACCGCCGCATCGTGGGCCTTGTTGCGATCGACGCGCCCGACCATCGCCAGCACCACATCACCCATCGCGAACCCGTACTTCCGGCGCACATCCACCCGGTGGCGCTGCCGGTCGTGTTCCGGAATCGGCGTCGTGTCGTACCCGTCGTGAATGGTCACCGCACGGCCCGGGGACAACGCAAAATCCTCCTCCAGCACCCGCCGCACCGAATCCGACACCGTCACCACACGGTCGCAGGCCAGGTACAGGTGCCGGTTGATGATTCGCTTGATCCCCCGCTTGCGGTAGCGTACATTCCGCGTGATGATGAACGCCGCACCTGTCCGCCGCGCCGCATATCGGCACAACCAGTAGAAGCGCGGGGAGTGTACGTCCATGACCTGCCACCGCCGCTCGCGGGCCAGTCGCGCGATGCGCAGGGCGGCGAACGGATCCACATCGCAACACGGGCGCATCGTCACCACGTCCACGCCGCGTCCCGCCAGCGCGCGCAACCTACTCGTGGGGAGACACACCACCGTCACGTCGTGTCCGGCATCCCTGCCCCCCCGGGCGCACATCGCAACCCGGGCGGCCCCGCCGGACCAGTGCGGCGCCGCGTCAAAAAGAGCAATACGCATCGCGGGAGATCTCGTTGAGATAGTAGGATCGTATGACCGAACGTCCGCGCCGGGCGTGGTATTCCCCGACGAACCGCAGCCGGTCGAAGGTACTGCGATCGGCGGGCGGCGTCAGGTTGTCCGTACGATAGTTGATGCACACCGAGCGCGGCGGCATCGGTTCGCGCTCCCAGACACCGAACTGGTTCCAATTGAAGTAAATCCGGCGCGGGCGGCGCAGGTAGTAGTGCAGCTCGGCTGCCAGCTGGTGGTTGGTGGTCGTAATGGGCACATGGAAATCCAGTCGATCGACGTACCGGGCGAACTCCCGCCACCCGTAGAACCAGTTGGTCTGGTCCTGAGCGACCCACTGCGTGTTCAGGTACTCCAACGGCAGGATCCGGAACCCGCCGTGCAGGTACACCAGCAGGATCAAGCCGACGGCGAACCCCGTCCCCCAGCGCAGCAGCTTCCGGACGAACGGTGCGGCCGTCGTCGCGAACCACCACCCCGCCGCCAGTGCGAACGCCGGATACGCACACGCCGGCCAGTTCATCTCGGCGACGGCTTTGAAACTAGTCACCCCGAACACCAGGAACGGCACCAGCGCGTACACCCCCGCGAACTCCACCCCCGGCCGACGGCTGAAATACGCCCGGAACGCCGCATACACCGAGGCGAACCCCAGGATCAGCCCCATCGCCGCCACCTGCCCGAAAAAGTAGGTGGACACATTCTCCCAGCTGCCGGGCCGCGACGGCACCCCGTGTGTCAGCTGGTACCGGAACGACACCCATTCGTGTGCCGCATTCCACGCGACCACGGGAACAAACAGCGCGCACGCGACCGCCGACGCAACGTAGGGCCACGGCGTGCGCAGGTGACGCCGGTGCTCATCGGACACCAGCAGGTGGCCGAACATCGAGCCTATCAGCAGCACCCCGTTGTACTTGGACAGCATCGCCAGCCCCATCAGCGCGCCCGCGGCGACCCACCAGCTGGGTTTCCCCGTACCCACCGCCCGCCAGGTCGCCCACATCGCCGCCAGCCAGAAAAAAATCAGCGGGATGTCCGGCGTCATGATGAACGCCGCGGCATTCATCGGGTACACGTTGAACACCAGCAGCGCGTACCACGCGGCCCGGTCGTCGCCGAACAGTTCGCGGGCCAGCCGCCACAACATCCACAGCCCGGCCACAAACGTCAGCAGCGCCGACAGCCGTACGAAGAACTCCGCCTGCGACAGCAGCGTCGTCGCCCGGATGAAGTACGCCACCATCGGCGGATGATCGAAGTACGACCAATCCAGGCGCGTGGACCACAGCCAGTAGTACGCCTCGTCGGGGTGCAGCTGCAGTTTCGCCGACAGCACCACCCGCAGCAGGGTCAGCACCCCGAGCAGCACCAGAATACCGTGCCGCCGGAAAAATGCAGACAGGCCTCTATCGACCATCGCAGAAGTGTTCATACGGGAGGTGTTATACACTTTTTTGGGCGGGAATACCACGCCCCGCCGCCGGGGTCGGAACTCCCGCGAATACACGCGATATTTTTAGCGGCAAGTCAACCTACGGCAACACCATCGCACGGACGATGTTCACCCGGTCCTTCACGATGCAGGTGCGCCGTTTGCCTCGCTTCTTCTCCCGGAACGAAGGCAGAATGCCCGCGCTCTCCACCGTGCACACCCGGGACGGCCGGATCATCAGTTTTGCGACGCTCACCCGCCCGGCAGCGTCGGCATTCCGGGACTCGGCTTCCCACGAACCGTCTCCGCGTCACCAACAGATGGTGCGTTGTGACCACATCGTTGCATGCTCAATCCGAACGGTTTGCCAACGGGTGCAGAAAATGCCGACAACCGGTTCTCAAACATCGGGTTGGAAATGGGCGGCGTGGTCGCCGCGCCCGAAAAATCTACTTTTTGCCGGCACAAAAGCGGAGCCGTATTGCCAAAGATTCTCCTCTCAACTGACGTTGAGAATGGAGGCGCCCGGCTGGCCCCCATATTTTTTTCGAGTTGTAATAATGTAATGGTGAGCAAATCCAGAGGACGTTCTCCTATACCACGCTGATACAAAGTTTCTTGTTTTCGAGGTTTTCAAGGACACCGTTGGCGGTGTGGTAAGATGCTGCAAACTTTTCCGGCGTCCGGTTTGAGCCTGACATTTTTACCAACTGAAAACAGAGTTTCTTAGGGTGACACCTCCATTGAACCGCGCTCTTGACATCGCTGTATGAGTTCCCTAGGCATCAGGTATTCCCTTGCACCGTGCGGCCGCTGCGTGTCGTTATCTTCCCGACGCTCCCGGAGAACACCGACTTCCGGCACATCTCACCGACCCCAAGACGCCTGTCTTTCCCTCAACACTCCAGGGAGTTGTTCCCCGTCAATCGCCTGCCGCGCATTTTGGAAGCACGTGCTTCCTGTCTTCTGCGGATATGCCCAAAACATCCGCGGCGGCTTCGACCACCTCTCTGGCCGCAGCTCCTTCCGGTTTTCCGGCAAGATAGCGGAGTATCGGTTCAATGAATTTATCGTATGTCGGTACGCTCATCCCTGCCAACCTCCCCCTCGAAATCTCCACCGCCTTCAGGATGCACCTCTTCCACTCTTCCGTACGCGACGCGAGCACCTTCCCCGTCCGCACCCGTTCACATTGAATGCCTCATCGGACATGAATATGACTCTGTACGGAAGGACACCCCGTAATGTCGCGCATCATTACAGCGGCGTTTAGACCGCGGAACATGAGACACCTGGACAATCCAGTGATGTATCTCATAATAAGTACAAACTCTACAAGCAAAATACAAGGGCTTTAGAGATTTCAGACGCGGGGAGCGGTGATGCAATTGGGGCATGTCATCGGGTGATGCGGTCTATCATCATGCGATGTACCGCAAGGAGATGCATGTGATTAGATATACGGCATTGCCTTTCCCGATTGTGTTGCATGTTCCCCCGGACTTCGCTTTTCTCGAGAAAACGCACATCGGTGAGGGTTGGGGGTAAAACAGGTCCTGCGATACGCCGCCACTTGCAACTCGACTGACAAATAAAATAGAGTAACATTTGCAGGGTGCGCACAGTGTGCAAACACCTGCGGAGCAACCATCATGACGCACGTCCATGTAGACCCCTCAGACACGCTGCGACCCGTACCCGCCCTCCGCGGCACGTACTTCGGCGACAGCCCCGAACCGCTATGTGAAGAAGACCTGGACCGGCTGGTCCGGGACACCGGTCTCACCTGCATCCGCCTCGGCATGGAGGCCAAGAACCTCGCCGACGAACGTGACTCCGGCTGGAAGGAAGACGGGTTCGCCTACATCTCCGCCGTTTTGGACTGGTGCGACGCCCGACGCGTGCGCTGCATCCTGGACATGCACAACCCGCTCGGCAGGCTCTACGGCGGCGATCCGCGGCTCTGGCGTGAGGAATACTTCAAGGAGCGTTTCGTGGAGCTCTGGCGGGAACTCGTCCGCCGGTTCCGCGGACACCCCGCCGTGGCCGCTTATGAGTTCATCAACGAACCGGAACCGCCGGACGACGACTTCGCCGTGTGGAACGCGCTGCACCGGCGCGCCACCGCCGCCGTGCGAGAGATGGACCCCGACACACCGCTCGTCGTGGACTGCATCGGTTACGCGAACCCGCGCCACATGCCCACGCTGGAACTCAACGGCGATCCCCACACGGTCTACAGCTTCCACACGTACGCGCCCGGACCATACCACTGCCAGAAACGCCGCGAGCTGTCGGACCAGTCCACCTACTACTACCCCGGATTCATCCCGGCGAAAGCGCCGGACAAGCCGAAGGACTTCAACCAGGCGCACGCCGGCTCCGCGGAAGGAACCTTCTGGAACCGCGCCCGACTCATGGAAGAGTTCCGCCCGGTGTTTGACTTCCGCGACCGCCACCACGTGCCCATCTTCTGCGGCGAGTTCGGATGCGTGTCCGACGTCCCCCGGGGCACCGACCTGGTCTACCTCGCCGACCAGATCGGTATTTTCCACGAGCAGGGCTTCTCGTGGGCCATGTACAACACCATGTTCCGCACCGCCGACCCCTACTGGACGGAGCACTTCGACTGCGGGCTCTACATCGTGCACTCTCCGCAGGACCGCGTGTATTGTTTCCGCCGCAAAATCGCGCTGCTGGAGTTCTTCTGCCGCACGGAAGGCGACGTGCTGCGATACACCCATCCCTCCGACGATTTCGTCGGCCTCTACGCCGTCCGCGACCGCGGACACACGACGCACATCCTGCTCACCAACAAGGACCGCGCCGACGTCAAGACGGTGAGCCTCACGGTCGCCGGGCTGCCCGACCGCTGGCGTGCATCGCTCAAAACGCTCGGGCACGATGACGACGGTTTCGTTCCCCGCGGACCGCGGGAACTCTTCCGCGGCTCGCTCGAGCTCACCCTCCCGCCGCTCACCCTCGCGATCGTAGAGATACCCGCCCCCGGACTCGCTGCGTGGCGGTAATGTCTCGCCCGGCAGGCACTCCCGCCGCCTTTCCCCGGTTCAAGACCGCAGCGCCCGTGACGACCAGACAGCTCCTGCATCAGTACCCTTGACAAAACCGGGCCATTTTGGTATTACCTCCGTGCGGCGTACATATCGCGCCGATGCTCATCATTCCACAAACGGAGGCCGGGTCGCGCTGTGCGCACGCTGCGTGCCGCACAGCACCCAGGGACAACACATGCTCCGCACCGCTCACCGTATCCTGTACGCCGTGATACTCGCCGCAGGTGCATTCGTCGTGCCCGCCGCAGCGCAGGAAGCAAAGCAGCGCGTCGCCATCTTTGACTTTGAAACCGTCGGGTTCAAGAGCGACGTGGGCAAATCCATCACCGAGATTTTCCGGGTAGCCATGATCAACACGGGGAAGTACCGCGTCGTTGAACGTGAGACGCTGGACAAGGTGCTGCGGGAACAGAACCTGCAGGTCGGCTCGGCGATTATAGACGAGAACAGCGCGGTCAAAATTGGAAAGATCCTCGGCGCGGAGTACATCATCATCGGCAACGTCGTGAAGCTGGGCGAGACCTACACCATCAACACCCGCATGGTGGATGTCCAAACCGCCGAATCGGTGAGCGCCAAGAGCGTGCGCTACAGCACCGAGCAGGGACTGATGGACAAGATTGACGGGTTGGCGGCCGCGATGACCGGCACGCAACCCAAAACCTCTTCTGTCATGCTGGACGAGGTCCCGGCCCAGACACCTCCTGCCGCACCGGCAGCCGCCGTCACGCAGCCGCGGACGCAAACCACCCAGACCGCACCGTCGAACCGCCGAGCCGAGATCCGCCGCAGGCCAGGCGCCGGACGGCTGGTACTCGGCCTGCTGCTGATGGTGGGCGGCACCATCGCCGCGGTGGACGGCTTTTCCAACAACGTTCAACCGGGCATTGACATCTCTTCGTGGAACTGGGATTACCTCTCCGACGGCACTGCATACGACACCTACGCATGGGGCACCATCAAGAACACCGGCAACTGTGACGTGACCATCACCCAGATAGAGGTACGGTACCTGAACGCTTCCCAGTCGTTGCTCACCTCGGACACCCGTTCACTGAACATGGCGATACCCGTTGATCAGACCCGGAACTGGTCGCTGGACTCATACTACGTGGACACCTACTCGCAGCCATCCTACGCCACCATCAACGTGCGCTACACCCATCCGGAATACCTCGCCAAGAGCGAGATTCAAGGCTACATCGGCATCGGGTGCGGTGTGCTGGGAGGAGTTCTCGTGCTCAGCCACATTGCTCAGTCCCGTGCGATGGCGGCGCTCAACGAAAAAGGCATCTCCTTCGCGCTCGCACCCGTGGGCGATACCTGGTACTTCACCACCGCCTACCGGTTCAGAGGGATCACCTTCACCAGAGGCTAGTGCATCCTGAGTCGGCAACCGCCTGGACCCATTCATATCGACGTCTTGCCGCCGTTTTTTGAGACGGGATTCACCGTCCCGACCCGGATTCGCTTCGGTATCGGGGCATTTGACCATCATCTGGGCGCGCTCGTGCCGGGTGCGCGTGTCCTCGTGCTGCACGGACGCTCTGCACAGATGCTCGTGGAACGTGTCCGGATGTTGCTCGCCGACCGAGCGCTCCACTTCCTGCAGATTCCATCCGGAGAACCGACCACGGATTCCGTGGACGGTATCCTGCGTCATGCGCGCGCAGCGGCACCGGACGCCGTGATCGGGCTCGGCGGCGGCAGCGCGATAGACACCGCAAAGGCGACGGCCGCGCTGCTCTGCGAAGCCCCGGGCACGTCGTGCGTGGATTTCCTGGAGGTTGACGGGACACGACACCTGTCCGGAAAGTCCGTTCCGATGGTCGCCGTGCCCACCCTCTGTGGCAGCGGAGCGGAGGTGACCCGCAACGCCGTCATCTTCAACCCACGCACCGGCGCCAAACGTTCGCTGCGCCACGACGCGCTCTTCCCCACAGTTGCACTCGTGGACCCCGACTTGAGCGCCACCGCACCCCGCACCGCGCGTCTGGCGGCTGCCGTGGACGCCTGGTGCCACTTGACCGAAACACTCTGTTCTACACGCGCCACACCGTTCACCCTGCCGCTCTCCGCGGAAGGGATGCGTCTGCTGCTGCCGGTACTGCCGGAACTTCCCGACGATCAAACCACAGCCGCAGCGGCAGCCTGCGCCTCAGTACTCGGCGGCATTGCGCTCACCAACGCCGGCCTCACCTTCGGCCACGGCATAGGTGCGGTATTGGGCCCCGCGACCGGCACCTCCCACGGGCAGGCCTGCGGATTGCTGCTGCCCGAGGTGCTCGCATGGTGCCTGCCGCACCTCCCGGAAGACCGACGCGCTGTCGTGCGACATCTCCTGGGTGACGAGCCAGCGGCCCGAGTACAGGCGTTGCTGGAACAGACCGGTTTTTACCGATCCATCCGTGCACGGGCACCGGACGACCGTACCCGCGACACGGTGGCGGCGGTGTCCGCACGCGCGGCATCCACCCGCGCCACACCGGGAATACCCGACGAGTCGGCGCTCCGGCGCATCCTGGACGCCGCGCTCGCCCGCATCCCCGTTGACGACCAGGGAGGTCCCCCATGCTGAAGTTCAACGAATCCGAACGGCCGTACCGCAACGGCGATTCCGGCCCCAAGTACCTGGTGCAGGGGCCGCACTGGGACGGCGGCCTGGCACTGTTCAAACCGGGACAATCGCTGGGCGCGCACCGGCACCTGCGGGTCACCGAAACATTCATCTGCCTGGAAGGTTCCGGAACCATTCTGGTCAACGGAACCGCACACCCCTTCGGAACGGGCGACGTGGTGGTGTTGGAACCCGGGGAGACGCACGACATCCACAATACCGGAACCGCCGCCCTGCGGTTCCTATTCATCAAGAGCCCGTACCACCCGGACGATCGAGTCGCAGCGTGAACCGCCGCGCCTTCCGTATCACCGTCATCGCGCTCTGTCGGACGGTACCGTTCGCCGCCATCCTGGGCACGTCGCTCCACGCCGACGTATGGTTCCCCTACACCGGATGCCCGCGGTACTCCGCGGAACGCTCCTTGTCACGCAGGGTGCCTACACCTCAGAGCTACCGGCGCATCACCTTGGTAAAGAACTCCTTCGGCGACTGGATCCGCCACCTGCCCGTGCGGACCGACCGGACTGTACCGCTCACCTACAGCTCCCAGCCGGTGCAGGGAACACCGTTTGCATCGTGGATGGTGGTTGACCTGCCGCTGCTGTTCCGCCAGGACCTGGAGCAGTGCGCCGACTGGGCGCTGCGGTTCTGGCACGACTACCAGAAACAGGTCGGCTACGGCGAATCCCGCTGGCTGTTGCGGTACGACGGGACCCGTATTTCCCTCGGGGAATGGCGCCGCACTCACGGGGAATCGGCAAGCGACCGGGATTTTATGCGCTGGAGTTTCACCCACGCCAACACCCACTCCCAGAAGGCGGGCCTCCGGCCCGTCACCGACGAAGCATCGCTGCTGCCCGGCGACCTCCTGGTCCAAAACAACACCGGCGGCATCGGTCACACCACGGTCATCCTGGACATCTGCGAAAACCAGCACGGTGAACGGCTGTACCTCGCGGGGTTCGGATTCATGCCGGCGCAGGAATTCCACGTGGAGCGCGCTCCGGAGGTGCACGGGTACGACGGCTGGTTCACCGCACAGGGGCTGGAAACGTACCTGACTCAGCGGTTTCCCGGCGGACCACCGGTGCGGCGCACCTTCGTGGAACCCGGCCCGTTTGAACCAGGAGACGATCCGGTGGCGGACTTTGAACGGTACAACCGGCTCATCCGTGACGGAGGCATCGCGCCGGAACGCGCCCAGCCGCTGCTGGAACCGATCGTCACACGGCTCAAAGAGCACGCGCAGCGGTATTCGTTCCGGCGCACGCCATGGATTTTCCCGGTGGAGGGCTACGATATACAAGCGGTGGGCGAATCCGGACGGGGCTACCGGCCGAACATCCGCTACGGGGTGAGCGTCATCAAGGGGTACAGCTTCTTTGACGGCAACCGCCACGGCGGCCACCCGGCGCACGATATCTTCATCCGGGACCGCAACCAGGACTCCGTGGACGACCGCACCGGCAAGCCCGTGCACCTGCGGGCGATGCTCGACGGCATCGTCGTCACGGTCAACACCGGCTGGACTACCGGCAGCCACTTGCGCGGCGGCAACACCGTGGTGGTGTACCACCCGCAGGAGGACCTGTTCGCCTACTACGCACACCTCGCCACGGTCACGGTCGCCCGTGGAGAGCTGGTTCACGCCGGAGACCGTTTAGGCACCATCGGCCGCACCGGACGATCCGCAGCGGAGCCGCGCAGCCCGACGCACGTCCACCTCATGGTCTCGCGATTCGTACCGCGCGGACGCCACGGCTACGCAGACCTTGAACCGGTTGACTTCTATCCGATGTTGCGCAACAGCCGGACAGATCCTGTCCCCTGACAAGCACTTCGCACCGTATGGGATTCCCTCGACCACGCACGCATCCCGGTTTCAGACCACCGCGCAGTCCGATTGTATCCCTGCTGACGAACACCCCCAGCCCCACGTCCTGACACCTCGCCCGCAGGTGAGCAACCCATCTCCGCGTCCGCGCTGACGTCCCAGCCGCCGACGTGCCGCCACAGGTTCACGTCAGGGAACTCCGGGGGCGGACTGGTAGATTTCCCTGTATCAGACTGTGCTTGGCGTGATTGATTGAGATGCAGCGCCGCCGGTCAGTACCGGTCCACGTTTTCCGGGACGACGATGTTGATGGGGGAGTAGATGACCTCGTCTATCTTTTCCTGCTTGATGAGACCGCGGATGACGGTACGGGTGAGGATTCGGCCCATCTCGCGGGGGTTGGTGTTGAGCGTGGCGGTCAGTTTGCCGTCCTTGATGGAGAGCATGGCGTCCCGCGTGCCGTCCAGACCGACGACGAATATCTCGCCGAGTCTGCCACGGGAGCGGACCGCTTCCACCGCGCCGAGCGCCATTTCGTCGCTGACGGCGAAGATGGCGTCCACCTGTTTGACGGTGCGCAGTATTTTTTCGGTGACCTGTGTTGCCTTCGTGCGGAGCCAGTCGGCGGCTTCCGTGGCGACGATCTTGATTCTGGGGTAGCTTGCCAGCACCTCACGGAACCCGGCCACACGGTAGTTGGAGGTCGTTTCGTTGAGCCCTTTCAGGATGACCACGTTGCCAGCGCCCCTGAGCATCCGCACGACATACTTGGCAGCCTCCCGGCCGGCGTCCTTCTGGTCGTAGCCGATGTAGGAGACCACTTTCCCCTGCGGCAGTTTCTCGGGAACGTTGAACATGAAGACCGGGATGTTGGCACGATTGAGTTTTTTGATGTCGGCGGCAATCCCCTTGAACTGCGTGGATATCGCAATCGCGTCCACTTTCTCTTCAATCAACTGGTTAATGATCTTGGACATGCCTTCGTAGTCGGATTCCTTCTCGGGCGCGCGGGTCAGGAGCTCCACGTTGCCGATCTCGCTGATAACCTCCTTGACACCGGTCAGGATGTCAAGGTAGTAGCCGCTGGTGAAGGCCGGCGGCACAAAGGCAAACCGGATGAGTCGCTTGGAGAGTATCAGCGAGGTGCAGATACGGTTGCGCCCCTCTTCCTTGGCAAGGTACAGCGCTTGGTCGGCTTTTTCAATGAGGTCGGCCTTGGTCTTGGCGTTGGCAGGGAACGACGCGATTCCCAGTGAAATGGTGACCTTGACGTGCTCGGTCCTGCTGAGTCCGACGAACGGGAACTCGGCCACGCTGCGACGCAGCCGTTCGGCGAGAGGGTACGCCTGTTGGGATGTGGTGTACGGCAGCATGACGACGATCTCCTCGCCGCCGTAGCGTGCCGCAAGGTCGTAGGTACGTACGTTTTTCTTGATGATGCCGGCGATCTCGCGCAGGACCATGTCACCCTGCGGGTGACCGTAGGTGTCGTTGTAGTGCTTGAAGTGATCTATGTCTATCATCAGCAGCGAGATGGGGTACTTGAATCGTTGCGCGCGGGAGAGTTCGCGGCTCAGCGACTCTTGGAAATACCGGTGGCTGTACAGGTTGGTGAGACCGTCAAGGTTCGCAAAGTTCGCGTAGATGAAGATGCGATCTTGGAAAATCTTGTTTTCCAGCAACAGCAGCAAATAGGGGACCGCATCGGTGACCACCTTGAGGTGCGCCGGGTTGAATGCGCCGCCACGACGCACGAACATGGCGATGCCCAACAGCCGGTCCGATTTGAGCAGGGGGTACACCAACAGGGCCTTGAGGCCCATCTTTTTAATCTCTTCGGGAGTCAGCGCAACGATGGACGGATCGATACGCGAAACCACCTCGGCCTTCTTTTTGTGGACGACCGTCTCCTGGTACGCCTCAAACACCCGGTTGAAACGCTCTTCGTTTTCCGGCGAAATGCCGTGCTGGTGCACCAGTTTGAAACGTTTCTCTTCATCGTCCCACGTATGGACCGAACTGATCTCCGCCCCGAGCGGCTTTGCCACCAGTTCGATGATGTGCTTGACGGCTTCCGCCGGATCGGCTGTCGAGCCGATGATCTGCGGAATCTTCTGGGCAATGCTCGGCGCGGACGTCTTCATGGAGTGTGAACCCCGTTGGATGTATGAATGACAACGCAAATGAGTATAATATACGTTATTTTGAGCCCGCCTGTCAATATTTGGGAAATAAAACGGCGGGGGTGCGGTCACCGCCGTCCTTTTACAGTCGGCAATCGGGGCTTGCTCGGGCTGTCCATAATGATGAACCCCACCAGCGCCAGGCCGATCGCGATAACGCCGTACACCGGGATGGCGGACTTCCTGAAGATCGGCAGCACCCGCGCGATACGGGTGAGGCGTATGACGGGCGTGGAGGTAACCCCGCGGGTCGTAACCATGATTATGGTGTATGAACCCAACAGAATTCCAGCGGTGACCAGCAGCATGCCGAACATTCGTTTCATACGTTGTGGCACCCTTTTATACGGGGATTCGATCCATCGTCAGTACATGCGATATGTACAACTTCTGCGTGTGTTTTCTCAAGCCGTCGGTACGGCAGCCGGGCGGCGCAGGTGCACAGGACTGATGTCGGGAACCACCCTGACCGGCGGGCGGTTGCGAGGAATGAGACACGGTCACTCAATTTTCTTGCTTTCGCGGCCGAGAATAATGTATACATACGTTCTTCCTATCGTTTCACGAGGATGTGGAAGGCCGTATCACTCCGCCCAAAGGAGCTTGATGCATGGAAACCCAACTCCAGCAGTTCATCGCGCACATCAAGGAAGAGGGAGTCGGTGAAGCCCGCAAAGAGGCCGACCGCATTATCTCGGAGGCGCAGACCCAGGCACAGCGGATCGTCACCGATGCCCGCGCTGAAGCCGACCGCATCATCGCGCGGGGCAAAGCCGAGGCGGAGACCTTTCGCGCCGCGGCGGAAGCCGCGCTGGCTCAGGCCGCACGCAACACGATTATTTCACTGCGCGCCGAAATCATCGCGCTGTTCGACCGGGTGGTGAAGGAACAGGCGTCGGCGGCACTGGATCCGAAAACCATGCGTGACCTCATCGTCCGGATCGTGGAACAGTGGGCGAAGGCCCGCCAGGACGGCCCGGCGGCGCTGGAAGTGCTGCTCAACGAGTCCGATCGCGCGGCGATGGAGGACATGCTCAAGCACGCGCTGGGCGCCAAACTGCGCGCCGGGGTTGAACTGAAGGGCGCCGCGCGCGCGCAGAAGGGCTTCTTCATCGGGGAGAAGGGCGGCGTAGTCCGTTACGACGTAACCGACGCGGGCATCGCCTCCACCCTGCAGGAGTACCTCAACCCACGGCTGCGCGCCATCCTGGACACCGCGGTGAAACCCGGCGTCTGACCGAACGACCCGCGAAAGGATCCGCATGCGTTACGCATACCTGATCGCCTCGCTGCCGAGCCTGCGGTTCGGCGAACCGCCCCCGCTGTCGTCGGCGCGATTCCTCGAGATGCTGGCCCCGTGGGCCGGCACCGCCGATTACACCGCTATCGCCGGGGCGACGCTGCAGGAACCGTTTGCCGAGCCTGACCGTCACCCCGTCGCCCGCGCGTGGCGCCGGTTCGAGATCGCGCTGCGCAACACGCTCGCCGTGGCACGCTGTCGGACGACCGGCGGGGAACCACGGGACCACCTCCGTCCAGCGCCCGACATGGATACCGGACGCCATATCCCCCTCGCCGACGTCCTCAACGCACCCGACCCGTTGGAAGCCGAGCGCCGGCTGTCCCTCCTGCGCTGGCGCGTGTTGGACGAATTCGAAGGGGAATTCCCCTCCGATACCGGCTTCCTGATTGCGTACCGTGTGCGCCTGCTGCTGCTGGAACGCCTGGCATCTTTTGACGCGGCTGTCGGCGCACAGCGCATTGCGACCGTCGAATCAACCGCGGCAACACCCCCGCGATGACCCAAGGAACAACCATGCACCCAACCACCGGCACCGTTACGTTCGTGAGCGGCAATATGGTATCGGCGGCGTTCGAAGGCGCCGTCGTGCAGAACGAAGTTGCGTACGTACACACCGGCGGCATCCGCTTGAAAGCCGAGGTCGTGCGCGTCCGCGGTTCCGTCGCCGACCTGCAGGTGTTTGAGGAGACTTCCGGCATCCGCGTGGGAGACCCGGTGGAGTTCACCGGCGAACTGCTGTCGGTCGTGCTGGGCCCGGGCATCCTGGGCCAGATCTACGACGGGCTGCAGAATCCGCTGGTGCGCATCGCCGACGAACACGGGTATTTCCTGCCCCGCGGCGTTTACCTCGACCCGCTGGACAACGCGCGCCCCTGGGATTTCACGCCCGTCGCAGCGACGGGAGCGGTGGTCACCGCCGGCGACACGCTGGGCACCGTCCCGGAGGGTATCTTCACGCACCGCATCATGGTGCCGTTCGGCATGCGCGAGAACTACACCGTGGTTTCCGTGCGGGCGGCCGGGCCCTGCAGCATCACCGACACCGTGGCGGTGCTGCGCGCCCCCGACGGTACCGAGGTCCCGGTGACGATGCGGTTCACCTGGCCGGTCAAGCTGCCGGTCAGGGCGTACGCCGAGAAGCTCGCCCCGACAACCCCGCTGGTCATTCGTGCGCGCATGATCGACACCTTCTTCCCGGTGTGCAAGGGCGGCACCTACTGCATCCCCGGGCCGTTCGGCGCCGGCAAAACAGTGCTGCAGCAGCTGACCGCGCGCTACGCCGAGATAGACATCGTGGTCATCGTGGCTTGCGGCGAACGCGCCGGCGAGGTGGTCGAGACGCTGCGGGAGTTCCCCCAGCTCAACGATCCGCGCACCGGACGCACGCTCATGGAGCGCACCATCATCATCTGCAACACCAGCTCCATGCCGGTGGCGGCGCGCGAATCGTCGGTGTACACCGGCATCACCATCGCGGAGTACTATCGCCAGATGGGGTTGGACGTGCTGTGCCTGGCCGATTCCACCTCGCGCTGGGCGCAGGCGATGCGCGAGCTGTCCGGGCGCCTGGAGGAGATCCCTGGCGAGGAGGCCTACCCGGCGTACCTGGAGTCCCGTATCGCCGAGTTTTACGAACGTGCGGGGTACGTGCAGCTGCGGGACGGGTCCCGCGGATCGGTGACCATCGGTGGGACGGTCAGCCCCGCGGGTGGCAACTTCGAGGAACCGGTCACACAGAGCACGCTGAAGGTGGTGGGCGCATTCCACGGTCTCTCACGCGAGCGATCCAATGCCCGTAAGTTCCCATCGGTTGATCCGCTGGAGAGCTGGAGCAAGTACCGCTCGTTCATCGCGCCGGAACTGGTGGAGGAGGCCCGCCGCATCCTGCGGCGTGGCAACGAGGTCAACCAGATGATGATGGTGGTCGGCGAGGAGGGGACGGCGCTGGAGGATTTCGTCATCTACCTGAAGGGGGAGTTCCTGGACAGCGTATACCTGCAGCAGAACGGTTTCGATCCTGTGGACGCCGCCACCTCCGCCGAACGCCAGACGTACGTGTTCGACCGGGTGCTGCAGGTGCTGCGTGCGACGTTCTCCTTCGAAGACAAGACGGCGGCACGGGCGTTCTTCCAGGAACTGCGCCAGCTATTCATCGACTGGAATTACCTAGAGTTCAAATCTGAAAAGTTCGCCCGGCAGGAGCAGCTCATCGCCGACAAGCTCGCCCGGGCGCGGGTGGAGGCGGTGCAATGAAGAAGGTGTATTGTAGGATCGAGAACATCGTCGGCAACGTCATCACCGTCAAGGCGCAGGGCGTGTCGTACCGGGAACTCGCCGAAGTAATCACCTCGTTCGGGAAGTCCTACGCGCAGGTGATACGCCTGGACCGCGACAACGTGGCACTGCAGGTGTTCGCCGGCAGCCGCGGCGTGTCCACGGGCGACCAGGTGGTGTTCCTCGGGACCGGCATGCGGGTGTCGTTCTCGGACGCGATGCTGGGGCGCATCTTCAACGGCATCGGCGAGCCGCTGGACGGCGGACCGCGGCTGGACGACAACCTGATCCCTATCGGCGGACCGTCGGTGAACCCGGTCAAGCGCGTCATTCCGCGCAGCATGATCCGCACCAACATCCCGATGATTGATGTCTTCAACTCGCTGGTGGTCTCGCAGAAGCTCCCCATCTTCTCGGTCTCGGGCGAACCGTACAACGAGCTGCTGGCGCGCATCGCCTTGCAGGCCGAGGTGGACGTCATCATCCTGGGCGGCATCGGGCTCAAGTACGACCAGTACCTCGCATTCCGCGCGGCGCTGGAGGAGGGTGGGGCGCTGTCGCGGTCGGTCTTCTTCGTGCACACCGCGTCGGATTCCGTCGTAGAGGGCCTCATGGTGCCCGACATGTGTCTCGCGGTGGCCGAGGGGTTCGCGCTCAAAAATAAAAAGGTGCTGGTGCTGCTGACCGATATGACCAACTTCGCCGACGCCATGAAGCAGATCGCCATCACCATGGAGCAGGTCCCCTCCAACCGCGGCTACCCGGGAGACCTCTACACCCAGCTGGCGCAGCGCTATGAGAAAGCGGTGGACTTCGAGGGGAACGGATCCATCACGGTGCTCGCGGTCACCACCATGCCGGGGGACGACGTGACCCACCCGGTACCCGACAATACCGGCTACATCACCGAGGGACAGTTCTACCTGCGCAACGGTCGCATCGAGCCGTTCGGATCGCTGAGCAGGCTCAAGCAGCTGGTCAACAAGAACACGCGGGAAGACCACCGCGCCATCATGGACGGCATGATCCAGCTGTACGCCCAGTACAAGGAAACCCTGGAAAAGAAGTCCATGGGTTTCCGCATGAACGAGTGGAACCGGAAGCTCCTGAAGTACGGTGAGCTGTTCGAGTCCCGGCTGATGGACCTGTCGGTCAACATCCCCTTGGAGGAAGCGTTGGACACCGGCTGGCGGATCCTGGCGGAATGTTTTGAGCCGATGGAAACCGGCATGCGCTCGGAGCTGATCGCCAAGTTCTGGCCGAAGAACGCGCAGCGGACGGCCACCGCAGCGTGAGGAAAACCCGGCGTACTCCGCGCCTACGAACACCATGGCGAAAATCAAGTACACCAAGAGCGAGCTGAAACGGCAGCGCGACGCGCTCAAGCGGTTCACGCGCTACCTGCCCACGCTGGAACTCAAGAAACAGCAGCTCCAGGCGGAGATCAACCGGGTGCGCGCCGCACGTGACCGCGTGGCAGAGCGGGAGGCGCAGCTGCGCGCCGATCTGCGTTCGTGGGCGGCGGTGTTCGGCGAGGATGCGGGGATTGAACGCCTGGTCCGCCTTGCCGGCGTGGAAACCGCCGCGGGAAACATCGCGGGAGTGGACATCCCGGTGTTCATTCGCGCGGATGTATCGGTGGAACCCTACGATCTGTTCGCCACGCCGCTGTGGCTTGACGCGGGCATCGCCCGCATGCGGGACATTCTCACCGCAACCGCCGAACGAAGAATTCTGGAACGACAGGAACAGCTGCTCGCCGAAGAGCTGCGCACCACCATGCAGCGCGTCAACCTGTTTGACAAGGTGAAAATACCGGAGGCTTCTGACAATATCCGGATCATCCAGATCGTGCTCGGAGATGAACAAACGGCGGGAGTGGTTCGCGGGAAAATCGCCAAGCAGCTGCTCCAGCGAAAGGCGGTCCCGGCATGATCGTGCGCATGAAGCAGGTGACGATCCTTGTCGGATCGCGCAGTCTCGATAGCGCACTCCAGTCGTTGCGCCGGGTCGGCGTGGTACACGTGACACCGATCCAGCCGCCGCACTCCCGGAACATTGACGAACTGACCACGCGCATCGCCACACTGGAGAAAGCCGTCAGCCTGGTCGCACCGTATCGTCCGGGTCTGCAACAGACCCCGGCAGCGGATCCGGTGGGGGAAGCGCTGCGCTGTCTGGAGATCGCCGACGCCATCAAGCAGAAAGATGTGCTGCAGCAGAACCTGCGCGAGGAGCTGGACGAGGTGGCGCCGTGGGGCGAGTTCGACCCGGCGGGCGTGCGCGAGCTGGCCGCATCGGGCATCCACATCAGTCTCTACACCGCCACCGACAAACAGCTGGCGGCGCTACCGTCCGACCGGACGGTGCGCATCATCGCACGGGCCCGCGGCAAGGTGTACCTGGCGCTGGCAAGTCGCGACCCGAACGAAACACTCCCGTTCACACGAGTGCCGTTGCCCCGCGCATCCGCCGTCACCATTGCACGCGAGCTGGACGTGGCGCGGCTGGAAGCGGAACAGCTCTCCGCGCAACTGCGCGCGTGTGCGCGGCACCACGATGCGTTCGCCGCCGCACGCTCCGCTCTCATCAAGGATCTGGAGTTCGAGCGGGTGCGCCGCGGCATGCGCGAGGACGACGGGTTCGCCTACCTGCGAGGCTACTGCCCCGTACCGGCCCTTGACACGCTCCGGACCGCCGCCGAAGCTAACCGCTGGGGCCTGATCGTCGAGGAACCCGACGATCCGTCGGCGGTTCCCACCCTCCTGCGTACCAACCGGTTCACGCGGATGCTCCAGCCGCTGCTGGATTTCTTCGACCTGCTGCCGGGGTACGAGGAGTACGATTTCAGCTTTTTCTTTCTGGTGTTCTTCAGCGTGTTCTATGCCATGCTCATCGGGGATGCTGCGTACGGGCTGCTGTTCCTGGCGGGGACGGTGGTGCTGCACCTGCGCACCCCGAAGGCCCCGCGGCAGCTGATCGCGCTCCTGTACGTGCTCAATGTCTGCACCATCATCTGGGGGGCGATGTCGGGAACCTGGTTCGGTTCGCGTGCACTCGCGCAGTGGCCGCCGCTGCGTGCGCTGGTGGTGCCGACGTTGGACAGTTTCGGTCCGCAGTCGCAGGCGTTCGTCATGTGGCTCAGCTTCATCCTGGGTGCGGTGCACCTGACCCTCGCACGTCTGGTCGCGGCGGTGCGAACCCTCCCCACCATCAAGTGCCTGGGCAACCTCGGATGGATACCTATCGTCTGGGGGATGTACTTCCTCGCGGAGTATTTCGTTCTCGGGCAGTCGCTGCGGCCGCAGACTGTGTGGTTCATCTCCGGTGGAGCCATCGCCGTGCTGTCAGCGATCGTCCTGGACCGCAGCACCTCCCGAGAAACGCTGATGGTGCTGCCCATTACGCTGCCGCTGGACGTGATCGGATCTTTTTCGCACGTCATGTCGTATGTGCGCCTGTTCGCGGTGGGTGTGGCATCGGTTTCGGTGGCGCAGGCATTCAACGAACTGGCGCTGAACCTGGGATTCTCTTCGGTGTGGGCGGGATTGATCGCCGCGGGCGTGCTAACAGGCGGGCACATCCTCAACATCGTCCTCGGTGTAATGGCCATCATCGTGCACGGCGTACGGCTCAACCTGTTGGAGTTCTCGCAGCATGTCGGGGTAGAGTGGAAGGGTTTCCGGTACACCCCGTTCAAGGAGTGAACATCACGGTAAGGGAGGACTGGGTACCATGACACAGGGGTTCGGCGATCTGGGATTTGCGTTGAGTCTGGCAGCCATCGGTTCCGGGCTCGGCGCGGGCGCGGCGGGCATGGCGGCGATCGGCGCCTGGAAAAAGGCGTTCCTGCAGAACAAGGCGGCGGCGTTCCTGATGGTGGCATTCGTCGGCGCACCGCTGTCGCAGACCATCTACGGCATGATCCTGCAGAAAGCCATCCAAGGCGCCAATCTGCCGCCGGACACCTGGCTGCTGCAGCTGCTGCTGGGCGTCGGCGGCGGTCTGGCGATGGGAATGTCCGCATGGATGCAAGGCATGGCAGGCGCCCGGGCGTGCGATGCGTTTGGCGAGACCGGGAAGGGTTTCGGCAACTACATCATGGTGCTGGGCGTCATTGAAACGGTCGCGATCTTTGTGATGGTGTTCCTGCTGGGAGCGGTTCCCAAGGGCTGATTGTTCCACCGGCGGATGCGAAACAGCCGGCATCGTTTGTTCGGACGCATCCCGGCGATACCCTGCCGCGCGGCAGGCTGTTCAGAGCGGTTCCGCGGCGGACTATTGAGTTTTGTTTCGGCGGTGTTTGACGCGGACGCCGCGCCGATGCGGACGACGGTTTTGTGCCGGGGGATGCGTGTCACGCACCGGCTGTTCCACGATTTCTCCTTCCAGGACGTGCTTGTCCGGCGCGGGCAGGGCGCGAACCGTCGACGCATGACGGGGAAGGGATCCTTTCGGAACCGTCACTGATTTGCATACCCGCACCGTCCGTCCGTGGCGCACCTCAGTGTGGCACACCTCCACGTGCAACCAGTGGTGGTACTCGCGCCGGCGTGCGGCGGGCAGGCGTACCGTCCCCATGCAGTGACACAGATCCAGTGTGCGGGTGAATGTGTGCAGCATGGCGCAGCAACACTCGCAGGTTTCAACGTGTTCCCTCATCTCATCCAGCAGCTCTTCGGACAGCGTCTCGTCAACCAGATCCGAGAGCATCAGCAGGACGTGTGCGCAATCCAGTACCATAGGGGTTCCCGTTAACCCGCCCGAGCCGGCGCGACCGACTTGAGACGGTCGCCGTACACCTGGCGGACGTACTTCTCCAAGTGCCACCGCAACAGGAGCCGCGCGCGGTGCAAGCGCGATTTGGTTGCGGGCACCGAGATGTTGAGTATCCGAGCCACCTCTTCCAGCGGACGTTCCTCAATATCTTTCAGAACCACCGCAGACCGGTATTTGTCGGGCAACTTGGTCAGCGTTTCTTCCAGGACGTGTTTAAGCTCGGTGTTTTCCATGTTCAGCACCGGATCGGAAGCCCAGTCAACCGGACGTTCCCCGCGGGGATGATCTATATATTGCGCCAGCTTGTCGTCATCTTCAGAAGACACCGCCGCGTGTTTCATGCTGCGTTTACGCATCAGGGCCGCGTTGACGGTGATGCGGTACAACCACGTTGAAAAAGCCGAATCCCCTTTGAACGCGCCCAAGTGCTGGTAGGCACTGATCGTCGCCTCCTGCAGAACATCGAACGCCTCGTCCTTATCGCCCATCATGCGGTACGCAAGCGAGTATACCTTGTCCTCATACCGCTTCATGAGGGTCTCGAAAGCCGCGGCATCACCCGCGCGGGCACGCGCCAACAATTCATGCTCGTCCGCTTGAATTTTGGATACATCGAACCCGCGGTGGGTTTCCGGAGCGTTCGTACGGGTTGTGCGGGTTTTTTTCATGGCCATGGCGGTTTGTACAAAAACAAAGAAGCGCAGTCAACGGTGCAGACTGTTGTGCCCGAGAGACCGTACGCAACCCGTGTGGACACTCCGGATCCAGACCGCAAAACGACGCAGGGTGTCAAGCGAACAGCCGCCTCAAGACCACATACGCCGGCGATGCGCTGCGCGACGGTTCCGTTGCGTACCGCAGTGCGCGCGACCACATCCGGCTGCCTGCCGATCTCACGGCGCATCGCCCACGCTGAGGGATTATCCGCGTCACGCACCCGCCACGCGTCTGACCAGCGCGGCGAACTGCTTACCGTAGCGCGCACAGGCTTTCTCGGCGGCGGCGTCCGGTTTTCCCGCGCAGGCGGGACCGTAGTGGCAACCGGTGTTGTCCCCTTGAACGATCATGCCGTGGATGAGCATCGCCTGAATGATGGCCAGGTTGGTGGTTTCCGTCCCGCCGTGCGGCCCGGCGCTGGTGGAAAACGCCCCGCCCGCTTTCCCGATCAGCTTGCCGTAGTACTTGTTGGACAGGTCGATGAGACGCTTCACCTCGGCGGCAGGTCCGCCGTAGTACACCGGCGACCCGATGAGGTAGCCGTCGTAGCGCGGCAGCTCGGAGAGCTGGACGTCCTTGACCGGTTTGAGCACGACTTCAACGCCGGCGTTCCGAACCGAGGCCGCCAGCAACTCCGCGAGAGCTTTCGTCGCTCCCGTCCGGGAATGGTACGTAACGAGCACGATCGGCATACGTACGCTCCTCCTCACCAGCGGTGATCGCACCACCCACTCTGCTCGCGGAGTTCTTACAAAAACAGCGGGATGTCTGCAAGGGGGACTGTAGACGGTCCCCGTACACCGCGCAGGCGATTGCACTGAGTGCTCGTGCGATCTACGTCTTCAGTGGAAGGTTGATACCTATTCGTCGAAACGGCCGATCACGCCTGTGTCAACCAGTGCAGCATGCAGCAGGGCGGTGTCATACGTCGGATGGTGTTCTCGGAGCGCGAAGAAGGATTCGCGAGCTTTCGCAGTCTCGTCCGTCGCGAACGCAGCCGCCGACGCGTAGTACAGTTTGCGCGCGTAGAGCTCGTCGTACAACATCGGCCGGGGAATGCGTGCAGCGACGGCGTCACGTTGGATACGCACCGCATCATCGCCGGTGATCCGGTACGCCGCGGCGAACCCCCGGTATGCCCGGTGGTAGTTGCCGTCCCGGACAGCCGCTAGAGCGCCCCGGATGAGCATGTCCGCCTGCTGCCGTTTCGCCATAGCAATGGTCTGCTTCTGATCGAAGACTTCCTGTGACTCCGGCTGGAGCACGCGCAACCGTTCCAGCGCGGCCTCGGCTGCGCTGAAATCCCCCCGTCCCCACAGCAGTGCTGATCCAGAGAACCATCTGTTCCACGTACCGCCGTTCGGCCGCACGCATCAGCGACCGTTGCGCCGGCGGGATGGTCCGGTCGCGGCGGATCGCCTGCACCATCTCACGAACGGTGGGATCCGTCGGAGAGACCTGCAGTGCGGCAAGCACAGCATCCATCCCGTCCGGATACAAGCCCTCACGCAGCGCTTCCGTGAAAGCGGTGTGGCACTCTGCGATTCTCTGGGCAGCCAGCGCCGTTTCACACACGGTGAGCATTTGGCGTGCGGTGGGCGTGTCCGGCCGCGCGGGGATCACCCGCACGAGCAACTCACGGGCAGCGGCGTAACGCTGGGCGCGGATCAGCTCGCCGGCTTCCCGAACACAACGGTCGTGTATCCGCTCCGCTTTCCGCTGCACCACGAGCATATCTTCCAGCTCCGCCGGTGTATCGGCTGAACGCCGCGGCTCACCGAACGCGTAGGCGACATCCAGCGCGTGCACCCCGACACCCACGAACGGCACGAATGCATAATTCAGCGCAACGTCCCCCAGCTTCGTCCCGAACCCCAGGGTGTACCCACTGTAGGTGCCAGGTGCCCAGCCCGCGCGTACGGCGATGTTCCCGCGTCGATACTCCGCACCTGCCGCAGGGCCCCGGCTGGTGTAGTCGCAGTAAACGCCGAGCGTATCGTATGCCAGGGTTTCCCGCACCAGATCGTAACGTGGCGCCAGTGTCAGGGAACCGTTGAGCGACAACCGCACCTCCGTTGCAGGCGTCTCCGCCTCCGCATCGAACCGTATCCGCGGGGCCAGCAGATTGATCGCGGCCGCACCCGCATTGAGCGTCAGCCGGTTGGTGAGGAGGGAACCGACGGAAAGCATTGGACGGTACACCCCCGCGTCCACCCCGACCGCCCATGGCGAACGTACTCCACACGCCTCGTACGAAACCGTTTTAATGCCCAGACCCGCCACCACACCGAGGGGCGCTCGCAGGGCGCCCGACAGCATCACGCCGGTGTGCGACAGCGACGCCGTGGTCGGCACCCCGCCGAGCTGCTCCCGCACCTCGATACCGTCCCGGTACAGCTGGGACATGAGCAGCGACACCCCGACGTGACCGACGCGGTCCCCGTACCCCAGCACGTTGTACCGCGCCCCGCCGTACAGCAGGGTGTACGAAGCCTGCACCTGCGAACGCTCCACCAACAGTCCTCCCGACGGGTTTAGCGGCACCGACGACAGGTCACCCGGGTAGAACACATCCCCCAAGGCGTTGCCCGCGACCGATGTCCTGCGCAACACCTCAGACCCGGACCCCGCGGCCGCCAGGCAGCGGGCAAGCCAGATCGCTCCCGTTCGTCGCATCGCTCAGCTCCGCTTCATGATCAGCAGCACGCCGGTGCGGGTGACGCCGTCCACCGTGATCGTGTAAATGTAGGACCCGTTGTCCAACACGCGACCGTCGCGATCGCGCCCATCGTACGCGATGCTGTTGCTGCCGGCTGACGCGCGCCCGGTGGTCCGGTACTTCAACTCACCCCGCTCGGTGTACACCCGCAATTCCGCATCGCCCGGAGCCGTCGCATGGTAGACGATGCTGGTGCCCCCGCGGTGCGGATTGAAGGGATTCGGATAGTTGTACACCCGGAACGGCTCCAGTGCGACCGTACGGAAGACATACTCCGCACTGCGCGCGGATGCACCAGCCTCATCCGTCGCACTCACCGCCCAGACGTACCGCTGTCCCGCTTCCAGATCGGTGAGGGTACAGTGGTTCGCCGACCCGGTGTACACCGGCTCATCGGACGGCCGTTCAACCCCGCAGTACAACCGGTACGTGAGCGTCGTCCCCGCGTCCGGCGTCCAGCCGTGCCACGAGAGTCTGCACCGAGAAGTCAGCGAAACATTGTTGACCGGGTCATCGTACACCGTCGTGGACACCGGTGGCATGGGTCCCGACGTGACGGCGAACGCAACCGGGGACGACACGATCATACCACCGTATCCCGTCGGGTGGATCGTCTGCACCACAAACCGGTACCCCGCCGATACGCTGGTCAGCTGCACCGAGAAACGGTACCGGGCTCCACCCGTTGGATCCCCGCTGACATGTTCCATCACTCCCGCGGTCACCGACGTGCCGTGCACGGTAACCACCGCCCGGGGATATCCAACGGGAGGCGGTTGGCCGTCATCGCATCGCACGACGGCCTCCAGGAAGTGGGGGATCCCCGGCGTCAGCGGCCGCGCCGGTGCGTTGACCGTTGTCTCCGGAACACTCACGACGGTAATGCCAGGAGCTACCGGCACCACGGTTGACAATCCGATGGCATCGCTCGCTTCCAGCGTGCACTCGTGAAAACCATACTCCGTAAACGAAGAGAGCACCCCTTCAAACACCATGCCGTTGACAGGCAGGTCGCTGGCGGTCAGTGCCAGCGACTGTGTCCGCACCACGGCACCATTACGCCGCACTATGACGCGCGGTGATCCCGGCGAGGGGAGGTGGTTATCAGCGTCCAGATAGCGCACCCGTACCCGGAATTGGTCGCTCTTCCCGCCGATGTGCGGTTGCACGAAACTGTCGTAGTATCCTGCATCGCGGACAAAGAGTAACTGCGGAGGCGTATCTACGAACGGCCCGGCGAACCGCGCGGTGCTGGTCGAGAACCCGAAGGCATCGCGCGCTTCGATGGTGAAGTTGTACCGGTCCGATGGTACGCTCAAAACATACACGCCACTGAAAACGATACCGGTCAACGGCGTGCCCGGGGGTGCCGATGCATCAACCCGCAGTATCACGCCCGCCGTGGAAGTGACCAAGGCATCTCCTTCGCGAATGTGAAGCCGTATGCCATCCGTCAGCGGCGGATCACCCATATCATCGTGGTACACCGCGCGGAACCTGAATGCCGTACCCGGCCCCCCCGTGGATGGGGTGACCGACACGTCCGTCAAGCGGGGCGCCTCATCACTGATGACGCCGTAGTGCAGGAAGCTGAGGAATCCGACACTGAGGGAATACGTATTATCGGCGGTGGTGATCCGCCATGGCGCGTATTCGTGGAATGACGAATCGATGATGGACTTGGTGCTCGTCTGCACGAGCCTGACGGGAACCAGCGAGTTGTACTGTATGCTGCCTCCGGCGCCGTCGGTGAGCTCCACGGCTCCCGCGCCCGCCGCCAGGAAAGCGACGAGCAGCCCGGTGGTGACATGCCGTCCGGTCGTTCCCATGCCTTAGTTCCCGCCGAATGGCATGTACATGAACTGGTGCGATTGGACGTAACTATAGTTGAACGCATTCATGCGGACGTACTCTCCGCGACGTATCGGGATGCACACCGAACCAACCTCTCCGGCGCGGACGTTCGTCTGTCCGCGGATTTGTTGTGGGGGATTGTCATATCCTGCATATATGTTGAAACCGGTTGAACCGCTCGGAGATGCATACAAATACCCAAAGAAGAACCCATCCGACGCAAACGGGCCGTAGGTCTGCCCGAGTTGGTGTCCCGTCACCGGAGTTCCAAGCATTTTCACGTGCCCGCGCACCATCAGGTGTGCATCGTCGTCCTGATCCGCGGTACTGTTGATGTACGCCCGCCTGGTGGTGATGTTCCCCTGCACGGTGTAGTCTCCTTGCGGGTACGTCCCCGGAGTCACCTTGGAGGCCGACACGGAGTTGATCATCTCATTGACCACGCTCCATTCTTCACCGTGGTTGACGTACCGGCCGTCAACTTGATCACGGGTGAGGATGTCCCTACCGTTGTTATTGTCCAGGTACCCTTCGTGATCGAGATCCCAGTACGCCGAAAACCGCTCCAGCGGCAGCTGGCCGGTGGTAATCTTGTCCGCGCTAATACCCGGCGCGAGCTTCCGGTCAGTCACCGCCTCATCGGATATCTTTTCAGAAGTGACAGATCCGTCTGCAATATTCACCGTTTTTACTTCACGCTCACCGATATCCTCCGAGCGCACCTCACCATCCACGATCCGGGCGCGATCAATGCTGTTCGGCAGGATATGGCCGATGCCGATGGAATCCGGTGCGATATGGTCTCCGTGGACTGCAAACGGTGCGATTTTAGTATACGTAACAGCGTTGGTTGCGATATCCACCGAGGTAATCCCATAGTCCGCGATGTGGACGCTGCTCACGGCGTTTGCAGCAATCTTCGGGCCGGTGACCGCGCCATTCTGAATTGCGGCGGTGTTGACTGTATTCGCTGACAGCAGCCCCTGGATGATCAGGTCTCCTTTGATGGTGGTGGAACTTTCTCCGAATACCGCAGCTTCCACAGTACCGACGTATACGTGGGCGGCCCTGCCGGAATTCGCACTCATACCTTCGCTGGTTCGACTATGCAGGGCGTAAAATTGAGAAACCAGTTTTTGGCGTGGTGCGAAAGTCTTGCCGTCTATCTGGACTTCAAACCAGAAGTTCCCTTCACGCCAGTCGATCCCATTCGCAGGGAGCTCGAGAATCGTGTTGAAAACGCCGCTGGAAAGCTGCACCCCATGCACCGTCTGGCTCCACACCAAATTGCCGGAAACCGGGTGGTTGTATAGCCTGAATGTCACATCCCGGGTTCCCGTCACCGGGATTCCGTACTGCCGCAGCACCCCCTGATAGTTGAACTCCAACGGGACCGCGGATAGCAGCCGGACCACCGGGAAAACCAGACAGAACAACACCGCTGCTGTTCGCATACGAGATTCCATGTCATGCATCTCCTGTTCTGAATCGGACGTTAACCGTCATGCGTTCGGGAAACGGCTGCGACGGATCCGTTGACGTTACGACGGGCACCCACGTTGTCTCCCCTGTATGCACGCATGCGGCGAATGGACAGGCGCTCCTCATCGGAGCGCCTCACGAGACCTCTCCGCGGCCTTGCGGCCGGTGACACCTCTGTACGACCTGCTGAAACCGCCCTATCACGAGCTGCCGGCGGGCAGAACACCAACGCACATACACCGCCCACCGTCACTGCATGAACATGCGGCGAATGGACAGGCGCTCCTCATCGGAGCGCCTCACGAGACCTCCGCGGCCTTGCGGCCGGTGACACCTCTGTACGACCTGCTGAAACCGCCCTATCACGAGCTGCCGGCGGGCAGAACACCAATGCACATACACC
>Ga0209018_1000017_pt1 | contig 165604 bp, 130 predicted proteins | sample YNPBryBLVA2012_FD_185814 | JGI IMG/M metagenome (GOLD analysis project Ga0209018, IMG submission 185814) | Anoxygenic and chlorotrophic microbial mat microbial communities from Yellowstone National Park, USA - YNP Bryant BLVA 2012 (SPAdes)... ... | reverse complement strand
CTCAGGAGCCCCGTCAATCTGATCATAGGGCGTATACTTCGCAAGCGCCTTCTTCTCCAGATACGCCGTGATCGCCGCCGTCAAAGACGTCTTCCCATGGTCCACGTGACCGATCGTCCCAATGTTCACATGCGGCTTCGTCCGCTCAAACTTCTGCTTTGCCAACTCTCCTGAGTTCCTTTCTTGCTCGCCCCCGGAACGCGGGCCCGCTGCAGCCCGCGGCGCTCCCGGAGCCCGGAATCAAGCCCCGACGGGCTGCCCCTGATACCTCGCCAGAAGCTCGCTCGCCAGCGCCTTCGGCACTTCCTCGTAGTGCGAGGGCTCCATCGTGTAGGAAGCCCGTCCCTGCGTCATGGAGCGCAGGGTCGTCGCGTATCCGAACATCTCGGCCAGCGGCACATACGCGCGGATGACCTGGGTGTTCGCCGGCCCCGCCTCGATGCCGTCGATGCGGCCGCGCCGGGAGTTCAGGTCTCCGATGACATCCCCCAGATTCTCCTCCGGCGTGATCACCTCCACCGACATCACCGGCTCCTTGATGACCGGGGCGGCCTGCCGCACGCACTCCTTCAGCCCGAGCGACCCGGCGATCTTGAACGCCATCTCGGAGGAGTCCACCTCATGATAGCTGCCGTCCACCAGGCGCACCTTGATGTCCACGATGGGGTACCCGGCGAGCGCCCCGGTGTCCAGAGCCTCCCTCACGCCGGCCTCCACCGCAGGGATGTACTCCTTCGGCACGACACCGCCCACGACGGCGTTCTCGAAAACGAAGCCCTGCCCCGGCTCCAGCGGCTCCACCTCCAGCACCACGTGCCCGTACTGGCCCCGTCCGCCGGTCTGCCGCACGAAGCGCCCCTCGGCCCGCGCGGGCCTGGTGATGGCTTCCCGGTAGGCCACCTGCGGACGCCCGTGGTTGGCTTCCACCTTGAACTCCCGGTACAGGCGGTCGATGATGATCTCCAGATGGAGCTCGCCCATCCCGGCGATGATGGTCTGCCCGGTCTCCTCGTCCGTGTAAGTCCGGAACGTGGGATCCTCCGCGGACAGCCTCTGCAGGGCCACCCCCATCTTCTCCTGATCGGCCTTGGTCTTCGGCTCGATGGCGACGGAGATGACCGGCTCCGGGAAGGTGATGGACTCCAGCAGGATGGGGTTGTTCGCGTCGCAGAGCGTGTCGCCCGTGCCCGCCTCGTTCAATCCCACGGCGGCGACGATATCCCCCGCATAGACCTTGTCCACGTCCTCCCGGTGGTTCGCGTGCATCCTGAGAATGCGCCCGATGCGCTCGCGCTTCTCGCGGGAGGCGTTGTAGACCTGCGCGCCCTTGTCCAGCGTTCCGGAGTATACACGGAAAAACGTCAGACGTCCCACATACGGGTCGGACATCACCTTGAACGCCAGCGCGGCGAACGGAGCGCTGTCCGATGGCTCGCGGGAGACGGTCTCCCCCGTCTTCGGGTGGATGCCCGAAACCGGCCCGATGTCTACGGGGCTGGGCAGGTAGTCCACGATGGCATCCATCAGAAGCTGCACACCCTTGTTCTTGAACGCCGTGCCGCACAGCACCGGCACCGCCGTCCCGCGGATGGTGGCCTGGCGCACCGCCGCCACAAGCTCCTCCTCGGACGCGGGATGCCCCTCCAGATAGCGCTCGAGCAGATGGTCGTCCACTTCCGCCAGCGACTCGTACAGCTTCTCGCGCCACTCCTCGGCCTGGTCGCGCAGATGGGCCGGGATCTCCACGGTCTCCATCTGGACGCCCAGATCGTCCCCGTAGACCACGGCGTTCATCTTCACAAGATCCACGATGCCCACGAAGTCGGATTCCTGGCCGATGGGCAGCTGGACCGGCACAGCGTTGGATCCCAGGCGCTCACGAATCCGCTGGACCACCTTGAAGAAGTCGGCGCCCACCCGGTCCATTTTGTTGACAAAGCAGATCCTCGGGACGTTGTAGCGGTTCGCCTGACGCCACACCGTCTCGGACTGGGGCTGGACGCCTTCCACCGCGCTGAACACCGCCACCGCGCCATCCAGCACGCGCAGGCTGCGCTCCACCTCCACCGTGAAGTCCACGTGACCGGGGGTGTCGATGATGTTGATCTGGTGCCCCCTCCACTCGCAGGCGGTGGCGGCGGACGTGATGGTAATGCCGCGCTCCTGCTCCTGCTCCATCCAGTCCATCGTGGCGGCTCCGTCGTGAACCTCGCCCATGCGATGGATCCGGCCGGCGTAGAACAGAATCCGCTCGGTGGTGGTGGTCTTCCCCGCGTCGATATGCGCGGCGATCCCGATATTCCTGACTTTTTCCAGCGGGTATTTCCGCATCCTGATCCCTGTTTGCTATGTCAACGTCCGAAAGAACCGTCTCTGGCGTACAGCGACACCGCTCCGCCGGCCTTCCTGGCCGCGCCGGGCCCGGCCGGACGGCAAACTCGGGGGCGGACATCCCTCGCAGTCAGCCCGCCCCCGAAAAGATCCTCTGGCCGGAGCTAGTACCGGTAGTGGGCGAAGGCCTTGTTGGCCTCGGCCATCCGGTGCCCGTCCTCTTTCTTCTTGATGGATGCGCCCTGATTGTTCGCGGCATCCATCAGCTCGCCCGCCAGCTTCTCGATCATGCTGCGACCTCCGCGCTTCCGCGCGTTCGTGACGATCCAGCGGATGGCGAGCGAGATCCTGCGCTCCGGACGGACTTCCACCGGCACCTGATACGTGGCGCCTCCCACGCGCCGGGGCTTGACCTCGAGAACCGGCATCACGTTGCGCAGCGCCTGTTCGAAGATCTCGATGCCGGGGCGGCCCGTCCGGGCCTCGATCTCATCGAGCGCCCCGTACACGATCTTCTCCGCCAGGCTCTTCTTCCCGCGCATCATCACTCGGTTGATGAAGCGCTGGAGCAGCACGTTCCCGTAAATCGGGTCCGGCGGAACCGGCAGTCTTCGGGCAGGTCCTTTTCTCGGCATTTGCTCCTGGTCTCTCCAGACTCCCCGCCGGCGGCGCCCTCCCGGCGCGCCGGCCTTCTCGAAAAACCTTACTTGGGCCTCTTTGTCCCGTACTTCGAGCGGCTGCTCTTGCGGTCGCGCGTCCCGGCGGCGTCGAGCGTGCCCCGCACCACGTGGTAGCGCACCCCGGGCAGGTCCTTCACGCGGCCGCCCCGGATGAGCACCACTGAGTGCTCCTGAAGGTTGTGCCCGATGCCCGGGATATACGCCGTGACCTCCATCCCGTTGGTCAGGCGGACCCTGGCGATCTTCCGGAGGGCCGAGTTCGGCTTCTTCGGCGGGACCGTCCTCACCACCAGACACACACCGCGCTTCTGCGGGTTCTTCTTCAGTGCGGGCGAAGCGGTCCGCTTCCGGACCTTCTGCCGCCCCTTGCGCACAAGCTGACTGATCGTTGGCATAACCTGACTGGCCTACTCCACTCCAGAAACACACGCCCCGCAGCCCGCATCGGGATGCGGGATCCGCCCCATCTGTCCCCGAATCCGGACAGCCGCCGCCGGAGACCGGCAACAAAAAACCCCTCGACACACACACGAGGGGCATACAGACGCCTGGGAACCCAGGTCAAAATCGGTCAATTGCGACTGGCCTGCTGGATGCCGTATCGCCCCCTTCGTGAGCCGGAGCGCCCCTCAAGACGCTATGCGGAGCAACTCCGAATGGTCGAACCGTGACAATATACCGGAACACTGCGGCATTGTCAACAGCCGCAGCGGCGCGCCCGCAAGAAAACCGCAACCGTCACGCCCGCAGGCGCGCTCCAACTCCAGATTATCGGACGGGGAGGACGCTGCCTGCAGCCCGTCCTCCCCGGACAGTCCCGATGTGAGCCGGATTCAGATCTCGGCTTCCTCGGAGGTCGGGTCGAAATCGGCCTCGATCTGCGCGTCGACGGCGTCCTCGTCCAGATCCTCCAGATCGATGGACTCCAGAGCCAGGTCCACCGCCTTCGCCACATCCTCTTCCGACTGGCCCTCAGGCTCCGGCGCAGGTTCGGCAAGCACGTCCCGGGCCCGGTCCACCGGCAGGAGCTCGGCATAATCCTCCTGCTGGCGCGAGGCCTGCTGCGCCCGGCTGGTGATGGGCGCAAGGAGCACGCCGTTGCCGTCCGTGACCACAAGGTCGCGGTACATCGGCAGCCCGGTCCCGGCCGGGATGAGGCGCCCGATGATGACGTTCTCCTTGAGTCCCACCAGATTGTCCACCTTCCCGCGCACCGCGGCGTCCGTCAGTACCCGGGTGGTCTTCTGGAACGAAGCCGCGGACAGGAAGCTGTCCGTGGCCAGCGACGCCTCCGTGATGCCCAGCAACACCCATTCCGCCGTCGCCGGAGTCCCCGGCGGGTCCTGCGAAAGCACCCGGCGGTTCTCGTCTTCGAAGACGAACTTGTCCACAACCTGCCCCGGCAGGAACGTGGTGTCGCCCGGCTCCACCACCTTGCGCTTGCGCAGCATCTGGCGGACGATCACCTCGACGTGCTTGTCGTTGATGTCCACCCCCTGCGACTTGTAGACGCTCTGGATCTCCCGCACCAGATAGTCCATCACCCCGCGGACGCCCTGAAGCTGCAGAACCTTCTGCGGATCCAGCGGGCCTTCCGTGAGACGGTCACCCGGCTGCACAATGTCCCCGATCTCGACCTCCAGGTTACCGCGGTACGGCACCAGGTGCGTCTTGCGGAGCATCACGTGCGTGACGGAAGTCTCGCGCAGCTTTCGCAGAAGCTTCTCGTTGACCTCGCTGCCTCTGGACGCGAGGACCTCACCCGTGTCCCGATCCACCACGTCCTCCGCCAGCACCTCGCCCGAACCAATGGGCTCGGACACCGGATGCGGCGAGTGGATGACCACCTTCTTGAGACCCGTGGTCTCGATGTCGGCCACCCTGCCTCCGACCTCGGTGATGATGGCCTGCCCCTTGGGCTTGCGCGCCTCGAACAGCTCCACCACCCGCAGGAGCCCTCGGACCTGGTCTTCCAGCACCTTCAGCACCTGCTGAATGGCCCGCGTGCGCTCGCGCTCCGCGTGATGCTCGCCCTCGTCGAAGGAGATGATCCCCTGCCGCATGTCCTCGTGCAGCTCGCGCAGCGACTCCTGCTTCTTCTTCTTGACCTCCGCCACGCCGGTCAGATACTTCCCGGCGACGCCTCCCGTGTGGAAGGTGCGCATCGTCAGCTGCGTTCCGGGCTCTCCGATCGACTGCGCCGCGATGATGCCCACAGCGGTCCCGATCTCCACCTCCGTTCCGGTGGCCAGATCCAGCCCGTAGCAGCGGGAGCAGACCCCCTGCCTCTGCTCGCACATCAGCGGGCTGCGGATCCAGACCTCTTTGATGCCGGAGTCCTCGATGCGCGCCGCCTGCTCGTTCGTGATGATCTCGCCGGCCCGCACGACAGGCTCGTCCTCGCCGGGCAGCAGGATGTCCTCCAGCGCTGTCCGCCCGCGGATCCGTTCGCGCAGGGTCTCGATGACCTCCCCGCTCTCCTCGATGGCGGCCACCTTGACCCCCTGGGTGGTCCCGCAGTCGTGCCCCCGGATGATGACGTCCTGAGCCACGTCCACCAGCCTGCGCGTCAGGTACCCGGCGTCCGCGGTCCGCAGAGCCGTATCGGCCAGGCCCTTGCGCGCCCCGTGCGTGGAGATGAAGTACTCCAGCACGGACAGCCCCTCGTGGAAGTTGGATTTGATGGGCAGATCTTCGATCAGGTTCCCGAACGGGTCGCTCATCAGACCGCGCATCCCCGCAAGCTGCGTGATCTGCTTGGTGCTTCCGCGCGCTCCCGAGTCCGTGATGATGTGGATCGGGTTGTCGTGCGAGATGTGCTCCAGGATGGCGTCCGCCACCTCGTCGGCCGCCTTCATCCAGAGCTCCTGCACGTTGCTGCGCCGCTCGCTCTGGGTGATGCGCCCCATCTCGTAGTAGCGGTTCTGCTTGACGACCGCTTCCTCCGTGCGCCGGATGATCTCATCGCGCTTGGCGGGGATGTCCATGTCCGTCATGGAGATGGTGATCCCGCCCTTTGTCGCATACAGGAAGCCCAGGTCCTTGAGCTCGTCCAGCAGGCGGATGGTCCTCATCCGGCCCTCCGCCTCGTAGCAGCGGTTCACGAGCTGCGCCAGCTTCTTCTTGTCCAGCAGATCGTTGACCCACCTCAGGCTCTCCGGCAGGATGCTGTTCAGGATCAGCCGGCCGGGTGTCGTGGTCTCAATGCGCTTCTCGCCCGTCGCCGGGTCCGTGATCCGGACCCGGATCGGCTCCTGCAGCCGCACCACGCCGTTTCCGTGAGCCAGCAGCGCCTCCTGAGGCGAGGAATAGACGAACTCACCCGGCTCGCCCGGCGCCATCTGCGTGAGGTAGTACGCCCCGAGCACGATGTCCTGCACCGGAGCCACGATGGGCCGCCCGTCCGCCGGGCTGAACAGGTTCGACGTCGACAGCATCAGGACGCGCGCCTCCGCCTGCGCGGTCCACGACAGAGGCACGTGCACCGCCATCTGGTCTCCGTCGAAGTCCGCGTTGTATGCGTGGCACACAAGAGGATGGATCTGGATGGCCTTGCCGTCCACCAGCACCGGCTCGAAGGCCTGGATGCCCAGCCTGTGCAGCGTTGGAGCGCGGTTCAGCAGCACAGGATGCTCGTGAATGACCTCTTCCAGGGCGTCCCAGACCTCCGGCTTCATCCGGTCGATCATCCGCTTGGCCGTCTTGATGTTCGTGGTGAAGCCCCGCTCCACGAGAGTCTTCATGACGAACGGTTTGAACAGCTCCAGCGCCATCTCCTTGGGCAGCCCGCACTGATGCAGCTTGAGGTGCGGTCCCACGACGATGACGGACCGGCCGGAGTAGTCCACGCGCTTGCCGAGCAGGTTCTTGCGGAAGCGCCCCTCCTTGCCCTTCAGCATGTCCGAGAGCGACTTCAGCGGGCGGTTGTTGGAACCCACCACGGGACGCGCCCTGCGTCCGTTATCGATCAGCGCATCGACCGCCTCCTGCAGCAACCGCTTCTCGTGGTTGACGATGGACTCCGGCGCCCGGATCTCCGTAATCTTCTTCAGGCGGTTGTTGCGGTTGATGATGCGCCGGTACAGGTCGTTCAGGTCGCTGGTGGCGAACCGGCCGCCGTCCAGCTGCACCATCGGCCGCAGCTCGGGAGAGATGACCGGAATGCACTCAAGAATCATCCACTCCGGGCGGCTGCGGGACTCGATGAAGGCGTCCACGATCTCCAGCCGCTTGATGGCCCGGGCGCGCTTGGGTCCCTGTGTCTGAGCGATCTCGGCGCGAAGCTGACGCTGGAGGGCCTCCAGGTCCACCTCCGCCAGAAGCTGGCGGACGGCCGCCCCGCCCATGCCGGCCTGGAAAACGCCGGTCACGTCCCTGTCCATCCTTTCGGAGACCACTTCCAGCAGATGCTCTATCTGCCGGTACTGGTCGTCCGTGATCAGCTCGAACTTCTGGACGCTCTCCAGGAGGCGCAGAGCCGCGTCGATATCCGCGATACGCTCCTCCGCGTCCTCCTCCTCCTCACGGACCCGGGACTCCACATCCCTCTGGACCCCTTCCGCATCCTCCTCGGACAGAGCCTCGCCCTCCTCTCCGCCCTCGCGGATCTGGCGGACTCCCTCCTTCCGGATGCGGTCGATGTTCTCGTCGCGCTGCTGCTGGATGTGCTCGATCTCCATCGCGGCCACGCGCCGGATCTCGTCCATCAGCTCGTTCAGCCGCTCCCGGTCCACCTTCGTCACGATGTACGAGGCGAAATAGAGCACCTTCTCCAGGTTGCGCGGCGGGATGTCGAGAATGAGGCTGAGCGGGCTCGGAACGCCCTTCAGATACCAGATGTGGCAGACGGGCGTCGCAAGCTCGATGTGCCCCATCCTCTCGCGGCGCACCTTGGAGCGGGTGACCTCCACCCCGCAGCGGTCGCAGACGATGCCCTTGAACTTGACCTTCTTGTAACGTCCGCAGTGGCACTCCCAGTCTTTCACCGGGCCGAAGATCTTCTCGCAGAAGAGCCCGTCCCGCTCCGGCTTGAAGGAGCGGTAGTTGATCGTCTCGGGCTTCTTCACCTCGCCGCAGGACCAGCTGCGGATCTCGTCCGGAGAGGCGATGCCGATGCGGATCTTGTCGAATGTCCTGGCGTCCGTCATAGTCTGGTCTCCTCGGGCGTCATCCGGATGATCTGCGAACGTCTGCGCGCCGCCGCCCTCACCGGGTCATCGCTGTCCGGATATTCGTCATCGCTGTCGCGCAGGTCTATCTCACGGTCGTGGTCGTCGGCCACCGACACTTTCAGGCAGAGGCTCTGGAGCTCGTTGACCAGGATCTTGAACGACTCCGGCACTCCGGGCTCCTGAATGGTCTCGCCCTTGACGATGGCCTCGTAAGTCTTGACGCGCCCCACCACGTCGTCGGACTTGATGGTCAGGATCTCCTGAAGCGTGTAGGCGGCGCCGTAGGCTTCCAGCGCCCAGACCTCCATCTCTCCGAAGCGCTGTCCGCCGAACTGAGCTTTTCCGCCCAGGGGCTGCTGGGTCACCAGGCTGTACGGACCGGTGGAGCGGGCGTGGATCTTGTCGTCCACCAGGTGGGCCAGCTTCATCATATAGATGTGCCCGACAGTCACCGGGTTGAGGAACTCCTCGCCCGTCATCCCGTCCCTCAGCCGGGCCTTCCCCGTCTGGGGGTCGATGCCGCACCGGTTCTCGACCGTCCGCTCGATGCCCTCGATGATGCGGTCCACCTCCAGCCCGGCAGGGGTGAGCTTCGGTTCGGGGAGAGGAGCGGCGGCCAGCTCGCGCGCGCGCGCCTCGCCGAGCTCTTCGCGGATGTTCACCCCCTGCCGCTCCAGCCTCTCGCGCAGACGGGCGTCCATCAGGGACGCCTGATACTTCCACGCTTCCTCCGGTTCCCGGACAGCCGGCGGCAGGCCCAGCCTCCGGGCAATCTCCTCCAGGTGAACCGGTCCTAGCCGCCCCAGGATCTCGCGCGCCTCTGCCAGAATCTGCCGGTAGCGCTCCGCCAGCGGCTCGGCGGACGCCTCGAAGGGCGGTTCCGCCCGGCGGGAGAGATCCAGCAGACAGCGGTCCACCAGCTTCCTCAGGTCCCGCTCCGGCAGACGCTTGACCGGCAGACCCAGGTCGGTGGTCAGCAGATCCTGCAGGATGTTGATCCGCAGGCGCCAGCCCAGGATGGCCAGGTCCGCAAGGATCTCGGCCTCGGTCGCGCCCTGGAAGATGGGGTTCACGAACTTCACCCCGAGATAGCGCGACACCAGCCCGAGATGCGTCTCCAGAATCTGCCCGATGTTCATCCGGCTGGGCACTCCCAGCGGGTTGAGCACGATGTCCACGGGGGTCCCATCGGGCAGGAACGGCATGTCCTCCTCCGGAAGAATCTTGGATATGACCCCCTTGTTGCCATGGCGCCCGGCCATCTTGTCGCCCTCCATCACCTTGCGTTTCTGGGCGACATACACGCGGACCACCATGTTCACGCCCGGGTTGAGCTCGTCACCTTCTTTCTCCTTGATCAGCTCACCCTCGCAGCGCTCGCAGGAGTTGCGGTCCGGCTTCTTGGAGAAGTTGAAGACCGCCCCGCAGCTCTCGCAGCGATACTTGAACCGCGAGAACACCTTCACGTCCACGACCTTGCCCTTCTCGCCGTGCGGCAAACGCAGCGAGACGTCGCGGGTCTCCTCGGCCTTCTTTCCGAAGATGGCGATGATCAGGCGCTCCTCGGCGGAGAGCTCACCCTGACCCTTCGGAGCGACCTTCCCGACGATGATGTCTTCCGCCTGGACCTCCGCCCCGATGCGGACGATGCCGTTCTCGTCGAGGTCCTTCAGCTGGTCTTCTCCGACGTTGGGGATGTCGCGCGTGATCTCCTCGGGGCCCAGCTTGGTGTCCCTCGCCTCAGTCTCGTACTTCTCGATATGCACGGAGGTGTAGACGTCGTCCTTCACCAGCCTGCTGGAAAGAAGGATGGCGTCCTCGTAGTTGTAGCCGCGCCACGGGACGAAGGCGACCAGCACGTTCTTGCCCAGGCCCAGCTCTCCATGGTCCGTGCACGGGCCGTCCGCCAGCACATCCCCGGCGCGGACACGCTGGCCGGGGCGGACCACCGGCTTCTGCGTGATGCATGTCCCCTGGTTGGAGCGAAGGAGGTTCAGCAGCGCGTAGGTGTCCACGGTGCCGTCCTCGCGCTCGACGACGATCTCCTCCGCCGTGACCCGCCGGACCACGCCGTCCGCCTTCGCCAGCACCATGGCTCCGGAATCGCGGGCCACGCGCTCCTCCAGGCCGGTCTTGACCTGCGGGCTCTCGGCGCGCAGCAACGGCACCGCCTGACGCTGCATGTTGGACCCCATCAGCGCGCGGTTCGCGTCGTCGTTCTCCAGGAAGGGGATCAGCGCCGTCGCCACGGACACCATCTGGTCCGCGGACACCTCCATATAGTCCACCGTCTTCGGGTCCACGGTGGGATACTGACTTCCCTCCCGGACGATGACCTTCTCCTCGAGAATGCGGCCGTTGGCGTCCGTCTTGGCCGTGGCCGGCAGGATGCGCGGCACGTGCGGCTCGTCGCTCAGGTGCGTGATCTGCCTGCGCTCCTCTTCCTCCGCGGACAGCCAGACGAGCTCTCTAGTGGCCACCCCGTCCTTCACCACCCGGTAGGGAGTGCGCAGGAAGCCGTATTCGTCGATCTTGGCGTGGCAGGCCATGGAGCCGATGAGGCCGATGTTCGGCCCTTCCGGCGTCTCGATGGGGCAGATGCGTCCGAAGTGCGAATGGTGCACGTCGCGCACTTCCAGCTTCGCGCTCTGCCGGGAGAGTCCGCCCGGCCCCAGCGCCGAAAGCCTGCGCTTGTGCGCCAGCTCCGCGAGCGGGTTCGTCTGGTCCATGAACTGGCTGAGCTGGCTGGACCCGAAGAAGCTCTTGATGCTCGCCGAGATCGGCTTCACGGAGAGGACGACATTGGGCATGATGTTGCCCGGGTCAGCGCTGGTCATGCGCTCCTTGGCCACCTTCTCCATCCGCAGGAAGCCCAGCCGCAGCTGGCTCTGCAACAGCTCGCCTATGGACCGGACCCGCTTATTCTCGAGGTGGTCGATGTCGTCCGTGGAGGCCAGATAGTCGTCGGAAGTCTGGCTGAGGCGGATGATGTAGCGGAGGATCTCCAGCAGGTCCGTGGTGGTGACGTGGGTCACACTCTCGGGAATGCTGGTCCCCAGCTTCCGGTTCAACTTGTAGCGCCCCACCCTGCCCAGGTCGTAGCGCCGGTTATCGAAAAAGATGGAGTTCAGGAGGTTGCGCGCGCTGTCGTGCGTGGCTGGATCGCCCGGGCGCATCTTGCGGTAGATGTCCAGCAGCGCCTCGTCCGCATCGTGGGTGCCGTCAGCTTCCAGGGTGGCATCCACGTAGCGCGGAACCACCAGCACCTCGAGGGACTTGAGCCCGAGCCCCTCGATCTTCCGGGCTGCCTCCTCGCTGATGCGCTCGTAAGCGGCCACCAGCGTCTTCTCCGTCCTGGGATCCAGGATGTCCTCGACGGGCCTTCGGCCCTTCAGTGCGGCGCGGTCGATCTCGTGCAGCACCTCGCGAGTGCTGAAGTAGTCCAGAATCTCCCGCGTGGTGCCGCAGGGAACCGCGGGACGGTGGACGGGCACGGTCTCGTAGCCGGCCTTGCGAAGCTTCGAGATGTCCCGGGCCTTCAGCTGCCTGCCCGCCTCCAGCAGAACCTCGCCGGTCTCCCTGTCCACGATGGACTCGCGCAGGACGCACCCCGCCGCGTCGGTCAGCGACGCCTCGGCGGGCACGGTCGGACAGGCCTGCGGGAAAGCGCTCAGGGCGCGGATGAGCGTGGTCAGAGGGAACTTCCGGGTCTGCCCGATGCGCACCGTGACGACGTCGCTCGCGTCGGACTCCACCTCCACCCAGGCCCCTTCATTGGGAATGATGGTGGCGTAGTACAGGATGCGCCCGGAGATGTCCATTGTATCCTTGAAGTAGACGCCGGGCGATCGGGCGAGCTGGCTGACCACCACTCGTTCGGCGCCGTTGACGATGAACGTCCCCCGCTCCGTCATCAGGGGCAGGTCGCCCAGGTAGACGTCGGTCTCCACGATGTCGCCGTCGCGCGACTTCAGGCGGACGAGAGCCTTGATGGGCGCCTCGTGCGTCAGGTCACGGTCGCGGCACTCTTCCAGCGAGTACTTGGGGGCGCCCATGTGGTAATCCACCAGCTCCAGCTCCAGGTTGCCGGTGAAATCCGTGATGGGCGAAAAACTCCGGAGGAGCTCCCGGAGGCCGTCTCTAAGAAACCATTCGTAGGAGTCCAGCTGGATCTGGACCAGATTGGGCAATTCAACAACAGGGTCGGCGCGCTTCAGCCTGTGTTGTACCTGCATGATGTAGAGGTCCTCCTGCGGGTTACACGCAAACCGTCATTATAACATGCGTTCCGGCGTCCGGCCACGGCAGGCAAGCCCGCGAGAAACGGGTTCTCACGGGCAGTAAGCCGAGCGGGCCGTGCCGAAAGGACGCAGCCCGCTTTTTCGTTTTGCGGGAATAGACGCGAGGATCACGGAACAGCGCGAACACCGCAAGGATTATACGCGCTCGTGCGCCCCCGTGTCTCCTTTCGGGAGGCATCACCGGGGGTTTTTTGCATCTTTCCTTCCTCCCTCCGCCCCCACCCCAGACGGCGCGCGGGGGAGGCCGCCCCTTCGCGCGGCGGCCTCCCCCGCGCCACGGACCCGGGCTCCACGGAGCCCGGCGGACGTCACTTGATCTCGACCGTGCCGCCCTGCTCCTCGACCTGGGCCTTGATCTTCTCGGCCTCCTCCTTGTTCACCCCCTCCTTGATGGGCTGCGGAGCGCCCTCGACCAGGTCCTTGGCCTCCTTCAGGCCCAGTCCGGTGATCTCGCGCACCACCTTGATCACCTGGATCTTCTTGTCTCCGGCGGCGGTCAGGATGACATCGAACGAGGTCTTCTCCTCCGCCTCGGCGGCGCCGGTATCGGCTGCGGCCGCGGGCGCTGCCACGGCTGCGGCGGCCACGGGCATCGCCGACACCCCGAACTCCTCCTGCAGAGCCTTCACGAACTCGTTCAGCTCCAGAACGGTCATATTCTTGACCGTCTCGACCAGTTCAGCTACGTTTGCCAACTCTCGTTTCCTCCTGCATCAAAGTCTTCATTGATACGTCCGGCACGGCACGCAAGCCGGCACCGGATGCGCGGGGTCTTCACGCGGCGGCCTTCTTCTCGGCCACCCCCTGCAACGTCCACACAACGCTCCCGATAAGCTGCTGCAGAGTGCCCGCCAGATTGGCCAGCGGGGCCTGCAGCCCGCCGAGCACCTGCGCGATCATCTGCTCTCTGGGCGGCAGCTTGGCGATCTGCGCCACAGCTTCCGCGGAGCACGGCCTGCCCTCCACCACCCCGCTGCGGATGGTCAGAGGGCTTCGCGTCTCCCTTATGAAGTCCGACAGCAGCCTCGCCGGGGCCACGGAATCACCCAGCCCGAAGGCCACCGCCGTCGGACCCTGCAGATCCGCCACCAGCTCCGCCAGCGGAGTGCCCTCCGCCGCGCGCCGCAGCAGCGTGTTCTTCACCACCCGGAACGTGACCCGCTCCGGCCTCAGTCTTGACCGCAGCTCGTTAAAGTCCTTCATGGACAGGCCCCGGAAGTCCGTCAGAATTACCGACTTCGAAGCCGACAGCATCTCGCTGAGCTCGCGGACCGTTTCCTGCTTTTTCGGTGTCGCCATTGTCCTCGAGTTTTCTCACCTCCTTTCCTGACAGGATGGGCTCTCTCAAACGGAAAAGCCCCGGACAGCCCCTGCGCAGTCTGCGCGGGCCGCCGAGGCGAAAACCGGGCGAGCCTTCCGCTCCCGGGCCGCCGCCCCTCTGCGGCGCAAGCCCGGTCCGCTCACCAGCTGCCTCGGCGGGCGGGCGGACAGTTCCGCCCATTAAGCTCCCTTCACCGGGGAGCACCTGCTTTCTCAGGCTTCTCCGTATGAAACTGTTCGATCCACGGACTGCCAGGGCGGCCACGCCCCGGCGCGTCCGGCTACACGCCGCGCTCAGCCAGTGACTGGGCGCGCTGGGTGTCCACCTGAAAGCCCGGCCCCATCGTGCTGGAGACGGTGATCTTCTTCAGATACTTGCCCTTGGCCGCCGACGGCTTGGCCTTCAACAGCGCGCTGATCAGCGCCGCGAAGTTGGCCAGCAGGTCCTCCGTGGGGAAGGACACTTTACCGATGGCGGTATGGATGATCCCGGCCTTGTCCACGCGGTATTCCACACGGGTGGCCTTCTTGATGTCGTTCACCACCTTCGCCACGTCGAAGGTGACGGTGCCGGCCTTCTGGTTGGGCATCCGCGGGCCGAGCAGGCGGCCCAGCCGGGTGACCATCCCCATCACGTCGGGAGTGGCCACCGCCACATCGAAGTCCCGCCAGCCGCCCTGGATGCGCTCCACCAGGTCCTCGGCGCCCACGTAATCCGCCCCGGCCTCCTCGGCGGCTTTCGCCGCGTCGCCCTTGGCGAACACGATGACCTTGCGCTTCTTGCCGGTGCCTGCCGGCAGGGACGCCGTCCCGCGGACCATCTGGTCCCCGTGGCGCGGATCCACGCCCAGGTTCACGGAGACGTCCACGGTCTCGTCGAACTTCGCGCTGGCCGCCTTCTTGACCGCCTCGATGGCGTCCCGCGGCTCCAGCGGCTCGCCGGCGGGCACCTCCGCCGCCTTCAGAGCATTCAGGTATCGCTCGCTTCTCTTCGGCATGGAAGTCCTCCCCTGACTCAGTCGACGATCTCAATGCCGGCGGAGCGGGCCGTCCCGGCGATGATCTTCATGGCGCCCTCGAGGTCCACGGCGTTCAGATCCGGCATTTTGACGCGGGCGATCTCCTCGAGCTGCGCGCGGGTCACACGGCCCACCTTGTTTCGGTTCGGCGCGCCGGAGCCTTTCTCGATGCCCGCAGCCTTCTTCAGGAGCTCGACGGCGGGCGGAGTCTTGAGGACATAAGTGAACGAGCGATCCTCGTAGACCGTGATCTCCACCGGGACGATGGTGCCCATCTGGGAGGCGGTCTTCTCGTTATAGCTCTTGATAAACTCCATCATGTTGATGCCGTACTGCCCCAGGGCGGGGCCGACCGGCGGTGCGGGCGTCGCCTTGCCCGCGGGGATCTGGAGTTTGACGATCCCCAGCACTTTTTTGGCCATTGCCTCTTCCTTTCGATCCTTCCTGATTCAGTCAGATCTCCCACGCCCGGACCGCAGGGGGACGGCGGCGTGGTGCGGCGCGCGCCGGCGCGCAAGAGGGATGATACCCCCGGAACGGATCATGCCGCAACAGGCCGCGCCGGGCCGCATCTCAGAGCGGAGGAGACGCCGCGGCGGCGTCCGGTTCCGGAGGAGCCGCAGGGGTCCATGCTTTTATCGGCATCGATACCGGGGCCGGCACAGGGATGTCCGGCGGCATCTGCAACCGGGCGGGCGTATTGACAGCGGCGGCGGAGGGGAATATACTGTGCGAGGGAATCGAACATTTGTTCTATTGCCGCAGGGCGCGGCGCCGCACCGGCGCCGGAGAGGACGACCGATGAACACCGTAGGCTACTTCTACATCCGAAACCTGTTCTTCGTGCAGGCGCTCCGGCTGTACCCGGAGCTCACCGGGCGCCCGTTCTGGATCGAGAGGAACGGCAGGGTGCTGGCGCACTCCCCCTGCCTGCGGCAGGAGGGGTTCCGTCCCGGCCTTCCAGCGCGGCGCGCCCGGCGCATCGCCCCGCAGGCCGAGCGGCTGGCATACAGGACGGAGGACTACACGGAGATCCACGCACTGTTCTGTCACATCGCCACGCGGTTCACCCCGCTGGTGGAACCGCTGCACCCGGGGGAGATCTTCCTGGGACTGCGGGGGCCGGATGTGGACGCGGCGCGGGCGCTGGCGGCGGAGGCGCGGGACCTGGGCTTCGAGGCGGCCGTGGCGATCGCGGGCTCACGGCTGACGGCGCGGCTGCTGGGACGGCTCAGCGGTCCGGGATGCTCCGTGCTGCCCCCTCAGGAGGACGCGGCCTTCCTGGCCAACCGCCCCGTGGACTGTCTGTGGACCGTGCCGAAGAAGACGCGTGAGCGGCTGGAACGGCTGGGCATCCACCGCGTGGCGGACCTGCAGCGCATCCCCCGGCAGATGCTTCTGGCGCGCTTCGGCCCACGGGAGGGGCTGCTGCTGTTCGAGTCCGCGCGCGGGCGCGACCTGCAGCCAGTGCGGGCGGCATGGCCTCCCGAGACACTGGAGGCGCAGATGCGCTTCGACGCCCTAGACAACAGGGAACTGCTGGACCAGCATCTCCGCACGCTGGCGCGGCGGCTTGCGTCGGAGCTGGCGGAGGGCGGGCGACGGTGCGGGCGGCTGCGGCTGGAGGCTCTGGAGGAGGGCTCGTACCTGCCCCTTTCGGAGACCGCGACGTTGGGGACTCCCACCGCGGGAGAGGCCCGCATCGCGCTGGCGGGGCTGCGCCTGGCGGAGCGGATGAAGTTCAGGCGTCCGGTGGAACGGCTCCGGCTGGTGGCGGAAGAGCTGAGCGCGGCCCCCGCCCGGCAGCTGGAGCTGTTCGCCCCCCTGCGGGCGATAGGTCAGGGCAAGGAGGAGCTTCTGGCCCATCTGGCACTGCGGTTCGGCAGCGGCACGCTGCGCTTCTGTTCGGAACTGGCCGAAACCTGGCGGGAGCAGATGCTGGAGTTTTACCGGGGGCAGAGCCGGCACCCGTCGCCGGCCGGCGACCCTGTTTCCGGCAAGGCCGGACGGGACGGGACCGGCATCGCGGCATCCGGCGGCGGACGCTGAGCCCCGCCCGGCCCTGTCAGGAACCGCCTCCGGACACTCTTTTCCATTGATCGATGGCTCGCAGGGTGCTGACGGAAGTGAGTGTGCAATGCGACCCGGACGGGACACCGCGCCAGTTCGTCTGGAACGGCAGATGCTACCGCGGACTGCAGACGATCGAGACCTGGCGGGAGTCCGGGCGCTGGTGGGACGGGGAGCCGGCGCGGACGGTGGTCCGGATGCGGGACCGTGAGGGCCGGGTTTTCGAGCTGCACCGGCTGCAGGCCCCGCTGGTCCCCATGGAGGGCGGCGGACGGGCGCAGGGCTGGCTGCTTTACCGGGTGGAAGACTAGAGGTCCCGCGGCGCTCTGAAATGTGCGTCCACCTGCACGTCCACAGCGCGTTCTCGTTCCTGGACGGCTGCCACTATCCGGAAGAGCTGGCGGAGCGGGCAGCGGAGCTGGGTTACCCTGCGCTGGCGCTGACCGACCACGACAACGTGAGCGGCATGATCCGTTTCGTGCGCGCCTGCCGCAGCGCCGGGATCAGGCCGGTCATCGGAGCCGAGCTGACGGTGATGGGGAAGCGGGAGGAGGCGCCCGGGCAGGCGGAACGGTTCCATCTGACCCTGCTTGCAGCCACGCGCGAGGGCTACGCTAACATCTGCCGCCTCATCACGCTGGGGTACGAGCACGGAGGGCGCCGGACGCCGGCCGTTCCGCGGCGGCTGCTGCCGGAGCACAGCGGCGGCATCATCGCGCTCTCGGGGTGCAGGCGCGGAGAGGTGCCGCGGCGGATGCTGGAGGGGCGGTTCGAAGAGGCCCGGGATGCGGCGCGATGGCACCGGGAGGTGTTCGCGGACGGCTACTTCATCGAGATGCAGCGGCTGCATCTGCCGGGAGAGCAGCGCCTGCTGGGAATGCTCGCCGCGCTCGGCCGGGAACTGGGCATCGGCCTGGCCGCCACGGGCAACGTCCACCACCTGCGCCGCGCCGATCTGCCAACGCACGACATCCTCACCTGCGTGCGCACCCTGACAACGGTGGACCGGCCCCACCCGGAACGTCCGCTCAACGCCGAACGGTATCTGGCAGGGCCTGAAGAGATGCGGCGGCGATTCGCGGCGTGGCCGGAGGCGCTGGAGCGGACGGAGGCCATTGCCGCGCACTGCGACGATGACGTCCTGGACCTCTCCCGCCCCCGCATGCCCCGCCCGGCGGTGGTGGAGGGAGACGCGGGAGAATTCCTGCGCCGGCTCGTGTTCCAGGGAGCGCGGCGCCGGTACGGGACGGTGACGGAGAAGGTGCGTTCGCGCCTGGAGCACGAGCTGGCCATCATCGCCGCACTGGGCTGCGAGGCATACTTCCTGACGCTGTGGGACATAGTGCGAGAGGCGAGGTCGCGCGGCATCCGGACGTCGGGGCGGGGGTCGGTGGTGGACTCCGCGGTGGGACACTGCCTGGGCATCTCCGACATCGACCCGATCGGAGCGAACCTTCCGTTCGAGCGTTTCATGTCCCTGGAACGCTCTCAGCTGCCCGACATCGACGTGGACTTTCCGCGGGAGGAGAGAGACGAACTGGTGCGCTGGGTGCAGGAGCGCTACGGGCGGGAGCACGTGGCCGGAGTCTGCACCTTCCCGACCTTCCGGGCCCGTTCCGCGCTGAGGGAGATCGGCAAGGCGATGGGCCTGCCGGAGGAGGAGATCTCGCTGCTGGCCAGACGGCTGCGCGGCGCGGAAGCGGACCGGATCGAGGAAGCGATGCGCGCTCAGCCGCAGGCCGTTCACCAGAAGACGCCGGCGAAGCGCTACACGCATCTGTTCAGAATGTGCGCGCGCGTGGCGGGGCTGCCCCGGATGATCTCCACGCATCTCGCCGGTATAGTCATTACCGATATTCCTGTACTTTCATATACACCCCTTCAGCCCACCGCTAAAGGCGTGGTGCGGGTCGCACACTTCGACAAGGACGACATCGAGGCCATCGGACCGAAGATCGACCTGCTCTCCCTGCCCATCCTGGGAGCGGTGGAGCAGGCGCGCGATGTCTGCCCCTACGAGTCCATCCCGGACGACGACGAAGCGACGTTCCGCACCATCCGCTCCGGCCAGGCGATCGGAGCGTTCGAGCTGCAGAGCCCCGCCCAGCGCGCCCTTCACACCCGCGTACAGACCGCGAGCAAGAAGGATATCATCGACAGCATCGCCCTCATCCGGCCCGGGCCGGGGATGGGAGGGATGACGGAAAACTACATCCGGCGGCGGCTGGGACTCGAGCCGGTGAGCTACATCCACCCTTCTCTGGAAGAGCCGCTCAGGCACACTTACGGGATCATCATCTTTCAGGAGCAGGTCATCGAGGTGGCGTGCGCGGCAGCGAAGTTCACGCCGGGCGAGGCGGACATCCTGCGCAAGATGATCACGCACGCGCGCTCCCGGGAGTCCATGGAGAAGCTGCGGGCGGGGTTCATGGAGAAGGCGCTGGCGAACGGACTCAGCGCGGATCAGGCGGAGAAGGTCTTCCGCTGCATTGCGGGATTCGCGGGCTACGGGTTCGCGGAGGGGCATGCGCGGGCGTTCGGGGAGATCGCATACCGGAGCTCGTATCTGCTGCGGCACCATCCGGCGCACTACTTTGCCGGACTGCTGAACAATCAGCCGATGGGATTTTACCCGCCGAACACGCTGGCGACGCAGGCGCGAACGCGAGGCGTGCGGATTCTGCCGGTGGACATCAACCTCAGCGAAGTCAGGACCACCTCCACGGACGATTCCATCCGTCTGGGCTTCCATCTCGTGAAGGGTGTCTCAGATAACCTGAAAAAAGTTATACAGAACTGTGCTCCTTTTGCGGACATCCGCGACTTCTGCCGCCGCTGCCGCCCCTCCGTCCGGGAACTGGAATCCCTGATCCTGGCGGGAGCCTTCGACGGACTGCACCCCAACCGCCGCGCCCTGCTGTGGCAGGCGGAGATGGCGGCAAGGGATGCGGCAAGGAAGGATGGCAGCGTTCAGGGAAGACTGATGGACTTCTGGCCGGACCCTCCGGACATTCCCGACTTCACCGAGTCCCAGCTCCTGAGCCTGGAGTTCGGAGCGACGGGCATCACCGCCGCCTGTCATCTGGTCTCCCTGCTGCGCCCGAGGCTCGATGCGCTGCGCCTGCTGACCACCGGCGACCTGACCTGGATGCCCGGCGGGCAAAAGGTGCGGGTGGGAGGTCTGACCGTCGGGCCGCACACCCCGCCCACGCGCAGCGGGAAGCGGGTGCTTTTCTTCTGTCTGGAAGACGAATTCGGACTGGTGGATGTCACCTGCTTCGAGGAGGTGTTCCGCGCCAGCGGATATCTGGCCTTCTCCGAGCCGCTGCTGATGGTGGAAGGGACTCTTCAGAGGCGCGGGCTCGGGCACTCCATTCTGGCGGACCGCGTGCGCCCGCTCCCCGGATCCCTCTCCTCCGGCCGCGCGGTGAAGGAGGCGCTCAGCCTGCCGGAACCCCACATCAACGCCTCCGCGCGATAGCTCCGGCCGGGCGAGCTCAGGGGTTCAGCTGCTTCGACATCCGCCAGAACACCCGGCTGACCACCGCGCCCGAGACGCGCGAATAGAACGGAAGCGGGCCAACCGCGTTGATCACCGCGACCCGGTAGCCCAGAGCTTTCATATCCTGCAGGCACCGGAGGTATACGAGAGTCCCGATGCCGCCGCCGCGCAGCCCGGCGGCCGTGGCCATCGGGCCGAACCACCCCGGCCGGACGCCATCGAAGGCCGCGAACGCCACGACCTCCCCCGCCCGCTCCGCGATGAACACCCGCGCAGGATCCAGAGACGCCGCCCGCTGGATCTGATAGCGCCATCCCGCCGAAGTGCCCTCGCGGTCGAAGCATTCCTGGAGGGCGCGCTGATCTCCCGGCTCCAGCCTGCGGCACACGATGCCCCGCGCCGCGAGGCTCTCCTCCAGTTCCGGCGACCGCCAGTCCGACGCGGACAGATCCACATCCATATTGAAGGTCTCCCCGCCGCGCTCGAATCCCCGCCGCATCAGAAACGCAACCGCTGGAGTGTAGCGGGGGTCTATGCCGGCCGTCAGGTAGTTCGGGCGGGTGAACCCCACCTCCAGGGAGCGTGCCCCCCGGGCCAGGCACCCGGTCTCCACCTCCCGCAGCAGACGGTCCGCAAGACCCCTGCCCCGCCACTCCGGCAACACCCCGAACATCTTGATGCCCGCCCGGACCCGCTCTTCCTCCCGCCGGCACACCGCCAGCATCCAGGCCACCGGACGCCCCCCCTCCAGCAGGACGGGAGCAAGCCCGGAATCGAAGTCCGGGTCTTCCAGCGTCTTGTGGCGGAAGGTGGCAGGGTCGAGAGGATCGTAAACGCAGACTTCGTTATGCAGCTGCCGGACGCCCTCCAGAAGTCCTTCGCTCAGCCGCTCGAAAACGGGCTCCATTCAGCTCTTCCGCCTCCAGCGCAGGGCATCGCGGACGACGGCCTCCGCGGTCCCGGGGGAGTCCACCCAGATCGCAATGTCCAGCCCTTCCGGCCCGAGCTCCTCCACGAGGGCGCGCGCCTCCTCCGGCGTCCCTCCGCGCACCATGACAGACTTCCCCGCCTCCCGGATGCGGCGGTACATCGGAATGTATCCCTCCCAGCACGCGGACGGCTGTCCCGCGCCGGGCGTCCACTGGATGGCATCCAGCGAGGGGATCTCCAGAAGCAGGTCCAGATGCTGGAGGCAGCACGGCCCGTCCAGATGGTAGACCGCATAATCCAGCCGCGCGCACTGCTCGTGCAGATAAGGGACGGCAAACTCGGCGAACATCTCCGGGGAGATCATGGCGCTGAAGTCGCACTGGACCTTGGCCATCGGCCCGGGCGCGTAGGTCTGGAACGCGGAGAAGCAGCAGCCCCCGTGCCGGTCGCGGATGATGTTGTAGAGCGGGTCGTGGAAGTCGAAGTAGATGTCGGTCAGGGCATCCTGGAAACGGTGGACGTCGTCCGGCGCTTCGATCAGGGCAAGAAGCAGGGCTTCATTGCCCATCAGGCTCGCGAGCGTGTCCAGCCCCTCGATGAGGTCCGGAAAGCTCACCAGCGCCTTCCCCCTCAGACGCTCCACCCCCTGGCGCGCGAACTCGCGGCTGAACCGCCAGTAGGGGTTGTCCGGATCGGGCTCCGGGACTTGTGCCTCACGGATGTCGCCGATGCACGGGTGATACCAGACCGTGCCCTCCCCGAACTCCGGCCGGGCCCCCAGATACAGCGACATCGTGCCCGGGCCGATGTGCGTGTCGAGGTACGGGAAGGCGTCCCCGCCGTAGAAGGTACGGCTCATCTCCCACTCGAAGCGGCGGATGCGCCAGTCCGCATCCAGCCAGCGCTGCTCCAGAGACTCCGGAGCAGGCGCAGGCTCCGGCGGACACTCGCCGGAGGGCGCCAGCACCTGCAGCAGGACGCGATCCACCGCCTGCTGCTCCCACCAGGCGGCGAAACGCTCGCGCGACTTATCCCATTCGGGACTGGAAATCAATGGCATTGAACGTTGACTGCTCCTCTCCCGGCTACCGGGGTCCGGGCCCGCCCGGCAAATGGCCGGTGCGCGGACGGACCTCAGGCCTCGCGCCTGGCACGCACTGGCCCCGCCGCGCGATCCGCTCCATCACTGCCACCCGTATTCGTAGCCGGTCTCATACATCGCAACCACGTTCTCCGGCGGGCCCACCGCCTGGATGTTGTGGCACGGGGCCAGGATGTAGCCTCCGCCCTCTCCGAGGATACGCAGATTGTCCAGCACCTCCTGCCGCACATCTTCCACAGTCCCGAACGGCAGGGTCTGCTGGTTGTCCACCGCGCCGTGGAAGACGAGCCTGTCCCCGAAATCGCGCTTCAGCCCCTCCCGGTCCATGCCGCGGCAGCGCCACTGCACCGGGTTCAGCACCTGGATACCCGCTTCGATGAGATCCGGCAGGATCTCCCTGATGGCCCCGTCGGAGTGATGGAACACGAACGACCCGTGCTCCCGGGTCAGGTCCATCATCCGTCTCATCCGCGGCAGCAGGAACTCCCGGATCTGTCCGGGGGAATACATCAGACCCTCCTGACCGCCCAGGTCCTCCGCCACATAGGTGATCAGGACGGCTCCCGGAATGGTCTCGAAGATCCGAAGAGTGGTCTGGTACGCCAGATCGAAAAGACGATCCAGACAGTAATGGACGATGTCCGGATTCTCGACGAGGTCGATGAACGCCTGTTCTTCGCCGCGCAGAAGCTTGTACTGCAGAAACGGCTCCGAGCCGCCTCCCTGCACCGGCAGATGCTCCCGGCCCTTGACCTGCTCCCGCAGCACCGAGAAGTCCCAGTCGTCCACCCGGGGCCAGCGGTAGTTGGCCTCGATCTCCTCCGGCGAGGAGAACCGGGCCAGCGGCGGCTCCCCCACAACCTCGCTGTAGACTCCCGTCCCGTAGTCCACCGCACGGCGGCGCAGCCCCCAGATATCCGTGCCCTCCTCCGGCGGAGGGCCGGCATACCGCGGCGCGACGATGACGGGGCGGTCAATGTGAAGACGCTCGAGCATCTCCTCGTACGAGCACCCGATGTGAGCGCAGAGTTTGTCCGTCGCCTCGGGCGTCGCCCAGTAGTCCATAGGGACCCGGTCGGGCTTCCGGCGAGTCAGCACGGCGAGCCAGCGCTCGCGCGGTGTCATCGTCTCTCGCGGCATTGGCGATCCTCCGTCATCGTCCGGCTGAGCGGCCCCGCAGCGGCCTACCGCACCAGCTTGAACGTCTTGATCTCGAACGGTCTGATGGGGAAAGTGAACGAGCTGCCGGCGCAGGGCACCTCTTCCAGATTGTCCTCCATCAGATCACACTCGTAGACCCGGCTGAACGGCAGGTCCACCGTGACGGTCACCGTTCCCCGGCGGTTGTGACATTCGTAGCAACGCAGGATGACGGTTTCCTCCCGCTCAGCCTTCTTGACCGTCTCCAGGATGACGTGTTCGCTGTCCACCCTCAGGAACGATCTGACCGGAGGGAGCGGACCTTCCGAAGCCTCCACCGGCAGGACGCGCATTGGGACGTTCAGTCCGTAGGCCTCACGGACCGTTCCGGCTTCGATATAGTCCCCGGCGTGCGGCATGATGGAGTAGGTGAACACGTGCTCGCCCATATCCGCCTCGGGGTCCGGCTCCTTCGGCGCCCGCAGCAGGGTGAGGCGCATCTCGCTGCCCTTCGTGTGATGCCCGTACTTGCAGTCGTTCATCAGGCTCATCCCGAACCCCTCTTCCGAGATGTCCGCCCATCGATGGGCGCACACCTCGAAGCGCGCGAAGTCCCAGCTTGTGTTCGTGTGCGTGGGCCGGGTGACATTGCCGAACTGAATCTCGTAGCGCGCTTCGCTCGCGTTGACGTCCACCGGAAACAGCGCCTTCAGCACACGGTCCTTCTCGTGCCAGTCCACCCAGGTCTCGAAGTCGATGCGGGGAGAGTCCGCGTAGATGACGATGCGCTGCGACAGACGCGAACGGCTGAACGAGCGGCGCACCTCCACAACCGCACGGACGGGCCCCTCCTCCACCAGCTCCAGGGAGTCGGTCTGCGTGACATCCTCCCATTTATCCTCGTAGAAGAAGTCGATGTCCCAGGCCGGCCAGTCGATCGGCTTGTCCTCGTAGAGCCTCAGCAGGTTGGCCCGCTCGCCGGGCCTGACCAGCTCGCGCCCTGTGGGCCTGTGAACCAGAGAGACGATGGCGCCCTTCGAGTCCAGCCGCACGCGGAACCAGCGGTTCTCCAGGACGGTGCGGCTGGCTTTCAGCGGGCTGCGAAAGCCGGACGGCTGACGCGGCACCAGACGGTAGACAGCGTAGCCGGCGGACGGCGCAGACGCCGCGAACAGCAGACGCTCCCCGGAGCGCTGGACCGGGACCTCCTCTCCATCCGGCCCCACCACGGCGCAGGGAGCATCACCGGGAACGTCAACGCTCACCACTGCCGAGCGGTCCCAGGGCAGGGTGTTGAACACCAGGACGGGCCGGCCCTCGCCCCGCGTATCCACATTCCGGGCGATCCTCTCCAGCGCCCGTCCGGCCGCCTCCTCACCGACCCGGAAGATCTCAGGATACATCCGGTCCGTGTCTTCGTACACCAGGCGGATGGAGCTGCCCGGGATGACGTCATGGAACTGGTTGCACAGGATGTCCTCCCACTTCTCCCGGAGCTCGGCGGCGGGGTATTCGAGGCCGAACGGCATCGCAAGACACGAAAGCAGCTCGGCATCGCGATACAGGAACTCCGCCTTGCGGTTGTAGCGCTTGTTGCGGGCCTGAGTGGTGTAGGTGCCCCTGTGCAGCTCCAGATACAGCTCGCCCACCCACTCCGGATAGTCGATCCGGGGGTCGTCGATGGAGTGGAAGAAATCCGTCACCTTCTTCTGAACGCAGCGCGGCAGCCCTTCGAGGTCCTTCGAGCGCTGCAGGAACTCGAGGTGCCGCCGGTCGGGGCCCCCGCCGCCGTCTCCCCATCCGTAGCTCAGCAGGGACTCGTCGCAGCGGTCCTTCTCCTTGAACTCGCGCACCTGCTGCAGCAGCTTGCCCGGCTCAGGATAGGCGTTGTAGTCCGTGGTGGGCGGGAAATGCGCCAGAACCGACGAGCCGTCGATCCCCTTCCAGCGGAACGTGTTGTACGGGAACGTGTTAAACTGGCTCCAGTTGATCTTGATGGTGGAAAAATACGGCACCCGGGCCTTCCGGAGGATCTGCGGCAGCGCCGCGGAGTAGCCGAACACATCCGGCAGCCAGAGGACGTCGGTCTCGATGCCGAACTCATCCAGGTAGAAGTTCTTGCCGAACAGCACCTGCCGGATGAGGGACTCCCCGGAGCTGAGGTTGCAGTCTGCCTCAACCCACATGCTGCCCGTCACATCCCACCGCCCCTCCCGGACGCGCTTCCTGATCTCCTCGTACAGCGCCGGATACTGCTCTTTAGTGAACTTGTAGAGCTGCGCCTGGCTCTGGCTGAAGATATACTCCGGATACTGCTCCATCAGCCGCATGACGGTGGAGAAGGTGCGGGCGCATTTGCGCTTCGTCTCGCGATACGGCCACAGCCAGGCCACGTCGATGTGCGAATGGCCGTGCACGGCCACCGTGGTGGCGCTGGCGGAAGCCGGGCACTCCAGAAGGGGCTGAAGGATCTTCTGCGCCCGGATGGCCGATGCCCGCAGTGAGGCGTCGTCCGTGTTCTGATAGTCGAACGCGTCCACGCTTTTGTTCAGCAGATAGATGATCTTCGCCCGCCGCGGACTGTCATCCGGAAGCTGCATCGCCAGGAGGTACAGCGTCTCCAGATCGAACCAGTAGCGCTGCACCTCGGGATTGCGGACGCCGATCTCGGCTCTGGCGAGGCGGCGTTTGGAGGGATCCTGCGGGGAGTGCCACAGGATGGAACTGGCATCCACCACCAGTTCGAACTCTTCCCCTCCCCTTGCCTTCCTGAGCAGGAGCAGCTCCTGATGGTTGGCATCCACGCCCTGGAACGGTTTTCCGTCCAGGAACGCACACGCCTCCCCTCCGAAATCGAGATAGGCGGCCACCTCCCGTCCCGCAAAGGACTCAGGCACCCGGATCCGCAGGCGGAACCAGGCGTTCATCCCTCCCCCGCCCCACCAGTCCCCCACGCTGATGGGCCGGAAGTCAGTTGCCGCCATCGCGTCCTCGATGCGCTCGAACTCGGGCGTCTCCCGGTAGACGATGTCCGTGATGGGGGTGAGGCCAGAGACCATGTAGCCCATGATCTCGTCCTTGCGGCGGCGGATCTTGTTCAGGATGATGCTGTCCTTGGTGAACGTCAGCGGTCCTCTGTAAGGCATGGAAATCGCGTCTCTCCCCGTGCTGTACGTGAAAGCCGCCGTCCCCGCAGGGACGGCCTGCTCCGCAGTCAGGTTACACGGCGAGCAGGGTCATTCCTGCCCCGTTGCGCCGCTGCGCTCCTTCTCAGGCCAGAGCTCCTCCCGCTCTCCGGCGCTCAACAGGCAGCCGGAACGGCAACGGGGTCTGCAGTCGCCGTTGCACGGTTCGACGTGAATGGTGACGCTGGAGAACGGGAAGCGCTCCTCGATGTCGCACTGCATCACATCGCAGATCCGGTGCGCGTCCTCCACGCTCATGTCCGACTCCACCAGCAGGTGGAACTCGATGAACCTGCGTCCTCCGGCCTTGCGGGTGCGAAGGCGATGGAACCCGCGCACCGTGGGAGTGAGACGGGCGATGTAGTCCCGGATCCAGGCCTCCTCTTCGGCAGGGAGGCTGGCATCCATGAGGTCGCGGGCGGACTCGGCCGTCAGCCGCCAGGCCGCGCGGACGATGAGCAGGGCCACCGCAATGGCCGCCACCGGGTCGAACCAGTGGAAATGCGCGCCGGGGACCAGCCACTCGCCCAGCCAGATGGCTCCAAGCGCGAACATCACGCCCGCCGAGGTGTAGACGTCCGTCCGCAGGTGCCACGCATCCGCCTCCAGCGCGATGGAGTCCGTCTCCCGGGCCACCCGGAAGAGATGGGAGCTGACGGCGGTGTTCAACACGCAGGAGAGCAGCATCACAGCGGCTCCCCAGTGGGCCAGCTCGAGCGTCCCGGACTGCGCGAGCTTAAGGATGGCTTCCCGGATGATCCAGGCGGCGGCGGCAAAGATCAGCAGCGCCTCGATGGCCCCGGAGATGTTCTCCGCTTTGCCGTGCCCGAACGGGTGACCCGCATCGGCAGGCTTGCCTGAAGCGCGCACGGCGGCGAAGGCGATGAGGGCGGCGACAAGGTCCATGGCGGAGTGCACCGCCTCCGAGACCACGGCCACGGACCCGATGCTCAGCCCGACGGCCAGCTTCACGATGACCAGCACGGTGTTGGACCCGACGGACAGCATCGCGGCCCGCTGCTTGCGCAGGCTATCCATAGCCGGAGAGGACACACTCATTGCCGAATGCCCGACCCAACCGTCCAACGCAAAAAAGACCCCGCGAGACGTATGTGTGACAGTCCCGCGAGGTCTGAACTCTGAAACCCTCGCTGCCCCCGCTTCCCGGGGGCCCGGCCCCGTCCCGCCCGGGGCGGGATGGCCTGCTCCGCCGGCAGTATACCGCCCTTCCGCCCCTGCCGTCAAGAACGTTCATCCACCGGCCGGCAGAGGGCGGAAGGGGGATCCCGGCCCGCCTACCGCACCGGGATCAGCCGGACCGCATCGAACACCAGGAACGGGCCGTTCTCATCCGAGACGTTGCGAACTGAAAGAACGGGACGGGACCCCTCCTCGAAGCGCCACACCCCGAGATCCAGCCAGTCGCTGCGCACCAGGGACTGATCCACCGTGAAGACCGTCGCCGCGCCGCCCCGCGAATCGTCCCTGCGAATCTCCAGCACGGCCCCTCCCCGCGCCGCCGGACTGACAGGCGAACCGTGCACAGTGTATTCCACAGCCTTAGGCCGGCCGATGGCGATGTCCGGCACGTAGGCCTGAACGCGATACTCTCCCGCCTTCGGCACGGATGCCGTGTAGCGCCCCTCGGGCCGCCAGTCCGGGCGGATGACGTGATAGGTATAGGTGTAGCCGTAGCCGATGGGATGCACGGTGGGCGTCCACTTGGTCCCCTCGGTCATTCTCTGGAAGCCGTCGGAGGAGTCGTCCACCAGGACGACGGCCGGCTCGTCCGGGAACACCCGCAGGTATCCCCCGGCCGGTCTGCCGCGCGCCGGTTCGCCGTTCACCAGGACACGCCGGGCGTCGCCCACCCACACCACCAGCGTTGGATCTTTCTCCCTCGCGAGAACGGCCGCCGTCCCGTCCGGCCGGAACGCGACGTCCAGGTTGAGGACAGGGGAGGAACTGCGCATCAGCTCCCGCCCGCCGAACACCGCCCGCCGGGCCCGGAAGGCTGAGTAGCCGAGAATCTGCCGCCCGTTCCGCGTCCTGACGGCCAGCATGTCCCCGTGCAGCCGGTGCTGTCCCCCGCGGAAGCTCACCTCGCCGGAGGAAGCGTCGCCGAAGACCGCGAAATCCACCATCCCACCGCTCGACACGCGCATCGCCCGCACTCTGCCGTCCGCCCCGCCATCGGCCGGCACAATCTGAACGTCCAGATCCGGGCGCTTGCCTTTGTAAGGATACAGCAGCGTGGTGAAACGCACCTCGCGGCCGGAGCGCCGGAACGACGCGATGGTCGTGTCGGTGAGCCCATCCTCCGAGAGCGGGACGTAACCACGCCTCTTCTCGATGGACGCCGGCCCGGGATCGACCCTCCGGATGATCAGATTTCCGCGCCCGTCCTCGAATGCTGTCTCGATGACCCCCGCGCCAGAGTCGGTTTTGACGTCAGGGGCCAGGATGTTCCAGTTCTGGTCCCACTGGACATCCCGGTCCGCAGACGCGGAATCGTCCACCAGGAAGTAGTCCGGGCGCATGAACAGGATGCGCCTGCGAACCTCGGGGATCCCCCGGCGCGCGTACCCGAAATGGACCCCGTCGAGGTAGTCCACCGCCTCCCCGGCCATCCACCACGTGGGACCGGGGTCCCGGGTGACATCCTGCCCGTCCGCCACCAGCATGCTGTGCACACGGCTCTGCCAGTATGCGTCCGGGTGTCCCTCGGGAGCCTGCCACATCCCTCCCGGGTCGATCAGCAGAGTGCGCCCGTAGGCATACAGCGCCACGGACAGAAGGTCCCAGTGCCCATGGCCGCCCACCCAGCCGCCGTTGTGCACGTAAAGCTGGCGCGCATCCTCGAACGGACGTCCGGCGCCCCCGAAGTCGCTTCGCATGATGAAGTAGCCGCCGTCCGGGAAGCTTTTGCTCGTCTCCGAGGGCGGCTTCCCCTCTTTGCCCTTCGTGGCGATCCAGACGAAATCGGGACGGCCGACCTTGCGGCCGACATCCGCGAGCTCTTCGCGGTAGTCCTCGTGCCACGAATCCCCGCACATCACCACGAAACCGTCGGGCTGCAGGGTGTGCGCCATCCACTCGTACATTCCGGCCAGGTTGCGCTTCAGACGCGGGACCACCGTGTCATCCAGCTTCGTTTCGCCGCGCGTATAGTCGTCCATCAGGGATTTGAGGCGGCGGGCCACCATCGCGTGATACTTCACGGCGGCCTCGTGCTGGGTCCCGTCGGGCCGCACGGTCTCGAGCGAGACCTGAATCAGCCTGTCGGCTCCCCAGGACGCGAACTCGGAGCTTCGCCTGAACTCCGGAAACGTCTTGCCGAACTCGTAGAGACCGGTGGCGGCCTGTGCCAGCCAGTTGCCCCCGACATCCGTCCCGAGCAGATACTCCGCATTGTCGTACCAGTGCGTGAAGTAGATGAGCTGCTCGTCGTTGGAAAAGCCGGGATACTTGAACACGCGCGAAAACACGTAAGCCAGGTGCCCGGGAGCCCGTCCCGTGGCCGCAAGCTCGTTCCAGACCTCGTGCGCGGCCTCGATGCCGGTCACCTTGGGGCTCGGGCAGTTGTCCAGCACCCACTGGATCCGGAAATCCATTCCCGCCCGGGCATATTTCTCATCTCCCGTGGCGGAGTAGGCGCCCCACAGAGTCCGCTCGATCTGCCACCCGTAGATCCACGGCTGGAACCTCTTTCCGCACTCGGCATATTCTGCGTTCCAGTAGCTCTGAAGCCTCCAGGGAAGGACTTTCAGGTTCTCTCCCTCACCGCACCAGAGCTTCTGAGAAAGGAAACGGTCCGCCGCCGTCCGGTCGAATGATGGATCGGGCTTCGGATCCATGATGGAGGCGTCGAACAGCTCGGCCCGGCTGCGGAAGTGGCGCACCAGAGCGGCGATGGCTTCCTCCCAGTCCGCCGCATCCACCGCCTTCTTCACCTCTGCGAGCTGCGGCAGCGTCAGGTCGAACCGGTCGAAGAACGCCCGCAGGTTAGCCTCCCGGTCCGGCACGGGCTTGATGTGGGTCTCGAACGCCAGGCTGAACGCCTGCTCCTTCCCTCCGGACGTAGCGCGCCCTCCGGCGTAGCGCTCCGCGGGCACCGTGTGGAAGCGGACCTGCCCGTCTCCACCGGTGACGGTGAGCTCGAAGTAGAGCGAGCTCAGCCCCTCCACCCTTGCCCGCAGAGGAAACAGCAGCACCCGGTCCTGTTCGTGGTTGCGCAGACCCTGAACGCGGCACATCGTGCCGTCGATAGCGAACGAAGCCAGCTGCCGGGACTTCGACGGGGAGTCGTACAGCGTCAGCGTCACCGTCTCGCCGGGCGCCCACGTCTCCGCGGAGTTGTTGACATACAACCCTATTCGGTAGATCTCCCCGGTCCCCGGCGAGACCGCGAACGTCTGGCCGAGAGGCGCCGAGGATGTGAGCATCACCTCCCCGGCGGGCGGGGCGGCCTTCTCGCCGAGCCGGGCGTAGTTGAGATAGTCGTCGAAGAGAGGCCCGCAGCTGACGCCGGCGGGAGCGCCGGAGACGGCGGCGGCGATGGCAACCAAAAGAAGGCGGTGCAGCATAACCCTGAACTCCTGTTGTCTGCCGGCTTGCCCGCGACCTAGGGAGCCGGCTCGTTGTTGACGATGATGGCTCTTTCGCCTATCTCATTTATGACCCGCACACCCTCCACACCGTTGTTCTCGCTGATGATGGCGTGCTTCAGCCCCTCGAGAAGGGCGATGGACGGCCCGCCGGTGCTGAACGTGCAGCCCCTGACCTGGATCCTGCCGCCGCTCGCCTCGATGAGCGGCCGGCCGGAGGGCGGCTGCTTCCAGCTTCCCAGATAGCAGTCGCTCAGGGACAGGAACCCCTGCCCCTTCGCCACCACATTCTGGTTCGACGGACCCCAGAAGGCGCAGTTCACCAGCCTCACGCTGCCGGCGCAGGACTCCTGGATGACCACCTGCACAGGGTCGTCGCCGGTGAACGACACGAACTGCCCGTTGGTGATGAGCAGCCCCATCGGCTGAATGGCCTCCACCACCAGGCACCGCTGGGAGGCGTCGGAGCCGATTCCGCTGAATTGCCCGTTGGCGGCGCCGTTCGCGGTGGCGATGAAGCGGTAGCCGGTGTTCACGGGAAAGACGAAGGTGTTGGTCACATACTCCCAGTCGGTCCGGCCGAAGGTGAAAGCCTCGAGATTCCGCCACATATACTCGAACACCGGCTCCCATGACCCCTCCACCTCCGGCGCCGACCACCAGTGGCAGTGGAACTGGATGTCCTCGATGCGCCCGATATCCGTGCAGAAGTCCACGAAGATCCCCCGGCGCAGCACGCATCCGTAGACGCTCCTGATACGGTGGCGCACATTGTTGGCCGGGCCGGTTCGGATGCCGTTGTAGCTGTTGATGAGCGTGACGTTCTCGACCGTGTTGTCGTGCCCCTGCAGGCGGAACGTCCACGGGTAAGGCCGGATGTCCGAAGTCTTCTGCTCCGGATAGTAGACGGTGACGCCCCGCACTCCGCTGGAGTGACCGAGATCGAACAGCGGCGGCGCGTCCTCGTCCCCCCGCCCGCCCGTGGCAAGAATCACGGTCCCCTTGAGCGGGGCTGACCACTGGGGAGACTCGTAAGCGCCCTGCAGTGTGACACCCGGCGGGACTCTCAGGCTTCCCGCGACGAGATACCGGCCGGACGGGAGGCGGAGCGTGCCCCCCGTCGCGGCAAGCTCATCCATTGCAGCCTGGAGCGCTTTCGTGTCATCCGTTATGCCGTCCGCCCTGACGCCGTGCTTATCGAGCAGTCCCCCGGACTCCTGCGCCCGGCATGCAGACGGCAAGCCCGTCACGAACAGGACGATGGCGGCCGCCACAACGACAGAGAGACCCATAGCCGGCTCCTTTCGCAGCGGCATCAGAAGTATGCCGTCACATCCACCTTCCCGGACGTCACGGGAAGCGTGATCAGCTCTTTTGCAGAATCCAACGCCGCGTGTTCGCGGCCGTTGACCGTGACCCTTTTCATCGGCAGCCCGTCCGGGTGACGGAGCCGGAGCACCGCGGATGCCGCCGGGTTTCTGGACGGAAGATCCAGTGACGCCTCGATGCGGCCCTCCGCAGCGTGCGAGCGGATGAGCAGGCTGATCGTGCCGAAGAACGTGCCGCCGCGCTCCAGCCGTGCCTCCTGACCATCCCGCATCCACCTGCGCGGGACTCCCATCCCGATGCGAAGCTCGCTGCCCTCTTCGTAGACCAGCGCGTTGCGGATGAACTGGACGAACTTGCACTCGTCCGGCGTCTTGTAGAGCGGCCCTCCTCCCCGTCCGAAGTGCGGCACCCATTCCGCGAAGCAGACGGTGTCCGTGTAGAAGCTGGCCCAGAAAGTGTTATAGAAGACGCGGATGAAGTGAGGCACGTCGTCCCGCCGCAGGTGGGCCATCGCGTTCGGGCAAAGGCACGGCTGCAGGTTGATGCCGCCGAAGTCGAAGAACGCGGCACGCTGATCCTGCACCGCGTAGCCGCTCTCCTGGCTGAGGAAGATGTTGTCCTCCAGGTCCTGCAGCATCCACTCCACAACGCGGTGGGCCGGCTCCACCAGCTCCCCGTCCAGAAGGTGCAGCGCCGGATACAGGCCTTCGCGGATCCAGCCCTCCTTGCGATGCGTCAGAACACGCGTGCGTGGCGGAACGTAGGGGATCCAGGTGCCGTCCTTCAGCTGGACGACGGGAGACCCTGCGATGGACTCCCGGACGCTCTCCAGGATGTCCCGGCGGTAGTCCGCAGCATCGCGCAGAATGCGGTCGGCGTCGGGATGCCCGATCTCCTTCAGCGCCCGGCCGGCCGCCACCATCCCCACGTGGTAGTACGCGTTGGTGGCGTACCAGAAGAGATACTCCTCCACGTCCTCCAGGTCGCCGGGAGGCGCCAGTCCCCACTCGACCGGACGGGTCCCGTCCGGCTCTGGGACCATCGTCGCCTGACGCTCCCGCGTGATCCAGTCGCACGCCGCCACCAGTGCCGGGGCTATCCGTTCCAGATATTCGCGGTCGAGAGTGTAGAAGTAGTGCTCCGCGAGCTTCCACAGCGCCCAGCCGTGGTGCATGTTGTATCCCTGAGCGGTGTAGGGGTCGTTCTCCGGGTCCGGATGGGCGGCATACAGCAGCCCCTCCTGGCTCCGGAAGTTCCCCGGCAGCGGCTTTTTCCCCTGGCAGACGATGAACGGCTCCAGAAGCCGCGCCGCCTCGTCGTGCTCGCCCCGCATCTCCAGCGACTGCGCCACCATGCAGGTCTCATTGGCGAAGTTCGCATAGCGGACCGTGGCCGCACCATGCTGGTAGAGCCCCGTGTCCGGGTCGCGGTCCGTGGTGATCAGCACGTGCCAGAGGTTCGCCCGGTAGAGGTCGTTCAACATCCGGTCCGGAACCTCCAGCTGCATCCCCCGGGCGGTCCGCTCCTTCCAGTAGGACACGACCTCCGTGTGGCGGGCATCGTAATCCTGCTGCATCAGAGCGTCCAGTTCGGCTGCGTCCAGCAGCTCGATGTAGGTCATCGTCTGCTGGAACGTATGGGACTCTCCGGGACCGAGGGCCACCCTGTAAAGCACCGCCTGACGGGGAGCATCCGAATTCTCCAGATCCGGGTCCGGGCTGCCGGGCACGGCGGGGACGCAATCCGGCACGACGCACAGCTCGCCCCGTCCCCGTGTGTCAATGCGCCCGCGCACCGGGGTGAGCCCCGGCCGGTCTTCCCCGTCCGACGGAACCTCCAGCCGGAGGAGCCCCTCCGGCGTCACGCTCAGAGGGCGTTTCAGAGAGAGCTCCGTCCAGAACCAGGCCGTGCGGGTCTCCGTCGCCGGGTTGGTGACGGTCAGCTTCTCGAGCAGGACGATGGGCTCGTCTCCCCTGCGGGCATCCTCGTTGCGGCCGATGGGCTCCAGCAGGGGAGCGGCGAAGGCCTGACGATGGAACCGCAGCCCCTCGTTCTCCCACTCCGTATGGATGACCGGCAGCCAACCCTCTTCCAGACACCGCACCGCTGAGCGGCCACAATCCTCCGTGAAATGCGGTTTCTCCAGGGTGGAAAGACAGTATCTCAGACTGCGCACGCTCCACGGGCGGCGGTCCCGGTCCCGTCCGGGGGAGCGCAGGCTGTTCTCCAGAAGCTCCACGTCCCCGGAGGCCAGGATGGTGAACTCCTGACGGAGGTTGGGCACTCCCAGATGCGCCTCGCGCGGCGGCTTGGCCGGCACGACGCTCATCACGCGTTCCATACTCTGCTCCGGCATCCTTCCCACCAGCTCTATGACGGTTCCTTCCCAGGCCTCCGCCGGGCGGCTCCAGCCGGCGAACCTGAGACCACGCGAGCTGTCCGATACGAACGCGTCGATGTCCCGGACGTAGATCCCGCCCTCTCGAACAACGTCGTCCACGAACACCGAGAAGCTGTCCCATCCCTGCGCCCGGAAGACGATGTGACCCCTGTCTTCGCTGAGGCGTTCCGGGGAATGAGCATAGCGGACCCGCAACGTGGCGTCCGCCCCGTCCCTGCCGGGAGCGCGCAGGTCGAGCACGCGAGCAGACCGCGCCTCCACTTCTCCGTTCCAGCCGGGCCGCTCCGCGGACGAGGGCTTCCACTCCAGGTCGAGCTCCGCCTCCCGCCAGACCGCATCGGTGTATGCCTCGAACGACGTCAGCGTCACCGGGCGCTCGAAGACCACGCGCACGCGATAGGTCCTGCGGAACTCGAACCCCGTGCGCTCGACGGAGGGGTTCTCCTCGACGGAGAGGGGCCGGACGGCGAGCGTGACAGCGCCCTTATCCTCCGAGACGTCGCAATGAGCGGCCACCCATTGCCCGTTGTATGGATCGTCCAGGCGCTGCCAGCCTCCTCCACCGCCGTCGGGCCAGATGCGGTACCAGTATTCCAGGCGGACGCCCTCCGCGGGCGGCAGGTTCTCCCCCCTGAGAATGACCCGGCGCACATCGCGCGGCCTGCGCCACTCCAGCATCGCCCATCCACCGGCGGGCACCTCGACGCAGCCCCCGGAGCGCCCGTTCAGGCAGGGAGCATAGACCGGCTCCGCTCCGTCTGAGTCTCCCGTGAACGGGAAGCCCCACTCGGCAACGTTCACCGGATCGCCGCCGGCCGACGACGCGCGGGCAGGAGAACGGAGGGCGAAGGCCAGCACAAGGACCACGCCCGGGAGGAGAAGATCCAGCATTCCAGTATCACCTCGTGAACTCCGGCCGGCCTCAGCGAATGCTCCTTCAGTGCAACCAGGCGTCCGCGAGGCGGCCGGGAATCGACTGCGCCGGTATTATGCGCCCATCCCGGTCAGGCCCGCATTACCTCTCCCCGCCGGCTGCCAGCCGGGCGGCGAGCACTGGGACATAGGCCACGACCGTCTTCTGATCGTACAGGCGCTCCCAGATCGTCGGCCATTTGCTCCAGGGCGGCCCGACCTCATCGCGAAGTGCCCCCGTGGGAGAGAGCCTCTGCAGGACGCGGCGCGTCCGCTCGAGCGCCTCGTCCAGAATCCAGCGCTCCCCGCCGAGCCTGTGCGCCTCCGCCAGCAGCCAGCACATCCAGCAGCGGAAGTCGATCTGCTCGAGGGGATAAGACACATTGCGCCGGGCCATATCGAGATACCAGTCGCGGTAGCGCTTCGAGCCCGTGAGCTTCACCGTCTGGAGCATCCCCCGCATCAGGAAGTGCCACCCGTAAGAGTTGCCCGCATCCTTTTCCCAGTCCCAGGAGCGCATATGACGGATGATCCAGCCGGCCATCTTCCGTGCCGTGCGCAGAAAGAAGGGGTCGCCCGTCTCACGGTAGCAGATGCCCAGCACCTCTCCAAAGTTCGTGCAGTCGGCCCCCGCGCGGACCCGGCGCCCCCGGATCGGGCCGCCCTCCGCGAAACCGGGGGCTCCATCGGGGCAGACCATGGCCTGAGCGTAGCGGCGCATCGCCTCGATGGTCCGGGCGCGAACCCGCCGGTCGCCGAAGAAATGCGCTGCCCTGATGACGCCGTCGATGCGCTGGTAGCGCATGTGAACCCACTCCATCTGGTCCATCAGAAAGCGGCGGGAGTGGAAGAACGGCGCGATATTGCCGCGGTAGTGGTTCAGCTGGATGTCGAACGCGAATTCCATCGCGCGCCGGGCGCAGACCGCGAACCGCTCATCTCCGGTGCGCCAGTAATGGAAGAGTGGCGCGAGCGCGTTGTTGGCGTTCGCCGTGGCCTCCACTCCCTGCTCGCGCAGCGTGTCCCATTCGCGCCACCACTCCCCCCACCAGAGGGTGCCCGTCCACTGCCGCTCCAACAGCCACTCCGCGCAGCGCTGGACCGCATCCCGGAACTCCCCGGACGTGACGGGATCCCCGCCCTCGGGGAGGGCCCCTGTGTCCGAGTAGTGCTGCGCGGGGACCGTGAAATAGCGCGGAGAGGGGCAGGTTCCAGCATCCGTTGCCTGCGCGCCCACGGCCAGCCACCCCTCGAACGTGCGGCCCATCCCGCGGTAGAACAACCGGTGCACGGCGGGGTTGGCCGTGGTCATCCGTCCATCGTGGGGAGGCGCGATACCGCCGCACACCAGACGCACCCCCCGCCCGGGACCGGTCATCTGCTGCAGATACCGATGGGGCATGAAAGGGCGTCCGGGCAAGGCAGCGATCCGGTCTGCCGTCGCGCCCTCGAAACCCTCCTCCCGCTCCAGACTCGCCCCCGCTCCCGCGCCGAGCTCCCGGGCGAAGCCGCACGCCAGAGTGAGCGCGCCGGCCGGACAGGCGCAGGCGATCCAGGGGGCCAGGCCGCCTTCGACGGCCGGATCCCCGCTCTGCACGGAGAGCGGGGACTCCGCGAGGCGCAGGCTGAGCGCGTAGCGCTCCAGGAAGGCCTGCCAGCCCGTCTGGTTCACGATGCGCCACCGCAGGCGGATGACGGGCGAGAAGGCGTAGAGGATCAGCTCGAGCTCGCAGTCGAACCCTTCTTCCGGGTCGAAATCGCCAGGGTCGGACGTATAGGGCCTGAACCTCGGCACCCGTCCCGTCAGCAGAAGCAGGCATCGGCGGGCGGAGCGCTCCTCCACACTCCAACCCGCGCTTTGAAAGGAGGCCAGACGGCACGTTCCCCCTCCTCCACCGATGATGCTGCGCGCATCCGGCCAGAGCTGGAAATCCACCGGCCCGTCCACCAGAGCGGCCCCGTCCCGCTCGATCCGCAGCGTCCCCCGCGGCCCGGCTCTCACCACGTAATGACCCGGCGACGTGACCTCCACCGTGCCGCCGCGCTGCGTGACCCCCAGAGCAGGCCCGGCTTCGGGCATGTCCGGGCGCAAACCGAGCACGAACCCGGCCCGGCCGTCTGCGTCGACCGCGGGCGCGGCCGCCAGCCGCACCCAGACAACCCGTCCGTTCTCGTCGCGGCCATCCGGCTCGATGGATGCGGGGACCGGCCGGCCCCGCGAGTCCATCAGGCGCAGCGACCCCACCTGCTCCGGATCCATCGGGGCGACGGGAATCCCCTGCTCCACAGGCCAGTCCCGGAGGGCGGCCCCTTCCCGGCAGGTCAGGGCGAGCGGAACGTCCTTCAATGCGGGGCCTCCCTCCGTTCCTCGCGCTCAGACCGGAGGCGCATCTACTCGAGGTCTTCCGGAGCGAGCCCATCCGCCTCCAGCACGCTCGCAAGGACGGGCAGATACGCGGTGATGGCGATGTTGTCGTAGGAACAGATCCAGCGGGCCGGAGGCACCTGGTAGCGCTGCAGGAAAGGATACGTCCCCGGCGCTTCGGCTGACTCGCACGAGAGCACCCATTTCACGATATCGACGATCCCCCTCAGGATCTCCCGGTCCCCGCTCATCCTGTAGGCGTGAGACGCCAGAGCGAAATGGAACGCGAAGTAGTGGGTCCCGAACTCGAAGCGCGGGGAGTAAAGCGTCCATTTCGCGAGCCGGACGTAGGTGTCCCGGTAGCGGGGGTCGCCGGTCAGCCGGCACAGGGGCAGCAGTCCCTGGAGGATGTAGCGCGTTGAGTTGGAGTTCTCCTTCGACGCGGTGTCCGCCACGAACCCCGTCTCGATGGAGCTTCCCGGCGCCGAGGACGGCCCGGGATTGTCCGGAAGCCATCCCTCAGCGGCGATGGTGCTCACCACCCAGTCGCCGATGCGCCTGCTCAGATCCAGGAACGACGCATCCCCCGTCTCCGTGTAGGCGAGCGCCATGGAATCGCCGATGATGGCCATCGCCCGCTCCGTCAGGCGCTCCATCCGTCCGCTGCGGTCCGGGAGCATGGGCGCGCCGTCCACGTCGAAATAGCGGTCCGCCCACCAGCGCAGCATCCAGATGGCCTTCTCGCGCGCCCTGCTGTCCGCGAAGAGGTGTGACGGCTTGATGATGCCCCCCACCCTCTGATACCGCGGATGGAACCATTCCTGGTGGTCCAGCAGGAACCGCCGCGTGTGCATGTAGGGACCGTTTCCGTCCTCGGACTTGCAGAACTGGACGTCCCAGGTGTACAAATAGGAAAGCTTCGCGCACTCCCAGAAGCGCCAGTCCCCCGTCCTGTAGAAGTGGTAGAGGGGCGCGAGCGCGGCATTGCCGCTGTTGGTCTCCTCGATGCCCAGATTGTGGTCCACGTCAATCTCGCGCCACCATTCGCCGAACCAGAGGGTGCCCTTCCACTGGGCATCGAGCAGCCACTGCGCCGCCCTGTCCACAACCTCCTTCCAGGGCCCGAACGAGGGAGTCAGACCGGACTCCGGAAGCTCCCCGCAGCGGGAGTAGTGCTCCGGAGGCAGGATGAGCGGAAGCGGCTGCAGCTCCGAGGCGATCGCGGCGGCGGAAGCGTCCAGCAAAAGCGACCCCTCGAACGTGCGGGACATGCCGTTGAAGAATTTTCTCCAGATGTCGGGAGAGTGGCCGCCGAACCCTCCGTCCGGCGGAGGGCAGATGCCGCCGTGCCCGATGAGCTCCGCGGAAGCCTCCACCCCCGCACCCCGGCCGATCCAGTCCGCGAACGGGGCCGTCAGGGTCAGGCGGCCGCCGGGAGTGCGGACGGTGGCCCAGCACCGGAACCACCCCCCGCCCGGGGCTACGTCGCCTGAGACGGATTCAGCCCCCTGCGCCAGAGTGAACCCGAGCACATAGCGGTCCAGCCACATATACGAACAGTTGAAGCGCATCCGGTCCGTGATGCGCCAGCGCAGCCGGACGACAGGGGAGAAAGCCGTGACGACGAACTCCGCCTCCACATCGTAGCGCTGCGAGGGGTCCAGCTCGGTGGCCTTCGGGCGGACGGCCACATACGCGCCCGTGAACAGGACCCGCACCCGCCCCGCCGAGCGTTCCAGCACCCGGAACCCTTCCGGATGCAGCTCGGCCGGACGCAAGCCCCCGACCGTGCTCCGGGCGTCGGAGCGCAGGTCCATCCAGAGGCGCCCGTCCAGCGCCGGGCCTTTCTGCGTCCTCAGGCGGATGCCGTCCGGCTGATGGAACTCCAGCGTGAGATGCGGCGTGGAGATGGTGATGCTCCCGGCAGACTCCTGCAGTTCCACTCCGGGACACTGCGCCGCCTTCGGGCCGTTGGAGAGCGTGAAGCGGCGCTCGGCGCCCGCTTCCAGGGAGACCGGCAGTGTCACGAGCAGCCAGCGCGCCTGCCCGTCCTGGTCGGTCCCCTCGATGGAGATGTCGCACGGGACGGGCTCTCCGGCGGCGTCCAGGATTGTGAGGTTTTCGACTTCGGACGGAGACAGGGGGGGCACCGGCACCCCCTGCTCGATGACAAAGCGCTCTCGCGGGACGCCGCGCGACTCGCGAACAGTGATCGGCACAGACTCCATTGCTGGCTCCTTCCCCGGACGTGCGCCGGGCGGAGCCGCTTGCGCGCTCCGCCCGGCGGGAGGTGACCATGTTATACACGCGAAAGCAGGCGGACGGAAAGCCCCTTTCCGCCCGCCTGCCCTGTAGAATCAGGGAGCAGCCAGCTGCTGCACGTCGGATGTGTCGCGAGTCCGGATGACCGGGACGAAGCGCTGACCGTCCCACTCGGCGCCAACGACTCCCACGACGCCCACATACTCGCCGGGGACACCGGTGGGCGGGAATCCGCGGACCTTGATCCCCGGAACGGTCTGGGAGCCGAGCTTCACGCCCGATCCGTCATCCACCCGGAAGAAGAAGCCGATGGTGTCGGTGCCGGTCTCCGTGAGCTTGCCGCTGATGCGGACCAGCAGACCCATGTTGTTGAGCCCCTTGCCGGGAGCCGTAGCCGGCTGAGCACCGGGTGACGCGCCGCCCAGGTCCGCATTGCGCACGTAGAGCGGCACCGCGTCCGCGCCCGGGGTCCCGCCGGCCACGACGGCCTTGTTGATAGCCGCCTCGCCGTCCACGACCAGCATCTGGCCGGAGGCCTGCACGCGCTGGCCGACGGCAATGTTGATACCCGGGTCGGCGGGAATCACCTTGATGCCCGCGGTGCGGTCCTCGTCCTGAATGTAGAAGAACGGCCGGCCGTCCTGGTTGGGATACGGATAGGTCACGACGGCCGAGCCGGTCAGCACATCCAGGCCGCTGGCGCGGGACTTGATGTCACCGATGGCGCCGGAGGGGCCCTGGGGCTCCAGATCAGTGGTTGAGTAGAGGCTCCACTCCTCGGTCTCGAAGTTGATCGTGAGGGCGTAGCACCTGTTGCCGCTGAACGCGAGAGCCATGACCCAGGCGTTGCGCTCGGGCATCCCGGCATCCCAGTACTGTCCGGCCGGGTTTTCCACGCCGTGAATCATCACGCGGCCCAGGTCGCTCTGGCCATAGCTGGGATCCGCGCCGTACGCGGTCCACAGACGCCCGTCAGCCGGGTTCACGGCGATCGCCTGAAGCCAGTACATCCCGTAGTCGCGAACAAAGTTGCTGACGCCGGACTCTATCGGGCCGTTGTGGTTGGCGTGCCAGATCGTCACCCCCTGAACGCCCAGAGTCCGGTCCAGGCCGCCATCGAAGTTCGTGAACAGGCCCGGGTTCCCCTCCTGGCCGTCCCAGCGGGTGATGAAGTTGGTGCCACCTACCGGGAAGCTCGGAGCGTCTCCCCCGCCGGAGCCTCGGGCAGCCGCATAGAGGCGGTTGCGGACCGGGTCGTAGGCCGTCCCGGTGACCCAGTCACGGCCCCAGCCGGAGTTGAACCTGCTGTTGGCGGCTATGCGGCGGATCCCGTCCTTGTAGTTGTTGGGCCACTGCGCGGAATCGCCGCTGACGTTCTCGGGCCAGCGGATGGAACACAGATCCCAGACCGCCCCGCCAGGGATCCAGAGGATGGCGAAGTAGTCCTCGCCATCCAGACCCTTGCCCACATATTCGAAGTCCAGCATCCGGAACTGGCTCTCCGACCAGCCGTTGTCCACGATACCGTTCTGCGGAGACGGCTCCACCTGCGCCAGCGCCACGTCATAGCGCCACAGGAACCTCCTCCGCCACGGATCCGCTCCGGCCGTGATCCAGTAGACGTTTCCGTCGCCGCCGACGGTCATTCCTACAATGCGGTCGTAATCTCCGGTTTCGCAGACCCCGTTGTTGTCGCTGTCCGGGCACCAGATGGGGACGACGTTCCCGTTAGCGTTGATCTGAAGGATGCGATGCGGAATGCCGCGGGAATAGTTCCAGCTGATCTCGATCCAGTTCTGCAGAGCGTAGACGAGGCCGTCGCCTCCCACGACGAGCTTGGTGACGCCTCCCCTGAGCCCCTGGGCGGCCAGGTCGATGTCGATGCGTCCGCCGCCCGCCTTGAAAATGGTCACAGCGGAGCGGTCCTGCATCTCCAACGGCGATCCCCCCGACACGGGATACGCACAGAAGACATTGCCGTTAGGATCCACCGCGATGCTCGCGAACTTGATCCGCCGGCGGTCCTTGAGCCAGGCCTGATTGTTCTGGTTCGCCTTCAGGCCGGTGTACTTCAGTCCGGCCGTCCCGACCTTCGTCCAGTTAGCCGCGGCTACGGCACTGGCCAGGGACGCGGTGACTGCAGCGGTTGTCAGTAGCGCAACAACCCGTTTCATACTGCCTGTCTCCCCTTTCCTTGCGAGAATAAGCAACCTTTTTACTCGCGCCGACACAATGGATGACCCGTCCCCTCAGGCACGCGTCAACGGGCGGTCGAAGCAGATGTCCCGCTTCGAGCTCCCCCCGCCGGCGCCGCTCACCCTCATTATCTAAGCTAACATCCCGGAAGCCCTGTGTCAACCTCCCATTTACACAAAAGGGAGGGGCGGGCACCGGCCAACATCCCGCGGAAACCGGAAAGAAGACGCCGGCGCCGCCCGGTTTGTGTCCCAGGAACCGGAAAAAACGCCGCCGGCGCCTCATCTCCCGGAAGACCCGCGGCCGCAAGCGGCCCGGCCCTCCGCGACACGGGAAGGAATTGCTCTCCAGTGGTATTTATCGGCAGGAAGCGCAGCGACCTTGAGCGCTGGCACGAAAAACCGGTACGTTGGAGGGGACGAGAGGACGGAGGGAGAGGGGGATGGGGCGAGTGAGGAGACTTGAACTCCCGGCCTCCAGGGCCACAACCTGGCGCTCTGACCAACTGAGCTACACCCGCCGCGGCTCGCCCCCGCCCCGTGCGGGAGCGCAAAGGATTATACCCCGGCCGCCGGCATTCATCAACGGCCGGGGCGTTCACGCCGCGAGAAGGAACGGGTTGCCGGCGTCCCTGTCAGGACTGCGGCTGAATATCGGCTGCTGTCCGGAGACGCACGACCGGCCTGACGCCATCGCCCTGGATCTCCAGGCCAACGACGCCGGTCACCGTTACGAACCAGGACGAAGGCTCCACGGGCGAATACACCCGCACCGTTCCCGAACCGTCCGTCAGGAAGAACGTGAATCCATCATCCAGCGCCTGAATGGTGGAGACCTCTCCGGACACCTTCACCAGCAGGCTGACATTGTTCGGGCCCCGGCCGTCCTGCACTCCGGGGTTGGCTCCCTGCCAGGGCCCTGCCAGGTCACGCACCGCCATGTGGACCGGCGCGGGAAGCACGCACCGGCCGAGCCGCTGCACCTCGGCCTGCACAATGGCGCGCTCCATTTCGTGCACGCCCATCAAACCGCTGACGTTGACGACGTCGCCCACCGCGACCTGGGCGCCGGAGACGACCCGGACTGCCGCGGCGCGGTCCCAGTCCTGAATGACAAAGTAGCCGGAACCCGTGAAAGTGACGGGCTTGCCCGGCAGACTCACGGGCTGACCGTCCGCCAGCGCCTTCGCCGCGCCCACCGTGGCAACGCCGGGCGAAACGGCCGAGAAGCAGAGCAGGCGGGCGCCGGAGGGCGTGTCGGTGGCGATGTAAAGGTTGCCCTGAGCGTCGAACGCCGGTGTGGAGCGCGTCCTCGTCCCGACGTTCAGCGACCAGAGCATCCTGCCGCGCCGGTCCAGCGCGAAGATCATACCGTTGTCCACACCGAAGTAGGCATCCCCGGCCGCATCCAGGCTTGCCGCGGACCGGGCACGGCGCGCAGAGCCGTCCACGACCGTCTGGAACTGCCAGAGCGGATTGCCGGAGGCGGTCTCCAGCGCCGCGACCACACCGGGCCAGGCCGCCCCGACCGCCAGCCCGTCAGCCGTCACCGCCACCGGAGCCTGCGAGAAGACTCCGAACCGGGAGCTCCAGACTTCCCCGCCGCTCACCGGGTCGACGGCCAACATATACCCGGCCTGATCGGTCAAAAGGATCCGGCCGCCGGGAGCGATCGTGGGGGTGCAGTACATATGGCCCGGATTCACGTACGTCCAGACGGGATTGCCCGCCGCATCGTATTTGTAGAGGTACTGGAACGCCGCAACGTAGATGCTCCCGTCCGGGGCAACGGCCGGCGCGGAGAGGACGTGTCCCACACCGGGGTGCGTCCGGCTCCAGCGCACCGTCCCGTCCGGCCTGACACAGACCAGATGGCCGTTCGCGCCCACCGGCGGGAAATACTCATAGACGGCGATCAGCACGTCCCCGTTCGGAAGGACCGCCGGGTGCGAGTCCGCCGAGGTACCCGGAGAGTCATACGTCCAGACGTGCGCCCCGGAGGAGGTCAATCTGTGCAGCGAACCCACAGCATCCAGCACGTACACGGAGCCGTCCGCGGCGACGGCGGCAGACGGCGTGTTCTGGTCGCCGAAGAAGGTGGACTGCACGGCGCCGGTGTTGTAGCTCCAGGCAGGGGTCCCGTCCGGATTGAACACGCGGAGAGTGCCGTCCGCCGTGCCGATATAGACCCGCCCCTGAGCATCCACTACGGGAGAAGCGTAGTTGGCCACGGTCCCCGGCCCCAGATCGGCCGACCATTTCAGGTCCAGAAGCCTCGGCCCCGCTACGGCGGCCTGCCCGGTCCGCGCCAGGTCCCGGTGATACATCGGCCAGGGATGGCCGCCCGCGTTCGCCGGAAGAGCCTGCGCCGCAGCCAGCGCCGCGCACAGGACTGACACAACGCATCTCGACATAGTGATCTCTCCTTTTCCGTCAACTCCAGATGGAGCGGCCGGCCCGCCGCTCCATCGAAAAAGTTAGAAGTCGGCCGCGATGGCGTGGGGCTCCGGCCGGGTGCGTCGCACGCCGCCGTCGGAGTAGAGCCGGTTCATCACCCCGGTCCCGTGGGGGAAAATGACCCGGCGCACGCGGGGATTGGGGTCCCTTGCAATGCTGTCCCGCACCCAGATGACTCCGGACGCCTCACTGGTTGCGCCATGCGCGAGGACCGTCTGCTGAACCTGCCCATTGAACTGGTTCAGGTCCAGCTGGGGCTCATCTCCGCCGTAGATGGTCTGCTCGTAGTCCCGGCCGTAGAAGACGTAGGTCTGCTCCCACGACCCGCGGCCCGCCCCGGGCGGCAGCCCCCGGACGGCGTCCGGGCAGACCAGCACCGCCCGGTCCGTGAGATAGGGACCCAGAACTTTCCAGGGGGTGAGCTTGCGGGGGTCTTTCAGAGGGTCGTAGCCCGCAGGAGCGCCGCCCTGCATCGTGAACAGGGTATCGATGACCGGCATCCGGTCCCGGTAGTCGTTGCAGTAGGCTTTGATGGCGACGCCGATCTGCTTGAGGTTGCTGGCACACACCGCCGTGCGTCCCTGGGCTTTCGCCTTCGCGAACACCGGGAAGAGGATGGCCGCGAGGATCGCGATGATGGCGATCACCACCAGCAGCTCGATTAGAGTGAAACCGCGCCGCCCCGAAACCATGCCCACTCAGCCTCAGATGACCACCGGCGAAGTCTGCTCCTCGAGCTCCGCGCATTCCCTGCAGCAGCCGCCCACCTCGACCCGAACGCTCTCCGTGCGGAAGCCCAGTCCGTCCCGAAGCTCCTCTTTGAGCCGGTTCAGCGTCTCGGTCCGCAGCTCCGAAACGCGCCCGCAACGGTAGCAGCAGGCGTGCAGATGATCGCCCAGGCCCCGCGCCTCATAAAAGTGCTGGTCGCCCCGGACGTGAAGGAAGTCCAGCTCCTCCACAAGCCCGTGCTGCTTCAAGAGCGCAAGCGTGCGGTAGACGGTGGCCCGGTCCACGGTGATCTGCTTCTGGCGGGCCAGCTCCTGAATCCGCGCGGCATCGAGGTGCCCTCCCTCGCTCTCTATAAGCTCCAGAATTTGCCGTCGCTGGTTGGTGAGCCGGACTCCCCGGGCGATAAGCTTGGTGGCCAGAAGGCTACCCGGCCTTGTTCTTGTGGTCATAACTGTCAAACCTCTCCAGTGATGACGTGAGTCTGGGGGGCGGCGCCTGACCTTCTGCGAATCTTTCGCACCCTTTGACACTGTAGCCCACAGGCGCCGGGCTGTCAAGGGTGTTCGAGCGATATTGCACAGAGTTCCCGATATTGCCGGCAGGTGCGGGGGAAGGAGATCCGCCGCGACAAGGCAGAACTCTTGCCCGGCGGATTGGTCCGGGGGTGAGCGTGTTGACGAAACGTTCGGCACTGATCGTGAGCGGCGCGTGGCTGGGGGTCTGCGGCATGCTGCAGCTCGGAACGCGCTCGCTGCTGCGCGTCTGGGTGGACGCTCAGCGGGACCGCTGGGTCATTCCGTACCAGGGAGAGCTGCTGCTTCTGGGCGCGGCCGCATTCATCGCAGCGGGGATCATCCTGGCGGCTTTCGGAATGAACAGCGGCGACGAGCGGCGGGCGGACGAGGCCGCTGCGCGCGCCGGAATCCTCCTGCTGACATCAGCCGCAGCGGGTCTTTGCGCGGCGGGGGTCTGTCAGGCGGGCCTTCACGTGGCGCGCCTGGCCATCCCGGGCGGAGCGCTGCATCCCAGATCGCTGGTGGGAAGCTGCCTCGCCTTCGCGGCCGCAGGCGCGCTCCTGCTGGCTAAAGGGATCCTTTCCGGCGGGCGCGCCCGGCCCTGAGCCGGTGCTGCCGGCCCCACCTCTCAGCCGCCGGATGCGGCCTTCCGCCGGCGCGCCGCCTTGCCGGCCTGAGGGGAGTTGCCATTGGAGGGCGCCTCACCCGCCGGGGCGTCCGCCGGCTCCCAGACTCCCATCGAGCGGAAGCGCGCATAGCGCTGCCGCAGCAGAGTGTCCACATCCGAGCCCGCAAGATCCTGGAGCTCGGCCAGGACCGCATCGCGGAACAGCCGCGCGGCCGCTTCCGGGTCCCGGTGGGCCCCTCCGAAGGGCTCCGGCACGATCCGGTCGATCAGGCCGAAGCGCAAAGCCTCCGCCGCCGTGAGCTTCAGAGCCTCGGCAGCCTCCTGCTTGCGCTCCGGATCCCTCCACAGGATGGCAGCGCATCCCTCCGGCGGGATGACCGAGTAGATGGCGTGCTCCAGCATCAGGATCCTGTCGCCCACCGCGATCCCGAGCGCGCCTCCGCTGCCGCCTTCGCCGATGACCACCACCACGATCGGGGTGCGGATGCGGAACATCTCCATCAGGTTTCGCGCGATGGCCTCGCTGATGCCGCGCTCCTCCGCCTCCACGGAACAGTCCGCGGCGGGGGTGTCCACTATGGCCACCACCGGCTTGCGCAGCTTCTCCGCCAGCCTCATCAGACGGAGGGCCTTCCGGTAGCCTTCCGGCCGGGCGGACCCGAAGTTCCTGAACCTGCGCTCCTTGATGTCGCGTCCCTTCTGGTGCCCCAGGACCACCACCGGGTAGCCGCCCATCCAGCCCAGTCCGCCGATGATGGCCGGGTCGTCTCCGAACACCCTGTCGCCGTGCAGCTCCAGAAAATCGTCGAACGCGGAGTTGAGCAGGTCGGAGGTGTAAGGACGGCGCGGATGGCGGGCGAGCCGCACCTTGTCCCACGCGGTGAGGTTCTGGAAGTAGATGCCGATGACGCGGTCACGCTCGGCCTCCAGCGTGGCGATGTCCGCGGCGCGGTTCTCCCCCTCTTCCAGACTCCGCCTCTTGATCTCCGCGATGTCCGCGTCGAGCTGGTCGATCAGCTCGATGAAGTCAGCTCTCTCTTCGGTCACCCGTGACCTCCGCAGCGCAGAAGCGCAGAATCTTGCCCAGCGTGTCCCGCATCTCTTTGCGGGGCACGATCAGGTCTACCATCCCGTGCTCCAGCTGGAACTCGGCCCGCTGGAAGTTGTCCGGCACTTTCGTCACCTGCGCCTGCGCCGCCACCCGCTGGCCGGCAAACCCGACCAGCGCCCCGGGCTCGCTGATGATGATATCGCCCACCGACGCGTAACTGGCGTGGACGCCGGCCATGGTGGGATCCGTGAAGACGGTGATATATGGGATGCCCTCGTCCATCAGGCGGGCACAGCCCGCCGCAGTCTTGGCCATCTGCATCAGGGACAAAAGCCCCTCCTGCATCCTCGCCCCACCGCTGGCCGTGAACATGATGACCGGCAGGCGCAGCTCGATGGCCTTCTCCATGGCGCGGACGATCTTTTCGCCCACCGAGGAGCCCATGCTCCCGCCCATGAACGAGAAATCGGCGACCCCGATGATGCAGTCATATCCGTGGATGGCGGCCTGGCCGGTGACGAACCCCTCCCCCAGACCCGTGGCGGACCGTCCCTTCTCGAGCTTCTCCCGGTATTCCGGGAATCCCAGCGGATCGCAGGCCTGAACATCCCGGTCCATCTCCTGGAAAGATCCCTCGTCCACGGTGATGCGCAGCCGTTCCTGCCAGCCCAGCCGGTAGTGATAGCCGCATTTGCCGCAGACGCGCAGAGCCTTTTCCAGCTCGGGGACGAACAGGATGACCTCGCACTTCGGGCACTTTGTCCAGAGCCCCTCCGGAACCTGCTCCGCTTTCTGCACCGCCTGAGACCGGCGTCTGAACCAGCCGTTTCTTGCCATAGCGCTCCCTGTCTCAGAGTTAGCCCGGCAGCCCCGTCCAGGGCGCAAGACTCGTCATTTTACCTCACCGGCCTGTATAATCTCAACGCCCCGTGGCTGTTGCGCCCCGACAGGCGGCGCCCGGCCGGGGTCCGACACATCGGGCAACAGGCGGCGGATTTTGGACCTTTCAGAACTCAGGCGGCAGATAGACGAACTGGACGAGCGGATGCTGGAGCTGCTGAACCGGCGGGCCGCGCTGGCCATCGAGATCGGCCGGCGAAAGACGGAGAGCGCCAGCGTCAGTATCTTCGCTCCGGAACGGGAACGCCACGTCCTGGACCGGCTGGCCGACAAGAACACCGGCCCGCTCTCGAACGAGAGCGTCAAGAGCATCTACCGCGAGATCATCTCCACCATGCGGGCGCTGGAAAAGCCCCTGACCGTCGTCTACTGGGGACCGCCCGCCACCAACACGCACCTTGCGAGCATCCGCAAGTTCGGTTCGGCAACGACCTTCGTCCCCGCCGACACCATCGCGGATGTGTTCGAAGAGGTCCAGAAAGGGCACGCGGACTTCGGGGTGGTGCCGATCGAGAACTCCATCGAAGGGATCGTGACGCACAGCCTGGACATGTTCCTGAAGTCCGACCTCAAGATCTGCGCCGAGGTGTATCTGCCCATCTGCCACTGCCTGCTCTCCCGGGCCGAAGACCTGTCGCAGGTAAAGAAGATCTACTCGATCCCTGTTGCCACGGCCCAGTGCCGCCAGTGGCTGACCACGTATCTGAAGGACGTGGAGATCGTGGACGCCTCCACCACCGCGAAGGCGGCCATCCTGGCGGCGAACGATCCTCCCAGCGGCGCCATAGCGGGGGAGCTGGCGGCCCAGGTGTACGGGCTGAACATCCTGGCGGACCACATCGAGGACAACCCGGGCAACCGGACACGCTTCCTGGCTGTCGGCTATCTGGAGCCCGGCCCGAGCGGGCGCGACAAAACGAGCATCGTGTTTTCCGTGCCGCACCGCGCCGGATCGCTCTACAAAGCGCTGGAAGTCTTCTTCGAGCTGGACATCAACCTGACGCTGATCGAGAGCCGCCCCACCAAGCTGCTCCCCTGGGAGTACGTGTTCTACGTGGACGCTCAGGGCCACCAGAAGGAAGAGAGGATGGCCCGGGCGGTGGAGATGCTCCGGGAGAGAGCCAGCTTCCTGTCGGTGCTGGGGAGCTATCCGGAGGCGGACTGACCCGGTGACCCGGCGGCGGCGCCGGGCTCGCTCTTTCCGGCGTCGTCCGGTTCCGGCGCCCCGGACTCGTCGCGGCGCGGCTCGATGCGGATCTTGCGGAGACGGCGGCCCTCTTTCTCCTGCACCGTCATCCGCCACCCGTTGAACTCCACGCTGTCGCCCACTTCCGGCTCTTTGCCGAGCGTGCCGAACACGAAACCGCCGATGGTCTCGAACTCGTCTTCGGGCAGGCGGGCGTCCAGCTGCTCGTTCAGATCGTCGATGTTAAGGCGGGCGTCCACCACCCAGGCGTCCTCGTCCTGAATGGTGATGAGAGGCTCCTCGCGGTCGTATTCGTCCCGGATCTCTCCGACAATCTCCTCGATCAGGTCCTCCACCGTCACCAGACCCGCCGTGCCGCCGTATTCGTCCCGCACGATGGCCATCTGGCGGTTGTTGGAGCGGAACTCGGCCAAGAGCTCGCTGACCTTCTTGTTCTCCGGCACAAAGAACGCCGGGCGCACGATCTCGCGCAGGCTCACATCGCGCTTATCGGGGCAGGCCAGGATGGGCAGGAGGTCCTTGGCGTGGATGATGCCGATGATGGTGTCCACGTTGCCGTCGATGACCGGCAGGCGGGAGTGTCCGCTCTCCATGATGACCGAGACCGCCTCCGGCACGGGGGTGTCGGCGTCCACCACCTTCATATCGATGCGGGGCACCATCACCTGGCGGACGACCGTGTCCGTGAACTCGAAGATGGAGTCGATCATCTCCTTTTCGTCTTCCTCGATGACGCCCTCCTCCTCGCCGGCCTCGACAAGGACCATCAGCTCCTCCTCCGTGAGGGCAGGCCAGGACAGGCGGACCCTGGCGCCAAAGGGGGCAAGAAGCGCGCCCGCCAGCGCCGCCACCAGCCTGACGGCGGGCTTCATCACGGCGGACACGAGCGCCGAAACGCGTATGGTCCTGAGAGCGATACGCTCCGACTGATGAGCGGCGATGCTCCGGCTGAACGACTCGGCCACCAGGATGAAAAGAGTCCCCATCGCCACCACGGCGACGAGGATGCCGAGAGCGCCGGCGTGCGCGCGGATGAGAGGATACGGCGACCGTTCGAGCAGCTCCCCGAGCCACCGGCCCGGCCCGGCCGCACACGTGGCCGCAGCCAGAAGCCAGAGGAGGAGCCCCAGCGTATGGGCAGCCGCTGCCGCCAGGGAAGGATCCTCCAGAAGCGCGATCGCCCGTCTGGAAAGACGGCCGTTCTGCTCGCCCAGTTCACGGATGCGGGAACGGCGAACGGACACAAGGGCGGTCCCGACCGCTCCGAAAAAGGCTCCCGCCAGGACCAGCCCCAGGAACAGAGCCAGATTACTTAGCCAGTCGTCCACTTTTTCAGTTCCCACCCGGCCGGACCTGCGGGGCCGGCCGCACCGGAAGGCGCACGCTCATCGCAGGAGCGTGACGACACCGGCCACGAACGTTCCCAGCAGGCCGCCGTACACTACCTCCCGGACGGTGTGGATTCCTGCATCCACCCGGCTCTGCGCCATCAGCAGGGCCAGGAAGATGGCGGCTCCCCGGACCACGTAGTCCGGAGACGTGAAGAAGATGATGACCGCGAAGAAGAACCCCAGCGCGGTGTGCCCGCTCACCACGCCGCCCCGCAGCAGGGTGCCGCGCCCTCCGGAAACCTTCCGGATGAGCACCAGGGACAGCAGCAGCAGCACCCCCACCACAACGACCGTCATGATGCGCGGCCTGTGGATCTGCAGGTCGGCCTGCAGGCCTCCCCTCTCCGCGGTGATCAGGTCGTCGATGGACATCGGCGGGCTGTTTTCGCCGCGCGCCACGGTCTTGATACCGACAGCCTTGAGCGCCTCCAGATAGTCCAGCCACGCCCGGTAATCCCTGTGGAGGAAGGATGCGGCCGGGTCTGCCGGAAGCTGCGGAGGAACCAGGACATAAGGCCTGTTGCGGGTCTGCGGATTGCGGACGTGCTCTTCCGCCCGTTGCAGGTCGGCGCTGTAGGTCCCGGCGCGTGTCTTCTGATAGGCCTCGCTCTCCACCGGCCGCCCGGCCGTGAAGAGAATGAGCCCGACGGCAAGCGCATTCAGGGTGGCCATCAACACCGCTCCGGCAGCGATATCCTTTGCGAACTTGGCCAGCGGGTGGTACGTCTGGGTCACAAGGTCCACGACCGCCTCGATCGCAGTGTTGAACATCTCAGCAATCAACACCAGCGAGATCGTCAGCAGCAGGACGAGCACCTCGCCGGACGGCAGGCCCGCCGCCTTGCTGAACAGCAGCACGGTGACGAGCATGAAAAAGTGGAAGCGCATATGCTTCTGCGTGCGGTAAACGTGCATGATGCCGTCCGCCGCATACTTGAAGCCGCCCCCGCCCAGCACCTTGCGCATCCACTGGAAGAAACCGCTCCGGAAGCTGCGCGGCGGGGGGCCGCGTCTTTCCCTGCCTGTCGGCTGCGCGACGCTCACAGGCCGGCCTCCTGCGCCTCCCGGAACGCCTCCGGGACGTATGTCATCTCGCGCTCGCGCATCTTCCGGAACCCTTCTTCGGTGACATCGTCATAGCCGAGGAGGTGCAGCGTCCCGTGCACCGCCAGCAGAAGCGTCTCGTGGGCCAGAGTCACGCCGGCATCGGCGGCCTGCCGGGCAGCAGTCTCCAGACTGATGACCACGTCGCCAAGCGTGGCCCCGGACGGCGCATCGTGGCGAGGGTCGTCCTGAGGGAAAGAGAGCACGTCCGTCGGCCCCGCAAGGCCCATCCACCGCTCGTGGAGCCGGGCGATCTCCTCATCGCCGGTGAGCAGGATGGAGAGGTCGAACTCCTCGGGGCAGCCCTCGGCGCGGAGCACCTGGAGCAGCCGCGCGCGGAGCTCGTCGTGTGGCAGACCCGGAATCTGAGGGCCGGAGATCTCGATGGCCATCACACCCGCCCCGGACGGCGAATGGGCGCCGGAGCGCGGGCAGTCCCGTCGCGGATGGCGTCAACGGACACGCGCCAGGCCCGCAGCCGCCGTCCAGCGTGGTCCGCGAGCCTGAGAGATTGACGAAGATCGTCCATGGGGAAGCCGCCGCCCGGCGATGCCGGATGACCGCGTGAAGCGGCGGCCAGATCGCAGTGGCCCGAAAGCCTAGTTGTTGTTGTTCTGCCGGCGCGCTTCCTGCATCAGCTTGCGCCGCCGCGCCGCTTCCGCGCGCCGCCTCCTGTCGCTGGGCTTCTCGTACCGCTCGTGAGCACGGGCCTCCTTCAGAATGCCCGTCTGCTGCAGCTGCTTTTTGAACCTTTTAAGAGCGCTGTCCAGGCTTTCGCCCGGCCGCACCACGACCTGAGCCAATAAGATTCCTCCTGCTACACAGTCTGAGAAGTACTGCCCCGCCCGCGTTCCGGAACGTCCCAGGGCGCAGGCGGGATGATACCGGAAGAGCGGATCGACGATCCGCGTTCGAGGGATCACCGGCTTAGATTATAGACGCGCCCCACCCCGCTGTCAACGCAGCGGACGGCCGCTCTTCCGCCGGCCCGTAATTATCGGCTGGAACCCTGCGCCGCCGCAGAGCGGATGCCCGCCCGTGCCGGCCCGGCGCCGCCGCTCCGTCCTCATCCGGGAGGCCAGCCGAACGCCCGGCCGCCCAGAAGATGCAGGTGAACGTGCCAGACGCTCTGGCCGGCTCCTTCGTTGCAGTTGATCACCAGACGGTAGCCCTGCTCCACAATCCCCCGGCGGGCCGCCACCGTGTTGGCCGCCTGATGCATCCGCCCGATGAGCCGGGCCTCCTCGGCGCCGTCGCCGAAATCACTGATGCGGGCCACATGCCTGCGCGGCACCACCAGCACGTGGGTGGGCGCCTGCGGATTCACGTCGTCGAACGCCACCACGTCCGAGTCTTCATAGACGATGCTCGCCGGGATCTCCCCCGAGACGATACGGCAAAAAATGCAGTCCGGCATCAGCCCCTTCCTTTCCTCACGCCTGCCTCACTCCGGCCAGTTCGCCGGTCAGGCCCGCTTCCGTCACTCCGGTCACAAGAACGTCAACCTCCTGTCCCGGCAGCACCTCCGGCGCGGCGAATTCCACCTCAACGTAACTGTCAGTCAACCCGGTCATGACACCCGGAGTCTGTGGCTGCTCCGCGATGACCCGCTGAACCGTGCCCACCAGTCCCTGCCGGAACGCCCGTCCGGTCTCCGCCGCGATGCCGATGAGCCTGCGGGTGCGGTCCCGGGCGACCTCCCGCGGAACCTGCCCGTCTATCGCGGCCGCAGCCGTTCCCGGTCTGGGCGAGAACGTGAAGACGTGCGCGCGGGAGAACGCGGCCCGCCGCATGACGGCCGCGGTGTTCTCGAAAGCCTCTTCGCTCTCACCCGGAAAGCCCGCGATGACGTCCGTCGTCACGGCCACGCCGGGCAGGATGCTCCGGGCCATCTCCACCACCTCCAGAAACCGGGCTGCCGTGTAGGCCCGCCTCATGCGGCGCAGAACTCCGTCATCCCCGCTCTGGAGGGCCAGGTGAAGATGAGGGCACGCATTGGGCGACTCCGCCATCGCCCGCAGAAGTCCTTCGCGCACCTCCGACGGATACAGGCTCGTCAGGCGGACCCGGGAAAGGCCCGGAAGCTCTCCCAGCCGCCGGATGAGCTCCTCCAGTCCGTTGCGGCCGGCGTCCACGGGACGGTAGCCCGTGATGCGCACGCCGGTGAGCACCACCTCGCGGTGCCCGAGAGCCACGTAACGGCGCACCTCTTCCACCACATCCCGCACCGGACGGCTGGACTCCACCGGCCGCGCCTGCGGGACAATGCAGAAGGCACAGCGGAAGCGGCACCCGTCCTGAATCTTGACCAGGGCTCTGGTGCGCCCCTGACGCTGCGAGGGGCACGAGACGCAGCCCTCCCGCGGCTCTGCCGCCGGCCCGGATGCCGCGTCCGCGCAGCCGCTCACCGCATCCATCAGATCGTCGATGACGGTCACATCCGGGGAGGGCAGAAGCGAGGCGGCGTCGGTCCGCGCGGCGCAACCCGTGGCCACCACCCGTCCGCCTGCCAGACGCCGCTTCAGCGCGCCGCGCAGCGCTGCCCTCCCATCCCGGACGGCGTTCGCGGTGATGCTGCAGGTGTGCACGATCTGCACGTCGGCGGGCTCGCCCCACGGGACGACCTGATGCCCCGCGAGCCGTGCCTGCTCCGCCGCCCGCTCGGATTCGTACTGGTTGACCTTGCACCCGAAGGTGCAAAAGGAGATTCTTGCCATCGGTCTTACGGTATGATACCCGGCCGCCGGAGCCGGTTCACTCGAGCACGAGCCCGTTGAACCGGCTCATCGCAATGTGCAGACCCTCCTCGATGGCGCACTGCAGGCAGTCCGCGGCCGCCTCCACCACCTCTTCCACCACCCGGCGCTCGCTGCGATGGAAGCGCCCCAGCACGTGGTCCCGGATATCCTCCCTGTTTGCGCCCTCCCCCACTCCGACCCGGAGCCGCGGGAAGTCCTGCGAGCGGATGCAGGCGATGATGGACTCCAGCCCGTGATGCCCTCCCGCGCTTCCCGAGGGCCGCAGCCGGATCCGTCCGAGCGGAAGGTTGATGTCGTCGCAAACTACCAGCAGCTCCGGCGGGGACGACTTCGTGCGCAAAAGCAGCTCGCGTACGGCCTCCCCGCTGAGGTTCATGAACGTCTGAGGCTTCGCCAGCAGGAACTCCTCGCCCCGGATTCGAAGGTCCGTCACCACCGAGCGGCACCATCTCCTGCGCAGGCGCGCGCCGTGCCTGCGGGCAAAGCGGTCCACCACCTCGAAGCCGATGTTGTGGCGCGTGCCTGCATAGCGGATGCCGGGATTTCCCAGCCCGACGATGAGCCTCACTGCCCGCTTTCGAACACAACGCCGTCGAACATCTCGCTGACGGAACGATCCAGATGGATGCGCCGCACCGCCTCCGCCAGCATCGGCGCGACCGACAGCACCACGATCTTGCCGTTCTTCTTGTGCTCGGGCAGGGGGATGGTGTCGGTGACCACCACCCTCTCGAACGGGCTGGCCTCGAGCCGCGACACGGCATCTCCCGACAGCACCGGATGCGTGCAGCACGCGTAGAGACGCTTCGCCCCCCTCTCCTGAAGGGCTTCCGCCCCGCTGCAGATGGAGCCGGCGGTATCGATCATGTCGTCCACCATCACGCAGACGCGGCCCTCGACGTCGCCGATGATCTCCTTGACCTCGGTCTTGTTCGGCTCCGGACGCCGCTTGACCACGATGACGATCTGAGCGTTCAGCATCTCCGCCAGAGCCCGTGCCCGGGGCACCCCGCCGACGTCCGGCGACACCACCGCAAGAGGGCCCTCATCGGGCACGTTCCGCCGCACCCAGTCCGCGATGAGAGGGGCGGCCATCAGGTGGTCCACCGGCATATCGAAAAACCCCTGGATCTGACCGGCGTGCAGGTCCACCGCCAGCACCCGGTGGGCGCCCGCATTGGTGATCATGTTGGCGATCAGCCGTGCGGTCACAGGCTCGCGGGGTTTGATCTTCTTGTCCTGGCGCGCATATCCGTAGTACGGCAGGACGGCTGTGATCCGCCGCGCGGACGCCCTGCGGAAGGCGTCGATGAGGATGATGAGCTCCATGATGGAGTCGTTCACCGGATGGCAGGTGGGCTGAACGATGAACACGTCCATCCCCCGCACGCTTTCCTCCACTTTCACACAGATCTCGCCGTCGGAGAAGCTCTTCACGATGAGACGGCCGACCGACACGCCCAGATGCGCGGCGATGTCCTCCGCCAGCCGCGGATTGGCGTTGCCTGTAAAGATGCGCAAAGTGGAAAGGTCCAATCCTGCTACTCCTCCGATTGCTCGCGCCGGCGTTTCGCCCACCCCTCTTTGATGATCTGTTGCGCCCTTCCCAGCGCCAGGGCATCCGGTGGAACGTCCGTCGTGATGACCGACCCCGACCCGATGAACGCTCCATCCCCGACCGTGACCGGCGCGTTGAGCGTGGTGTGGCTGCCCACAAAAGCGCCCTCCCCGATCACCGTGCGATGCTTGCGCCGTCCGTCATAGTTGCAGGTGATGGTGCCGGCGCCGATGTTGGTGTGCGCGCCGATCTCGGCGTCCCCGATATAGGTCATGTGGGCGATGGACACTCCGTCGTGGATGATGCTGTTCTTGATCTCCACGAAGTCGCCGATGATGACATTCTCCCCGAGCCGGGCCCCCGGACGCAGCCTCGAATACGGGCCCACGCGGGAGCCCCGTCCCACCTCGGCCTCGACCGCCACCGAGGCCTCGAAGGTGACCCCGTCCTCCAGCACGGAGTCCACGATCCGGCTCCACGGGCCGATGACGCATCCGCTGCCGATACGCGTGCGCCCCTCGAGGACGCAGCCGGGATACAGAACGGTGTCCTGCCCTATCCGGACGTCCACGTCGATGTGGACCGACGCCGGGTCCAGCATCGTCACTCCGTCCAGCATGTGCCTCCTGCGGATGCGGTCCCTGAGCACGGCGGTGGCTTCCGCCAGCTCCAGCCGGGTGTTGATGCCGAGCACCTCCGAGGGGTCGTCCGCCACCGTGGCCGAAACGGGCAGGCCTTCAGACCGGAAGATGCCGATGACGTCCGTGAGATAGTACTCCTGCTGGCGGTTTTCGGGTGACAGCCTTCTGAGCGCGGGGAAGAGCCTGCGGGCGTCGAACGCGTAGATACTGGTGCAGACCTCCCGGATGGCGAGCACTTCCGGAGGCGCGTCCTTTGCCTCCACGATGCGCTCCACCTCCCCGGACGGCGAGCGAACGATGCGGCCGTACATGGCCGGCTCGTCCATTTCGGCCGTCAGAAGGGATGCGGCGCAGCCGCGGCGCTCGCAGTCTTCCATCATCCTGGCGATGGAATCCGGACGGATGAGGGGGGTGTCGGCCGGCAGGACCGCCAGAACACCGTCAAAGCCTTCCAGCGCTTGCTCCGCGCACATCACGGCGTGTCCCGTGCCAAGCTGGCGGTCCTGCTCGACGTATTCGACGCCGTCCCCGAGAGTCTGGCGGACAGCATCGGCCTCGTGGCCGACCACCACGACGATGCGCTCCAGCCCCGCGTCCCGGCACGCCTGAATGACATGCATCGCCACCGGTCTGCCGCACAGCGGATGGACCGCTTTGGGCAGGCGGCTCTTCATCCGCGTGCTCTTGCCAGCGGCCATGATGAGGGCCGCGCGGTGCGTCTGAGGTCTCACTAGCTCCTCGGTGGCGACGCGCTGCCGTGAGCGGACGGCAAAGCCCGACCGGGGCGGCAACGCAAAATGAGCTCCCGGGCAAGGATTCGAACCTCGATAAGCAGAACCAAAATCTGCTGTCCTGCCATTAGACGACCCGGGAACACCGTCATGATAGTTTCGCACGGCCGGGCATGTCAATGGCACCGGGGGCTCGCGCAAGCCCGCCCGTGCCCCCGGAGGCAATGGTGCGAGGATCATTCTATGCGACCTGTCACGCTGGACAAAGGCGAATACCGGGACCGGGTGCAAGCCTGCTGGCTGGGGAAGAACATCGGCGGCACACTGGGCGCGCCGTACGAGGGCCAGATGAAAGTGCTGGACCTGGAATATTTCGACCCTATCCCGACGGAAGCCGCCCCCAATGACGATCTGGACCTGCAGCTGGTCTGGCTGAAGATGCTGGAGGACCGCGGCGTGGTGCCCCGTCTGGCCGACTTCGCGGACTACTGGCTGAAGCATCTGGCGCCCTATCCCTGGGACGAGTACGGATTCTGCCTGCGCAACCTGTCGCGAGGGCTCCGGCCGCCCGTGTCCGGATGGTTCGAGAACGATTTCATCGACCAGATGGGATCGCCCATCCGGAGCGAGATCTGGGCCTGCATCGCTCCGGGGAACCCCCAGCTGGCCGCCGAGCTCGCCTGGAAGGACGCCGTGCTGGACCACGCGGGAGGGGAAGGGGTGTACGGCGAGATGTTTCTTGCGGCTCTGGAGAGCGCTGCGTTCGTGGAGTCCGACCCGCGGGCGCTGATCCACATCGGGCTACAGATGATCCCCGGCCACTGCGCGATCGCCCGGAGCGTGAGCGCGGCGCTCTGGTGCCACACGAACGGCGTTCCGTGGGGCGAGGCGCGGGAGCGCATCCTGCGGCGCTTCGGCCATCCCCACCCCTGCCATGCACCGCAGAACCTGGCGTTCATCATCCTGGGATGGCTTTACGGCGAAAGCTTCGGGGACCGGCTCTGCAAGGCCGTGAACTGCGGCTACGACACCGACTGCACGGGCGCCACCCTGGGGGCCATCCTCGGCATCCTGGGCGGCACGGACGGCATCCCGGACCGCTGGAAAGACCCGGTGGGAGAGCGCATCGTGCTGCACAAGTTCACAAAAGGGCTGAGCGGCCCGAAGCGCGTGACCGAGCTCACTCTCCGCACTGTGGCTCTGGCGGAGCGGCTGATGGCCGAGCGCGGAGGCACGGTGGAGTTCGGCGAGAAGACATCGGTGCGGGGCAACCGCCTGGCCGGGCTGAGCCGCAACGAGCGCGCCCGGAGGATGCTGGAGCGGGACTACGACGCCGCCACCATGCCCGCCTCCCGCAACGTCGAGATAACACTGCACTACCTGGGCGGGCCGGTCATCCGTCCGCGGCTTCCCAAGCTGGTGGGCGTGAGCGTCGAACAGGAGGGGCACCCCATCTCGGCCAAGATCGAGCTGGTGGCGCCGAAGGGCTGGAAGGTGAGCCTGGACGGCAGCCGGGGGACGCAGGCACTCTTCACGCTGTCTTCGGACGACGTGCAGGACCGCAACAGGCTGCGCGTGCGCTTCCAGACCGAAAGCGACGGCGGCCAGGCCGACTTCACCCTGCTCGGCCCCGGCGAAGCCGCGGGGGTCGGCCCCGCGGTCTGGGTGGAGACCTGCCGCGAGTGCGGCGCCCGGGTGGAGGCGTGCCTCTGCCGGTCGTGACCGGCCGGAAGGGAACTCCGGGCGCCGGGCGCGAGTCCATTGACAGGGTGGAGGGCGCGCTGTATATTCCGACCGGGGGCAACAGCAGGCTTCAGGCTGCCGATCATATGGACGGCGTCCGGAGCGCCGGAGATCGCGCGCTGCGGAAGAGGAGAGACGATGGTTGACAGATTGCGATCCAGGGGGCTGGCATTCGGGGCAGCGGCGGCGTTGGCCGTCGCAAGCGCCATCGGGGCAGTGCGGCTGATGGCCCAGCAACCTCCCCCCCCGGCCGCACAGCCGGGCGGAGGGGCGGCTCCGATGGCTCAGCCGTCGACGCAGACGCCGGACAATCCCGCGGACCCGTCCCGCAAGATCAGCTTCGCGGAGTCACCGCACGGGCCCGTGACGGTGCTCCGGAAGCGCGCCGGAGACCAGGTGGTCACCTACCTGCGATTCGCCACCACAGCCGGCAGGCCTTACATCGTGGAGATGCCGGCCGAGATGGCCAAGGAGCCCAGAAGCCGCGACGACTGGATCACCCTTTTCAGCGCTTACGGGCGGGACCCCATCGCCGACGCGGACACCCGCGCGCTGCAGGGGCTGCCGCTCGTGGACGGATACAACGTTTGGATGACGGGGCGCGTGGCGCACCAGTCCCTGAAGGTCACGACGATCCGCGACCGCATCTCCCGGCTGGTCCAGAAGATGAACCAGTGGTCGGCGGTGCATCAGGAGGCAAGAGACAACGGAGACAGGATCAAGGCACGGGCTGCCTGGCGCGTCATCGAGGCGGCCAAGTACGATACGAAGAACGCTCTGCGCGAGCTGGCGCGGGAGAAGCTGGCGCTGGGCAAGCTGTTCACGGAGGCCGGCCAGTTCCAGATGGCCAGCCAGCAGTACGTGCAGACCATCGGCCTGAACGTCTGGCCTTACAGCGCCGAAGCGGTCGCCAAACTGAGGGCCATCGAAGGGGCCACCATCCCCACAGCGGCCATCACGAACGCTTCGCAGGTCGGCACTCAGCGGATGGGTATGAGCGAGCTGTATCAGGCGGCTGCGAGAGCCGCGGCCACCACTCCCTGACCCGGCCCCCACAGGCTGAAGGATCGAGAGGCCCGGCGGACGGTCTTCCGCCGGGCCTCTTGCGCTTCAACGGCTGAATGATGGAAGGGGTCAGCGGATCAGGTAGCAGGCTTCCGGAACCGTGGGTGCGGTGTAACGGATGGTCCGCGGGCCGATCAGCTCGACACCGGGGCCCGTGGAAATGGAGTCCGTGTGCGAATTCCGGATGTAGTCCACCTCGATGGACACGGGTCCGTCCACCCGGAACGGCGCGGCGGCGTCGGCAAGTGCGACGGCCTGGCTGGCCTGGGCGCGGATCTCGGCCCGGGCATTGCGCGGGGGGAGCATCCTTGCGCTGTAGCGGCCCAGTCCCTGCTTGACCGAAGCCAGCGCCACCTTATCCCCCAGAAAGTGGCGCGCCTCCTCGCAGGCCGCCTGGTCGCCGGTGACCAGGGTGACCGGCACGCCGAACGACCCCGCGAACGCCGCCATCAGGCCGATCTCCCCCGTTTCCCGTCCGTTCAGGCGGCAGCGGTACCAGCGCGCGGTGGACCAGGTGTGCTCCAGAACCGCCCGCGGCGTCCCCGCCATCGCGTGCATCCCCACCATGAGCACGCAGTGGAAGCTGGAGTCCAGTCCCGTGAGATACCAGCCGCGGGGCGACCCGACAATATACTCAGCCCCTTCGTGCAGCTCCTCGTAAACGAGATTGTACAGGGAGTTCGCGCCGTGACCGTCCAGCACCACCACTTCCGACGCTCCCGCATCCAGCGCTCCCTGTACGGCGGCGTTCACGTCCGCGGTCATCCATCGCCGGGCCTGCTCGTAGTGCGGCGTTCCCGCGGTGGTATGCTCCTCCAGACACACACCCGCGATCCCTTCCATATCCGCCAGAATGAAGACTTTCAAGACCTTTTCCTCCAACACCGCTGACTGTCCCCGGTCCGGGTCCGGGACTGCCGTCAGCAGGACTCTTCCTCCACCAGGCGCCCGACGGCCTCGAGCAGCCGGGTGACCGTTCCCGCCGCATCCTGCGGCGGGAACACCTTCCCCTGGAACGCCCCCAGCAGACGCACGCCCCGCACGCTGCTGGAGACCAGGGCAGCCTCGGCCCCCGCGAGCGCCTGCGGGAGAAATTCTCCTTCCTCGGCCGGGATACCTTCCCGGGCGGCCGCATCCAGCACCGCCGAGCGCATCACGCCCGGCAGGGCGCCGCACTGGAGCGAGGGGGTGTAGAGTGTGCCGTTCCGGACCCAGAACAGATTGCTGGCGGAGCATTCGGAGAGCCATCCGGCCCGGCAGAGCATGACGGCTTCCTCGCACCCCCGCTTGCGCGCCTCCCGCAGAGCCAGAATGGACGGAAGCCAGCTGCAGCTCTTGACGGCCGAGAGGGGCGAGGTCTCGTCGCGCGCGAACGAGCTCAGACAGGCCGACGGAGGCCCGCCGGAAGACGCCGGGTCGAGCGCTTCCGCAAGAAGCGTCACGCGCGGCCGCCCCGGCTCCTCGAAGCCGCGCCAGCCCGTCCCCCGCGAGACGGTCAGGCGGAATACCGCATCCCGGCTGCCCAGCAGTCCGAAGACCCTGCCCGCCGCTTCGCGGATGGCCGCCTCGCCGGGCTCGAACTCTATTCCCAGAAGGTCGAGGCCCCGGCGCATCCGGTCCAGGTGCCGCTCCAGCCGGAAGAAGCGGCCCGACCGGCTGCGGAACGTCTCGAAGACGCCGTCGCCGTAGAGGTAGCAGCGGTCGACAGGGGGGACGGCGGGCGCTCCGGCCGGCCGCCACTCGCCATCCACCCAGACCATTGTGCCAGCGGCGCCCTCAATCATCGGCTGCGCCCAGAGCCCGCTTCATCGCGGCGGCCTTGACCTCCGTCTCCCGCAGCTCGGCCGCAGGGTCCGAGTCCGCAACGATGCCGCCTCCGGCACTGAAAAAAGCGGTCCCGCCGGAGAACCAGATCACCCGGATGGCCATTGCCAGCTTGCAGTGGCCCGTGACCGAGAAATAGCCGAGTGCCCCGGTGTACGGGCCACGGGGCACGGTCTCCAGCTCGCTGATGACCCGGCAGGCGCGGATTTTCGGCGCGCCCGTGATGGACCCCCCGGGGAAAAGTGCGTCCAGCGCGTCGATCGCATCCAGATCCTGGCGGAGCGTCCCCTCCACGGTCGAGACCAGGTGGAACACCGTGGGGTGGATCTCCGTCCGGCAGAGCTCCGCGGCGCGAACCGAGCCCGTCTCGCACACCCGTCCCAGATCGTTGCGGACCAGGTCCACGATCATGATGTTCTCCGCCCTGTCCTTCGGGCTGGCTGCCAGCTCGCGGGCCAGCCGGACATCTTCAGCGTGGGAGACCCCGCGCGGCCGGGTCCCCTTGATGGGACGCGAGACGATCCGGCGAGTGAGCGGGTCGAACTCCAGGAACAGCTCCGGGCTGCTGCTGACGAGCGTTCCGGCCGCATTCGACAGAAACGCCGAAAACGGGGCCGGAGAGCGCTCCCGCAGCCGCAGGAAACTCGAAGCGGCCTCCGGCGCCGGAGTCAGCCGGAACTGGCGGCACAGGTTCACCTGATAGATCTCCCCCTCCCGGATCCGCTCGCGCGCCTGCTCCACGGCCTGCAGGTAACGGTCCGGCGGCAGACAGTCCGTCAGACGGCCTGCCGGCGCGGGCAGCGGGGCCGGTGTGGACCCGGACTCCACATCCTGTGCCGGGCTTTCGTCCGCGTCCCCGAACGAGACCCGCCAGCGACGCCGCTCCATCAGGTCGAAGGCTTCGAACCTGTCGAAGAAGGCGAACGAGGCCAGCGGCGTCCCCGGGAGGCTGCCGGTGCGTACCGCGATACGGTCGAACTCCGGGGCAAGCTCGTAGCCGAGCCACCCGATCCAACCGCCGGCGAAAGGAGGAATGTTTCGGGGCGTGGAGGGAGTCGGCGCAGGCAGCCTCCGCCTGAGCGCCGCGCGCCAGTCCGGCTCCACCCGCCACGCCTCTTCGCCTCTGCGACGGGAGACCGCGGCATCCCGCCGGACTTCGAGCGTCTCCACGGGATCGACGGCGAGATAGGTCCAGCGCGACGCCGTGTGCCCCCTCAGCGCGGAATCCAGAAACGCCACCCCCTCCCGCTCGCGGACCGCCCAGAACGCGCGGAGGGGATCCACCCAGTCCAACTCCTGCAGCCGGATGGCCCCGCTCACCGGAGATGCTCCCTGCGAACGCGCGGCGTGAGCTGGCAGGTCAGTTCATACGGGATGGTGCCCAGCCGCCAGGCCAGTTCGTCGCACCTCACAACGGAGCCTCCCTGAACCCCCCAGAAGACCGCCTCGTCCCCGACCGTGACGCCCGGAATGTCCGTGACATCCAGCATCGTCATATCCATGCACACACGCCCTGCGATCGGGGCGCGCTTTCCCCGCACCAGGGCGTAGCCGTTGCCAGAAAGCCTGCGGGGCAGGCCGTCGCCGTACCCGATGCCTGCAGTGGCGATACGCGAAGGACGGCGCGCCACCCAGGTCCTGCCGTAGCTGACAGCCGTGCCCGGCGGAACGTCTTTCAGGAACGTGATGCGCCCCGCAAGCGTCATCACGGGCCGTAGATCGGCCGAACGCGCAGCGCCCGGGCCGGGATAGCTGCCGTAGAGCATGATCCCGGGCCGCACTGCGTCGAACCGCGCCTCCGGCAGACCCAGAATGGCCCCGCTGTTCGCCGCGTGCCTCAGGAGCCTCCGGCCGATCGCGCCGCACACGTCATCGCAGATCCGCGAGAAAAGCGCCGTCTGCTCCCGGGAGAAGGAAAGGTCTTCTTCGTCCGAACAGGGATAGTGGGTCATGATGCCCCGGAGCCGGATGCCCGGCAGCCGCTCCAGCGCCGCGGCGGCCGGGACGGCATCCTCCGGCCTCACCCCGAGCCGCCCCATCCCGGTATCCACCTTGAGGTGGACGTTCACGGTCCGCCCGGCAGACCTGGCAGCGCGGGAAAGGTCCGCCGCAAAAGCAAGGTCGCAGATCAGCACTTCCGGCAGGGTCTCGATCACGCCGGGAATCTCGTCCGGCAGCAGCGCCCCCAGCACCAGACGGGGGGTCTGCGGGCAGACCGACGCCAGCTCCGAGGCCTCCTCCACCGTGGCCACGCAGAAGCCGTCCACCCCCTCCTCCTCAAGGACGCGGGCGACCTCCTCGAGGCCGTGTCCGTAGGCGTCGGCCTTGACGGCCGGCCAGACCTGCACGCCGGGACCGGCCAGCCTGCGCGCCTCGCGAAGGTTGTGACGCAAAGCGCCCGTATCCACCCGCGCCATGGCTCTCCACGGCCCTCCGCCCGCCCCCACCCTACCCCTCCGCCCGGACCACCGGATTGCGAAGCGACCCCACACCCTCCACGAACACCTCCACGATGTCGCCGGGGCACACGGCCCCCACTCCTTCGGGCGTGCCGAGGGCGATGACATCCCCGGGGGAGAGAGTGATGTAGCGGGAGATGAACGAGATGACCTTCTCCGGCGGGAAAAGCATGTCCCTCGCGTCGCCGCGTTGACGCAGGCCGCCGTTCACGCGGCATTCGATGCGGCACGAAAGCGGCAAGGGCATCTCGTCGGCGGTCACAAGCCAGGGCCCGATGGGGCCGAACGTGTCCATTCCCTTGGAGCGAAGCCACGGGTATCCCCGCCCCGCATCCAGACGCTGCAGGTCGCGGGCGGTCAGGTCGTTGAAGCAGGTGAAACCTGCGATGCAGCCGCGGGCCCGCTCTTCGGGGATGTCCCGCCCGCCCCGCGCCATCACCAGCGCGACTTCGGCTTCGTGCTCCACCCTCCCCACCGACTCCGGACAGCGCACCTCCTGTCCGTGCCCGATGAGGCTCGAGACGGCCTTCGCGAAGACGACCGGCTCTTCCGGAACGGCGTGGCCGCCCTCGCGCGCGTGCGAGGCAAAGTTGCGTCCCACCGCCAGCACCTGGCGCGGACGGTCCACCGGAGGCAGAAACTCCACATCCTCCACGGCGGCGCAGGCCATCCCCAGCCGGAGCTCCTCCGCCAGCCGTTCGATGGCGGAGGCCGCGCAAGGGTCCAGCCACCCCGCCTCGATCCAGGCACAGACCGATGCCGCCTCGACGGGGGGCGCCATCCCCAGACGCCGGGCCAGCAGCGGCACCAGCTCCGTCAGATCCACCACGCGGTCCTGCAGCACGCAGCCGACCGCCGGAGCTCCTGCGTCTCTTCTGAACCGGGCGAGCTTCACCGGTTCACCAGCTCTCCATGATGCTTCTGAACCTTTGCCACCGCTTCGACAATGGAGTCCATATCCGATTTCGTCCCCAGCAGGACCTGCTGGGGCAGCGACATCAGGCGGTTGCCGCAAAGGTCCTCGCAGACCGGGCAGCTCGCCTTCGAGCAGTCCACTTCGCGCTGGATGTGGCGGCAGGCAGACGGGTGGCTCCCCGGCCGGGTGTCCGTGAACAACCCCTGCCGGTAGACCGGCCTGTATCCGGCCGACACCGGGATCCCCTCGGCCGCGATCGCCTCAGCGATCCGCAGCAGGGGCAGGTCTCCGAACGCTTGCGGGTCCACCTTGAAAAGGAACAGATGCCACGCGTGCGATGTGACCGGCTTCGGACGCAGCTGGCACGTCACTCCGGGAACCTGGTTCAGTTTCCCGGCGAGGTAGGCCGCGTTCTCCTCCCGGCGCTTCATCTGGGCGGGCAGGCGCGGAAGCTGGGCCAGAAGCACCGCCGCCTGCCACTCCGTCATCCGGCCGCCGGACCCGATGAGCCCGTGCTCGTCACCGTTGCATCCCGGAAGGCAGCCGTCGTTGTGGATGGACCCGCAGCGCTCGAAGAGATCCCGGTCGTTCGTGACGATCATCCCGCCTTCGCCGGCCGTCAGGTTCGCGCCGGAGCGGAAGCTGAACGCGCCCGCGTGGCCGATGGAGCCGACCCTCTGCCCGGCCCATTCGGCTCCGTGCGCCCGGGTGCAATCCTCGATGACGAACAGCCCGTGCCGGTCCGCCAGCTGCCGGATGGCGTCCATATCGCAGGGCATCCCCCCTGCATGCGCCGCCACGATGGCCTTCGTCCGGGGAGTGACGGCAGACTCGAGCTGCTCCGGGTCCAGGCAGAACGTATCCGGGTGGATGTCCGCGAAAACGGGAACGGCGTTGTTCAGGATCGACGCAACAGCCGGGCCAGTGAACCCGAAAGGCGGCACGATGACCTCGTCGCCGAAACCGATGCCGAGCGCCCGCAGGGCGATCTCCAGGGCTGCCGTGCCGCTCGTCACGGCGATGGCATACTCGCACTGCTGGAACGCGGCGAACTGCTCCTCGAAACGCGGGACGACCCTCCGCTCCGTGCCGCCCCACTGCCCGCTCTCCAGAACATCCAGAATGGCGCGCCGCTCCTCCTCGCCGAACACCGGCCAGCGGTGGAACGGCTCCCGCCGTGTCTTTACGCCCCCGCAGAGCGCCAGATGCGCCATTTCAGCCCTGCCAGACCTTCAAAGCGGCAACGCCCCCTTCCGCACCCGTCCAGGGGCAAAGCGCCGCGCCGGAGAGCCGCACTCCGGATCCCGGCGCCAGACGCCGCCCTGGACCGCTCGCCTACATACTGCGTCCGACCGCCGCCGCCACAGCCCTCAAAGAATCCATCAACTCCGCGAACCGGTCCGGGTGAAGCGACTGCATTCCGTCGCTCAGCGCGTGCTGCGGGTCGTTGTGGACCTCGATCATCAAGCCGTCCGCCCCGCAGGCCACGCCCGCCCGGGCGATGGCGGGCACCCACTTCGAGTCCCCGGTGGAATGGCTCGGATCGAGGACCACTGGCAGATGGGTCCAGCTCTTGAGCACCGGTATCGCGTTGATGTCCGTGGTGTTGCGCGTGGAGTCCTCGAACGTGGTGATGCCGCGCTCGCACAGGATGACCGAGTGGTTCCCCTCGCTCAGGATGTACTCAGCCGACATGAGCAGGTCCTTCACCTTCGAGCCCATCCCCCGCTTCAGCAGCACCGCCTTGCCCGAGCTGCCCACCCGCTTCAGCAGGGAATAGTTCTGCATGTTCCGGGCGCCGATCTGCAGGACGTCGGCATACCGCTCCACCAGGTCGACTTCGTGCGGGTCCATCACCTCCGTGACGATGGGTAGGCCGGTCTCCTCGCGCGCGCGGGCCAGGATCCTGAGTCCCTCCTCGCCCAGCCCCTGAAAGCTGTAGGGCGAAGTGCGGGGCTTGAAGGCCCCTCCTCGAAGCATCTTCGCCCCGGCCGCCTTCACCTCCCGGGCCACCCCGATGGTCTGCTCCTCGCTCTCCACGCTGCACGGCCCGGCCATCACCACCACCTCCGGGCTGCCGACCTTCACCCCGCACACGTCGATGACAGAGTCTTCCGGGTGGTAGGTTCGGGAGGCGAGCTTCCAGAGCTCGGAAATCAGCTCCACGCGGTCCACGTCCGGCATGATGGAGAATCGCTCCACCAGGTCGGCCTTCCGCAGGCCCATCTCGCCCAGAACGGCGATGACCTTGCGCTCCACTCCGGGGTTCAGAAACGGCCGCAGGCCCAGAGAGCGGATGGCATCCTCGACGGCCCGGATGCTCTCCGGCCTGGCGGCCGGGTTCATGATGATGATCAAGGCTTCCGGCTACTCCTCTTCCTCTTGCCCCGAGCCTCCGGACACCGCCACAGAGACCCGGGACGGCCGAATGACCTCGGACGCCAGGGTGTAGCCCTTCTGAAGCTCGTGGACGATCGTGTTCTCGGGATGCTCCGAGTCCTCAACGCGCATGACTGCCTCGTGCATGGAGGGATCGAACTCGCGGCCGACCGCCTCGATGGGCTGTACGCCCTCGCTCTCCAGCACGGTCATCAGCTTGCGCAGAGTCATGACCAGGCCGTCGCGCAGCGCCTCGAAGTTCTGAGATTCCTCCGCCGAGGTCAGCGCGCGCTCGAAGTCATCGATGATGGGCAGGATCTTCAACACCAGCTCGCGAGTCGCGAACTGCCGCAGGCGCGATTCCTGCTCCGCCACACGCTTCTTGTAGTTGGCGAAGTCTGCCAGAGCGCGCAGGTAGCGCTGATGCTCCTCCTCCGCCCGCGCGCGCTCCGCTTCAAGCTGAGCGAGAAGGTCGCCCGAGCCGGCCGCGCCCGCGGCCTCCTCGAGGGTGTCCTCCTGCGCCGGAGCGTTCCCGCTCCCGCCGGACTGCTCCACCTGCTCAAGCTCCTCAAGCTCTTCCGATCTTCCCGTCATTGCTTTCCGCTACTCCGTTCCTTTGCGGCGGCCGCCCTGGCCGCCGCCGTATTGTGGCATGGTTCAGGAGAGTTTCACCCGCAGCCGCAGGCCCATCTGCATTGTACCCGTCTCGAGGAGGGGCCGGAAAGAGCGCGCAGGCCAGGAGGGCGCGCCGGTGCTGCGGGCGGCGGGATGCCACCGGGCCGGACTGTCCCGCCCCGGTGATCAGGCGGGCAACAGGGCGTCCAGGGCGGAGGAGAGTGCGCGCGCCGCAAGCCCGACAGCGCTCACCGAGCGGTCGTAGTCCATCCGCGTGGGCCCGCACACCCCGATGCTGCCCCGCACTCCGCTCCAGGAGCCGTACGAGGCGGCCACCAGACTGCACGAACGCATCACCTCGATGGGGTTCTCCCCGCCGATGACCACCTGCGGCTTCTCCCCGGCGCCGGCCGCCAGCAGGAGCTGTCCCATCGTCCTTTCATCCTCCAGGACCGACAGAACGAGCTCCAGCCCCGGCTGCTCGCGGAACTCCGGCTGCCTGACGAAGTAGCCGGTCCCGTCCACGATCACCTCCGGCAGGCTGACGTCCCGCGCCGCGTGCTCCAGGAATTCCCGCACGCGCCCCCCCAGTACCGAGGCCGGCCCGGGCTGGAACTGCGCCTGACAGGCGCCGCCGAGGATGTCATCCGAGGTGCGGTTCAGATACGCCGCGCACACCATCTTGCGCACCTGAGCCAGGAGGCCTCCCGCCACGGGCGCCTCCAGCACCGCCTGCCGGGCCTGTCCGTTGGACCAGACGCCGAGGGCCAGCACCCTGCCGCCGGACATCTCCTGAAGGTCCAGATACTTCAGCTTGATGCCGGACGCAAGCGGCGTGGTGGCCAGGGCGGTGAGATGGGTCACGGCCGAAAGCATCCGGCACGTGGCGGCGATCAGGTCATCCACCGCGGTGTGCTCCCGCATCAGACCGGTCTCCACATCCGGCAGCTGCCGGATTGCCTGCGGATCCGACGGCATCAGCCGGTCCACGTAATAGCGGTAACCCAGATCCGAGGGGATGCGTCCCGCGCTGGTGTGGGGCTGCAGCAGATAGCCCATCTCCGACATGGCCGCCATCTCGTTGCGAACGGTGGCCGACTTGACGCCCAGCCCGGAGCTGGAACTGATGTAGTCCGAAGACACCGGCTCCGCCGTCGCCACATACTTCCGCACGACCACACGGAGAATCTGCTGCTTGCGCTGGTCCATCTGCATCTCGGAGACCAAAACCGGCGAAAACAGGAAGAGAGACAGCGAAGAGGCGGAAATGCCCCGGCAGACCCGCCGGAGCCCCCGCCACAGTCATTTTAGCAGTCGGGGGGCGCGAGTGTCAATCGGAACCGGCCTCACCTCAGAAGCGCACCAGACTGTGGACGGGATACCCCTCCAGACGGCTCCGGCCTTTCAAGAACTCCAGTTCGATGAAGAACAGGAACCCAGCCGGCGTGCCGCCGAGCCGCTGAACCATTCGTCCCGCCGCCGCGGCCGTCCCGCCCGTGGCAAGAAGATCGTCCACCACCACCACGCGCTCCCCGGGGCAGACGGCGTCGCTGTGGAGCTCCAGAACGCTGGTGCCGTACTCCAGGGCATACTCCTCACGGATCTTCCCGGCGGGAAGCTTGCCCTCCTTGCGGGCCAGTGCAAAGCCCAGACCCAGCTCCAGCGCGATGGGGGCGCCCATCAGAAACCCCCGCGACTCGATGCCCAGGATGCGGTCCGGCCTCAGCTCCCGGGCCAGGGCGGTCAGCCGGTCCACGACCTCCCGGAAGGCCTGCGGGTCGCCGAGCACCGGCGTGATATCCCGGAAAAGGACCCCCTTCTGAGGGAAGTCCGGGATCGAGCGGATGAGGGACTCGGCCCTCAAAGGCGCGCTGTTCTCCATACTGCTCATCCTTTGCCAACGAGATCCGGCCCGCCGGCCGCCTCAGGGCTCCGGCGCGAAAAGACTCCTGATGCCGCGCACATAATCCCCGCGTATTATCCCCCTCTCCGTCACGATGGCGCTCACCAGTTCGGCAGGGGTGACATCGAAGGCGGGATTGAACACCCGCGCTCCTGGCGGAGGCCAATCCAGCCCGGCCGGGCCGAGAACCTCGGATGCATCGCGCTCCTCGATGGGAATCGCCTCCCCGGACGGGCAGGACAGGTCGAAGGTTGAGACCGGGGCGGCCACGTAGAAAGGCACCCCGTGAGCCCGGGCGCACACCGCGAGGCTGTAGGTGCCGATCTTGTTCGCCACGTCTCCGTTCGCGGCGATGCGGTCCGCGCCCACCAGAACCAGATCCACCTGCCCCGACCTCATCACGCTCGCAGCGGCGCCGTCCGGGATGACCGTGACGGGGATTCCCGCCCTGCCCAGCTCCCAGGCGGTAAGCCTGAGTCCCTGGAAGCGGGGCCGCGTTTCGTCCGCGAACACGCGGAGCCTCCGGCCGGCCCGGAAGGCCTCCCGGATGATGCCGAGGGCCGTCCCGCCGGTCACGGTGGCCAGATCGCCCGTGTTGCAGTGCGTCAGAATCCCGGCGTCTTCCGGGACGAGCCCCACCCCGAAGCGGGCGATGGCGCGGTTCGCCTCCTCATCCTCGCGAGCGATCGAGTGCGCCTCCCGCAGCGCGGCGTCGAACGCCCCGGCCGGGTCATCCCGGTCCAGCCAGGGCCCTGCGGCTCCACAGGCGCGGTCCACCGCCCAGCGGAGGTTGACTGCCGTCGGGCGCGCATCGCGCAGCCGCCGCACGTCCCGCTCGAACTCTTCCCGCCCGCTCCATCGCATCAGGGCCAGCGCCACACCGTACGCGCCCGCCGCCCCGATGGCCGGAGCTCCGCGCACCACCATTTTCCGGATGGCCTCCTCCACCTCCTGCGCGGTGGAAACAAACAGATACTCCAGGGCGAGCGGTATGCGCGTCTGATCGATCAGCATCAGCCGCCCCTCCGCCCACTGCACCGTCCGGAGGGGAGCGCTGTCCGTCAGGTCACTCAATGCGGCTGGTCTCCAGAACGCTGCCGCAGCCGCAGGACCGATGCTGCGGCATTCGCGCAATCATCTCCCGGATCACCTCCCGGACGTTGCGGCTGTTCTGCTGCAGAACCGACATCACGTCGGTGGTCACGGCGTGTCCGCTGCCGTCCGCCGCCACGACTCCCGCATCGTAGTCCGTGACGAGGGAGATGTTGACGTAGCACATCTCCAGCTCGCGCGCCAGGACCACCTCCGGATACTGCGTCATGTTCACGGTATGCCAGCCGCACTCCGTGAAGAAGCGGCTTTCGGCCTTTGTGCTGAAACGCGGCCCCTGCACCACAACGCACGTTCCCCGGGTGTGCAGGGGGATCCCCAGGCTTGAGATGGCCTGACACGCCAGCTCGCGCAACTCCGGGCAGTAGGGCTCCGCGGTGCTCACGTGGGTGACCACAGGGCCATCGTAGAAGGTGTCCTTCCTCCCCCTCGTGCGGTCCACGAACTGGTCCGAAACCACGAAGCTCCCGGGGTGGATGTCCGGCTGGAGGCTGCCGCACGCCGAAGGCGCGATGATCCGGCTGACCCCCAGCTTCTTGAACGCGAACACGTTCGCAAGGTAGGGAATGGCGTGCGGGGGAATGGAGTGATGGCGGCCGTGGCGGGGCAGGAACGCCACCTTCCGCCCCGTCAGCTCCCCCACCGTGACGCAGTCGCTGGGAGGGCCGTAAGGCGTCTCGACGCGGTATTCGACCGCATTCTCCAGCAAGGAATAGAGCCCGGTCCCCCCGAAGACGCCGATCTCCACATCATCCGGCAGCCGCACGGTCTCAGTCCTCCTCGGGCGCGTCCATGAACAGGCCGCGGCTCAGCGCCTGCTCCGCAGCCGCCTGCTCGGCCTGCTTCTTGCTCTTGCCCACCCCGCGTCCCAGGCGCCTGCCGTTCACCTCCACTTCCACGACGAAGGTCTTGTCGTGGTCGGCGCCGCTTTCCTGCACCACGTGATAGCGCGGTGTGACGCGGTGGCGCGCCTGGGTCAGCTGCTGCAGCTGCGACTTGAAGTCGCGCAGATGCGAGCCCTCTTCGATGCGCTCCAGAACGCCGCGGAGAGTGCGGAGCACGAACTCCCTGGCCGCCTCCAGCCCCCGGTCCAGGTAGATGACCGCCACCACCGCCTCGTAGGTGTCGGAAAGGATGGAATCGCGGTCGAGGCCGCCGGACAGGCGCTCGCCCGTGGAGACCTGCATGGCGCTCTGGAGGTCCAGGCTCCGGGCCGCATCGGCAAGAGTGGGCTCACTGACAGCCGCAGCCCGCGCCCGGGAGAGGTCCCCTTCCGGCCGGGCCTCCAGACGGTGGTAAAGATGCTCCGCGATCACCAGCCCCAGAACGGAGTCGCCCAGGAACTCCAGACGCTCGTTGCTCTGGAAACCGGTCGTCTCCCCCAGATACGAACGGTGCGTCAGGGCCTGCCGGAGCAGCTCAAGGTCGCCTATCTCCACCCCCAGGCGCCGCTGCAGCGCCTGCAGAGCCTCGAGCGGGACGGCAGCGGGTTGGCGCTCTTCCACGGCCCCTCAGCCCCGGAGTCCCTCCAGAGCCGACCGCATCCGTGCCAGTCCCTCTTCGATGGCCTGCATGGAGGTGGCATAGCTAAGACGGACGTTTCCGGGCGCTCCGAAGCCGGATCCGGGAACTATGGCCACCTTCGCCGCCTCCAGCAGCCATTCAGCGAGCCCGTCCGAATCCGCGAACCTCCCCCCGGCCATCTCGAGCGCGCCGGAGACATTCGGGAACACATAGAAAGCACCTCCCGGAGTCAGGCAATCAACTCCCGGGCAGGCGTTCAGCAGCTCCACGATGCGGTCGCGCCGCCGCTCGAACTCCCGCCGCATCTCCTCGACACACTCCTGGGGACCCGTGAGAGCCGCCACGGCGCCCTTCTGGGCAAAGCTGGTGGGGTTGGACGTGCTCTGATCCTGGATCTTGCCGACGGCGTCGATGATGTCCTTCGAAGCAGCCATGTACCCCAGACGCCAGCCGGTCATGGAATATGACTTGGAGAAGCCGTTCACCGTGATGGTCAGGTCATAGATCTCCCTGCCGAGCGAGGCGATGGAGACGTGCTCCTGTCCGTAGATGATCTTTTCGTAGATCTCGTCCGAGAGGACCATCACCCCCTTCCTCACGGCCACATCCGCGATCTCCTCCAGGTCCCGGCGGCTGTAGACCCCGCCGGTGGGGTTGGAGGGACTGTTCAGGACCAGCATCTTCGTCCGGGGCGTGCAGGCTTCCTCGAACTGCGCGGCGCTCATCCGGAACCCGGTGGACTCATCCGTCCGGACGATGACCGGCTTGCCCTCCGCCAGCAGGACCTGCTCCGGATACGAAACCCAGTAGGGCGAGGGGATGATGACCTCGTCGCCCGGGTCCAGCACGGCCTGAAAAGCGTTGTAGATGCTATGCTTCGCTCCGCAGGAGACGGCGATCTGGCTCACGTCGTAGCGCAGGCCGTTGTCGCGCTCCAGCTTCTCGACGATGGCCTTCTTGAGCTCCGGAGTGCCCGTGGAAGGGGTGTACTTCGTGACCCCCGCGGCAAGCGCGGCTGCGGCCGCGTCCTTGATGTGCTGCGGTGTGTCGAAATCCGGCTCGCCCGCAGCGAACCCGATCAGGTCCACACCCTGCGCCTTGAGCTGATTCGCCTTTGCGGTGATCCCCAGCGTGGGCGAGGGGCTCGCCCTGCGCGCCCGTTCCGAGATGGCCATTGACTTCAGACTCCCTTTCGACCGCCCCGGGGCGGCGGCCCCGGCAGACACCGTCGCCCCCGGCTGAAATGGGCCCTCCCCGCGGACTACACCCTGCCGAACACCAGGGTGGCGTTGTGCCCGCCGAACCCGAACGAGTTGGACAGCGCGACCGACACCTTCGCCTCCCGCGCCTCGTTGGGCACATAGTCCAGGTCGCAGTCCGGGTCGGGGAACTCATAGTTGATGGTGGGCGGCAGGATGCCGGTCTCGATAGCCTTCAGGCAGACGATGGCCTCCACGGCCCCGGCCGCCCCGAGCAGGTGTCCCGTCATCGACTTGGTCGAGCTGACCGGGATGCGGTAGGCCAGATCCCCGCCGAACACCGCCTTGATCGCCTCGGTCTCGATGCGGTCGTTCGGCGGCGTGGACGTGCCGTGCGCATTGATGTAGTTCACCGCGTCCGGCGGCAGGCCCGCGTCCTCGAGCGCCATCCGCATGCACTTCTGTGCACCGTGACCGCCGGGAGCGGGCTGCGTGATATGATAGGCATCGCCCGACAGGCCGTAACCCAGCACCTCACCGTAGATCCGGGCTCCCCGGCTCCGGGCGTGCTCGTACTCCTCCAGCACCACGCATCCGGCGCCCTCGCCGATGACGAACCCGTCGCGTTCCCTGTCAAAGGGGCGGCTGGCCCGCTCCGGCTCGTCGTTGCGGGTGGAAAGGGCACGCATGGAGCAGAAGCCCGCCATCGCGAGCGGCCTGACCGCGGCCTCCGTTCCCCCGGCGATCATGACGTCCGCGTCGCCCCGGCGTATGATCTCCGCGGCGTCCCCGATGGCGTGACTGCCCGTGGCGCACGCCGTCACAACGGCCAGATTCGGCCCGCGAGCCCCCGTCAGGATGGAGACCTGACCGCTCGCCATGTCCGCGATGAGCATGGGCACGAAAAACGGGCTCACCCGGGACGGCCCCCGCTCCACCAGGATGGCGTTCTGCTCTTCCCAGGTCTTCGTGCCGCCGATACCGGATCCGACCAGAACACCCACCCGGTCAGCGTTCGACTCGTCAATCACGAGTCCCGCATCTTTCACAGCATCAAGCGCGGCTCCAATGGCGAACTGCACGAACGGGTCGTTGCGGTCCACCTCTTTCTCCGAGAGATACTGCAGCGGGTCGAAGTCTTTCACTTCCGCCGCGATCCTGCTGGAATGCCGCGAAGCGTCGAAATGCGTGACCGGGCCCACCCCGGACCGTCCGTGGACGAGCGCGTCCCACATGGCCTCCACGGTGCATCCGACCGGGGTGACCGCACCCATTCCGGTCACCACCACTCTACGCCTGGAGTTGTTGCTCATTCAAACCTCAACCGCCGGATACTCCCGCTCCAGCGGGAGATCCATCCGCCGCTCGCCGGATGCGGCAAAGGGCGCCGCGACACCGCTCCGGAAACGGCGCGCCGGGCGCCCCCGCATCAACCCTTCGTCTTCTGCTCGATGTACCGGACGGCCTCTGCGACCGTGGTGATCTTCTCGGCGTCCTCGTCCGGGATCTGGATCTCGAACTCTTCCTCGAGCCCCATCACCAGCTCCACCTCGTCCAGCGAGTCCGCCTTCAGGTCGTGCTCGAACGAAGCGTTCTCTGTCACCTGATCCTCAGAGACCTTCAGCCGCTCGACAACAACCTTCTTCACGCGCTCAAACGTCGACATCTATGCTCCTCTTCGACTTACATCACCATTCCGCCATCCACGTGCACCACCTGACCGGTCACGTAGCTGGACAGATCTCCCACAAGGAACAGAACCACGTTCGCCACGTCTTCGGGCGTCCCCAGACGCTCCAGCGGTATCTGTTCCGAAACTTTTGCCTTCGCCCCCTCCGGCATCTCTTCCGTCATCACCGTCTGGATGAAGCCCGGCGCGACCGCGTTAACGTTAATCCCCCGCCTGCCCAGTTCCTTCGCGGTCGTCTTGGTGAGGGCGATCATTCCCGCCTTCGACGCGGAGTAGTTGGCCTGCCCGGCGTTGCCGGTCACGCCCATCACGCTGGCGATGTTGACGATGCGCCCGGACCTCTGCCGCATCATCACTTTTGCCACCTCGCGCGTGCACAGGAACGCCCCAGTGAGGTTGGTCTGCAGGACAGCCTGCCAGTCCTCGTCCGACATCCGGACCAGCAGCCCGTCGCGGGTGATGCCCGCATTGTTCACCAGGATGTCGATCCGCCCGAACTCTTCCACGGTCCGGTTCACCATCCTTGCCACGTCGGCGGAGTCCGAGACGCTCCCCTGAAGCGCCAGCGCGCGCACTCCCTGCCGGCGGCACTCCTCAGCCACCGCCTCCGCAGCCTCGCCGACGAAATCCGCGATGGCGATGTCCGCCCCCTCGGATGCGAGCGCCAGGCAGATGGCCCTTCCGATGCCCTTTCCGGCCCGCCCGGCTCCGGTGACGAACGCGACCTGTCCTTTGAGACTCAAACGCGATACCTCCGTGTCCTCAAAGCTTGCCGGCGCCGAACTCCGCGGCTGCCGCCCTGACGTCCCCGGGCTCCTCCACGGCAAGCACCGGCGGGGCTCCGGGCATCCGCCGCATCAGGCCGGAGAGGACCCTGCCCGGTCCCGCCTCGATGACCGCCCGCGGACCCGCCGCAAGGATGGCCTCCGCGCACTCATGCCAGCGGACCTGCCCCACCACCTGCTCTTTCAGAAGGCGACGGATCTCCTCGGGCCCGCCCGCCGGCCGGGCCGTGACGTTCATTATCACAGGAACCTGCGGAACCGCCAGTCTGGCGCCTGCGAGCGCCTGTCCCAGCTCTTCCGCCGCTCCCGCCATCAGCGGGCTGTGAAAGCCCCCGCTGACCGCAAGGGGCACCACGCGCTTCGCGCCTGCCGCCGAGGCTGCCGCGCAGGCCGCATCCACAGCCTCTTTCTCTCCGGAGATGACCACCTGCTCCGCCGAGTTGCAGTTCGCCACGCACACGACGCCCGAGCCTGCGGCAGCCTCGACGCACTCGGCCACCCGCCCGGGCGGAAGACCGATGACCGCCGCCATGGCCCCCGGCCTCTCCCGCGCTGCCCGGTCCATTGCCGCGGCCCTGACACGAACGAGCCCCAGACCCTCTTCCCAGTCCAGCGCTCCGGCCGCCACCAGCGCCGCGTATTCGCCGATGCTGTGCCCGGCACAGATTCCGGGACGCACTCCCGCGCTCTGCAGGCAGCGCAGGGCCGCCACCCCGGCCACGAAAAGGGCAAGCTGGGCGTTGCGGGTGGCCTTCAGCTCATCCTCCGGCCCGTTGAACGCCAGATCCGAGATGGAGAACCCCAGAATCGAGTCCGCCCGGTCCCAGACCTTTCGGGCCTCGTCGAACTCCCTGTACAGCCCCAGACCCATCCCGGGGCGCTGCGAACCCTGACCGGGAAACACGAACGCCAGCATCAGACCGTCTCCCCTTTCCGCCGCGCTCACCCGACGCCCACGCCTTCGGCCGCGGCAGAGCTCTGCGGATTCTGCCTTCCGGCGGGCGGCATTGTCCACACCAGCACGCACGACGCCCAGGTCAGCCCCGCCCCGAACCCCACCGTCACGACGGTGTCATCCTCCTTCAGACAGCCGGAGTGATAAGCCTCATAGAGCGCGATCGGGATGGAAGCGGCGGAGGTGTTGCCGTAACGGTCCACGTTGACATACACCCGGGCGGGATCGATTCCCAGCCGCCGGGTGGCGCTGTCGATGATGCGGATATTGGCCTGATGCGGCACGAACCAGTCCACGTCCTCCGGGGTGAGGCCGCACTTCTCGACCGCCCTGGCGGCGGACTCGCCCATCACCCGGACTGCGAACCGGAACACCTGCTGCCCGTCCATCCGGATGTAGCGCAGCCTCTCCCGCACGGCCTCCTCGCTGACGGGGTGCTTTCCGGCTCCTCCGGGAATGGTCAGCAGATCGGCACCGGACCCGTCCGCCCCCAGATCGAACCCCAGCAGCCCGCGCCCGTCCTCCACCGGCGCCAGCACCACCGCCCCCGCGCCATCCCCGAACAGCACACAGGTGGAGCGGTCCGACCAGTCCAGAAACTTCGTCAGGACATCCACCCCCACCAGCAGCGCGTTGCGGAAGGCTCCGCAGGCCACCAGCTGGGACGTGACCGCCAGCCCGTAGGCGAACCCGGAGCATGCGGCGCTGAGATCGAACGCCGCGGCCCGCGCGCATCCCAGCCGATGCTGCACCAGGCAGGCGGTGGAGGGAAACAGCATGTCGGGGCTGGTGGTGGCGCAGACGACCAGATCCACATCCAGCGGGTCCAGCCCTGCCGATTCCAGCGCCTCGCGCCCGGCGGCCGCGCCCAGCGTGCTGGACGTCTCGTCCTCGGCGGCGACCCTCCTTTCCCTGATGCCCGTCCGCTCCAGGATCCACTGGTCGGACGTGTCCACCATCTTCTCCAGGTCCGCGTTGGTGAGCACCCGCTGCGGAACGGCCATCCCCAGGCCAACGATTCCAGCTGATCTCAAGTGCCAGTCATCCTTGTGGTTTGGGGCGGAGAGGTTACCGGAGGGCTGACAGGCGCCGCCCTCCCGCCCGCGGCATTATAACGTACATCCGGCACTCCGTGAGGTCAGGCTGGCTTCCTGCGCGCCGCTCAGCCGGAAAGCGGCACGGGCTCCGGGGGCGCTTCCACGATCGTCAGGCTCCGGCTTATGCGGCCGATGATGTCGTTCTGGTGAGCGCGGATGGCCACATTGATGGCGTTGCTGATGGCCCTGGCCTCACTGCTCCCGTGGCAGATGATGCACACGCCGTTCACCCCCAGCAGGGGCGCCCCGCCGTACTCCGCGGCATCGATCTCCTTCTGCATCCTGCGGATGCCCGGCGCCAGCCCCAGCAGCATCAGGCGATACCAGGGGTTTCCCCAGAGCCGGTCGCGCATCTTGCGGAAAAGCAGCCTGACGACCCCCTCGGCCACCTTGAGGGCGACATTCCCGACGAAGCCGTCGCACACCACCACATCCGCCACGCCCTCGAAGAGCGGCCCGCCCTCCACGTTCCCGATGAAGTTGAGCCCGCTCTCCCGGAGAGCCTTGTGGGCCGCCCGGACCAGATCGTCCCCTTTTCCCGGCTCCGCTCCGATGGAGAGCAGCCCGATTCGCGGGTTCTTGACGCCCAGCACGTCCCGCGAATACACCATCCCCATCACGGCGAACTGCATCAGGTTCTCCACCGTCGAGTTCACGTTTGCGCCGACGTCCAGCAGGACGCACTGACCGTTGACGGTGGGGACGATGGTGGCGATGGCGGGCCGGTCGATGCCTGGGGCGCGGCCGAGGATGAGCGAGGCCACCGCCATGCTGGCTCCGGTGCTCCCGGCGCTCACCATGGCATCCGCCCTGCCTTCCCGCACCAGCCGGGCAGCCACGACCAGGGACGAGTCCGGCTTTCGCCGGATGGCCGCCGCCGGGTTCTCGCCCATTTCGATGGTCTCGGCGGCGTGAAGCACCTCCAGATTTGCCGGGACGGAGGCCCTGCGCAGATAACGGCGGATGCGCGCTTCGTCTCCGACGACGATCAGCCGGTGGCTGCTCTTCCTGGCCGCCGCGAGGGCTCCCTTGATGATCTCCTTGGGAGCGTAGTCACCGCCCATCGCATCGATGGCGACGGTGACCGGTCGAGTTGCCGCCACGCGGGTCAGTCTTTCTTTGCGCGCTTGCCCTCAGGGATCACCAGCCGGTTGCGGTACTGCCCGCACGACCTGCACGCCCTGTGGGGGACCATCGGGGCCCCGCAAGCGGGACACGCGACGATGGTCGGAGCGACCAGCCTGTAGTGGGTGCGCCTTTTGTCGCGGCGACTCTTCGAATGCCTTCTCTTGGGTAGTGGCAACGTCGTTCTCCTGAACAGGATTCAAGGAAGCGGCCAGACGGGACACCGCATATCCCGGAAACCGGGCCGCAGAGCTGGCTACCCCTGCCTCTCGGCCTCTTCGTCTTCGAGCAGCGCAAGCAGCTCCCCCAGCGGGGAGAGACGCCGGTCTGGCTCCTCTTCCGGGCACCCGCAGGGACCTTCGTTGAGGTTCTTCCCGCACCGCGGACACAGTCCCGCGCAGCCCTCACTGCACAGCGGCGCAAACGGGATGCTCACCAGCAGGTTCTGACGGATCAGCTCCGTCAGGTCCAGGATCCCTTCCTGATACAGGCACTCCGGCCCTTCCATATCGTCCGGGAGGAAGGAATCCTCTTCGTCCTGCGTCCCTCCCGCCATCCTCTCTGGATGAAGAGCGAACTGCTCCTCGACGGCGAACTCCTGCAGCGAAGGGAAGCTGCTCAGACAGCGGACGCACTCCAGGCGGACGGTGGCTCTCAGCGTGCCCCTGGCCAGCAGGAGCTGCCCCGTATTCGAGAACTCGAGGCTGCCCCGGACGTGCTCCTGAAGCGAGATCCCGCAGGACTCCAGCTCCGAGTCGTCCTCGTCAACCTCGTAAGTATAATGCATTCCGATGGAATGCGCTATTTCGCTGAGGTCCAGCTTCAAGCCAGGCTCCCCGAAGCGCTCCTCCGCAACCCGGAGAGGCCTTCTCTGCAAAATGGCAATACTTTATTCTAGCCCACTTGCAGGGCGGAAGCAATCTCGACAGTCTCGCGGGCGATCTCCAGCTCCTCGTTGGTGGGAATCACCAGAACCCGCACCCGGGAGTCACCGCGGCTGACGCAGCGCTCCCCGCGGCCGGACGCCTCGTTCAGAGCCGGATCCAGGACCACGCCCAGGGCCTCGAGTCCCTGACAGGCCATCTCCCGGACCGTGGGACTGTTCTCGCCGATACCGCCCGTGAAGACCACCGCGTCCAGCCCGCCCATCGCGGCAGCATACGCCCCGATGTATTTCCGCACCCGGTAGCAGAAGACTTCGAGCGCCAGCCGGGACCGGGAGTCGCCGGCAGCGGCACGCTCCTCCACATCCCGCATGTCGTTCGAGGCGCCCGACAGGCCCAGCAGCCCGCCTTTCTTGTTGATCAGCGTCTCCAGCTCGTCCGCAGACCAGCCGTACTTCTTGATCAGGAAGGGGAGGATGGCGGGGTCGATGTCGCCTCCCCGGGTCCCCATCACCAGACCCTCCGCCGGAGTCATTCCCATGCTGGTGTCCACGGCCCTGCCGTTCACCACGGCGGTCGCGCTGCAGCCATTGCCCAGGTGACAGGTGACGATCCGCGTATCCCCCTCGTGCCCCATCTGCCGGAGCATCGCTTCGGCGCGGGCGGAGACGTATTTGTGCGACGAACCGTGGAACCCGTAGCGCCGGATGCCCAGCTCCGAGTAGAGTTCGTACGGCAGGGCGTACATGAACGCGGACGGCGGCATGGTGGAGTGGAACGCGGTATCGAACACAGCCACCTGCGGAGTGCGCGGCATCCGCTCCATACAGGCGCGGATGCCCATCAGGTTCGGCGGATTGTGCAGGGGCGCGAGCGCACTCATCTCCTCGATGGCCCGGATCACCTCTTCGTCGATCCGCACCGCCCTCGTCAGCTTTTCGCCGCCGTGAACGACCCGGTGACCCACCGCATCGATCTCGTCCAGAGACCCGAGAGCCCCGTGCTGCGGATCCACGAGAGCCGAGAACGCGAGGTCCGTGGCGGTCACGTGATCCGGAACGGGTTGCTCCAGCACCAGCTCCGGGCGCCCCTCCGAAGTGTGCTTCAGGCGCCCCGAAGCCATCCCGATACGCTCGGCCAGCCCGCGGGCCAGCACGGCTTCCGAGGCCGTATCGATCAGCTGATACTTCAGCGAAGAGGAGCCGCTGTTGACGACCAGAACTTTCATTGGCAAACCCCCCGGACAGGTTACGGTTGCTGACGGATGGCTCCGGCCGGCTCAGGCCGCGAGCACATCCGGCCGACGCAGGACGGGGCGCGGCCGCGGATCGCGGCCGGAGTCAGGAGACCGCCTGACAGGCGGTGATGGCCACCATCTTGACGATGTCGCCGGCGCTGCAGCCGCGTGAAAGATCGTTGACCGGCCGGGCCACTCCCTGCAGGATCGGCCCCAGAGCGGTGGCCCCGGCCAGACGCTCCGTAAGCTTGTACGCGATGTTCCCCGCTCCCAGATCCGGGAAGATCAGCACGTTCGCGCGTCCTCCCACAGGGCTTCCCGGCGCCTTCTTCTCCGCCACCCAGTCCACAAGCGCCGCATCCGCCTGAAGCTCACCGTCCACAGTCAGAGCGGGATCCCGCTGAAGCACAAGCTCCGTGGCCTGGATGACCTTGTCGGCCATGGGGTGCTTCGCGCTGCCCTTCGTGCTGAAGCTTAGCATCGCGATGCGCGGCTCGCCTCCCACAAGCTGGCGGAACGATTTCGCAGAGGCGAGCGCGATCTCCGCCAGTTCCTGGGCGTTCGGGTCGATCACCAGACCGCAGTCCGCATACACCAGCACGCCGTCCTCGCCGAACTCCTGGCGCGGCAGGACCATTACGAAACAGCTGGAGACGATGGAGTAGCCGGGAGCGGTCTTCAGCACCTGCAGCGCGGGACGCACCGTGTCGCTGGTGGAATGAGTAGCGCCGGAGACCAGTCCGTCTGCGTCTCCGGCGCTGATGGCGAGAACCGGATAGTAAAGGTTTCCTCCCGCCAGCTCGTAAGCCTGTTCTTCGGTCATCCCCTTGTGCCGGCGGAGGGAGTGCAGCAGGGCCGCATACTCCGTTCGTTTCGGGCTCGAGGCCGGGTCTATGATCTCGAATCCGCCCGGATCGCCTCCCGCCTCCCGGATCTGACCGCAGACCGTCTCCACATCCCCCAGGATGATGATCCGGGCCAGCCCCAGCCTCGCGGCCTCGACGGCCGCCTGCGCGATGCGTCTGTCGCCGCCTTCGGCCAGGATGATGCGTTTGTCCGCGAGGCGGGCGCGCTCGTAAAGGTTTTCGATGAGATTCATCTGACGGAGGTTTCCGCCTCCTGCTGTTCCAGTTTCGCCCGTCCCCTCTGAACCGTTCCCAGAATCCGCCCGAGGAAGGCGTCCAGACCGGCCAGGACCTCCTTCGCGTACTGGTCGGCGCCGCGGCGGATCTGAAGCGCCTCCTCCCTGGCCTCCGCGATTATTCTGGCAGCTTCCTCCTGCGCCTTGAGACGGACGGCGTCGGCCGCCGTCAGTTCGGCGGCTCTGGCGCGGGCCTGCTCGATGATCCTCTCGGCCTCGCGCCGCGCGGACTCGAGCGTCTGCTGCACCTCGTCCTGCGCCTCCTGCAGCATCTTCTCGCTGTCGCGGGACAGCCTGCTGGCCCGCTTCATCTCCTCCGGCAGAAAGGCGCGGATCCTGTTGGTGCAGACGAAAAACCTGTCGGCGTTGACCCACAGAGCCCTCCCCCCGATCTGCGGGCTGTCCTCCACCAGCTCCTCGAGCTTGTCCAGCTCTTTGATGATGTCCACCGTGCTGGCCTGCTCACGGGTGAACGTCGAGACGCTGCGTGTAACGGTCTGCCGATCAATCATCCTCTCATCTCCCTGGACCTGCTAAAACCCCTGTTTTCCGGGCCGGGCGCCCGTCCCGCATCTCATCTCCCGCACTCCGCCAGCCGGGCCCGCAAATAACCTTCCACCGGCGGCGGCACAAGACCTTCGATGCTCCCACCCAGCCGTGCGATCTCCTTGACAATGCTGGAGCTCAGGTACGACTGTTCCGTTGTGGTCATCAGGAAAAGGGTGTGTATCTCCGGCGCCAGACGGCGGTTCATCTGGGCCATCTGAAGCTCGAACTCAAAGTCCGACACGGCGCGGAGCCCCTTGAGGATGACCGTTGCCCCCTTGCGGCGGCAGAACTCCACGAGAAGCCCCTCGAAGGAGTCCACCTCCACACCCTGAAGCGGAGCGCAGACCACTTTCAGCATCTCCACCCTCTCTTCGACCGTGAAGAGAGGCTGCTTCAGCGGATTGGGGGCCACAGCCACCACGACGAGGTCGAACAGGCTGGACGCCCGTTCGATGATGTCCATATGGCCGCTTGTGACCGGGTCGAAGCTGCCCGGATAGATGGCAACGGCCATTTTGCCGGTGCTGTCCGTCCTCCCTGAAGAATCCGGCGCGCCTCGTGCGCTCCGCCCTGCCTGCCCCGATAGACCGGGAGCAAACCTGCCGCCCCCGCGGCGCGACCCTCCCCTTAGCTTACCCTACGCCACCGTTTCCAGCAATCGCCTCCGGTACTTTTCCGCGACGATCTTTCCAATGGCCCGGTGCTCTGGAAGCGTCAGCTCCGGGTCGGCAGCCACGATCCGCTGAGCCTCCCGGCGGGCAACCTCCAGAATGCCCACGTCCCGGATGACATCGGCGATCTTGAAGGCGGGCATTCCCGACTGGCGCGTGCCGAAGAACTCGCCCGGTCCCCGCAGCGCAAGATCCTCCTCCGCGATGCGGAACCCGTCCGTGGTGGACTCCATGACCTCCATCCGGCGGCGGGCCTCATCGGTGGAAGCGTCCGCAAGGAGCACGCAGAACGACTGCGCTTCCGACCTCCCCACCCTCCCTCTGAGCTGGTGGAGCTGGGCCAGCCCGTAGCGTTCCGCATTCACAACGACGATGACGTTCGCCTCCGGCACGTCCACGCCCACCTCGATGACCGTGGTGGACACCAGCACCCGGGTCCGCCCCTCCCGGAAGTCGGAGATGGCCGCCTGCTTCTCCTCCCGCTTCATCTGCCCGTGCAGCAGCCCCACCGGGTACTCCGGGAATACATCGCGAGCCAGTTCCTCAGCCAGCTCGGTGGCGGCCTTTGCCTGAAGCTTCTCGGACTCCCCCACAAGGGGACATACGATATAGGCCCTCCCGCCCTTCTGGAGCAGCTGGCGCACCCCCTCGTAGACCCGCGGCGCCTCGCTCATGGGCTTGCAGTGGGTCTTCACGGGCTTGCGCCCCGGAGGCATCTCGTCGATGATGGAGACGTCCAGGTCTCCGTAGACCGTCATCGTCAGCGTGCGGGGGATGGGAGTGGCGGTCATGACCAGCATGTCCGGGCACTCCCCCTTTTCGCGAAGCGCGCCGCGCTGCCTGACGCCGAACTTGTGCTGCTCATCCACCACCACAAGCCCCAGCCTGTGGAACTCCACGCCCTCCTCGATGAGCGCGTGCGTCCCGACCACGATGTCCAGATGGCCCGCGGCCAGAGCGGCCAGCGTGGCTTCCTTCGCGCGCGTCCTTGGCCCGCCGGACAGCAAGTCCAGCCGCAGCCCCAGCCGCTCCGCCAGAGGTTCCATCGAGAGGAAATGCTGCTCGGCAAGTACCTCCGTGGGCGCCATCAGGGCGCTCTGGTAGCCGTTGCGCGCCGCGAGCAGCATCGCCGCCAGAGCCACCAGGGTCTTTCCGGACCCCACATCCCCCTGAACCAGACGGTTCATCGGGTGGGGACGCTGCATATCCTCCCAGATCTGCCCGATGACCCGCTCCTGCGCGCCCGTCAGGGAAAAGGGAAGAAGAGCCTGCAGCTCCGCCAGCACCCCCGGTTCCACGCGGAACGCGATACCGGGCACTGCGGCGCCGTTCTCGTGGCGCATCTGGGCCAGGGCGACCTGCAGGTAAAAGAACTCGTCGAACACCAGCCGGCGCCGGGCCGCGAGGTTCTCCCCGGCAGACTCGGACCAGTGGATGGCCCGCACCGCCGAGGGAAGGTCCATCAGGTCCAGCTCCTCCAGCACACTCTCTGGAAGGGGATCGGCAAGCAGGTGCGCAAAGGAGCTCAGGGCGTTCTGCATGATCAGCCGCATGCGCCCCTGCTGAAGACCTTCGGTGAGCGGGTACACCGGCACGAAGCGGCCGCAGGACCAGGGATCCGGCTCGTCCTCCGAGCCGAGAGGCTCCCAGTCCGGAGAGTTCATCTCCAGCCCCATCCGGCCGTACCGGGCCTGTCCGTAGACCATGATCTCCCGGCCGCGCAGGCGGGCGAAGCGGTCCCGCATCCACGGCTGATTGAACCAGGTGAGCACCAGCGTGCCCGTCTCGTCTTCTGCGGCCACGCGGGTGATGGTGATGTTGCGCCGGCCCGCCCGCCTGCTCTCCACATCCGAGACGCGTAGCCTGAGCGCCGCGAACTGGCCGTCCTGCAGACGGGCGACCCGGGTCAGGCTGGTGCGGTCTTCGTAGCGGTGAGGATAATGCTCCAGCAGGTCCGCCACCGTGTGGATGCCGAGCCTGGCCAGCAGGCGGGCGTTGCGCTCCCCCACACCCTTCACGAAGCGCACGTCGGTCTCCAGCCCCGTCCCCTGCGCGGGACGCGGCGCTGACCGCTTTGCCTGACTGCCGTGGAGCTCCGCCATACCGGGGCATTATACCGGACACGGGCCCGGCCGGAAAACATCGCGGATGCGCCGCCCCGCGCATATCCTCTGCGATGGGATGACTTTCCGGATGCAGACATCAGTCCCATACCGGGTAAGAATCTGCCGGAGCTTCGAGCCCGGAAAGAAACCGGCAAGGATGGCAGGCGTCCCTGACGGAACTCGGACGGACACTGGCGGCGTAGAGAAGGATGTGGATGTGACTGTGGTCGAGAAACCTGGAGCCCTGACAGGCTCTGCGGAGCACCGGCAGCGCAGAGAGTTCGAAGAGCTGGTCCGCAGGCACCACCAGCAGGCGTTCAATGTGGCATACCGCATTGCGGGAAACCGCACGGATGCCGAAGACCTCCTGCAGGAAACTTTCGTGCGGGCGTTCCGGTTTTTCGGCAACTACCGGCGCGAGCTCCCCTTCGAGAGCTGGCTCTACAAGATCATGTCCAACCTCTGGATCGACACGCTCCGGAAGCGTCCACGGTCCGGGCCGCCGATCTCCCTGGACCAGACGCTGGGGGACACCGACCAGAAGCTGGACCTTCCTGACCCGGGACCGGGTCCCGAGGAGTCGCTCGTGGAAGGGACGCTCGATGCGCGCATCCAGGAGGCGCTTTCGAGCCTGCGCAAAGAGTTCCGGATCGCGGTGATCCTGGCCGATATCGAAGGGATGTCCTACGAGGAGATCGCCGACGTGATGAAGTGCTCCATCGGCACAGTGCGATCCCGCATCCACCGCGGGCGGCAGGCCATGAAGAAGAAGCTCGGAAGCCTGGAGCGGTTTCTGAACGAGGAAGTGTGACGGTCAAGACAATGAACTGCGGACGCACATCGAGATTGATCTCAGCGTATCTGGACGGGGAGCTGCCCGGAGCGGAGATGCTGGCCATCCGGGAGCACCTTCGCGGCTGCGAGAGGTGCGCGGCCGAGATGGAGGACATCCGGCAGGTGAAGGCGGCAATGGCCCGCCTGACGCCCGTTCGTCCCGCCCCGGACCTCGAGGCGCGCCTGCTGGCAGCCGTGCGGGAGGTGGAGGTTCCCCCGGCGCATCGACTTGGAGCGTGGCTGATGGAGCGTCTGGGCGGGCATCTGCAGCCTGCCGCTGCGGCCGTGGGGGTCTGCGCCGTGCTCCTCGCAGTCCTGGTGGGACACCTTCCGCAGGCAGACCACTGGCAGGACCCGGTGGCTGAGCGCATCAGCCAGACCGTGACGCTGCCCGACCTGCCGCAGGACCGCGCGATCGACCGGATGGTCTCGGAGGCGGCGGTCCCGCCGGAGCTGCCGGGGGCCCGCCCGAGGGCGGACGTGGTGTTCGCGTCGCAGGCCACGATGACGTCGGCCATCCTTGTCCCTGTCTCGGACGCGGCGCTTGGCGCGCGCTGACGGTTTCGATCTCGTCACGGAGGAGACAACTGAAGATGACAATCCCTGGACGCGCCCGGAAGGCGGGTTTGTGGGTGCTGGTGGGAGCTCTGGCGGCTGCGGTTGCGGCGGGGGCTCCCTTTCTGATGAGAGAGGGGCCGCGCGCGAACGCGCAGGCCTCGTCATCGCCGGCGCTGGAGGCGCTGAGCCAGCTTCAGGACGGCTTCACCGCCGTGGCGGAGGCGGTGGAGCCCGCGGTGGTGAGCATCTCCGCGGAGAGGACCTCCCGGGTCTCGCCGGACCTCCCCGATATCTTCCGCAACTGGCCGTTCGGCGACCTGCCGTTCGGACCGCCCAGAGCCGCCCCGCGGACGCGGACCGTCGGAGGGTCCGGCGTTATCGTCCGGCCGGACGGCTACATACTCACAAATGACCACGTGGTGGGCGGCGCTGAAAACGTGACGGTGACACTCTACGACGGCAGGGAGTTCCCGGGCAAGGTGATGCGGGACTACGCCACAGACCTGGCCGTGGTCAAGATCGACGCGGACAACCTGCCCACGGCCAAGCTCGGCGACTCCTCCCGAGTCAAGCCTGGGGCCTGGGCGATCGCCATCGGCAGCCCCCTGGGCTTCAGCAACACGCTGACAGTCGGGGTGGTCAGCGCTCTGGAGCGCGAGATGTCCATCCCGGACACGGAAGGGCCGGGGCGCTATTACGCCAGCCTGATTCAGACGGACGCTTCCATCAATCCGGGAAACAGCGGCGGGCCGCTGCTGAACCTGCAGGGAGAGGTCATCGGTATCAACGTGGCCATCGCCTCCCCGACGGGCGGAAGCGTCGGCCTGGGCTTCGCCATTCCCATCAACACGGCGAAGTTCGTCCTGGAACAGCTTGTCAAACACGGCAAGGTGAACCGGGGCTTTCTGGGGGTCGTCCCCGTGGACGTGAAGCCCGCGATGGCGAAGTCGTACGGCGTCGAAAAGGGAGCGCTCATCCGTTCGGTGACGGACGGCACTCCCGCCGCTGAGGCCGGCATCCAGGTGGAAGACGTTATCGTCGAATTCGACGGCAAGCCCATCGAGAGCGGTCTTGCCCTCCGGGACGCTGTGGCCCGGACCGCTCCCGGAAGCAAGGTGAAGGTGGTGGTGATCCGCGGAGGCGCGCGCAAAACACTGGAGGTCACGGTCGGGTCGCCGCCGGCGACGCTGCCGGGAGACGAGGAGGCCCCGCGAACCGAGGAGCTCGGCATATCTGTCGCTCCCCTGAACAACAGCACCCGCAGCGAATACGGCATCGGACAGGATGTGCGGGGCGTGGTGGTCACATCGGTGGCGCCGGGAAGCAACGCCGCCCGGGCGGGAATCTCCCGTGGCGACGTCATCCAGCGGGTGAACGGTATCGCCACAAACACTGTTGCCGATTTCAACCGCGCGGTGCGTTCGCTGAAGACGGGCGACACGGCGAGGATCGTCATCCGCAGGGGCGACGCGCAGTCACTGGTGGAAGTGCGGGTCCCGTAGGACCGGGAAAGTATCCGCGATCAGGGGGCGCTGCCGCCGGCAGCGCCCCCTTTGACTGTCCGGCGGCGGGAAGACCGCGGGCTTCAGAGCCCGTCGGCCGGGCGGAACTCGCCTGTCGCGAGGTCCAGCCCGGAGACGATCCGCTCCACGATGGGGATGCTGGCAGGCGGCACCCTCAGACGCCTCAACTCTTCGGGCGTGACCCAGCGTACCTCCTCGGAAGACAGGGGCCGCGCCTCGCCCGACACCAGGGCGCACAGATAGGGTTGGAGAACGACGCGCTTCCTCCGGTAGTCGTGGCGCACCGGGAGAAGCTCCCGCACCACCCGGACCTCGATGCCGGTCTCTTCACGCACCTCCCGCACCACGCACTGAGCGTACGACTCCAGGGGCTCCCGCTTCCCGCCGGGGAACTCCCAGAATCCTCCCAGAAACAGGCCCCTCCTGCGCCGCGCCACCAGGATACGGCCGCGGTGATGCACGATGCCGACCGCCACATACTCTGTGGGCAGCTGCGGGCGCGGGCGATACGGGGGGATGCCGGGAATGCTCATCGTTCGCAGGGTTCCTTCAGGGCGCCGGGATCGAGCGCGTCCGCGCAGCCCGGGCTCAGGCTCCGGGCGATGCGCCGCATCGGACTGGGCAAGGGCAGAGAGTGGAGCTCCCCGGGAAGAACCAGCCTCCACGAGCGCGAAGCGCAGCCCGGCTCGTGCGGCAGCCGGGCGGAGAGCACGTGCAGGCGGGTGTCATGCACCGTGACACGGTAGCGGAGCGACCCGCGGTAGTGCACCCCGGAGGGGCATACCCCGAAATCCCGCTCCAGCAGATCCCGCACCGCCGCCGCGAAAGCGCCTGCGCCGTCCAGTCGCCGGCGGGGGAACTCCCACATCCCCCGCCATCGTCCGTCGCAGGGACGCGAAAGCAGCCACCTGCCCTCCAGCGCCGCCGTCACGCATACTTCCTCCACCTGCAGCATGCGCTTCTCGCGGGGGACGGAGCCGTGCCACCTGTCGAACCGACCTTCCTGCCGGGCGCGGCAGAAGGCGCTGAGCGGACACTCCCCGCACAGCGGATCCCGCGGCAGGCACACCAGCGATCCAAGCTCCATCAGGGCCTGGTTGACCAGCCGGGGCGATCCGGCGGCTGAAAGGGAAAGGCAAGTCTGGAAGACCCGCCGCTCCGCATCCGTCACTGAAGACTCTATTCCCTCCACCCTCCCCAGGACGCGGCGGATGTTGGCGTCCACCATTCCGGCGGGCAGGTCGAAGGCGATGCTGCGGATCGCGCCCGCCGTATAGTCCCCGATGCCCGGGAGAGCCCTCAGTTCCGTTACACCGGACGGAAGATCACCACCGTGGCGCTCGACGATGAGGCGGGCGGCCTTCCAGAGGTTGCGGGCGCGGTTGTAGTAGCCCAGCCCTTCCCACTCCGCCAGCACCTCCTCCAGCGAAGCGTCCGCCAGGGACCGGGCGTCCGGGAACCGCCCGATGAACCTTTCGAAACGCGGCACGCAGGCGGCTACGGTGGTCTGCTGCAGCATAACCTCCGCGATCCAGACGCGGTAGGGTGACGGGTCCCGGCGCCAGGGAAGGCTGCGGGCAGCTCGCCCGAACCAGCCCGTGAGAGCCCCGGCCATCTCTTCCCGGGGCGTCCCCGCCGCAATGGCGGAATCTGCGGGAGGCACCGCGTTCAAGACGGCCCCACCCCTTCCATCGCCGCGCAAAGCGCGGCAACGTCCTGCATCCGCTCTCCCAGAGCCGACGGCTCGACCCGGCAGCCCTGAGAAGTCTCAGGGAGGGCCTCCGCGCGCATCTCCTCGACGGCTGACTCGATGTACCATTCCGGCACGCGGCGGGCCAGGCTGCCCAGAATGATGACCTGCGGATCGAACAGGTCGGCCAGGATGGCCAGAGCCTGTCCGAGCCTCCGGGCGGACTCGCGGAGCACTTCCGCGGCATCCCCGTCACCGGATCTGGCCAGTTCGATCACCTGCTGCGCGGAAGTCTCCGGCCCGAACCGCTGCGGGAAACGCCGGGCCGCCAGCCGTGCGATGCCCGTGCCGCTCGCAAACGACTCCACACAACCCCGTTTTCCGTAGGCTTCCGGGCCGTCTTCAGCCAGCCGGACGTGACCGATCTCCCCCGCGGAGCCGCCAGCGCCCCGCACCAGCCGCCCGCCCGAGATGATGCCGGCCCCGATGCCCGTCCCGAACGTCAGGAAGATCAGGTCCTGGCAGCCCTTCCCCGCTCCGAACCGGGCCTCCGCCAGCGCCCCCGCGCGACCGTCGTGCTCCATCCGGAAGGGAAGGCCGGTGAGGTTGGAAAGGTCGTCCCGCAGCGGCGCTCCCTCCCAGCCCGGGAGGTTCGGCGGCGACTTCAGACGGCCCGCCCGCCAGTCCGCCGGCCCTCCGCAGCTCACCCCTCCCCGGGAGGGCTGCCAGCCGGCCGCCACCGCCATCAGGTTCCCGAAGGCGCTTCGCAGACGGGCAAGCCACTGCAGGTAGCCGTCCTGAGGACGGGTGGCGAACTCCACCCTGCCCAGCACGGCCCCGGAAGAGTCGCCGGCGATGAGCGCGGTCTTCGTGCCGCCCAGGTCCACACCGAGCAGCGGCTCCGCAGGGGAGTCCTGTCCCATCCGTCCGTCAGGCCAGCTCCGCGGCGCGAGCCGCCAGCGAGAAGTCGCGGCCGGTCAGTCCGCCGCTGTCGTGGCTGGTCAGACGCAGCGTGACGCGGGTGTAGCGGATGTCGATATCGGGATGGTGATTGGCCTCCTCCGCAGCCTGAGCCACGCGGTCCACAAAGGCGATGGCTTCCGGAAACGTGGGAAACTCGAACGTCCTGACGATCTCGTTCCCCTCGCGGCGCCATCCGGGAAGGGAGGCAAGCTTCTGCTGGATCTCGGAATCAGTCAGCAGTTCCGGCATATCTAAGAGCGCTCCTTTCGCAGTCAGCGTTATCCAGAGGTCCGGCCAGGGGCCGGCGCAGGGCGCCGCGCTCAGTCCGCCCGCCGCCTGTCCGGCGCAGTGCACGGCTATCGGCCGCAACAGGGCGCGCATGCCTCTCGCCGGGCGGGCATCCCCCGCCGGGGACCAGTCTATTGTACCCGTCCCCGTAGACAGACGCCTTCCGGGCCGCGTCCGCCCGGCCCGGCTGTCCTCGCGGCGGCAGCAGCCGCCCTGACGGCCTTCACTGGGCGTCTGCGGGCGGCAGGAGCTCGAGCAGCGTGACCGAGTTGGACGGAAGCGCCAGATCCTGAAGGAGCACGCGTCCCGCGGGGCCCTCGCGCTCGAGCACACATTCCAGCTCGGCTCGGGCGCGGTCGTGAAAAGCGTTGGAGCGCTCGCGGTCCACGGTCCACACCCGGACGCGGCCCCCGCGAAGACGCTCATCCAGATTCTCCATCCTGAGCCGAACCCGCCGCTCGACTCCGTAACGTTCGGCGAAGTTCACCAGAAGCACAGCCGTCCGTCCGCAGGCTTCGTCCGAGGCCGCCAGAACCGCCAGTTCGGGATCGTCCAAGGCGCAGGGGATGCGCCTGCGCGGCAGCATGGCCACCAGCCGGGCGGCATTGAACATGGCCTTCGGACGTCCGGAGCCAAGCAGCATCCCCCATTCCCCCTTGAACTCGTCGGACCCGCCGAAATCCATCGCCAGGAAGAAGCAGGGTTTCGCGATGCCCGCGGGAAGCATCCCGCGCAGGAGGGAGTTGACCATCCAGGCCGCCCCGACCTCGTTGTCGTGGGCCCAGTCGTGCCACCACGCGTAGTTCCACTCCGTGACCATGAGCTCCCGCACCCCGCGGGAGGTCCGGGGATAATCCTTCAGGTATTGCCGGGTTACCTCCGCCTCCTCCCGGAAGATGTCCGGCGGATGGAAATACTCGTGCCACGAGATGAAGTCCAGCGGGGCGCCCGTCTTCTCGCAGTGCTGGAGAAGCCCGCGCATGTAGGACTCACCGTTGACGGCGTACGAACGCTCCGGCGAGGTGTCCCACGGGCCGCTCGCGTTGCACGGGCCGCCCACCAGCGCGTCCGGGTCCGCCCGGCGCACGCCTTTCCAGGTGGCGTCATACAGTTTGAGATAGGTCTCGAGCGGCGTCAGGCCGGGAGCTGCCTTCAGCCAGCCGCTGTTGGCTTCGTTCCAGACCTCCCAGTAGCGGATCCGCCTTCCGGACTCGCGGGCGTGTCGGGCAGCCCGGTAGCAGAGCTCTTCCCACAGTGCGAAATCCGCAGGCGGAGCGTGGCGGTCCGGGTCGGCGAACGCTTCGAGCGCCTGCGGCATGTACGACGCGCAGGCGATGAACTCGCAACCCAGCTTTTCCATGAACTGGAGACGCCGGTCCAGGTCGCTCCAGTCGTAATTCAGGGTGCCGTCAGCTTCCCTCCGGACAGCGTTGGTGAGGATGTTGTCCATCCGGAACCAGCGCACCCCGATCTGCCGGAGGCGGGCGGCGATCGCGTCGCTGTAGTCCGGAAGGCCGGCCCCCTGGCTCAGGCCGATGAGAGCTTCGGGCAGACGCTCGCCGTGGACGGAAGCATCGACCCGGATGAGCGTCCGTTGCCGGGCGCGCCCGTCCTCGACGATCGCAAAGGCAGCCTCGCCCAGCGACTGCTCCCTGGCGGCGTCCTGCACGTCCCTGAACACGCGGACCGCCACGGACACCTTCTGTCCGGGCCGGGCCGACCGCGAGAGGAGCGCCATTCCGGCGTGGTCATTGTCGTAGCGGCTCTGCAAACGGCCGTTGACGTAGATCTCCCCGCCGAAGTCCGAGTTGAGCCTGAGACCGACGGCACGGCCGTCCACCGGGGCCCCTCCGATCCGCGGAGGGATCTCCACATCGGCCCGGAGCCACGCGCCCCGCTCGCCGCCCCGGAACGGCTCCTTCACCCGAACGGGACGCCAGCCGTCCATTGCGCAGACTTCCCGCAGGCTTCTGCCGCCATCCTCGTGCAGCAGCCACGAATCCCAGCCGGCCAAGTCCGCCCGCCCGCCCGCAGGCAAGACAGCCAGGCCGGCAGCCAGAAGAGCCACCGGAATGCCGATCCTCATCCGCCACACTCCCGCGCGCTCCAGTTCCGCCCGGCCGGATCCGGGCGACGGCGCACAAGAGTGCTCTTTGACGCACAGCAAAAGCCCTCCTGCCCCGGGGGACTTCAGGGCAGGAGGGCCGGCGTGTCCGGAGTTACGGAGGGATGGTGCTGAGAGAAAAACCGGCAGGCGGCGCCTTTCAGGCTGCGTGAATGGCCGTCTTCGGGGTGTCCGGGCGGGGGTCTGCCTCCAGCTCCAGCTCGCCGCCCGGCCCGATGGCGACCACTCCAGTGGAGGGAGGAGCATTGCTGCACTCCCGGCAAACCCAAACGGCAAGATGCTTCAAATGCTCCGGGACATTCTCGATCGGCCTACCGCACTTGCAGATCACCTGGCGAACCCCCTGACTCTGCCTGCGGGCCGGCCGCCCCCCGGGGCCCGGACTCCGCCGGCGTTTTCGTCCACTGGGGTTGTCCCACAGCCGGGGCCGTCCGCGGTCCCGGTAATAATGCGGGAATTCCGGGCAGGAACCGTCCGTGGGCTATTCGTCCTTCCAGGTGCGCGCCATCAGGTTGCGGAGGGCCTCCTCGGGCGATCGCCCTTCGAACAGGGCTGCATGAATCTCGGCGCAGATCGGCACATCCACTCCGGTCTGCTCCGCCAGCTTCATGACGGCGCGGGTGGTCGGCACGCCTTCCGCCACCTGGGAGATCTCCGCCAGAGCCTCATCCAGGCTGCGCCCCTGTCCCAGAGCAATGCCCACCCGCAGGTTCCGGCTGAGACGGCTCGATGCCGTGGCGATCAGATCCCCCACCCCCGACAGACCGCTGAACGTGGAAGGCCGGGCTCCGAGCGCCTCGCCCAGGCGCATCATCTCGGCAAGCCCCCGGGTCAGAAGCGCCGCCTTCGCATTGTCCCCGAAACCCATGCCATCGGAGATGCCGGCGCCGATGGCCATCACGTTCTTCATCGCACCCCCCAGCTCCACCCCGACGACGTCCGGGCTGGTGTACAGACGGAACGTCGGGCCGCCGAGCACCACCCGGCAGAACCGCGCCACCTCGGCGTCCGTGGACGCAATGACTCCCGCCGTGGGGGCGCCCGCAGCAAGCTCCAGGGCGAGATTGGGTCCGGAGAGGGCCGCCAGCCTGTCGCGCGACCCGGGAATGATGTCCCCGATGACCTGAGTGAGCCGCCGCCCCGTCTCTCCGTCCAGCCCCTTGGAGGCGCTCACTATGTATGTCCCGGGCTCCACCACACCGGCCAGAAGCTCCGTGACCTCCGCCACCGCGTAGGAAGGCACGGCGACAATGATGACATCCGCCCCTCCGGCGGCCTCCTCCACGTCGGCGGTGACGGTCAGGTCGTCTTCGAACGGAAAACCGGGGAGGTATCGCCGGTTCTCACGGACGGTCTGGAGCTCGTCCGCCATCTCCGCATTGCGCGCCCAGAGGAAAACCTGACACCCGCTGCCGCACATGATGCGCGCGAGCGCCGTGCCCCAGCTTCCCGCCCCGATGACAGCCAGCTTCAGTTCGCCTTCAGACATCCCCCGACCTTACAGACCCCGTTCACTCGTTCAGCGGGCGCCAGAAGTTCGCCAGCGCCCATCCCGCCACTCCCGCCAGATAAGTCAGGCTGACGGCCTGCCCCCCGGCGAGCAGGCCGGCCCTGCGCACGGCCTCCCCGGCCTCGGGCGCCCGGGCATACGCCACCAGCAGCACCGCCGCCGCATGCGCCACCAGCAGCCCGAACGGCGTCAACGCGTCCCGGCGGCCCGTCAACAAGTAAATCGCCGCGAACACCACCGCCGCCCACACAGGCCCGAACATCACGGCAAGCGGCACGGAAAGACCCACCGGCGCGAGACGCTCGTCCACGCTCTCCACCAGCTGGTAGACCGAAAGACAGAAGCAGACCGCCAGCGACGCGCCCGCCCCCGCCACCGGCAGCGGCACGGACGTCCACCTCGCCCAGGCGACGCTCAGCGCAAGCAGCGGCAGGCTGACGCTCAGGAACCACTCCAGCCGCTCGGGCAACGGAGCGATGAACGCGGCGTCCCCGGCGTCCTCGACATCGTCCGCCGCCGGTGCCGGGGAGAGCGGAGGCTCCGGAGGCGCGATGATCATCCGCCGGCACCAGCTACACTGGTGCTCGTCTTCGGACTCCATCCCGCACCACTGGCAGACGACCGCCACGTTACGGGAGCTCCATCCGGCGAACCAGGCCGTCCAGAACCGGGGCTGTCCTCGCCCAGATCCCGGCGGGGCACTCACCCCGCACGCTCCAGACCCGCTCCTCGCCGATGCAGGTATGCCGGAACCCCCGCACCGGCCGCCCGTCCCGCACCGCCGAATAGAAGCTCAGAAGGCTCTCCCTGCCCAGCGCGCCGGAGCCCAGGGAGGCGCCCCCGCTGTAGCGGGCGAGCCCCCGGCGGCACTCACTCTCCAGCGCTCGGTGCGCCCGCTGCAGGGGATCCATCCGCCGCTCTCCGTCGGCGGCCGGACGTTCGGACAGCGCCTTGAGCGCCCGGCTGCCCGTCACCTCCATCCAGACCCCGGCAGGCCCCCGCATCGACACCCGGAACACCGGGCCGTCCCCCGAAGACTCCAGGGTCCAGTTGCCTGGATACACGATCCGCAACCGGCCCCGGTCCACCGGGGCTTCCCAGGTGCGGCGGGAGACACCCGCCGGGTCCAACCGGGCCAGCACGGTGTATCCGGCAAGCTGAGCGGCGAGCGCCGCGCCCCCCGCCCCCGCGATCCACCTGCGCAGCGCGCGGCCGGTCATAGCGGGCGGTCCCGCCCCCGTGTCAGCCGATCCCCAGTTCCCGCCGGAGCAGCTCGTTCACGAGGCGCGGGTTGGCTCGCCCGCCCGTCTCCTTCATCACCTGCCCCACCAGGAACCCGATGGACTTTTCCTTGCCCCCGCGGACGTCGGCGGCCACCTTCTCGTTCGCGGCGACGACCTTGCGGACCGCAGACAGGATGGCTTCCTCATCCGAGATCTGCGTCTGCCCGCTCGCCTCCACGATCTCCCGGGCGTCCCGGCCGGTGCGGAACATCTCCTCGAAAACGCTCTTGGCGATCTTACCGCTGATGGTCCCGTCGTCGATCAGGCGCACCAGCCCGGCCAGCTGCGCAGGCCGCACCCTGCAGGACAGGATGCTCTCGCCGGTCTGATTGAGGAGCCGCAACAGCTCTGAGAGCACCCAGTTGGCGATCGTCCTGGGCTCGCCGTATTCGCGAGCGGCCTCCTCGAACCAGTCGGCGATGGCCTTCTCGGAGGTCAGGGCGGCCGCGTCGGCGCGGGACAGCCCCATTTCCTGGAACCGGCGGCGCCTCTGAAGCGGCAGCTCGGGAAGCTCGCTTCGCAGCCGCTCGAGCTGCTCTTCGTCGAACCGGAACGGCAGCAGGTCCGGCTCCGGGAAATAACGGTACTCCTGCTCCAGCTCTTTGCCGCGCATCGGAGCGGTGACCTCGTTCTCCTCGTCCCAGCGGCGCGTCTCGTGCACCACCGCGCCTCCGCTCCGGATGGTCTCAATCTGGCGCCGGATCTCGTACTCCAGCCCGCGGTAAACGGAACGGAACGAGTTGAGGTTCTTCAGCTCCGTCCGGGTGCCGTACTCCCGCGACCCCACGGGCCGGACCGAGACGTTCGGCTCGCAGCGCAGCGACCCTTCCTCCATCTTCCCGTCGCAGACACCCAGATAGAGAAGGATCTGCCGCAGCTGCATGATGTACTCCCGGGCCTCGTAGGCCGTGTTGATCTGGTCGAAGCCGGGCCGCGGGTCGTGCTCGGTGACGATCTCCATCAGGGGGACGCCGCTGCGGTTGTAGTCCACCTCGCTTTCGGAAGGAGAGGAGTGCAGCAGCTTGCCGGTGTCCTCCTCGAGGTGCACGCGCCGGATGCCGATCCGCTTGACCCCGCCGTCCTCCGTCTCGATCTCGATCCAGCCCCGCACACCGATGGGAGTGTCCCCGTACTGGGAGATCTGATACCCCTTCGGCAGGTCCGGATAGAAGTAGTTCTTTCGATGGAAGAAGGTCTCGCGGTTGATCTCGCAGTTCAGCGCCATCGCTGCCCGGACCACGAACTCAACCGCCTGGCGGTTCGCAACGGGCAGGGATCCGGGAAGCCCCAGGCACACCGGGCAGCACCGGGTGTTCGGCTCGCCGCCGAACTCCGCGCTGCAGGCGCAGAACATCTTGCTGCGGGTGAGCAGCTCCGCATGGACCTCCATCCCGATGACGGCTTCGAAGCCGCTTCCCGCGATCTCTTCAGCCAAAGTCGTCTCCGCCAATGTGTGATGTCCCCGGCGGCCGCTCACAGGGCGGGCCGGAGGCGATGATACCCGGCCGCCTGCTCGAACGTGTAGGCCGCCCGCAGCATGGTCTCTTCATCGAACGGACGGGCCATGATCTGCATCCCCACCGGCAGCCCGTCCACCATCCCGCATGGCAGGCTGATCGCCGGGATGCCCGCCAGGTTCACCGGGATGGTGCAGACATCCGCAAGCTTCATCTGGAACGGATCATCCGCGCGCTCTCCAACCGCGAACGCCGGAGTGGGAGAGGTGGGAGTCAGCAGGACGTCGCACTCCTCGAACGCCCGGTCGAAGTCGCGGCGGAGGAGCGTGCGCACCTGCTGGGCCTTCAAATAGTAGGCGTCGTAGTAGCCGGCCGACAGCGCGTAGGTGCCGATCATGATGCGCTGCTTGACCTCCGCGCCAAACCCCTGCGCGCGGGTCCGCATGAACATCTCGATATGGTCCGGGGCATCGGACGCACGGTGTCCGTAGCGCACGCCGTCGTAGCGCGCCAGGTTGGAGCTGGCCTCCGCCGGCGCGATGATGTAGTAGACCGGAAGCGCATAGCCCACATTGGGCATCGACACGTCACGGAGCACGGCTCCCGCCTCCTCCAGCACCCGGGCGCCCTCCCGCACCGCCTGCGCCACATCGTCCCGGACGCCCTGAGCGAAAAACTCCCGCGGAAGCCCGATGGTCAGGCCCCGCACGTCCCTTTCCAGAGCCCGCGTGAAGTCCGGCGTCTCCGCCGGATAGCTTGTGGAGTCGAGCGGGTCGTGCCCGCAGATGGCGTTCAGCACCAGCGCGGCGTCGCGAACATCGCGGGTGAGGGGGCCGATCTGATCCAGGCTGGAGGCGTAGGCCACCAGTCCGTAGCGGGAAACCCTGCCGTAGGTGGGCTTGACTCCCACGATCCCGCAGAAGGAGGCGGGCTGCCTGATCGATCCTCCGGTGTCGGAGCCAAGGGCGTAGAACACCTGCCCCGCCGCCACGGCAGCGGCGGAACCGCCGCTGGACCCGCCCGGCACCTTGGATGTGTCCCACGGGTTGCGCGTGACCTGAAAGGCCGAGTTCTCCGTGGACGACCCCATCGCAAACTCGTCCAGGTTCGTCTTGCCGCAGATGACGCCCCCCCGGTCCAGGATGCGCTGGACGGCCGTGGCGGTGTATGGAGGCTCCCAGCCCTGCAGAATGCGCGAGGCGCACGTGCAGGGAACGCCCTTCAGGCACATGTTGTCCTTCACCGCGCCGGGCACCCCGGCCAGGGGATCCGGGAAGGCGGCGGGGTTCGCGTCGAATCGGGCCGCGGCTTCCAGAGCCATCTCCCCGGTGACGGACAGGAATGCCGCGAGCGACGGCTCCAGCGCCGCGATACGCTCCAGGCAGGCGCGGGTCAGGTCACGCGCCGAAATGCGGCCCGCCCGGAGGGCCTCGGATGCCTGCCAGGCGGTCTGGATGCCTTCCAAATCGAGTCTCAAAGCGGCCTCCCGCCCTTCACCGCCGGCCGTCTCCACCGTCCGCGGTCTCAACGACCCTGGGAACCAGGAACGCCTCGCCGTTCGACCGCGGCGCAGCCCGAAGCGCCTCCTGGCGGTCCAGACCGGGCCGCGGAACATCCTCGCGGTAGACGTTGACCATCGGAAGGACGCGCTCCGTGGGTTCGACATCCGTGGTATCCAGCTCCTGGAGCGCTGCGAAGTGTTCGATGATCTGGTTCAGGTGCCCGGCCAGTCTGCGAAGCTCCTCTTCGGGCAGCGCCAGACGGGCCAGAAAAGCCACGTTCGAGACCTCTTCAAGGGTAAGCTTCAAGAAGACGAGACCTCCAAGCCGCCGCATCGGCCGTCCCGCCCCGGGGACGGCCCGGCGCCACATTTTAGGCAATAGTCCCCTGCCGGGTCAAGCCTGGCACAAACGGGCGCGGCAAAGCTCCCCACCGGGCGCGCGCTGAGGAGCTCGCGCAGCACAGAGCGGGTTCCCCGCAGGTAACGGCCGGGCGCCCCCGGGGGCAAAACACTCCAGCGGCCGGCGGATCCACGGACCCGCCCGCGCTGTCGGTCCGCGCGGCCGCCCGGAGCCGCTTCCGCCACCGCCGGCGGGCAGGCGGTCAGGACGAGAGCACCTGCTCGATGGTCTCCCGGAGCACCTTTGCGCTCTGCTGGAGCTGGGCGTGCTCTTCGGCGGATACCTTCGGGACGATGACGTCCACCACCCCCTGGCGCCCCACGACGGTGGGAAGCGAGAAGCAGACGTCCGAGATGCCCATCTGCCCCGTCATCAGGGTGGATACGGGCAGCACCGACCGCGTGTCGTGCAGGATGGCCCTGACCAGCTCCCGGATGGCCCATCCCACGGCGTACCCCGCGCCGCCCTTCAGCCGTATGACCTCCGCCCCGCTCCGTCTGGTCAGGTCCGTGACCGCCTGCAGGTTCTCCGGAGATCCCTGCGGATGGCTGGCGATGGGCACTCCGCCGATGGTCGCCGATGACCAGACCGGCACCATGCTGTCCCCGTGCTCGCCCAGCATGAGCACGTTGACCGAAAGCGGGTCCACTTTCAGGAAGTCCGCCACGAGCGACCGGAACCGAGTGGTGTCCAGCAGCGTGCCAAGTCCGATGACCCGCCCGGGCGGCAGTCCGGACTCCCGCACCGCCAGATACGTCAGCACGTCGACCGGGTTCGACACCACCACCAGAACGCAGTCCTGCGCAAGACGAACCTTCCGGCATTCCTGCAGGATGGTGCGGAACAGCCCCACGTTGCGGTTGATGAGGTCCAGACGGCTCTCATCGGGCTTGCGCCGGAGCCCGGCCGTGATGACCAGGACATCCGCGCCCTCGGCGGCCTCGTAGCCGCCCGAAGTGAACACCTGTGAGCCCGCAAGCGACGCTCCGTGACGCAGATCCAGCGCCTCTCCGGCGGCCAGGTCCGCCGCCACATCCACCAGAGCGATCTCCCGCGCCACCGCCCCGAACTGCATACACAGGGCGGCGTTCGACCCCACACGCCCGCCGCCGCCGACTATCGCAACCTTCATCAGAGCAACATCCTCCGGTTTCTTCTTGCGCACCCGTCGCACCCCGGGGCGCCGCGGGATTATAGGCCCCCCCGCAGCGACGCGTCAAACCCCGCCGAAGGCTAGCCCTTGACTCCGGAAATGACGACGCCCTGGATGAAGTAGCGCTGAGCGGCAGCGAACAGTACCAGCAGCGGCAGCATCACCACGGTCGCCGCGGCCATCAGAAGCTGGATGTCCACGCTGTGCTCTCCCTGAAACGCGTACAGCGCCAGAGACAGCGTCCGAAGCTCCGGGCTTCCCAGGTAGATCAGCGGGCCGAGGAAATCGTTCCAGTGGGCCATGAAGCTGAAGATGGCCACCGTGGCGACGGCTGCCCGCGCCTGCGGAAGCACCACGCGATAGTAGATCTGCCAGGCGGAGGCTCCGTCGATGCGCGCCGCCTCGTCCATCTCCAGAGGGATGCCCATGAAATACTGCCGCAGCAGGAACACGAAGAAGCCGGACGTGGCGAAGAACGCCGGGACCGTGAGCGGCAGAAACGTGTCATACCACCCCACCGTCACGAACAGCTTGAACAGCGGCACCATCGTGACCTGGGCGGGAAGCATCATGGTGGCCAGCACCAGGATGAACAGCGGACCCCTTCCCGGGAACCGGAGGCGGGCGAACCCGAACGCCACCAGAGAGCAGCTCAGCACCTGCCCCACGAGGGCCACGATGGTGATGACCAGCGTATTGCGCAAATACAGCAGGAAGCGGAAGTTCGGCGGCGTGAGGGCTTCGCGGTAGTTGGACCAGCGCGCGCCGGGCCTGCGGTACTGCGCCGCCTGCTCCTCCGGCACCACCTCGGCCCGCTCCGGCAGGCGCGAAAGGCTCTCCGGCGGCCGCTCCCCGTCCAGCCAGGCGATCCGCAGCCTCCCCGCAGGCAGACGCTCCACCAGCAGCCCGAACCGGCCGTCGCGAAGGGACCTGTAGACGTCGTAATCCCGGTTATCGACCCGGACGGTGACGGGAAGCGTGGGAATCCACTGAAGCTCGCGCGTGAAGAGCTGGTCCTTGTCCTTGAGCGAGGTGGACACCATCCAAACGAACGGCACCAGGATGGCCACCGCCCCGGCCGTCAGGATGATGTAGGCCACGGTCCGGGCCAGCGCCTCCTGCCTGCGTCTGCTCCTGGCCAGATTTCCGGCGCGCATCGGAGCCTCAGCCCCTCCTCTCCGCTTCGTAATAGACCCAGTGCTTGCCGCTCCAGAACACGATCAGGGTCAGGGTGAGGATGATGAGAAACAGGACCCATGCCAGGGCGCAGGCGTAGCCCATGGCGAAGTAGTTGAAGGCTTTCTGGTAGAGATACAGCACATAGAACAGCGTGCTGTAGGCCGGGCTGCCCGCGCCGCCCGTGATGACGAACGCGCTGGTGAACACCTGAAAACTCCCGATGATGCCCATCACCACGTTGAAGAAGATCGTTGGGCTGATCATCGGGAGGGTCACGCTGCGGAACTTCATCCACGGCCCGGCGCCATCGATCTCCGCCGCTTCGTACAGCTGCGTGGGGACACTCTGCAGGCCGGCGAGATAGATGATCATCCCCGCCCCCGCCCCCCACAGGCTCATGATGACGAGCGCCGGGACGGCCCAGGCCGGGTCCGTGAACCATCCCGGGCCGTCGATCCCCAGCCGCGCGAGCAGAAGATTGATGACGCCGGACTCCGGGTTGAAGATCCACTTCCACAGCATGGCCACCGCCACGCCCGGGAGGATGGCCGGGATGTAGTAGATGGCGCGGAAGAAGGTGAGCCCCTTCACCTTCTGATTCAGGAGAATGGCGATGCCCAGCGACGTCACAACCCCGAGCGGCAGCGCCATGGCGGAGTATTTCAGCGTGACTCCCAGAGACTTAACGAACCGGAAGTCGTCGGTGAACATCTGCCGGTAGTTGGTCAGACCCACCCAGCGGGGCGGGTGCAGCATGTCCCAGTCGCAGAACGAGGCGTACAGGGAGAACGCCATCGGGCCAAGGGTGAAGAGAAGGAACCCGATGATCCAGGGCGATATGAACAGGTAGCCGTCGAGGGCTTCCCTCCTGAGCAGGGTCGAGCTTCGGCGCATCGCCGTATTGTCGCAAATCCGGGGAGGGAACGCAAGGGCCGCCGGGGCCGGGGGAAGAGGCTCCGGAAGGTTGAACACACCGGGGCGCCTCCGGTAAGATGATGCGGCTATGGGTCGTGTTTCCGCGTTGCTGGCAGAGGTGAGGGGGCGCTCCCGTCTCAGGGCGGCCGTTGCGCTGGTGTGCGCGTGCTTGGCCCTCGCAGCGGCGGGCTGCGCGCGGCAGAAGGACGAGACCGTGACGCTGGTCGTCTGGGGAGTGCAGCTCTCCGAAGAGACGAAGATCGAAGAGGCCCGCGTCCGGGAGTTCGAGCGGCGGCATCCGGGCGTGCGCGTCAGCATGCTGAGCATGGGCGCGGGGGGGATGAACCCCCAGAAGCTGATGACCGCCATCGTGGGCAAGTCCCCGCCGGACGTGGTCCATCAGGACCGCTTCACCATCGGCGACTGGGCCAGCCGCGACACGTTCCGTCCGCTGAACGACCTTATCGAGCGGGACCGGGACACCCCGTACGGCGTGCGCCCGGAGGACTACTATCCGGCCACCTGGGCGGAGGCCACCTACAAAGGCAAGGTCTACGCCATCCCGTCCAACACGGACGACCGGGCGCTCTACTACAACCGCAGGGCGTTCCGGGAGGCGGGGCTGGACCCGGACCGTCCGCCCCGCACGTGGGAGGAGCTGCGCGAATACGCCGTCAGGCTGACGAAATACAACCCGGACGGCACTTTCGCGCGGGCGGGCTTCATCCCCAACTTCGGGAACAGCTGGCTCTACCTCTACTCCTGGCAGAACGGCGGGGAGTTCATGAGCCCGGACGGGCGGAAGTGCACCATGGACAACCCGTACACCGTGGAGGCGCTGGAGTACATGACCAGCGTGTACGACGCCCTCAAAGGGGCGGAGAAGCTGGACGCCTATCAGCGCGGCTTCGCGGCGCTCCCGCCGGAGATGGACCCGTTCATCATCGGGCGAGTGGCGATGAAGATCGACGGCGACTGGTTTCTGCAGTCGCTGGCACGTTACGCTCCCGATATGGACTTCGGCGTGGCGCCCGCGCCGGTGCCCGCCGCCCGGCTCCGGCAGGAAGGCCGCTTCAAGGGGCAGCCGAAGTTCATCACGTGGGCCGGCGGGTTCTCCTGGGCCATCCCGAGAGGCGTGCCGGAGGAGAGGGTGCAGCTGGCCTGGGAGTTCATCAAGTGGATGCAGTCGCCCGAGGCCATGCTGATCGGATGCCGCGCCCAGGAGGCCTACAACCGCTCGAAGGGCAGGATGTTCGTGCCGCGCCTGAGCGCGAACATGCGGGTCAACGAGGCGGTGTTCGCAGTCTACGCGGAGCGTTACCCGAAGTTCAGGGAGCCGCTGCGGGTGTTCCGCGAGCTGATGCCCTACGCGCGCTTCCGTCCCGTGACGCACGTGGGGCAGCTGCTCTGGGACGAGCACGTGATCGCCTTCGAGAATGCCACGCGGCACAAGATGACGGCAAAGGAGGCGCTTGCCGCCGGCACGCGGCGGGTGCAGGCGGAGCTGGACCGCAGCTTCACGCGCGAGCGGTATCCGGAGATCCCGCTGGCGGTGCCGATGGCCGTGCTTGCGGCGGCGCTGACCGGGCTGGCCCTGGTGGCGGCGTTGCTCGCCCGGCGCTCCGGTCCGGTGGGCAGGCTGATGCGCGGGGAGGCGGTGTGGGGATATCTCTTCGCCTCGCCCTGGCTGCTCGGCCTAGCGGTTTTCACGGCGGGCCCGTTCCTTGCCTCCGTCGTTTTCAGCTTCTGCCACTATGACGTGCTCCACCCCCCCCGATGGGTGGGGCTGGAGAACTTCCGGATGCTGTTCACGGAGGACTGGCCGTTCTTCTCCAGGACGCTGTACAACGCGGCGTACCTTGCCGCATTCGGGATTCCGCTCGGCATCGCGACGGGGCTGGCCATCGCGATGCTGCTGAACGCGAGCGTGCGGGGGATGCACTATTACCGCACGATCTACTACCTGCCGGCCATCGTGCCCATCGTGGCGAGCAGCATCCTCTGGATGTGGATCCTGAACCCGGACGCGGGGCTTCTGAACGCGGCGTGGAGGATGGTGCTGACGAGCTGGTCGGGCATCGAGCCTCCGAACTGGCTGGCCAGCGAGCAGTGGGCCAAGCCCGCCCTCATCCTGATGGGGCTGTGGGGCGCGGGGGGCGGGATGATCCTGTGGCTGGCCGGGCTTCAGGGGGTGCCGCAGCACCTCTACGAGGCGGCGGAGCTGGACGGGGCGTCCCCGCTGCAGCAGTTCCGGCACGTGACGCTTCCGATGCTGACGCCCTATATCTTCTTCAACCTGATCATGGGCACCATCGGGGCGCTGCAGACGTTCGAGAATGTCTACATCATGACCGGCGGCGGGCCGGTGAACGCCACGCGGGTGCCGGTGCTCTACCTGTTCGACAACGCCTTCCGCTACTTCAACATGGGGTACGCCTCCGCCATCGCCTGGGTGATGTTCCTGATCGTGATGGGGCTCACTCTGGCTCAGCTCCGGCTTGCCCCGCGCTGGGTGCACTACGAAGGCGAGAGGCGATGACGGGCGGCCGGCGCGCCCCCATCACCATCTACACGGACGGCGCCTGCTCCGGGAACCCCGGCCCCGGCGGATATGCCGCCGTGCTCAAGTGCGGCGAGCACCGCAGGGAGATCTCGGGGGGCTACCGGCGCACCACCAACAACCGCATGGAGCTGATGGCGTGCATCGAGGCGCTGAAGCGCATCCGCGACCCGTCCGATGTCGTCCTCTACAGCGACTCGCGCTACGTGGTGGACGCGATGACCAGGGGATGGGCGCACCGCTGGCGTCAGAAGGGATGGCGCAAAAGCGGCCACGAGAAGGCGCTGAACCCCGACCTCTGGGAGGAGCTGCTGCGGCTGTGCGAGCGACACAGGGTGGAGTTCCGGTGGCTGAGGGGCCATGGCGGCGAGCGGGAGAACGAGCTGTGCGACCGTCTGGCAGTGGAGGCATCGCGGCGTCCGGACCTTCCGGAGGACCCGGGCTACCGGCCGGAGGACTCGCCTGAGGGCTGAGGGAAGCCCGCTTCCCGGCCGCCGGCGGTCCCCTCCCGGCGCAGGCGCCCCCGCTTCCCCGGTTTTTCCCGGATAGGGGAGAAGGAGAGGCAAACCGTGTTCACCGGCAGACGCGGGCGTCGCCAGGGCGCCCGGGAACTCCGTATTTATACCTGATTTCGAGGTTCAGTCATTGACTGACCATCAGGTATCTGGTACCCTCTCAGTCAAGGGCAAGGAGTGCGGCAATGGGGCCGCAGGGGTTCCGGCCGCGGCACCCCGGTGCGGGCCGGTGAGAACGAAAGGAGCGAATGAGATGGGAAGTAGCCGTTCGGTTCGGTCCGCAGGCCTTGCGCTGTGGCTCGCAGTCGTACTGACCGCCGCCCTGGCAGGGCAGGCCTGGAGCCAAGGCCCCGGTTACGGGTCGCCGACCTGGGCGCCCGACTGGTTCAAGTACTGCACCAACCCCAAGCAGTGGGTCCAGTGGACATTTCCCGGTCAGATCATGGAGTGGGGGTTCAATTACACCCCTCCGCCGGCAATGCCCACCCTGACGCTTGGCACGGACTCCCTGAGCGTGTGGATGGACAACATCCCGGTTCGCGACTACTACAAACAGGTATGGGTCGAGATCTTCTACAGTTACAGTGGCAAAGTTCCAAACTTCAGTTCGCCGACCCAACCCCTCCTGGAATGGAGCGGAGGGTGGACCAAACTGTTGGAACAGGGAAATCCTGTGGGGCCCGGGCTGCCCTTCGGCTGGTACAACGAGGAACTGGGAAGCGGTAAGGGCCGCTTCACGGCCTACTACGAGATCGTGCCGCAACCTGACTGGGAGAGGTTCACGCTTTCCTGGAGCGTTGGCAACCCCTCGTTCTCCACAGTAAGGATGCTGACCCAGTGCAACCCGATTCCCGAGCCAATGTCCATGGTCCTCGCGGGACTGGGCCTTGGAGCTGTCGGGGCACTGCGCCGGCGCCGCTGAGGCGCCGCGGCCCGTCAGGGCTCAGAGGAACACGCTCACGGGCGGAGGCCGCCGGCCTCCGCCCTCTTTGCGCCCCGGCTAGTCCTGCTTCACGCTGACGGCCGGGGCGCGCGTCTCGCCACTCCATCCCCTGCCTTCTGTATCAGGGAGAGGAAGGAGGAGCGGGTGAGCAGCACGGTGGACGGGGACGTGCGCATTTTCGCAGGGAGAGGGAGAACAAATGGACGGGCAAAGACGGCGGCCGGAAGTCAGCCGCCGGATGAGGCCCGGATCTCGGCCTGAGACGGGCGAAGATACTCCGGGACAAGGTCCAGCGGGTCCAGCAGGCGGGCCGAGTGCGCGTCCTGAACGGCCGCCTCCAGCACATTGCGGACCCGGACTCTGGAGAGGTCCGTCCGGACGCACAGGTCCAGACCGGGCAGCCCGGCGCCCGCCAGAGCCTCCGCGCCGGAGGCGGCGGCGGGGCCCGCAAGCTCCACCCGCCCGGCCACCCCGGCGCCGGAGAGCCAGTCCGCCAGAGCCGTCAGCGCGAGCGCGGCGTCGGGCCGGACCGCCTCCCACCCCCCGTCCGGCTGCAGACGGTAAAGCCCGGCATACACCTCCCCGGGCCGGCAGCTGATGAGCGCCAGCCTGACGTCTCCCTCTCGGGCCTCGGCCGCCGTGCAGAGAGCCCGGAGCGTGGAGACGCCGGCCATCCGGGCGCCGCACGCATCCGCCAGAGCCCGGGCGGCCGAAACCCCCACCCTGATGCCCGTGAACGACCCCGGCCCGCGGGTGCAAGCGACCACGTCCAGATCCCGCGCGCGGACGTCCCCTTCCCGCAGCACATCGCGGATGAGGCCGGCCAGCCGGCGCAGCGCGTCCCGTTCGTGCCGGAAGGAGCGCTCCACGACCCGGCCGTCCGGCAGCAGAAGGCCGGCAGAGACATCATCCAGCGCCGTATCCACCCCCAGGACGATCATCCCGCAGATCCCTCCCCGGGCACGCGCACCCGGATGACGCGCTCCTCCGGCGCGGCGGCCTCCAGCGCCACCCGCCACGTCCGGGGCCCCCAGTCCGTACACTCAGCCCGCTCCGGCCACTCCACCAGCACCACGAAACTCCCGTCCAGATACTCCTCCAGCCCCAGGTCCTGCAGGTCGGACGGGCCGCTCAGCCGGAACAGGTCCGCATGCGCCACCCGGCACCGCCCCCGGTATTCGTGCACCAGCACGAACGTGGGGCTGGAGACGTGGTCCCCGCTGCCGAGCCCCCGGACGATCCCCCGAACAAGCACCGTCTTTCCGGAGCCCAGGGGCCCCTCCAGCAGCACCACATCGCCCGGCTGGAGACGACCGGCCAGTTCGCGGCCGAATTCCTCGGTCTCGACGGGCGAGCGCGTCACCCGTTCGATCATCCCCCGTCATCCTCCGAATCTGCGCTCCACACCAACCGTCCTCCGCTCCAAACCGCCTCCACCAGACAGGCCGAGCCCTGCCAGACGATGGCGCCGATGACGTCCTCCGCCGCAGCTGCCCCGCCGACGCGCAGACCGTGCAGCCTCAGCGCAACCGCATCGGCGCGGGCTCCCGGCTCCAGCGTCCCGCGGTCGCGCAGGCCAAGGGATACCGCTCCCTCGCGCGTGGCCATCGCGAACGCCTCCGCTTCCGTGACAGGCGCGGACCGGAGACGCGAGCCCATCACGGCCATCCGCATCTCTTCGAACATGTCCTGCCGTTCGCAGGAGACGGCGCTGTCCGTCCCCAGGCCGCACTGAAGTCCGGCCTCGCGCGCCGCCCGGACCGGCGGGATGCCCACCCCGAGCACGGCGTTCGACACCGGGCAGAAGGCCGCCGACACCCCGCGCGCGGCAAGCACGGCCAGGTCCCCCCGGCTGGCCTGCGTCAGGTGCACCGCCTGGCTGCCGGGATGCCAGTAGGAGCGGTTGTCCAGATACTCGACGGGGCTCATCCGGCAGGGGCGGACGGCGATCCCCCGCTCCCTGCGGCGCTCCGCCAGGGCCCCTTCCCCGCTGCGGATGAAGGCGGCCTCGTCCGGGCTTTCCGCCACATGGATGGAGCGCGGGACGCCCCGGAACCGGCTCACCACGGAGTCCAGCGCCGCGGGGCAGGCGTTATAGGGCGCGTGGCAGGAGATGCCCACCCCGACCTGCGGCCCTCCCTCGGCCGCCATCCCATCCAGCTCGGATGCAAGGAAGTCGAGCGCCGGGCTATGATCGGCGTCCGGGTCCACGCAGAACACCTCGCGGAACACCACCCCCGAGAGACCCGCCTCCCGGATGGCGCCGGGCGAGACTCCCGCCGTGCTGTGGTCCGCCAGGGTGGTGACCCCGCCGCGGAGCATTTCGCGCGCCCCCGCCCGGGCGGAATGCTCGAAGAAGCCGCGGTCTCGCCCCAGGACCTCGCGCGTGACCGCCTCCAGCCACGGCACGAACGGCAGGCCGCGCCCGGTGCCCCGCAGGAGCGTGAGCTCCAGGTGCGAGTGGGCGTTCACGAGCCCGGGCAGGATGACGCATCCGGGGAACGACACCACGGGATCCTGCGGAAACGAGCGCGAGACAGCGGAGCCCGCGTGTGTGACACGCCCGTCCGCGAAGCGCACTTCGCCCTCCCGGACCACAGTCTCCGGGGACAGGACCAGCCAGTCACCCCGGACGACCACCGCTCCGCCGTGCCCGCGGTGCACCCCGGGCATCGAGCCCTCAGCTCCCCTCCCGCTCCAGCGTCTCCTTCGTGATGACGCGGGTGGGCAGGATGACCTTCTTCGGAACGTCCTCGCCGTCCAGGATCTTTAGGGCGTATTCGATCGCCTCCGCACCGCAGGTGGGATACACGAACGTGGCGTCCAGGATGCCCTCCCGCACATACTTGACGCCTTCGGTGGGCAGCCCGTCAATGCCGATGAACTTGATGGTGTTCTCCCGCCCCTTGCCTTCCTGCTGCGCGGCAAGATACGCACCGTGCGCGCTGGGGTCGTTGTGAGCGTAGACGGCGTCGATGTCCGGGAAGCGCGACAGGGCGGACTTCATCTCCCGCTGGGCATCCGGCTCCAGCCACTTGCAGTCGGCGCTGAAGATGATCTTGATGTCCGAGCCGCGTATCCCCTCCAGGAAGCCCTCGTGCCGGTCGATGGCCGGCTGCGAGGTCATCAGCCCTTTGAGCTCAACGACGTTGCCCTTGCCGCCCAGGATCTTCACCATGTGATAGCCCGCCTGGCGGCCGATCTCCCGGTTGTCGCCTCCGATGAACATGGTGTAGTCCTCGCCGGCGAGCGCCCGATCCAGCACAATGACGGGGATCCCCTTCGCCATCGCCTCGGCCACCGGCTTCGTCAGAGGCACAGACTCCTTCGGCGAGATGATGATCAGGTCCACCCCCTGCTGGATGAACTCGCGCACCTGGTTCTGCTGCACCTCGGTGCGGTTCTGGGCGTCCTTGTAGAACACACGGATGCGGTCCCGGTGCTTCTCCGCGGCGGCTTTGATGTCGGCGTTCATCTGGACACGCCAGGGCTCTCCCAGATTGCACTGCGAGAACCCGATGTTGTAAATGCGTTTGCCCCCCGAAGCTCCCTCCTTGGACGTTGGCTCCGGTTGCCTGCCGCAGCCCGCAACGAACGCCGCGGCCACCGCAGCCGCGACCACCAGCACGCAGATCCGTTTCATGGTTGTTCCTCCCCCGGGCCGTGCCGACCCCGATCACTGCCTGCGCTTCTGGATCAGCACGGCTGCCACGATTATGAGTCCTTTTGCCAGCAGGCGGTACGCCTCCGGCACATTGTTGATGCTCAGGATCTTGTTGATGTAGGCGATGATGAGCGTCCCGATGAGCGTCAGGAACATACCGCCCTGCCCGCCGCTGAGGGACGTTCCCCCGATGACGACCGCCGCAATGGCATCCAGCTCGTAGGTCGCGCCCGCTTCCGGGTCGCCGATCTGGATGCGGCAGGCGTTCACCGCTCCGGCGATGCCCGCAAACAGCGCACACAGGCTGTAAGCGGCCACCTTCACGGCTCCCACCCGGATGCCCGAGAGCCGGGCCGCCTCCTCGCTGCCACCAACGGCGTAAAGCCTCCGGCCGTAGGCGCTGTAGCGCACCACCACCAGCATCACCGCGATGGACAGCAGGAACAGCAGCGTGGCCGGCTGCAGACCGGTCCACCCGATCGGGGACGTCATCCACCGGAACACATCCGGCGGCGGCCCCTGCAGAGCATACCACTCCTGCGCGCCCGGCTGCACCTTGATGCCGCCGGACAGCAGCTTCGCTCCCCCCCTCGCCGCCACCATCATCGCCAGCGTGGCAACGAACGGCTGGATGCGGAACCGCGCGATGAGGGCCCCGTTCACCAGACCGGCCGCCAGACCGGTCAGCGCCACCACGCCGAGCGCCGCCGGTGCGCTCCAGCCGTAGCCGATCAGAAGGACGGCGAACAGGGTGGCCGCGAACCCGAGAACGCTGCCCACGGACAGATCGATCCCGCCGGTCAGAATGACCAGCGTCATCCCGCACGCCAGCAGGCCGTATTCCGAGTACTCGAACAGGATGTCGCTCTGGGTCTGCCAGGTCAGGAAGACCGACTGGCCCGTGGCCAGGTTGCGGGGCGTGAAAAGCACGCCCAGCAGGAAGACGGCCGCAAGAGCCAGAACTCCCCGGAACTCGCCCGCCAGCGCCAGCAGGCGCGCCGGAGAGACGTCCCGGGGCGGCAACCTCCGCTCACTCATCGCTCAGCCGGGCCAGCCCGGCGAACCTCTCCCGCAGGGCCGCGTACAGCGATGAATAAAAGGCGTGCATCGGAGCATAGCGCTGTGCCGCTTCCGGGCCGGGCTCCTCCCGCTCGACGGTGGAAAGCGTGGCCCGGCAGGCCTCCTGCACGGTGGACCAGGCTCCCTGAGACACCCCGGCAAGAAGCGCGACTCCGAACGCCGGCCCCTCGTCCACGTTCAGCGTCACGTGCGTCCGCCCGACGATGTCCGCCAGGATTCGGCGCCACACCCTGCTTCGCGCGCCGCCGCCCATCACGCGGACCTCCGTGGCATCCACACCGATGGAGCGCAGGATGTCGAAGCTGTCCTTCAACGCGAACCCCACCCCCTCCAGCACGGCCCTCGTAAAATGCGCCCGTGTGTGGGCAAGAGTGGCCCCGAAGAACACCCCGCGCGCATAAGGGTCGGGATACGGCGTGCGCTCGCCCGAGAGGTAGGGCAGGAAGAACAGCCCCTGGCATCCCGGCGGGACGGCGGCGGCCTCGGCGGTCATCAGGTCGTACGGGTCGGCCCCCTGCTCTGCCGCCCGGGCTCTGGTATCCTGGCAGAAAGTGTCCCGGAACCAGCGAAGCGACCCGCCAGCGGAGAGCACAACCCCCATCACGTGCCACTTGCCCGGCACCGCATGGCAGAACGTGTGCGTGCGCATCTGCGGGTCCACGAACGGCTCCTCCGCGTAGGCGAAGACCACCCCGGACGTGCCCAGCGACGAGCTGACCAGACCGGGCTCCACGATGCCGGAGCCCACGCCTCCGGCCGCCTGATCCCCTCCCCCGCCGACCACCGGAGTCCCGGCCCGCAGTCCCAGACGCTCCGCGGCTTCCGGGCTGACTTCCGCGGAAGGCTCCACGGACTCGAAGCACTCCGGCAGCCACTCCGGCTCGACGAACGAAGCCTCCATCATCTCCGGCGACCAGCGGCGCTCACGGACGTTCAAGAGCGACGTGCCGCTCGCATCCGAGACCTCCGTGGCGAACGCTCCCGTCAGTCGGTAACGGATATAGTCCTTGGGAAGCAGCACCTTGCGGACCCGGCTGAACGCTTCCGGCTCGTTGTTCTTCAGCCAGACGATCTTCGGCGCCTGAAAGCCGGTGAGCACGGGGTTCAGGGTGATCCGGGCCACCTGGTCCGCTCCGGCCCGCGCGGTTATCTCCTCGCACTCGGCCGCCGTGCGCTGGTCGCACCAGAGGATGGCCGGCCGGATGACCTGCCCGGCCGCGTCCAGGAACACCGCCCCGTGCATCTGCCCGGACAGCCCGATGGCTCCGATGTCGGCGCCGGAGACACCCGCCTGGCGCATGGACTCCGGCGCCGCCCTCAGGACGGCCTGCCACCAGTCCTCCGGCTCCTGCTCCGCCCAGAGCGGCCGCGGAGTGGAAAGTGGATACTCCGCAGTGGCAGAACCCCTGACCCGGCCCTCCCCGTCAATCACCAGGCACCGGGCGCCGCCGGTGCCGATGTCGATACCCAGAAAATGGCTCATCAGTCTTCCGCTCTCCCCGATCGTCGCAAGCAGCGGCGGAACGCCCGCCGCTTTCGCCTCAGATGAACTGCCTGAGATGCCGCAGACCAATCTCCATGCCCTGCTCCCGGCCAACCCTGCCGTCCTCGTGCTCGATGGACAGCACGCCGTCGTATCCGGCGAAGCGCAGGTGCGCGATATACTGGCCCCAGTCAATGACCCCTGTTCCGGGAATGACGTAGCGCCACCAGCCGCCGTTCAGGGTGCCGATCCAGGCGCGCTGATAATAGCGGATCTCCGTGTCCTTCGCGTGGGTGTGGAAGATGCGCTCCCGGAAGTGCTCCACAGCCCGCAGGTAGTCTATCTCCTGATGCACCAGGTGTGAAGGATCGAAGTTCAGGCCGAAGTTGGCGTGCGGGACCACCTCGAACATCCGCTCGAAGTGCGCCAGGTTCTGCAGATTGGTGGCGAACCAGTTCTCCAGCGCCACCTTCACGCCCTTCTCTGCGGCATACTCCACCAGCGGGGTGAACGCGGCCCGGCAGTCCTCCTCGATGGTGGCGAAGCGGTCCTTGCCTTCGACGGGCATTCCGCCCAGCGTGCAGATCACATCCACCCCCAGCCGGACCGCCGCATCCACCAGCTGACGGAACTGAGCGGCCCGCTCCTCGCGCGCCTCAGGCGCGACGAGGTCCGTATACCAGGCCAGGCTGCTGATCTGCAGGGCGTGTTCGTCGAAGAGACGCCGCACGGAGGCGACGTCCGCGTCCGAAGCCGAGGTGAAGTCGAAGTGCCGGGAGCCCGGCCCGCTCGCCACTTCCAGGCAGTCGAAGCCCGCCTTCGCCGCAAACTCGACCACATTCTGCAGGGGCTCGCCGCCGAAAGGCGCGGTAAGAAATCCTACTTGCATGACAGCTCCTGTTGCCGTATCTCCGGGGGATGATCCGCGGCCGCACCCTCGGGACCGCGGCCGCGCAGGAGAGGTTCTCCGCGCCGGGCGGCTTTTCCCTCCCCGGGCTCAGGCGCGGCTGGCAAAAGCGAGGATGCGTTCGCGGAACAGCTCCTGAAAAGCCGGAATGTCCGCATCCACCGCGACACTTACGCCACGCTCGCCGCCGTCCCCCCTCCGGAAGGTGACCACCCCCGCTCCGTCTCCGGCCGTCTGGACGACCGGAACCAGCCGCTCCCACCGGAACAGCTCCGGACGGAAGTGCGCCGCGACCGCGAGGGGATCGTGCATCGGGGTCGCATCGCGGCCGGTCTGGCGCAGATAGTGCCAGCCGGCCCGGGCCAGAAGCGTGCCGGCCGGCGTGCCCAGGGCTTCCAGCTCCTTCAGCAGGCCGCCCGTCAGGCCTGTGCGCCGCGTGACGTTCAGTCCCACCAGGCGGCAGGCGGGGGCGGTCTCGAGCACCCGCGAGGCGGCCTCCGGGTCGCAGCGGAAATTGTGCTCGGCCGTGACCGGCCTCGCGCCGGGCGGATGGTAGTTCCCGCCCATGATGCTGACGGCCTGCAGCGCCCGGAAGGCCCCGGGATGGTCGCGCGCAAGGAGCCCCGCGTTCGTGAGCGGCCCGATGGTGATGAGACCGAGATTTCCGGGCGCCTCGCCGATCCGCTCCAGCAGGAAGCTGACGGCGGAACGGCCGTCCAGGCGCCCGGGATCCGGCGGCTCCAGCTCCAGTCCGTGCCCCTCATGTCCGGTCCAGTGAACGGGAAGCCCGAACTGCATCGGGTCCCCCGCTCCGAGCGAGAGCGGGATCCCCGCGATACCCGCCGCGTCCAGAAGTTTCAGGACGATGGAAGCCCGCAGCCGGACGTCTCCGTGAACCAGCGTGACCCCGCACAGCCGGAGCTCGGGCGACGCCAGCAGGAACGCGAGCGCGAAAAGATCGTCAACGTCCGTGCCGATGTCCGTATCCAGTACGACCCTTTGAGCCACAGAGGACCTCCTCCGGCTTCAGCGCGTCACGGTCACCTTGGTGAGGCCGCGCGGATGATCCGGGTCCAGCCCGCGCGCCACGGCCAGATGGTACGCGAACCGCTGCCCGGCGACGATCTGTGCCAGCGGATCCAGGAACTCAATCTCTCCCGCCGGGATATGCACGGGGTGATCCGCGAGCGCGAGAGCCTGCGGGTCACTGGAGATGACCATCATACGGGTTCCCAGCTCGCGCAGCCGCTCCGCCGTCTCCAGCACCGCCTGCTGCGCGGCGTCCCGGGGGGCATACACGATGCAGGGCACCGATTGAACCGCCGCCACAGGGCCGTGGAGCAGGTCCGCGGAAGAGTATGCGCGGGCGCGGGCGTAGCTGGTCTCCATGATCTTCAGCGCCGTCTCCAGCGCCGTGGAATAGTTCAGCCCGCGGCCGATCACGAAGCACTCGCTCTCGTCCGCCGCCTCGGCCGCCACCTGAGCCAGTCCGAACGTCTCCTGCACGGCACGCGCGATCAGCTCCGGCACGGTGAACAGCGCGCGCAGCGCGTCCGGGCACTGACACAGACAGGAGGAGATGAGGGCCAGGGCGGCAAGCGAGGCGGTGTAGGTCTTGGTGGCCGCGACACTGTGCTCCTGGCCGGCGTCCAGATCCACAACGATGTCCGCATGCTCTCCGAAACCCGATTGCGGGTTGTTGGTGATGGCCACGACCGGGCTTCCTTGCTCGCGGGCCGCTGCCATATACTCCATCACGTCCTGGGCCCGTCCCGACTGGGAGATGCCGATAACCATGGTGCTCCGCAGCCGCGGCCGGCTGTTGTACAGGGTGACCACGGAGGGGGTGGCAAGGAAGGCGGCAAGGTGGTTCTGGATCTGGAACAGATACTGCCCGTAGACTGCGGCATTGTCCGATGTCCCGCGCGCGGCCAGCACGACCTGCGTGATCTGCCGGGCTTCAACCAGCCGCGCCACCTCGCGGGCCGCTTTCTGCTGGCGCTCCAGCAGGTTGGCCACGACGGCAGGCTGCTGCAGAATCTCCTGAAACATGTGGTGCATCGATGGATACCTCTCGCGTCCGCCGCCGCCCGGCTCTCAGGAATACAGCAGCAGTTCCCGCCGCTTTCTGTCGAACTCGCTCAGCCCCTCCTGCCAGGTGGCTTCGATCTCGGCCGCACAGGCTCCGTCCAGCACCATCTTGCGTACCCGGCCGGTCCCGGTCAGGAGGTCGAAGAACGCTTTCTGGCCGCCCGAAGGCTCGCGGAACTTGAAGCTGGAGGGGTAGAGCCTGCGGATCAGGATCAGAAGCTCCAGCCCGGCGCGCACGGGCCGGAAGGAGTCACGGTCCATCACGTGCGCCTGCACCGCCTGGCACGGTTCGTCCCGGTATTTGGAGGAATACGGAATGAAATGGGTCGCGCGGAACCGCACACCCGGCAGGCCAAGAGCATTTGCCGCCTCCGCGAGCTCGGATGCGCGGATCCACGGCGCCCCGATGAGCTCGAACGGCTTCGTGGTGCCCCTGCCCTCGCTCACATTGGTCCCCTCGAAGATGCAGAACCCCGGATAGACCGTCGCGGTGTCCAGCGTGGGCATGTTCGGGGAAGGCGCCACCCAGGGCAGGCCGGTGCGGTCGTACCACATCGAGCGCTTCCAGCCCTGCATCGGGACGACGCGCAGCGCGGCGAAGCCCTGCTCCAGGTGCGACGCGACGAACCGGGCCACCTCGCCCATCGTCATTGCGGTGCGCGTCGGCACCGGATACAGCCCGACGAAGCTCGAAAACTCCGGATCCAGAACCGGCCCTTCGGGATGCAGCCCGGTGATGGGGTTCGGGCGGTCCAGCACGACGAAGGGCAGGCCGTGTTCGGCCGCGGCCTCCAGGCAGTGCGCCATGGTCCACAGAAACGTGTAGAAGCGCGCGCCCACGTCCTGAATGTCGAAGACGAGCGCGTCCAGCCCTTTCAGCATTTCGGCGTCCGGCTTGCGGGTCTTGCCGTACAGGCTGAAAACGGGAATGCCCGTCTCGGCGTCCACGCCCGATTGCACCCCCACCCCGTCGGCCACCTCGCCGCGGATGCCGTGCTCGGGCCCGAAAAGGGCCTTTACCTTGAGCCCGCGTCTGAGAAAAACATTGACGAGCGGCTCGAGGTCGCGGCTGACACCGGTGTGATTGGTGACGAACCCGATGTTCTTGCCGCGCACGAAATCGGGAATATCCTCCAGAAAGACCTCGGCGCCCGTTCTGACCACTTCGTCCGGCATCGGCTTCCTCCGTGCGGCCGCGCTCCGGCGCGGCTCGCCCGGCCAGCTTAACCTTACCCGCCGCATGCCCGGACTCCTGCCCGGCCGCGCGCGGGGGCGGGCCATGGTAAACTGGAAACGGGTGGAAAACTGACGAAAGGAAGACGGACTCTTGACCAGAGTGATTCTGGGCGCGGCAGCCGCCGCAGCTCTGGGCGGAGCCCAGGCCGCCACCGCCATCGAAGTCTGCATCGACCCGGGGGCGCCCATTTCGGCCAGCACTGGCCAGATCTACCTGAACGCAGGTCTGGTCAAGGCAACGGGCGCAAAATGGGTGCGCGTAAACTTCATTCTGGGCCCCTGGTCCTCTCCGACGGACACGACCCGCCGCGGACCCGCCAGCCTGACCTGGAAAGAGACCTACGACTCCATCATCAACTCGCTCCGGGCGCAGGGGATGGAGATCTACGCACTTATCGGCGCCGAGGCGGTGAAGACGCCGCACCCGCTGAACTCCCAGGGATACGTGGACGCATACGTCCAGAACTTCCAGACCATCGTCGGACAGTTCCGCGACAGGATCAGGGTATTCGAGTCCTTCAATGAGCCCAACGACTGGGCCGGCGGCTCAACCGCCCAGGTGCAGCCGTACTGGTTTGCAAAGATGCTGAAGGACATCTACACGGCGGTGAAGATCGCCGAAGGCCGCCGGGACGACCCCACCTGGCAGGTGACGCTGGTCTCCGGGCCGCTGTTCACGCACGACCTGGACACGGGAGCCTCCTATATCTCGCAGACCTACCAGCAGGGCATCTCTCAGCACGGATGGAACGCCTTCCGCTCGCAGTACGGCACGTACCCGCTGGACGGGTTCGGCTTTCACGTCTACGTGAAGCAGGGACCAGGCACGGAGCAGGCCGTTCTGAGCGGACTGAGCACCAACCTGAACGCCTTCTGGAACGCCGTGACCGCCTACGAGGGGACGGGCACGGCCAAGAAGATCTGGATCTCGGAGTTCGGCTGGAACACCGCGCATGTCTCTGAAGCGGAACAGGCCCGCAACCTGACCCTGGCCTTCAACCTGTTCAAGAGCGACAGCCGCGTGCGGCTCGCCAACTGGTTCCAGATCAGCGACTTCGGCCCCAACGACAAATGGGGACTGTTCCGCGGCGCCCCGTTCGACGACAGCAGCAAGAAGCCGTCCTGGCAGGCGTTCTACGATTTCGCCACCGCACAGCTTCCGCAGGGAAGCATCTCCGGATCCGTGCGCGATACGGCCGGGGCGCCGGTGTCCGGCGCGCGGGTGGAGGTCGCGGGACAGACGCGATCCGCAATCTCCGAGGAGGACGGATCCTACACCATAGGAGGTCTGCCGGCGGGGCAGTATACGCTGGAGGCGAGGGCGTTCGGCTACCGAAGCCAGACGCGGGTGGTCAATCTGGCGGCGGGAGGAAACGCCACGGCGAACTTCAGCCTGCTAAAGGCCTCCACCGCACAGTCGCCGGCGGAGGCGAAGACATTCGGGAACACCTTCTTCGTGAGGCTGGACAACCTTACCGTCTCGGCCGTCTTCCCCGACAGGGTCTACGCCCAGCGTCCGGACCGCTCGTCCGGGATCGGGCTGATGACGGGGGCGGCCGCGAGCCCGGGAGACATCATCAGCGCGACGGGATACATGGTCACTCTCGACGGGGAGCGGGTGGCCGCCCAGGCGGAAGTGCTGGTCACGGGGAGGGCCCCCGCCCCGCCCTCTCCCCTGTTTTGCCGGACGGCGCATCTGGGGGGAGGGGCGCAAGGCAACCAGCCGGGCGTGGTGGATGACGCCGTTGTTTCCCCGCCCGCACTCTCCGCCGCGCTGAACAACATCGGCCTGCTGGTATGCACGGGCGGACGGGTGACCTTCGCGGACCCGGCCCGGAAGATCTTCTATCTGGACGACGGATCCGGACTGCGGGACGGCTCGGGGCAGACGGGGGTCCGGGTGCAGCTGGAGAACGGGACGGTCCCTGCGGCCGGCGCTTTCGTGCTCGTGACCGGCATCTCCGGTACGGCCCTGCTGGACGGCAATGCCGTCCGGCTGCTCAGAGTACCCGGCCCGGCAGGAGTGGAACCGGTCACAGGACCCTGAAATCGAAGAAAACCGGTATATTTGCGTATTCCCGGAAAGCCCGGCGTGTTATAATATCGCTAGCCTGCGGAAGCGGCGGGCCCGGTAGGGACCCCGCGCTGGAGAAAGGGATAGGGAAGCTCGAGCCTGCTCTCTGGCCTGCGACCTCAGCCCTGAGTGCGTCCCTCGCCGGTCACCCCCGCTGCCGCAGCCGACCTTGGGCCTCCCCTCGCGCATTGCTGCCGGGCCGGGGGGCCGGTGACAGGAAAGGAGACGAACGATGCGCAAGAGCATTCTTCTGTGCGCAGCAATGGCGGCCCTGATGGCCGCGGCTCCGGCTGGAGCCTACAACGTGACAGTCTATCAGTCGGTGGATGAGCCCTCCCTGCCTCTGCAGCCCACTTCGGAATCCGTCATCCGCGGGATGATCGGGACGCTTCTGGCCGGCGGATGGCATCCGGTGAACACCAACCCTGCAGACCAGCTGGCGGCGTTCACGGACGGGGCTCTGATGAGCGCGAGCGGGCTCTCCGGGCTGCTGAACGACTTCCCGGGATCGGGCAACCCGGCGAACGTGGTACAGTACGACCTGCTGGCCCCCGTAGACGTCGCCCAGATCCGGGTGTTTTCCGGCAACCACTTCGACGGGCGCGCGTATCACACGTACACGGTGGAGTTCTCGGACAACGGCGGCTTCACGTGGAGCAACCCTATCTACGTGCAGTCCCATCCGTCCGGCTATTCCAACAACAACACGTTCCCTAACCTGAAGCGCGCGGTCTCCGTGCTGTCCCATTCTTCCGGGACGCTGATGGCCGGAGTGACCAATGTCCGGTTCAGCCTGTATTCCACCAGCAACACGCAGGGATGGATGTGGGACCCGTTCACGGGAGTGAACCCGTTCACCGGAGTGGATGACGGGTTCCCGGCGGCGTTCGAGTCGCCCCTCATCCTCGAGCTGGAGGTCATCCCGGTGCCCGAGCCGGGGACTCTGGCCGTTCTGGGCAGCGCCCTGCTGGGTATGGGCGCGATGATCCGGCGGCGGGCCTAGCGCCGCGTCCCCGGCAACCAGGTAGTAAGCGAAGGGCGGCGCGGGGCTATTCCGGATCCCGTGCCGCCTTTTCAACAGAGGGGCGGACTGCTGTTTCCGGATGGAGACGGCACGGGCCGGAAGAAGACAAGCCGTGGGGCTCTGCGTAAAGCCTGCGACCCCGGACCGGCCCGTGACAGCCGCCCCGCCGAGACCGGAGGAAATGAAATGAAACGATCTGGGTTGTTCATCCTCGCCGCGATCGCGGCAGCCGCCTGCCTGCCGGGCGCATCTCCGGGCGTCCAGGCGGCTGAAGGACCGCTTCTGAGCGATTGGACGGACCGGTCAACGCTGGCCGGCAATCCGGTGATGCCCCCGATGCCCACCCCCCGCTACAACGTGGCGGCCGTGGTGGTGTTCGACCATCTGGTGGTCATCGGCGGCCAGACAGGCCCCGGCCCGGAGACCATCGTGGGCACGGTGGAGGCCTACCGCTCCCCGCTTTCGGGGCAGAGCCCGCGCAACATCTGGATCGGCGACACGAGCACGGGAGGCATCCATCAGCCCATGCCGGCCCCGCGGGCGGGAGCGTCGGCCGCGGTGGTCCCGGACCCCTACGACACGCTGCGGCGCTACATCGTGGTGGTGGGCGGAATCGGCCCCGACGTCTTCGATGAGGACGGGGACGGAAACAGTACGGAGGTCATCGCGTCGAAGGCGGTGCAGGTGTACGACTTCTTTAACCGGACGTGGGACGTCCTCAAGCCGAAGAAGGGGATCCCGGGATGGGGCGCGGCGCTGGTGCGCGTGCCCGAGCCGTTCACCGACCAGAACAACGACGGCGAATGGAATGTCGGCGAGCCGTTCACGGACCAGAACGGGAACGGAACGTGGGACGCCTATCTGCACGTGATGAACGGAGTCTGCACCCTGGACCCGGCCGGGTGCACGTTCCCGGGCAACATCGCATACGAAGTGTATTACAACGGGCGGCGCGACAATCCGGCCACCGGGCAGGTGAACGAGTTCATCGCGCCGGTCTGGCAGGATCCGGGGGTCTCCTCTCCCGTGCCGGAGCGGGAGCCCGCCGGAGTGTTGACCCGCCCGCTGGCGGCACAGGACACCCGTCCGCGGTTCATCTACAAGTTCGGCGGAGGGACCGGCGGAGTGGTGGCCACCCAGACCGCCTATCGCCGCGACGCGGACACGGCGTTCGCTCAGTTCGAGGAGATCAAGGCGATGCCCTCGGCGCGGGTGGGTCACGTGGCGGTGGTCCTGCAGGGGATCGGTCAGAACGGATACGCCCTGCAGTATCCCGCGGTGATCGGCGGGTCTCCGGACGGGTCCACTCCCACGGACACCGTGTACATCTACCATCCCGACGCTCAGGGCTGGACACTGGCCAGCCGGATGATCGTGAACGGCGAGTCCCGTCCCCGGACGGGCCGCTTCGCCGCCGGCATCATCGGCAACGAGCTGTACGTCTGCGGGGGTCTGGGCGCAGGCGGCGTGGTGGATGGCTCCCTGGTCCGGGCGACGCTGATCAGAACCAACACCCCTCCCCCTCCGCTCCCCGACAATCCGCTGGTGGGCAACTGGGAGAACATGCAGCAGAGCATCCCAACCTGGCGGACCCGTGTGGCTTACGCCCAGCTTGGCTCGAAGCTCTACGTCTTCGGCGGCGAGGACGGCTCGAAGGACAGCATCTGGCGGGACTCGCTCAGCGATGCGGTGGAAGTCTATGACATGGCCGCGAACTCGTGGAGCACCAACGAGACGCCGATGCCGGTGAACTTCGCCCGCGGGGTGGCCGCCGTGCTCCGCGACGCCCAGGGCAGGGATAAGATCTACGTGGTGGGCGGCCGGATCGACCCGGAGAAGCGGCCCAGCTGGCCGTACGGCAACGTGGAGGGCAGCATCGACCGGGTGCCGCCGAGCGGTAACGTGTATGTCTACGATCCGGTGGCCAAAACCTGGTCCACCGCCGCGCCGATGCCGACGCCCCGCGCCTTCGCCGGCCATTTCGTGTATCAGAACCGCCTGCACGTGGTGGGCGGAGTGATGGCCGACCCGGAGAATCCGGGCAGGGAGATCGTCAGCCCGGCCCACGAGGTCTATGACCCGGTGACAAACAGCTGGACGACGCATCCCTCCGGAACGCCGTTCGGAGCCCGGCAGGGAGCCGCCACCGCGCTGGCGGACCACGGGCCGAACGGGGTGTGGGCCTACTGGTTCGGCGGCTCGACCAACACGACCCAGACCGCGAACTGCGCCCGCCTGAACCTGAACATCCCCGGATCGAGCTGGGAGCAGATTCCGAACCTTCCGGTGGGCGGCGTATCGGGAGCCAGGGCCATTACGATTGTGGACGGAACGGACCAGATCCCGGCCGTTTTCGGCGGGGACTTCGGGCCGGTGCCGTGTGCGTATGACAAGGTCTTCCATTACTTCAGCCCGTTCTACGGAGACCCCGCGCTGGCCAACACCTGGGTGCCGGACCCGGTGATGGAGGTGCCCGGAGAGGGCAAGGTGGTGCGCAGCGGTTTTGCCATCGGGCAGTGGGGCGGCTACGTCTATCTTGCCGGCGGCGACGCCGGGCCTTGCGACCTGGTGAACCGCACCGTGCGCGCTCAGATCCTGAGCAGCGCGGTGGTGAAGGCGCCGGGGATCGGCCAGGCGAAGACCGTGAGCGACGGCACGAAAGTGGAGATCACCGGCGAGAAGGTGGTGACCCTGTCGCCGATCGGCGAGCCGGGATTCTTCTACATGCAGGATCCGGACGGGACTGCCGGCATCAGGGTGGAGACCGCCGGAGCGCTTCCGCCGCTGGGAGCCTCCGTGCTGGTGTCGGGCCGGATGGGGACCGCATCGAGCGGTGAGCGGGTCATCCGGGAAGCCACGGTAACCATCAAGGGCGCCGGAACGACCCCGGTCCGCAACATCACCCAGCGCAGCGCCGGCGGAGCCGGGTACGTGGGGCCCGACGGCCTGCCGCTGACGCTCGGCACATCCACTGAAGGGCTGCTGATGCGCGTGGCCGGCAAGGTCACGGACGTGGACTTCTTCGAGGGCGCGTTCTGGCTGGACGACGGCTCGGGGGTGGACTCCGGCAGGCCGGTGAAGGGCATCAAGGTGATCCGGACGGAGACCTTCCCGTTCGTCGGGCAGTACCTCATTGTGACCGGCGTGGTGACGTGCGAGGTCGTCGACGGAAAGAAGATCCGCGTGCTGCGAGGCCGGGAAGGTCAGGTGCCGGGAGACATCCAGCCCGTCTTCTGAGAGGCAACTCCTCCGGCAAAGCGTCCCTGCGGGGACGCCGGGCCGGCGGCCGCAAAGGGCCGCCGGCCCTTTTTCTCGAGTCCGTCAGGGGCGGCCGCTGCCGGAGGGATGCAGGCAGAAGCAGGGTACAGGGGACGAGGGGGCTAAGAGCTATCCGGCTGAGATGATCTCCCCGATGCTGAGCCTGAACGAAAAGCGCGGCGGGAGCCCCTCTCCCCTGGAGGAGACCCGGACGTTCCGCCTCTGCACCCGGGCTGCCCGCGACGCAGCGGTGGCCGGGATGGCCGTCTGCATCGTGGCCGCCGCGGTCTTCGCCGCGCTGCTGCTCTACAAGAGCCTGGCGCGGCCCCGGACCCTCGGCTGGCTGGACGTCGCCCTGCCGGGAGCGGCCGCGGCCTGTTTCTCGGTGCTGCGCATCTCCATCGGCTCCTGTCTGACCATCGGCCCGGCCGGGCTTCTGAGGGGGCGGGGCGAGGCGCGCACCGTGCTGCCCTGGAGCAGCGTGGAAGCCGTGGAACTGCACGCGCTTCCGCGGAAGGGCGCTCTCAGCGGTCCCGGGCGTACGGAAGAGCCCTGGCTCCTCATCCGGCTGCGAGGCGCCCGGAGCATAACCGTCCGGGGGGACGTGGACGGCTTCCACGATCTGGTGCAGATGCTGCGGCGGCACGTGCCGCCGCAGCGCTGGCACGACAGACGCGCCGCATCCGGCCAGAGCTCCGTTTAGATCTCAAGCACTGCCGGCAGCACCTCCACCCCCACGGGGAGCGCCAGTTCCTGCCCGCCGACGTTCGCCTTCAGGAGCATCTCCTTGTGCCCGCGGGTCTCGTTTTCGGGGATGCCGACAACAAAGGAAGTCCCGGCGGCAAAATTCCCTCCAGTGCCGGTCTGCTTCCATCCTTCAGGAAGCGACAGGGAAATGCCGCCGGCGACCGCGGGTTCGGCCTGTCTGACGACCACCTGGATCTGCTCGCCGGGGCGGGCGGATCCGCTGGTCTCGACGGTGACGAGGGGGCGGGAAGCCTTCACGCTCAGGCCGCTGCCCGTGATGAACACCGGACTTCCGGCAGGAAGCGCCAGCAGCCACCGCCCCCGCGCCTTCACCGGACGCACAGGATCCCCCATCAGGTCACGGACTGCGGGGGACCCCGAGCGGGAGCCGGCCTCGAGCGTCAGCAGCGCGTCCCGCTCCGGAGACCAGATGACCGCGGTCTGCTCGCCGTCCTCTTTCCCGAAGACGAATCCCAGGATACCCTCTCCGAGGTCAAGCTCACCCGCCAGCGGTTTCTTCGCCAGCGTCCGGCAGACCGTCGCCAGAGCGCGATACCCGGGCTTGGGCGCCAGGTCTGAATGGCGCACAACCCCGAAGTTGTGCTCGTTGTAGAAGCGGTTCTCGCCGTCCTCCCGGAAGTTGTACCAAGAGATGTTCGTGTCCACACCCGAGGCGAGCGCAGACAGATAGCACCGTGCCAGAAACAGTGCCTGATTCCGCTCGGAGAGGCCACCATAAAGGTGCGTGGGAAGGCCCATCTCGGTGATCCAGACCGGGCGGGGCCGCCCGTCGCGGCTGCCGGCGAGATCCGCGACCTCCTGCAGCTCCTTCATGAACCCCCTCTCGTTCAGAGAACCGCGGTAGGGGTGAATGGTCAGGATGTCGAAAGGCGCGCCGGCATCCAGCACCATCCGGATGAAAGCGCCGTCGATCCCGGCCGTGGAACAGCCAAGCACGAACGCCTCCGGGTCGGCCTCCTTGATGGCCGCATAGGCCGCCTTGAGCAGCTCAGGGTAGAGCTCCTTCGGTCCGGACCAGAAGAAGATGTTCGGCTCGTTCCACACCTCCCAGTGCTTGATGCGGTCCCGGTAACGGGTGACCAGAGCCCTGCAGAAGCGCGCGTAGTCCTCGATGCCTTCCCGCGTATAAGGTTGCGTCCACGACGACCAGTAGGCAATCAGCCCGTAGACGCTGATGCCGTGCCGATGCGCGGTCTCAATGAGACGGTCGTAGAAATCCCACTCAAACTCCCCTTTCGCCCGCTCGATGCGGTGCCACTGGAATTCCTCCCGGCTCCACTTGACGCCTGCCGTTGCGGCGAGGGCGGCGGCGCGGTCCATCATCGCGAAGCCTTCCGGAGTCCCCGGATAGCGGTAGAGGTAGACACCCATCCCGAACGGGGAGGAAGGGTCGAGCTGCGTGTCCGCCTGCAGCCGCACCGGCACGACCGCCGTGGCGGTGAGAGGGCCGTACAGCTCCCCGCTGGAGCGGTATTCGAAACGGCACTCCAGGAACGAACGGCCCGCCATTGGCCCGGAGATCTCGAACTCGCCCGGGACACCCGGATCCAGCGGCAGCGGCGCCGCCCCCGTCCGGACCGGCCTTCCGCCCCAGTCGTAGATGCCCCAGTGAAGGGTGCCCTCCACCCTCTCCGGAAGAAAGCTCAGGCATCTAACTTTGAAGACCCCGCTGCGGGACACCGCGCGTCCGGAAGGCTCCAGGACCACTCCCAGCTCCCGGGGGACGGTGGTCTCCACTTCCAGCGACTCGAACGCGACAGCGGCGGACTCCGGACCTCCTTCCGAACGGTCCACTATGATACCGGTCAGGCGCAGCGGATACTGCGGGATTCCGTCGTTCTCGCCGCCGTAGAAGCGCCAGCCCTGCATCGCCCCCACGGGGGCCGTGAACTCCATCACGCCCTCTTTTTCCAGCCGTCCGACCACGCGGTCGAAGTTCTGAAAGTGAGAGCCCAGGCGCACCCTCACCGCGTGCCCGGACCCGTCCGAGCGCAGCCGCAGCTTCAGGGACACCGGACGGCCGTTGATGGCGACATCCGTCTCGATGCCCACCGCCGTGGCCCCCCGGCTGAAATCGCACCGCAGTTCGGGAGACTGCCAGCGGCTCTGGCCGGCGTCTCCGCCGGAGGTGACCCGCCACCGCTCCTCATCGCCGAAGCGCGCCACGGGATACACCGCCCGGAAGCTGCCCGCCGCGCCGGCCGGGCCGGGCAGGGCGCGGACGTCGTCGATGTAGACCGCTCCACGCTTCGCGCCGTTGTTCTCCACGATGACCCCGAAGATGGTTGGCGATCCGCGAAAGACCCCGTCGGCGGCTCCCCCCCAGTGCCCCGCCCAGCCGTCGAGCGACACGGACACCTCCTGCCATCCGTCGTAGGAATAATCGAAGCTCTTCTGGAAGGTCTGGTTTTCAGAATCCACGACGCGGACCGTGATCCGGTTCGCCACATCTTTCTTCAGCCAGAAACGGATATGGCCGATGTCCACGCTCCGGGGCAGCCGCACGTAAGCGTGAACATAGTTGCCGCCTTTGAAATCGAACGAGAGCTTCCCCGAGAAGCGCCCTGAGCGGGCCTGCTCCCGGCTTCGCTCGAAGGCTCCCTCGGCTCCGGGGAACTCCGGGCCGTTGGAAAAGCCCCACGCGGAGAACGCCGTCTCCTCCTCGAAACCATCCTGAAAGACAGGTTGCATAGCCGACTTCCCCCGGACTGGAGCCGCCGCGGCAAGCGCGGCCAGCAGGATCAAAACAGGTCTCATCTGTCGGTCTCCGAACTTCGCCGGGCCGGCCGTAGGAGGACAACACCGGCGCCCCGGCGCCTTCATTCTTTCTTCCTGACGACCACCCGGGGCAGCCAGGCGTCGGTGTGATAGGGACGCCCCTCCCAGACGTAGTACAGGTCACAGTATGCGCGCATCCTCTTGCGCATGCCGCCCCGCACGATGGTGTCCAGCGCGGGGTCGTAGGTGACTTCGTACTCCAGCGTCACCGTCTGCCCCGGCTCGATGGTCTCCGGCGGCGCCTCGCCGGTCAGCTTCGCGCGCACCAGGTGCTCTTCGGAGGGTTGAACGTGGGTGTGCAGCCTCCCCTGTACGAAGGCGAAGGCATACCCTCCGGGAGCGTCCTTCTCGCTCTTTTCGGAGAGGCTGAACCGGCAGCCTGTCATGGCGGTCTTCTCGTGGTTGGTGAACGTCACCGTCACGCGGTAGGGCGTGTCCGCCACCACTTCCGGCGCTTTCCAGTCCGGCTGGCGCTGCACGTAGGGAACCATCTCCAGATCCGCGTGTAGCTTCGCGGTGAACGTATGCTTCGGGATGTAGGGAGGAAAGGCATAGATGGTATCGCCTTTGGGCTTTCCCTCGATATCTATGAGCCCCCAGGGCCGCAGGAGGGGCTTCAGGTAGTCCGGGTCCGAGGTGCCGATGAAATAGCCGTCCAGCAGATAGCCCTTCAGGTTGCCCGACTCGTCGTACTGCGCCTTTCCGCGCTTTTCCCAGCCCCGGCCTCCCCAGTGGTCGTTCAGCACAAAGTAGTGCGCTCCGATGACCCACTTCGGGTCGTACATGCCGGGGCGGGGAGTCATCAGGTTGCGCCACCCGTCCAGCACGCTCTGCCGGTAGTGCTCGATCTCGGCATCCGTATAGGGCCGGCTGCCGCCGCGCCAGCAAGGGTCTTTCTCGATGGAGTCCGGGAGCGGGAAGGGCGACCATCCTTCCGTCAGCACGATGGGGATGTGGGTGTCACCCATCGCGTCCATCCCCTCGCGGGCCTCGATGACCTGCTCCATGTCTACGTGCGCGCCGCGGGGGCCGTAGGCGTGAATGGCCAGGATCTCGAAGTGCCCCTTCGCTCCGGCCTCGTAGAGCGCTCCGATGTGGTCCCGGTCGGTGTAGCACATCTGCCCGATCATGAGCCTGTTGTCCGGATGCGCCTTCTTCATCCCCCGGTGGATGGCTTTCACCGGATCCATATAGTAGTGGTGCCAGTCGGGATAGTGCGGCCGGTAGGTCTCGGGGGCGACCAGGTCCCGCTCGTTGCCCCCGCACTCGAAGATGGTGACGCCGAACTTCTCCCTGGCGAACCGGCAGGCGGCCTCCGCCCACTTCTCCAGGTAGCTGTTGTAGGTCTCCCTGTCCTTGAACTGCAGCTCCCCCATCCAGCCCCCGAAATGGTGCAGGTGGCAGATGACATACTTCTGCTTAAGCTCCCACGGATCGGGCTGCACCATTGAAAAGTCATAGGTGTGCACACCGTCCACCGGAGGTCTGGGCTCGGTCTCGGGCCAGCTGATGCCGAAGCCGCCCAGGTTGGCGCCGGACTTCTCGATGAAGGCGCGGCGTATGGCCGACCAGGGGCCGACATCGTCGCAGTCCTGCCCCGGGTCGCATCCGGGGTCCGAAAGGCGCAGCATGAAGCCCTCCGGCACTTCGCCGCGGCGCGGGGGCTCCTCCGGAGCGTGGCTTCGAACGAACTCCCTAGCCTCCTCCGGGGTTGGAGGACGCTCGGACTGCGCAAGGAGTGGCAGAGCTGCTGCCAGCAGAACAAACGCCGCTGCCGCCCAGATGACAGCGAACTGTTGCACGAGTGCCATGGCCGTCTTGTCTCCCGGATTTTTTGCAGCCTGGCCGCCAGACGGGCTCCCGCGCCCCGGAAGCCCGCCGCAGGCTGGCGGCCCGGCGGTGTTTCAGGAGGGCTTCGACTTCGCCTGCCCGCGAACCTCCCCGTTCCGGATCAGGACGCTTCTCCGGCGATGATCCGCCGGACCTCCTCCCGGTACAGCTCCATCAATCGGGCCGTGACCGGTCCCGGGCGCGGGGCGGCGAAGCCGTGCTCCCCCACCCTTTTGACCGGGACAAGCTCCCAGGTGGAGCTGGTGATGAACGCCTCGCCCGCTTCCAGCAGATGACCCAGAGGATACACACCCTCCTCCGCCGGGATGCCGGCGCGACCCGCAACCCGGAGGACCAGCATACGCGTGATCCCGTCCAGGATGCCGCACTCCAGCGAAGGAGTGAAAAGAGTTCCGTGCCGCACCCAGAAGATGCTCGCGGCCGAAGCCTCCCCCACGGCCCCGTCAGGCGTCAGCAGAAGCGCATCCTCGCAACCCTGCTCCGCGGCGATGCGGCGGGCGAGGATCTTCGGCACAATGCCGGTGTGCTTGACCCCGCGAAGGGGGCTTGCGGGATCCACGCGGAACGGGGAGAGAGCCAGCGCGAAGCCATCGCCCCAGTCGCGCGGCGGAAGCGGACGCGCCATCACGATGAGAAGCGGGCTGCAGGGTTCGAGGCGGGACCAGTCGCCGGGACGGATCCCGCGTGTGAGCGTGAGGCGCAGGTAGGCCTCCTGAAGGGAGTTCGCGCGGATGACGGAGTCCACCGCGCTGCTGATGAACTCCGCGGGAGGGACGGGAATCCTCAGCACCGCCGCCCCGTCGCGCAGGCGACGGATGTGCTCGTCCAGAAGGAACGGAACGCCCGAATAGACCCGGACTGTCTCGTACAGACCATCACCGTAGAGCAGCCCCCGGTCCAGGACACTGACCGCGGCCTTCCCGGCCTCCACCAGTCCGCCGCCGACCCAGACGGTCCCCCAGATCGAATCAAGCTCTGCCGTATGCTCATCCATACCGGGGCATCTTATTGCCGCGAGCGCAGGACGCGCAACAGGCGCGGGCCCCGCCGGGAGCGGGGCCCGCGCCGTCCCCACGGCCAGCCCTTCCGCGGATTCGGTCCAGAATGCGCCAGGCTTCCCTGCCGCGCATATAAAGAACACCGTCCCCCGAGGGATCGTCGATCTGAGGGTAGCCGAAGACTTCCACCAGCCTGTCAACCGTCGGCTGGCCCCAGGTCTCCTCGTGACTCACCAGCAGACCGCCGGGCAGTGACCCATCGTCAATGCGGAACAGAACCGGACCTAGATGCTCAATGACCCGTCCAGTGGTGCGTACATAGAGGCCGACGTTGTTCGGCCCGCGCCTCCCCGGAGCCCCCCTCTGGCCCGAGCGGACCGGCCCGGGAACGTAGAAGAAGTCTGTCCCCGCCACCTCTATATTGCGCAACAGAAGCGGACGCGGAGGATCCCCTGTCCCTGTTATCCGGACGGACGGCTGCGCAATCACCCGGTCGTAGCCCCGTGCGGACATCACGCCGGTCACGTCGACCAGCTTTCCCAAGGTCAGATCCCCGGCGGGAAGCGATCCGGTCAGACTGTAGACCAAGATCCCCGAGGAGCGATCGGGCTCCTGTATGTAAAAGAAGAAGAAAGAGGCGTCCCGCGAGGCGACCTTGCCGCTCAAGGCGACCCAGGTGCCGTCCGGCAGGCGCTTGGCGTCGGCGATCCGCGTCGCCGGGGCCACGACCCGGATGCCGTTGGAGATCCCCACGGGCCCCCACTCTCCGGCGTGGTTGCGCGCCTGAACGTAGACGTAATACACCCGCCCGTTCTGCAGCGACAGTCCGGTCTCTGTGACCGAGGTGACGGCGGCGTCCACGAGCTTCCAGGGAACGACCGGATCGGCCAGGGGATCGGTGGGGGACGTCCCAATGGCATAACGGTAGTGGGAGATGCCCGTCTCCGGATCGGCGGCCGCCGACCAGGAGGCGGACAGCCGCGTGCTGTCCCTTGTGAACTCCCCCTCGTCGGTCACGGTGACGCCCGTCGGGGCTGTGTAATCCACCAGCCCCCAGATCTCCTTCACCCCGCCCTGCGTGGCGTCATAGTAGCAGATCCGGATTACACTGTCCCGGATACCGATGCTCGCATTGCGTCCGACGTCTCCGGCAGAATCCAGCCGCCGCACGTCCCACGCTGTCCCGTTGAACCAGGCATACTTCAGGTCACCCTGTCCGCGGTCATAGTAAACGATGTGCGGATTGCCGTTCTGATCCACGGCCACGGACGAGAACTCCCCAACGTCGCCGGAGTCCACAACACTGATGGTCCACGAGCCAATCGGGCCGCGGGCATACTTGAGCCGCCGGTTCGTCCGGTCGTAGTAGCTGATGTGCGGACGGTTCGATCCGTCGTACACCAGAGACGTATATTCTCCCACGTCTCCGGCGCTGTCCACGGTGGAGACCACCCACGAGCTTCCGCTCAGGTAGGCGAACTTGAGATCGCGGTTCGTGACGTCGTAGTAGCTGATGCGCGGAGCGCCGGTCAAGTTGAGCGCGATGGAGGTATCCCATCCCACAATCCCGGCGGAGTCCACGACGCTGACGCTCCAGACGCCGCCCGAGCGGCGGGCGTATTTCAGATCGCCGTTCGTGCCGTCGTAGTAGGATATGTGAACGTCCCCCCCCTCAGCGGCGGCAACGCTGTTGTATCGCCCGACGTCCCCCGACTGATCCACTATCCAGTAGGGCCACGGAAAGGAGGTCGTCCAGAGCCAATCCTGTTCGCCATAGGGGCAAATGAGGCGGCCCTGCCCGGATGGTCCGTCCTGGTAGACGCTGGCATAGAACACATTGCCCGCCCGGTCCACGTCCGCGTGCAGGTCCTCGTACGGACCCCTGGTCACGAGCGCATCGTAGCTGTCCCTGCTCAGAGGGTTGGACCCGGCGGGGGCCCGGGGAGCGTGGTGGGCCATCAGGCTCTGCATCGCCTGGTTGTTGTAAACGAGGGTCTCACCGTCGCGCGAGAGGGCGACCACCCGGCTGCCCATCCGCGGAGTTGCGTCCACCAGCTGCGAGGCCACCACTCCGGAGCCCGTGCCGGTGACGGTGTAGTAGTGAAGCGATCCGGATTCGCCCGGACCTTCACCGCAGCAGGCTACGCCGAGAGCACCGCTCGCGTCGAAGGCGGCCGCGAAAGGGGGACGGTCGGGCTGGAAGCCCAGCTGGATCTCTGTCGCCCGCCAGACCCCTCCCAGCCGGCGGTGGACCCAGACCCTGCCATCCCAGTCGTGTGCGACCGCGATGGTCCCGTCAGCCGCTACGGAGACGGCGACCTTGTTGGGCCACCAGTCCGGCTCCCCCGAACGGCTGTGGGTCTTCACTGTTTCGAAGGCCCAACCGCTCCCGGTCTGATAGGCGATCCTGATGGACACCGCGGAGGAGACCGACCGGTCGACGTAAACGATGTAGCGGCGGTTCAGGCCATCCATGGCAATGGCATTGCGCGCCCCTGTGGGCGAGGCCGGATCCACGATGATCTTGATCCAGTTGAGGCCGGACCGGTAGGCATACTTCATGCGGCGGTCGGAGGTATCGAAATACGCGATGTTCGGCACGCCGGCGGTATCCAGCGCAAGAGAGCACCAGCCCGTGCCGACCGACGGTTGAAACGGCATCGTGTGAACGGTCTCGATGGTCCAGCTGCCTCCCGAGGACCGCACCGCGTACCTCACCAGAAGCGTGCCACCCGTACGCTCGATGTAAGCGAGGCGCGGCTGCCCGTCAGGCCCGATTCTGACGGACGGAGAAGCGGTCTTTACGCCCACTGTCTGCCTCTGCCAGGTGCCGCCGCTGCGGAAGACGTAGCCCGTGCCGGTGATGGCGATATGGGGATTGCCGGAGGGGTCGAGCGCGATGGAGGTGTCCGATGAAGGAAGTCCGCCGGCAGCGTCGTAGAGCGGTGTGACCTCCCAGATGGAACCGGTCCAGCGTGCGTACTTCAGAGAGAATCCGTTCCGCGCGTCCACGTACGAGATGTGCGGGCGGTTTGCGGAATCGTAGGCCAGCGATACCTGTTCCCCCACCCTGTAGCTCGCAGGCTCCCGCCTGTTCAGGGAGACGAACTGCGGGGAGCTCAGATAGACGACCGGGGCGCCAGGGCCCGGCCGCGCGGCGCCGCCGGTCAGGAAGGCTGCGACAATACAGACTTGAACCGTGCGAAAGCGGATCATCCGACTCCGTTCTCTCTCACAGAATGGTGCGACTGAGTGTCGCTTTCAAATAATAGCTTACGAAGCCCGGCGGTCTCTGTCAAGAACAAATCTGCGGTGAGCCGGCCGGCGCATGGAGAGGCCCTGGCCGGTTCCGTCGCATCGTCCGCAGGAGAGCCGCGGGCCTGCGGCGAACTGCCCTGCGGACGGCGGAACACGATGACGGACTGGAAAGCGGCAGGAGGCTAGAGAGATGATCGGCAGAGCGGTGGATGCGGAGTCGCTGGCGGGACAGGCGGTGGACATCGCTCCGTTCGGGGAGATCCGCTTCTGGACCGGGGCGGACGCGCTGAGCATCGAAGGACACCTGCTGAAAGGGCAACAGGGCGTCTACCACCCTGTGGACGTCCCGGAGCAGGGCGGCCCGCATCTGGGGATCGAGTGGTCCATCCCGCGTCAGTTCCGGGAGGTGAGGGTCCATTACGCAATCCCGCCGGCCGACCCCGCAAGGGTGCGCCTGCAGTACTGGAACCACAACTGGCCGGCCCGCTGGTTCGGAGGCTGGACCGCGATCGACGACCCGCACAACGGGCGGTGGGTGACGGCGCACGGAGAGGTGACGGCGAACGGCCGCACGGCGATCTACCGTTTCGACCCCCTTGACATCACGGAGCTCGAGCGGGCGGAGGACTTCGCCGTGCCCTGGCGCCAGAGCTACCGGCTCCGCCTGCTCTTTCCCCGGGGAACTCTGGCGGCCGTGGAGCGGCTGGAGGTGCTATCCACGTCCACCTGGCGGCCGGAGACATTGCGCGTGCAGGCAGACGATCCGGCGTGGCTGGACGCGGAGATCTCCGTCAGGAACGGCTATGCGCTCCGCTCCCGGGCGCAGGGCGGAGCGCTGGAGCTGACGCTGCTGGCGGCGGACTGCGGGAACCAGGCCGATCCGAAGCTGCTGCCCGAGCCGCCGGACCGCACGGTGGTGACCCTGAACGGCTCCTGCGGCAGGGTGTCGTTCGCCGTGGACGACGCAACCGGCGGAGGGATGGTGGTCATCCCGCATCTGGGACTGCGCATCCACAGCGCGGATCAGGCGGAACCCGGCATCCGGCGGGAACTGCCCAAACCCGTCCACAGGCTGGTCTTCGATGAGCCGGAGCAGACGCTGGAGCGGGCGCGCAGGGAGATTCCGGAGCTCGTCAAGACGCGTCAGGGGCGCTACGTCCCGCTGGGCTGCGAGGGCAACCGGCTGGAAGCCGCGCTGCGGTACAACGGCGACCTGTTTCTGGACAAGCGGCAGATGAAGGTGACCGGACGGGACACGGCCCGGCTACTCTGGCCGGGAAGCCGCATCGAATACCGCTTCCCCACGATGGACCCGCCCGACTTCCGGGAGCGGGAGGATGCCGTGGAGCAGTCGGCGATGAACGGCTATCTTCCCGTCTACACCAGCCGGTGGGTGGACCGGTATGTCGAGTTCGAGAAGACCGACTTCGCCGCGCTTCTGATGGAAGGGCCGGAGAACGCGGAGCGGAAGCGCGGAGACGAGCCGGTCTGCGTGTTCTCCCGCGTGAAAGCGCGCAATATCAGCGAAGAGCCCGTAACCGCCCTCTTCTGGATGGTCATCGAGAGCCCCGAAGCGCTGGAGATCCGGGACGGCTTCGTCTACGCCACGGCGCGCATCCGGGAGGAGCGCTGGCCCTGGCACAGGGAAGCGCTGGAGCGGCGGTGCACGGTCCAGCCCTACGATGCTGCGCGCCTGAGGGCGCAGGTCCTTTTGAACGGAGCGGGCACGCTGCGCGCGGCGGCATGTCCGCGGGATCCGCACCGCTTCGCAGGCATCCCGGACGCCGTCCTGGTGGAGGTGCCGCTCGGCCCGCGCGCTCAGCAAACATTCGACATCAAGATCCCTCTGGTCACCTTCACGGGGGAGGAGGGCACGGCGGAGGTGGCGGCGGCGGACTTCGACTCGAAGCTGGCGGAGATGGCCGCCTACTGGGAGGGAAAGATCTCCTCGGGAGCCCGCATCGACGTGCCGGACGCGCTGGTGAACGACTTCGTGAAGGCGACCATCCCGCACATCGCCATCACGGCCGACCGCGACATCGCGTCCGGTCACTGGCTGCTGCCGGCCGCCACGTACACCTACAACGTCTGCGCCAACGAGGCCATGCACCAGGTCCGGTCGCTGGACATGCGCGGCTACCATGCGGAGGCCCGGCGCTATCTGATGCCGTTCGTGCACTGTCAGGGCAGCCGCCCTCTGCACGGCAAGTTCCGGTCGCAGGAGGGCGTCCTGCACGGGCTGAGGGTCTCGGAAGACCACGACTATCAGACCTTCAACTACAACCTGGACCACGGGTTCGTCCTGTTCGCTCTGGCGGAGCATTATCTGCTCACCCGCGACCGGCGGTGGGCGCGGACGATCGCGGGCAATCTTGTGGCGGCGTGCGATTTTGTCACCCGCGAGCGGCAATATACGATGAAGCGGGATGCTGCCGGCTCTCCCGTGCCGGAGTACGGGCTGCTTCCTCCCGGGCATCTGGAGGACAACCCGGAGTGGCTTTGCTGGTATGCGGTGAACGCCTACTGCTACCGCGGGATGGAGGCGGCAGCGGTGGCGTTGCGGGAGATCGGCCATCCCGAGGGAGACCGTGTGGCGGCGGACGCGGCGGCGTACCGGGAGGATCTCAGACGCTCCTTGCGGCTTCATATGGAGCTGAGCCCGGTGGTCCGGCTTCTGGACGGGACCTTCGTCCCGTTCACTCCGACCCGCGCGGGCCTTCTGAGCCGCGACCTGGGGTGGATCCGGGACAGCCTTTACGGACCCATCCACGCGATCGAGTGCGGGGTGCTGGAACCGCTGGAGCCGCAGTCCACCTGGATCCTGGAGGACAGCGAGGACAACGTCTTCATCAGCAAGCTGCGCGGGCGCCAGGTGGACATCCGGCGCTTTTGGTTCAGCCACGGGGGCAACACCATTCAGAGCGGCCTGCTGCCGATGGCGATGGTGTATGTGAAGCGGGACGAGCCGCGCCACGCCGTGCGATGCCTGCTGAACGCGTTCGCGCAGAACATCTACGAGGACGTGAGGTGCTTCACGGAGCACCCGGTCGATGCGTTCGGCCTGGGAAGGGGGCCGTTCTACAAGACCCCGGACGAGTGCTGCTGGGTGAACTGGCTGAGGCACTGCCTGCTGAGCGAGATCGGCTACGACACCCTGCGGCTGGCCCCGGCGGTCCCCCTGGAGTGGATGACCGACGGGCGCACCGTGGAGGCGGCCAGAATGCCCACCTATTTCGGGCCGGTGAGCCTGAAGATCGAGTCGCGGCTCTCCTGCGGCGAGATCCGGGCGCTGATCGCCCCTCCGAAGCGCAACCCGCCCGCCCGTCTGGAGATCCGCCTCAGGCATCCGGAGGGACGTTCGATCCGGCGGGTGGAGGTAGAGGGCGGGAGGGCCTCACTGGTGGACCGGCAGCGGAGCCTGATCCGGCTGGAGCCCGGACGGGCGCGCAGGATAACGGTGACCGCAAGGTTCTGAGCGGCCTCTCCGGACCGGGAGGGACGGCCCGGCGAACAGACGATGCTTCCGGAGAAACGGACGGCGTCCGGCGCCCTGGCCGCCGCCTTGATCTGTGCCTTAGCCGCCGCCTGTGCTGCGCAGCCGTTGGAGAGGAGGCCCGATGAACGTGTCGGGCGTGGCGGTCCTGGCGCTGGCACTCACCGCTTCGCTGGCGGCGGCCAGCGCGGCCGCGCCGCTGGACTGGAAGTCGCTGAAGAACCCTGTTCTGCAGTATCCGGACTGGTCCATCAAGGACTATGCATGCGCGCATCACAACGGGATGTTTTTCCTGTTCTTCTCGGCGTTTTACGAGGACCGCGGGCGCGTGCGCAGCCATGTTGTGGAGGTGACCACGCCGGACTTCAAGACCTTCTCCGGGCCGCTGATGAACCTGGACGGCCGGGAGGATGACTGGATGGGGATGTGCAGTCCCGAGCTGGCGCGCATCGGGGATGTCTGGTACCTCTGCTACAACTCCTGGGGTGACAAAGAGGGCGCTCCGAACCAGCTGTTCTTCCGGAGGAGCCGCGACCTGGTCAACTGGGGGGCCGCAGCAGCCGCTTGCGTCGAACCTGACCCGCGGCGTCCGGGCCATTGACGCCGCCGTCGCAGCCTGGCAGGGCAAGGTCATCCTGTTCTGGAAAGAGGTCCAGACCACCCGCTGCGCCGTGGGGGATTCGCTGGAGGGAGAATTCTGTCTGATCGGGGACGGGCTGCCGAAAATGTGGATGCGTGACGGCCGGGAGGTGCCGTGGAACGAGAACTATCAGATCCTGTTGATTGACGGGAAATGGCGCCTGCTGGTGAGCACGAAAATCGATGGCAGCACGATGTTCCCGGTACTCTATACTATGGATGGGGATGGAAGCCGTCCGGAGCACTGGCTGAAATGGGTGGACGGATACCGGCTGGAGGTGCCGGTGGAGGACTTCAACACCCGCGATCAGACTAACGCATCGGCCCTGATGCTGCCGGGCGCGCTGGAGGACGGCTTCAGATATCTGCTGTATGCCGGCAACACCGAGGGGCAGACCTTCCTGAAACGGGGCCACAACCGGCTGGGTCTCGCGCGCTTCCGGGACCTGATGCACTGGGAGTCGGCAGGCTCTGCTCCGGATGAGCAGGTCCGCCCGGCCGCCGGCCGGCACCCTTGCGGAGGTGCACGAATCAGATGAACGCGTTTTTCTACAGGAAACGAAGCAAGGCGGGTTTCACGCTGATCGAGCTGCTGGTGGTGATCGCGATCATCGCCATTCTGGCCGCCATCCTGTTCCCCGTGTTCGCGCGGGCCAGGCAGAGGGCCAAAGACGCCACGTGCAAATCCAATATGAAGCAGCTCGCTCTTGCGGTGGAGCAGTACCTGAGCGACTGGAACGGCTGCTTCCCGGACCAGACCTCCGTGGGCATCCGCTATCAGAACCCGTACTCGAACGCTCTGGGCGGCCGGTGGATCCAGGAGTTCTCCCACCGCTACCGGGACGCGAACGGCCAGCCGGCCGGGGTGGCCAAAGCCCTCTGGCCGTACGTGAAGTCGCTGGCCGTCTTCAAGTGCCCGCTCGAATGGAAGGATCAGAAGAAGCAGCAGATGCAGGGGATCGTCTGGCTGCCTTTCGACGTGGCCACCAGCTATTACTTCAAGCACGCGCTGAACTATTACGCGAACTTCTACGAGCGCCCCATCAAGCAGTCCGCCGTGGCATATCCCTCGAAGACCTGCCTTTTCTACGAGGAGGCGTGGCACTACGATGCGGCGAACCCCCTGCTGTGGAACCAGCCCAAGACCACCGACACCAAGCGGGTGAACGCGGTCTTCCTGGACTGTCACGTGGGACACATTGACATACCTTACAACTCGTCCAGCGGCTACGACGGCAACTGGTACTATTACGACGACACGATGACAGACCCGTCGCGCCCGCAGCACGTCTGGGACGTCTCGAAAGGGGCGAGGGACGTCTTCTAGGGAGCCGCAGACAGGGTCCCCGGCGGGAGAAAACCCTTTGCGCCTCACAGGGGCCGATGCAAGAGGGATTCGCGCTTGCGGAGTGCGGGAAGCTTCGCCAGGGCCACAATGAATCTGGCTGATCCTGTCTGGAGGCGGGACGGGTTGCTGGATCGCCCGGCAGGACGGAAGGGAGGAGCTCGAGCTGGAGGGGGAGACGTCTTGAAGCTGGCACCAGGTTTCGAGCAGGGTCCGGACGGACCCGGCAGCGAGGACTTCCGGATCGCGGTCGTCCACAACGCCCCGGAAGGATACCGCCCGGCCGGAAACCATCGTGTGGCAAGGGAAGGATACATTCCGCAGCTACGGCCGGTCCGGACACCGGCAGACCGCTGCCCGGGCGGGCGCATTTGACGCGAGTGCCGGAGGAGCTGCCGATGCGCGCGCTGGTGACCCGCCTGCGTCCCGACGGGAGACGCGAAAAAGTCCTGGTGCACGACTGGCCGGACGCCCCTGAGCCGTTGTGCAACCAGGTTCGGACCCGCACCATCTATTCCGGCGTCGCGAACGGAATGGAACGAAGCGATCTGATTGGCGGCGCCTGTGCGCGGCCGGACGCTTGCCTTCCCGCTCCCCTTGGCTGCCAGAATGTCGGAGAGGTGGTCCAGTGCGGTCCGGAAGCGACCTCCCTGCGGCCGGGAGACCTGGTCTTCTCTTCCTCCGACCACGTGGAGTTCGCCACGTTCCCCGAGGACTGGCCGGTGGTGCGTCTGCGGCCCAGTGTCGACCGCCGGCACGCGGCGCTGTTCGGGATGGCGGCCGTCGCGATGCGCGCCTCCCGCCTGGCGGACATCCGCCCCGGCGACCGCGTGCTTGTCGCCGGGGCGGGAGTGGCCGGACAGGCTGCCGCTCAGATCGCCGCGCTGTCGGGCGGTCAGGTGACGATCTGCGACATTGTGGAGCCGCGCCTCGAAATCGCCCGGGAGATCGGAGCCGCAAGCATGACCGTGAACACTGCGGAGGTTCCCTGGGAGGAGGCGTTCGGGGAGGTATCCTTCGACGTGGTGATGGACTTCGCCGGAGCGCCCGGGATGGAAAACCGTCTTCTTGCCGCTGCCGGGCCGCGAGGCAGGCTGACGCTGACCGCCGGGCGTCCGGAGGTGCGCTACGACTTCAACCTGGCGCAATCGCGGGAGATCACCATCCGGCACAGCAGCCACTTTGACCTGAGCGACCTGCAGGCGGTGCACAGCCTGACCGCCGAAGGCAAACTGCGGCTGTCGCCGCTGGTGCAGGATGTGGTGCCGGTGGACCAGGCTCCGCGGATCTACGAGACCCTCCGGGACGATCCCGGGAGGCTGCTGGGGACGGTGTTCGTCTGGTAAGTGACGGGTGGGAGAACCTGAGATGCAGCGGATCGGCAGGCGGACCAGTTCGTTCCTGCTCAGGCAGGGCGACTGGACGCTGATCTACCACACGGGAGCGCCGCACCAGCTCTTCAATCTGGCGGACGACCCGAACGAGCTCCGTGACCTGTCCGCAACTGAGACGGAGCGCGTCCGCCGGATGAGCCGGATTCTCAGGGAGTTCTGTTCGCCGGAAGAGGAGAACCTCCGGGCGTCCCGGTTGATCGTGGAACAGCTGGCCGAGATGGCCCGCCTGTTCCCGCATCCGGACCCTGTCGACCCGGACGAGCGGCCCTGAAGGCGGCCGGGACCGGCCCCTCCGGCGGGGCGGCGAGACCGGGCCGCGGGCTACCCTGATCACACTAGACCGCCGTCTGCTGCAACTTCGGGAAGCGAAGACGCGTATCAGCAGGTCGGGCGAAGGATGGAATGAATGGGTGATATGCGACGGCGCTGTCCGCTGCGGCGGGCTGCTTACTGTGCGAACCGCCGCCGGCGCGCGGCGCAGTGCCGGGCGAGGTAAAGGGTGCCCGCAGCGAACTACGAGCTTGTCATCGAACCCGCCAGGGGCTGGTTGAACATCCGGTGGAGGGAGCTGCTCCACTACCGGGACCTGACGCTTCTGCTGGTCAGAAGGGACTTTGTCTCGAAATACCGGCAGACCGTGCTGGGGACGGCGTGGTTCGTCATCCAGCCGCTTCTGACCACGCTGGTGTTCACGGTTATCTTCGGTAACGTGGCGCAGCTGGGGACGGACGGGATGCCGCACGTCCCGTTCTATCTGGCGGGGTTGCTGCTCTGGAGCTACTTCGCCCAGTCCCTCCCGGCCATCGGCTCCTGCCTGATCGTGAACTCCAACCTGTTCACCAAAGTCTATTTCCCGCGGCTGGTGGTGCCCCTTTCGATCATCCTCTCCAACCTCATCGCGCTGGGGCTGCAGTTCGTCACGTTCCTGGCGTTCTGGGCCTATTACCGGTTCGGCACCGAGGCGGGAGGCGCGATGCAGGCGAACTGGACCGTTCTGCTGTTTCCCCTGCTGGTGCTGCAGACCGCCATGATCGCAGCGGGGGTGGGACTCTGGCTGGCAGTCATCACCTCGCAGTATCGCGACCTGCAGCATCTGATTCCGTTCATCGTGCAGATCTGGATGTATGCGTCGTTCATCATCGTCCCCCTTTCGGAGGTGCCGGAGAGGTTCCGCCTGTGGACGGCTCTGAACCCGATGGTGGCGGTGGTGGAAGGCACCCGCTACGCCTTCCTGGGAAAGGCGGCGCTGACTCCGCTGCACGTGGGCGTGTCGGCCGCCCTCACCCTGGCGGTCTTCGCGACGGGGCTGGCGGCGTTCGGACGGATCGAGCGGAAGTTCGTGGACTATATCTGACGTGTCAAGGCCCATCATAGAAGTCCGCAACGTCTCCAAGCTCTACCGCCTCGGCTCCATCGGGGCGGGGACCTTTCAGGACGCCCTGAAACGCCGATGGGCGCTGCTGCTGGGACGCGAAGATCCCCTGAAGCGAGTCGGGGAAAAGGACCTGATGATCCCGCCGGACCACCCCCAGGCGGGCCCCGAACCGAACACCTTCTGGGCCCTGAAGGACGTCACGTTCGATGTCCGCGAAGGCGAGGTGCTCGGAATCATCGGAAAGAACGGAGCGGGAAAGAGCACCCTGCTCAAGATCCTCTCCCGTATCACGGAGCCCACCGAGGGGCGCATCGTGATGCGCGGACGGGTGGCTTCGCTGCTGGAGGTCGGGACGGGATTTCACCCCGACCTGACGGGACGGGAGAACATCTACCTGAACGGCGCCATCCTGGGAATGCGCACGCGCGAGATCGACGCGCGTTTCGATGATATCGTGGAGTTCTCTGAGGTCGAGCGGTTCATCGACACTCCCGTGAAGCGCTACTCCTCCGGCATGTATGTCAGGCTGGCGTTCGCGGTGGCGGCGCATCTGGACCCGGAGATCCTGGTGGTGGACGAAGTGCTGGCTGTGGGGGACGCTGAGTTCCAGAAGAAGTGCCTGGGCAAGATGCAGGACGTGGCCGCCAGCGGCCGCACGGTGCTGTTCGTCAGCCACAACATGAACACGGTGCGGAGCTTCTGCACTCAGTGCGTGTTCATCGAGGCCGGACGGGCCATCGCGGGATTGCCGGTCCCAAGCGCCATAGCCCGCTATATGGGCCTGTCGCCCGAGCATGCGGCCACCAGCGTGGACATGAGCACCCTGCCCCGCTCCTTCTCTGCCCTGGGCGACTCGATCCGTTTCATCCGCGCTGAGCTTCTCTCGCATCCGGTGCGGGAGACGGAGGATATCTGCTTCGGTCTGACAGTGAACGCATCGGAAAGCGTGCCGGGCCTGCTGCTGGGCGCCTACATCGGGGTGCCGGGACAGCGATGCCTGGGGGTCGCTCAGACGGAGCTTCCGGCAGGGCTCAGGGTCGGGGAGAACTATCTTAGGCTGACGATCAGAGGAGGGCAGCTGGCATCGGGCGAATACGTTGCAGGGTTCTTCATCCGCGACTGTTTCCGGGACTACGATTACGTCCGCGAATTCATGCCTTTCGTGGTGGAACCGGCGGTGACGGAAGACTGGACCTCCTACTGGCATCCGAGCTGGGGGTCCGTGAGGTTCGCGTGCCAGGTCTCGACCGCTCATACGGACGATACCGGCGCGGGCCGCAGCGCCGCCCCTTCGCCGGAAGCCCGCGGCCTCCGGTGAGAGCGCGCGGGAGAAGAGGAGCACCGACGAACTGAGAATGGAGACCCTGGCGATCATCCCCGCCCGCGGCGGGTCCAAAAGCGTGCCCCGGAAGAACCTGCTGCCGCTGGCCGGCAGGCCGCTCATCGCCGCGACGATCGAAGCCGCTCTGCAGGCCCGGACGGTGTCGCGGGTGGTCGTCTCGACGGACGACGCGGAGATCGCCATCGTCTCGGAAAAGCACGGGGCGGAGGTGATCTGGCGGCCGGAGGAGATCAGCGGCGACCGGGCGTCTTCCGAGGCGGCGCTGCTGCACGTGCTGGAGCATCTGGAGCTGAACGAGGGCTACCGGCCGGATCTGGTGGTGTTCCTGCAGTGCACCTCTCCCCTGACGACGGCGGAAGACATCGACGGATGCGTGCGGAGGCTGCTGGAGGAGAACGCGGACAGCTGCCTGTCCGTCGCCGCGTTCCATTCGTTTCTCTGGCGCAAGAAGCCCGACAATTCGGCCGAAGGGATCAATCACGACAAGTCGTTCCGGCCCCGGCGGCAGGAGATGGAGCCCCAGTATCGCGAGACCGGAGCGGTTTACGTGATGCGCACGGAAGGCTTCCGGGCCGCCAGACACCGGTTCTTCGGAAAGACCGTGCTATACGAGGTGGACGGGGAGCGGTGTCTGGAGATCGACGAACCGGTGGACGTGGAGATCGCCGAGGTGCTGATGCGTCAGCGGGGTCAGATGCGAAGGGCGCAGGAGCTGCCGGATCCTGTGCGCGCCCTGGTGATGGACTTCGACGGAGTGCTCACGGACAACCGTGTCTACGTGATGGAGGACGGGCGGGAGGCCGTGGCCTGCAGCCGGGGCGACGGAATGGGCATCGTGGCGCTGCGGCGGCAGGGGCTCGACATACTGGTGCTTTCCTCCGAAGAGAATCCCGTGGTCGCGGCGCGGTGCCGGAAGCTGATGGTGGAATGCCTTCACGGCGTCGAGCGCAAGCTGCCGGCGCTGCAGAGGTGGCTGGAGGAGCGGGACATCCCGCCCGAATCGGTCGTCTACGTGGGCAACGATGTGAACGACGTGGAGTGTCTGCGCTATGTCGGCTGCCCGGTCGTGGTGGGAGACGCGCATCCGGACGTCCGACGCTTCGCCCGTTTTGTGCTGTCCAGACCCGGCGGACAGGGGGCGGTGCGGGAGCTGTGTGATCTCATTCTACAAAGCAGGGAGAGCAAACTTGGCAAACACGGTTGAAATCGCCGGCCGCCCGGTGGGTCCGGGCCATCCAGTTTTCATCATCGGGGAGATCGGGATCAACCACAACGGCGATCTGGAGCTTGCCAAAAAGCTGATCGACGCCGCCGCTCTGGCCGGCTGCGACGCGGTCAAGTTCCAGAAGCGCACACCGGAGCTGTGTGTTCCGCCGGAGCAGAGGGACATCCTCAGAGAGACCCCGTGGGGCCTTATCACCTACCTTGAATACCGTCACCGTGTGGAGTTCGGGGAGGCCCAGTACCGGGAGATCGACTCGTACTGCAGGCAGAAGGGGATCCTCTGGTTCGCGTCCTGCTGGGATGAGCCTTCCGTGGACCTGATCGGCCGGTTCGACCCGCCGTGCTACAAGATTGCCTCGGCATCCCTGACCGACCGGCCGCTGGTGGAGTATACGGCGTCGAAGGGCAAGCCGATGATCGTCTCCACCGGAATGTCCACGATGGAAGAGATCCGGGAATGCGTCAGCTGGCTTCCGCGCGACCGGATCCTTCTGGCTCACGCCACCAGCACCTATCCCTGCCGTCCGGAAGAGCTCAACCTGAGGATGATTCCGACGCTGGCCGCAGAGTTTGAGGTGCCTGTGGGATACTCGGGTCACGAAGTCGGGCTGCAGACCACTCTGGCTGCAGTGGCACTGGGAGCCTGTTTCGTGGAGCGGCACATCACACTGGACCGGGCCATGTGGGGCACGGACCAGGCCGCCTCCGTTGAGACGGGCGGGCTGATGCGGCTGGTGCGGGATATCCGGGTGATCGAGGCAGCCATGGGTGACGGTATCAAGCGGGTCTACGACAGCGAACTGCCCATCCGTCAGAAGCTCAGGAGAGCCGGGCGGTGACCCTGGCCTCCGGCGGAGAGATGGCAGCCTTCCACTTCCCGCCGGGAGCCACCGCGTGGGCCGCCGGCGAGGCGCAGCTCGAAATCTGGCGTTCGCCGGAGGGACGGCGGCTGTCTCCCTACTTCGCGCTTCTGGAGACCCACGTCCGTCCGGACGGGCGCTCGCTCCGCAGTATCCCCCCACCCCGCCGTGCCACCGTTCTCTCGCGCCTCCTTGGATGGCAGCCGCGTCTAACGGACAGACTGACCGGGAGGAGACTGCGGTGCGATCTGCTCATTGCGGGAGAATGCCGGAGGCGCGAGACGGAATACCGGCTGATGACGCGCATCGTGCACGCTGCGGCGCAGGCCGGCCTCTCGGTGTTGTATCTCGTCAACGGGAACGAGGAGGAGCGCGCCCGTATCGAAGATTGCGTGAGAACGCACGGCCTCGAAAAGCAGGTCCTCATTGGCGGTCTTTTGCCGTCCGCGGGCAGCCTTTCCGCCCGGGTGATGGAAGCACGGGGGCGTCTGGCGGCCTACGGGGACTGGCACGCCCTGGCGGACCGCCTGCCGGAGGGGGTGGAGATCTCGGAGGAGGCGTACGACGCGATGGCCGGTATCGCGGCGGTCCGTCTGGCCTGGCAGAGGCTGAGAGAAAGGCTGGAGTTCAGGACCGCCCTGGTGCGCTGCCATTTCACCCCGCTCGGAGCCAGCATCGCAGAGACCGAGATGGACCGCCCATCGACGGTGGTAACGACGCAGCACGGGGTCATCTGCTCGCCCACCTGGTTTCCCATCCTCGCGGACCGCTACATCTGCTTTGGCCCCTCCTCCGCCGGATTCGCCCGGCAGCTGGACGCGGACATCGCCCGTCAGGCCTCCCGGGAGACGGTCTGCGCGGAGTATCTCCCCTCCGGCTCGCTCTACGACGCACTCCCGGCCCTTCGGCCGCTGGAGCAGCCGCGCACTCTCCTGGTGATCGACCAGAACACCCGCCGCGGCTCGCAGTTGCTGGGCATGCAGGAGCAGAACCGGGAGTTCGCGGCGGCCATCGAACGCGCGCTGGAGCGCTGCCGCAAACTTGACCGGGTCATCGTCCGTCCCCATCCGGACAACCCGGAGCGGGAGGGATGGACGCATCTTGCAGAGCGGTTTGCCGGGCAGGTGGAGTTCTCCCGCCCGGGATCCCGTCTGGAGGACGACCTGGCGGCCTGTTCAGCCGTGGCCGGGATGTTCAGCGGGGCGGTGGTGACGGCCGCTGCGTGCGGTCTGCCGTCCGTTTTCGTCTGGCGAGAGGGATGGTACTACACGGGCGATCTGGAATGCTTCCGGGATTCTCTGTTCACGCACCCGGAGGAGCTGCCGGAGAAGCTGGACGATATCCTGGCCTCGCGGGAGGCGCTCCAGGACTGGTCCGCGGCCTGCCGGGACGCGGCAAAGCTTTACTATCAGGACGGCGCCGAATGCCGGTTCGACCGCGACTGGGCCGAGCGCGCGCTCAATCCCCGGACGCGATGAGACCGCTGAGGGCGATCGTCCACAACCCGGACTGGGAGTATGCGGGCGGCGGGGAAAAGGTGACCGCCGTCATCGCCGAAAGACTGAGAAGCGCAGGCTGGAACGTGGAGCTCGCAGGGAGCCGGCCCGTGGACATCCCCCGTCTCGAACGGGTGCTCAACGTCAGCCTCGACGGATGCCGCTTCCGGGAAAGGGGGAGAAGCTCCTCTGCCGCCTTGGCCGTACTGTCCCGCCTGTCGCCCCGGGCGGCCCGGTTCCTCCACGGCCGCAGCGCCTTCCGCTTCGCGCAAGGGGCGGACCTGCTGGTGCACATCACGGGCAGCATTCCCGCCTTCTGTCCAGCGCGGGCGGGACTGCTGTTCGTCCAGTTTCCCTACGACCCGCAAGAGTGCGTCCGGCTGACAGAGGGCGGGGTCCCGCTGCGGTGGGCGGACCGCGAGAAGCTGGCGCGTCTGGCAAGCTGGGACATCCGCGTCTGTCCCAGTTCCTTCGTCCGCGACTGGGTGAAGAAAAGGTGGGCCACAGGTTGCCAGGTGCTGCACCCTCCGGCTGAGACGGGCGCCTGCCGGCCGCTCGCGAAGGACCGTCTCATCCTCACCGCGGGCCGCTTCTACGCCACGGGACCCACCAAGAAGCACGCCGTGATGGTGCGGGCGTTCCGGGAGCTGTGCGACTCCGGGCTCGAGGGGTGGAAGCTGGCGGTGGCAGGCGGCACCCATCCGCGGCCCGATCACCAGCAGTATCTTCAGGAGATCCGCGCGCTGGCGGAGGGATATCCCGTGGAGGTGCTGACCGACCTGGCGTTCCAGGACATCCTGCCGCTATACGGCCGGGCGGCCATCTACTGGCACGCCACCGGGGCGGGCGAGGACGAATCCTCCCGGCCCGAGCTCTTCGAGCAGTTCGGGATGACCATCGTGGAAGCGATGGCATCCGGCGCCGTGCCGGTGGTGATCGGGGGCGGAGGCATCCGGGACATCGTGCGCCCGGGCACGGACGGCTTTCTGTGGCAGACGCCGGAAGAGCTGAAAAGCCGGACCATGGAGCTGATCCGCGACCCGGCTCTCAGGGACTCGCTCGCCCGAAGCGCCGTCGCCCGGGCCGCGGAGTTCTCCCGGGAGGCATTCGAAAGGCGCGTGGACGCCATCATCGCGGAACTGGCGAACCGCCTGAGATAGGGCGCCTTATCAGCCCACCGTCGGCCGGCTGGGCACGGGCTTGCGATCCTTTCCCTCCAGAGCCGCCACCAGATGATCGAATGCGGACTGAGGGTCGTCGCAAAAGTGCACGAGATCCAAGTCCTGGGGGCTGATGGTCCCCCACTTCACGAGCGCCTGCAGGTTGAGCACCTCGTTCCAGAACTCGCTGCCGTACATCACCAACGGCAGGCGCCGGCGGATCTTGCGCGTCTGCAGGAGGGTGAGCAGGTCCATCATCTCGTCCAGAGTGCCGAACCCGCCCGGGAAGATGACCAGCGCCCGCGCCATGTACACGAACCAGTACTTCCGCATGAAGAAGTAGTGGAACTCCATGGCCAGGTTCTCGGAGATGTAAGGGTTGCCCTGCTCTTCGAACGGAAGACTGATGGTCAGGCCGACCGTCTTGCCCCCGGCCTCGGCCGCGCCGCGGTTGGCGGCCTCCATGATGCCCGGGCCTCCTCCCGAGCAGATCAGGTAGCGGTTCCAGGGGCCAGGCCGGGCCAGCGCCCACTCCGTGAGCATCCGCGCCAGAGTGCGGGCCTCGTCGTAGTAACGGGACATCCGCACTCCGGTCTCCGCCTGCTCCACCTCCTGGCGCACCCGCTCGTCGTCGGGATTCTGGCGCAGCCGCCGACGCGCCCGCTCCAGCGCTTTGCGCGCCTGATCCGGGTCCGGAGTCCGCGCAGAGCCGTAGAAAACGATGGTGTCCTTGACCTTCTCGTCCCGGAACCTCCTCAGGGGGCCGAGATATTCGGCCAGAATCCGCAGCACGCGCGCATCCGGACTCTGCAGGAAGTCCGGGTCCAGGTAAGCCTTCTTCGGCCTTCGGTGATTCTCTGGCATACGGGCAATGTATCCTCTCTCGCGGCGGCGGGACCGCGGCGCCGCGTCCCGCGGCGGCATTATAGGTCTTCGGACCGGCCCCTGTCCAACCTCACCCCTGGCCTGCGCCGCAGGCCGGACGATTCCACATCACATCCACACCGCGGCATATGGAAAGAACAAGATGGTGAAGAGCGTTTCCGCTGCCTGCGTCATCGCGGGCGGCGATTGTGGCGTCGGAGACCCGTCCCCTATGCTTCAACATCTCAGACTGGACGATATCATCCCGGCCGAGGACCAGCCCCGGAAGACGTTCCATCAGGAGACGCTGGAAGAGCTGGCTCAATCCATCCGCGAAAGGGGTGTGCTGGAGCCCATCGTCGTCCGTCCGCTCCCGGACGGGAAATACAGAATCGTTATGGGCGAGCGCCGCTACCGCGCGAGCCGGATGGCAGGGCTGACCGAGATTCCCGCCATCATCCGCGAGGTCAGCGAAGAAGACGCCAGAGTGGACGCCCTGCTGGAGAATTTCCAGCGGGAAGACCTGAATCCGGTGGAGCGGGCGCGGGCCATCGAGGGGCTTCTGGAGGTCCACTCGCTGGAGCAGGTGGCAAAGATGCTGGGTAAGGCGGAGGCCACCATCAAGCGCCATCTGGAGATCCTGGACCTGCCGCAGGCCGTCCTGGATGAGATGGTGGACCGGCCCGGCGACAATCCGTTCGGGGAAGGACACGCCCTTGTGCTGAAAGCGCTCTCCGAGGACCCGGTCAGCCAGGTGCGGCTGGCGCGCAAGATCAAGGAGGAGCGGCTTTCCATCGAAGAGACCCAGCGCTTCGTTCACGGGATCATCAACTTCCCGGACAAGAAGGAAGCGCTGCTCAGGGTGCCTCTGCGCGTTGCGGAGGAGATCATCCGGAGCACGGCCCGGGAGCGCGGCACCCAGAAAAAGCGTCCGTTCAAGCCGAAGACCGCCCAGTCGCAGGCCGCGGCCGTCGGAAGGACGATCGACTCCCTGAACGACCAGATCGACCCGCGGATGGTGGACTTTCTGTCTCGTGAGGAGTGCAGCACCCTGCTGGCCAGCGCCACGGCCCTGAGCGACACACTGAAGACGTTCATCTCCAAGCTCAGGTCTCTGCTTTCGGAGTCTTCGGACTTCCACGAGATCTACATCAACTGTGCCCTGTGCGGGCGCATCGAGCTGGTGGACACCCCCCGCTGCAGCGTCTGCTGGAGCGTGATGAAGCGTTGCGACGACTGCGGGCACTACGACCGGCAGTATCAGATGTGCTCCATCGACGAGACGCACGTGCCCATCCCTGAGGCCGAAGTGCCGAACGAGACCTCGCGAAGCTACAAGTGCCAGTATTATTCGCCTAAGTTCGAGGCGCGAAGAGCTGCGTGATCTTCCTCCTCTCTGGCGGGCCCGCCCCGGACGCAGGGGGCGGGCTTTTTTCTTCGGGTTGGCCTCTCGCTCCGGCCTGCGCGGACACGGTGCCCGCGGCGGTTTTGTGGCATGATGCCGCCCGGAGGAGACGGACGTGGCAGTCAGATGCGGTATCGACAGGCTGCTCGAGGACGGAACGGTCCTCGCGGAGCTGGAGGGAAAACGGCTCGCAGTTCTGGGGCACCCCGCTTCGCTCACGCGGGAGGGAGTCCACACCCTGGACGCCCTGGCGGGCCGGGGGGACCTCGAGGTCGCCTGCGCGTTCGGCCCGCAGCACGGCATGCGCGGCGACAAGCAGGACAATATGATCGAGTCGCCGGATTACGTGGATCCCCGGCTGGGCATCCCGGTCTTCAGCCTGTACGGGGAGCACCGGCGCCCCACCCAGCAGATGCTGGACTCCTTCGACGTGCTGCTGGTGGACCTGCAGGACATCGGCACGCGCATTTACACGTTCGTCACCACCACCTGCTACATGCTGGAGGCCTGCGCGGAGGAGGGCAAGCCCGTCTGGATCCTGGACCGCCCGAACCCGGCCGGGCGCCCCGCGGAGGGAAGCATCCTCGAGCCGGGATGGGAAAGCATGGTGGGAGCCGGACCTCTCCTGATGCGCCACGGGCTGACTCTGGGCGAGCTGACGCAGTGGTATGCCTGGAAAGCGGGACTGGATGTGGAGCTTCGAGTCATCCCGATGACCGGCTACGACCCGGAGCGGCCCCCCGGCTACGGCTGGCCGCTTGCGGAGCTTCCCTGGGTGAACCCGAGCCCGAACGCCTCCAGCCTGAACATGGCCCGCTGCTTTCCCGGAACGGTGCTCTTCGAGGGAACCACGCTCTCAGAGGGAAGAGGCACGACAACTTCCCTGGAGCTGGTGGGAGCGCCGGATGTGGATATGACCGCGGTCTTGCGTCTGATGAGGGAAACGGCTCCGGCGTGGCTGGAAGGATGCCTGATCCGGCCCTGCTATTTCGAGCCCACCTTTCACAAGCATGCGGGACAGCTGTGCTCGGGACTGCAGATCCACACGGACACCCATCTCTACCGCCACGAGAGCTTCCGGCCATACAGGATTGCGGCTCTCATCCTGAAGGCTGTCCGGTCGCTTTATCCCGCCTACGAGATCTGGCGGGTGTTCCCGTACGAGTACGAGACGGAGCGGCTGGCGATCGATCTGCTCTCTGGAGGACCCTTCCTGCGGGAATGGGTGGACGACCCCCGCTCCACGCCTGAAGACCTGGACGCCCGCCTCATTCCTGATGAAGAGCGATGGCTCAAAGAGCGGTCCCCGTTCCTGATCTACTGACGGCAGAAAGCGGCCTGCGCGCCGCTCAGGCGATCAGAGACCGGACGATGACGGCAACGGCCGAAGCTCCGGAGAACGCCAGGACCAGCGGACGAAGCGCCCTGCGGTCCACCCAGCCGCGCAGCCGTGCCGACACGATGAAGCCAAGGAGCGCCGCCGGAGCCAGGAGGAGACCGGCCTCCAACTCGGCGATGCCGAACTTCCCCGCGGCCCGCAGCATTGCCAGCGAGATGATGGTACCGGTCAGAAAGAACGTGGACAGCATCCCCCGCAGCTGCGGTCCGGAGGCCCGCTGGTAGAGGAGCGCCATCGGCGGTCCGCCCGCAGCGGTGATGGTGCCCATCAGGCCGGAAAGGATGCTCGCCCCCAGGAGCGTGCGGTTCGTCGGGGTGACGCTCAGCCCCGCGCCGCTCAGCGCCACCCCCAGCAGCAGGAGCACCCCGAAGAGCAGCGCCAGATCATCGGCGGGGAGCCGGGCCACGAGCACGGCCGCTGCGGCCGACCCGGCAATGCGCCCGGCCACCGCCCAGGTCAGGGCGGACCAGACGATCTCCTTGCGCTCCCGCACGCTCATCAAGAGGGTCAGTGCGAAAGCTGCGATCAGAAGGGGGGCGGGCACGTAGAGCGGATCGATCAGCATCAGAACCGGCGCCGCCACCAGCGCCAGACCGAAGCCGATGCACCCCTGCACGAGCGATCCGGCGAAGACGACGGCCAGCGCGATCAGCCCTTCGGGGCTCACGGCGGCCCCGCTGCCGGACAGGCCATCGCCCTGTCTGTCACTCAGGCTCCCGCTGCGGGAGCGCCGCCGGCCGGTGTGATTTCCGATGGCCCGCCGAACGATTGGAGCGCCAGATAGCTCGGGCCGAAACGCTTGATGTTGTCCAGCTGCCGGTCGTAGTTGTCGTAGTGGACCTCTTCGTCCGCCACCAGACTCTCGAAGAGCTGTTTGGAGACCGAATCCGCGGCGGCGGCGCACTCCGACGCGAACGCGTTGTAGGCAGCCGCGCTTTGATCCTCCATCTGCCGCGCTTTGAGAAGCATCTGCTCCGCATCCTGGATGCGCTCGACGGGCTCGGCCGGAACCATCTCGACGTCGCCCTTCAGAAAGAGGATCCGCTCGGCAAGCATCTCGATATGGATCATCTCCCTGATGGCCGTCTGTTTGAACAGCGCCGCCAGCGGCCCGAAGCCCTGATCGTCCAGATGGAAGTGGAAATACATATATTGATGAACCGCCGCCAGTTCATCGCCCACCGCCCTGTTCAGCAGCTCGATGCTTTTGCTTCTGTCCATTCCCTGGTCTCCCCGCAACTGTCAGTCTGCCCTCTGCGCCTGTCCTCGCCGCCGGACGCGCCGGCACGACACCGCCACAGGTGCCCTTCGGCACGGGGCGGCCCGCCTCCTCCCGCGGCAAAAAGGCATTCCCCGGAACCGGGAAAGTCCCGGGAAAGGAGGTTCCCTGCCCGGTGCCAGGCGTCCCGGGGGGTACCCCGGGTTCGCCGGAGCCAGGACTATTGAAAAAACAGCCGGCCCGGCAGACGCCGGACCGGCCGCAAAAACCGCGCCTCAGGGCGCTGAGTCCTTCGGACTTTACCGCTTTCCGCCTCCCGGCCCGCGCGGCCCCGGGTTGGGGTTCGGGCAGATCCCCCCGCCGATCGGCCCCGTGCCATCGCCGGGTCCGCGGCCGTTTCCAGCCGGAGTGAACGCATCATCCTGAGCGGAACGCTTGCCCGGCGCGGGGTTCTTGCCCTGTCCGCCGATGGGACCCGTGCAATCGCCGGCACCGCGGCCGTTTCCAGCCGGAGTGAACGCATCATCCTGAGCGGAACGCTTGCCCGGCGCGGGGTTCTTGCCCTGGCCGCCGATGGGACCCGTGCAATCGCCGGCACCGCGGCCGTTCGCCGCCGCATAGAAAGAACCGTCCGTCCGGTCTGCCGGATACATCGCGCCAACGGACCCGCCCACGACCGCCACCGTCAGAGCTGCGGTCACAAGAGCGACAACTGCTTTCATCTCCGATACTCCCTTCCGTCTCCCGCCCGTCGCGGGAGGAAGTCGTGATCTCACCCGTGCAGACGACGTCCCGCCGCCGGGATTCCACGTTTTTGCGGCCCGACGGAGATGGACGTCCCAGCGAAAAGAGCCCGTTCACCGGCTTGCGGCAGCGCCGCGGGACGAGAAAGGCCCGGCCAGGGCGCGGTGCCGCCCGAGGCACGGCCCGGTCATCGCCTCGCGGGGGTGGTATACTGCGGGCAGCAAAGCGATGCGGGGCAACGGCACTGGGGACACGCTGGCGGCCGAAACGATCCTGGCCTTCGACCCGGGAACGGCGATCGTGGGGTGGGCGGTCCTTCGCGCCGCCGGGGACGTCCTGTCGCTGAGCGGCTGCGGCGCCCTCACCACCGCGGCCGGTCTGCCTGCCGCCATACGTCTCAGGCAGATCCACGAAGGCGCTCTTGCGCTCATCCGCGAATGGTCCCCGGACGTGGTGGCCGTGGAACGGCTGTTTTTCGCGCGGAATCAGACGACGGCCATCCAGGTGGGCCAGGCGTCCGGCGTCATTCTGCTGGCGGCGGCGTCGAGCGGGCTGGATGTGGCGGAATACACTCCCCCGCAGGTGAAGATCGCAGTCACGGGCGAAGGCAACGCGGACAAACGGCAGATCCAGTACATGGTGGCGCGCCTTCTGGGGCTCCCCTCCCCTCCCCGCCCGGACGATGTGGCGGACGCGGTGGCCATCGCAATCTGCCACGCCCACTCCCGGCGGCTGCAGGCCCTCACGGAGCGGCCGGCGTCCGGCTGACCCGCCGCCTTCCTCAGTCCAGCCGCCGGCAGACCTCCACCCCGTTCAGCGCCAGGTGGTACAGGAACAGGTCGTGGAGCAGATCGCCGGGATGAGGCAGCGCCCCTATGCCGGTGGCCACGGCGACGGGGAGATCGTAGGTCTGCACGCAGTCCCCGGGAACGATGACCCGGAGGCGGTCCCCCCGGGCGTTGGCGCGAAGGCGCAAATGCATTGCCAGCTGATACAGGCAAAGGTCCGTACAGTCGCCCACGCAGACCGCGACCTCCAGCGGCTCCTCACCCAGAGCCGTCTCCAGATCCGTGCCGATGCCGCTGCTGATCGAGCGCTTGGGAACCACGCGGAAGAGACTGGAGAACGGGAGGTCCTTCAGTTCTGAAATGGTCTCAGCCTCCGCGGTGCCCGCCACGCAGTGGGCCGGCCAGCACCCGAACTCCGGGGAGTCCGCGGGATGGCTGTCCTGTGGCAGGATGAAGCGGCGGATCCCGCTTTCGTGGGCTCGCCGGAAGAGCTCCGTCACCGCCGGAATGATCGCTTTGACCCGCGGGCTGGCAAGCGGTCCTTCGTGAGCAAAACCGTTCACCATGTCCACGCAGAGGATGGCCGCCCGCTCCGGCCCGCCGCTCTGCTGCAGAACATCCGCCAGTGACAGCGCCGGAAGGCCCTGCTTCCAGCGGCCAAGCCAGTCCAGAAATTCGCGCTCCTCGCTCCGATCCGCCTCCATACCCGTCATCGCTGCTGCCTCCCCGTTCGCCGTCCTCCTGTGAGAAGGTCGCGGTCTACCGGCAGTTATACCGGTTTCCTCCCCGCACAATTGACAGGATTGACCCGTCCCCTTAGCATTGTAGCAACATCGGCAATGCCTTTCCCGCCTGCGCCCGGGCGCTTCACCTGCGGGCCTGCGGGCCCGGCCTTCCCCTCGAGGGGGCCGGACCTCAGAGAGGGGTAGCGCCCCCGGCGCCGGAGGCGGCATCTTTTGCGTGACAGGAGGGATGAAGATGAGATCACTGAGCATCGCCGCGGCCGCAGCACTGCTTCTGGCCGGGCCTGCGGGAGCGTTCTACGTGGCGGGGACATTCAACGGCTGGAACCCCGCCGGCAATCTGATGGACGACCTGGGAGGCGGGGTCTGGTCGCTGCAGCTCACGCTCGGCCCCGGCGAGCGCCACGAGTACAAGATCACCACGGGGGACTGGTCGGCGGCCTGGCCTCAGTCCGGGAACGCGTGGTTCGTGACCGGCCCGGACGGCGCCATCACGCTGACCTACGACACCAACACCTACGCGGACGGCTGGCGTAACGAGAGCCGCAGGCTCGGCGTAAGCACGGCTCCAACCACCTGGACCGCTGTCGGCGAGTGGCAGGGATGGAACAACGCCAACCCGGCAACGGCGATGGCCCCTTACGGGGGCGGCATCTACGTCTTCCAGACCACCCTTGCTCCCGGCTGGCACCAGTACAAGGCGGTGGTCACCGGGAGCTGGGACGCCATCGGCGCGGATGCCCGCTCGGTGAACGCGGACACCATCTGGTTCGAGACGACGCCGGGGAACGACCAGGTCACGTTCTGGGTGGACACGCTCACCGGCACGGTGAAGGTGGATGTGGTCCCGGAGCCCGGGTCGGCCGCGGCGCTGGCTTCGGCACTGGCGGGACTGGCGGGCGTCATCCTGCGGACCCGCCGCGTTTGAACACGGCCTGACGGGACCTCACTCCAACAGAGGGAGGGCTGCCGCCGCGGCCGGGCGAACGCCGTCCGCCGCAGCGGCGGCCCTGTGCTTTCGATGAGTCAGGAAAGGAGGAGCTCGATGAAGACCCTTGCCCTTGCCCTGGCCCTTTGTCTCGCGATCTGGCCATCGGCCGCCTTCGCCGCGGTGGACGGCCGCGGCATTCCGGAAGACTTCTGCCCGGGCGGCCTGCCGGGCTGCCAGGCTCTGCTGGAGCTGCAGAACAACCACACCGGGTTCGGGGATGCCCGGCCGCCCACGGGCGGCTACGTCCCGGGCTCCGAGCTGAACCAGCTGTATGTCTTCAAGACCGCCGATTCGCTCGCCATCAACGTCACCGGCAACCTGGAGACTAACGGAAACGCCTTCGTGGCGCTCCTGGATGTGACGCCGGGCGGTCAGGAGACGCTGAACGTCACCGTGGGGCCGGGCTCTGTGCGCGGACTCACGGGGCTGAAGATGGATCCGGGCTTCCTTCCGGACTACGCCATCGCCGTCAACACGGCGGGCAATGTTTATGTGGATCTGGTCAATCTGAACGCAGGGACCAGCCGGTATCTGGGATTCGTACCGCTGAACAGCGGGGGAGTGCTGGGAGGGCCCTTCTCCTCCAATCCCAACGGAAGCCAGATCGGGTTCAACAACACCAACAGCGCGGGGGTGATCGGCAGCCCGCCGCCTGAGAAGACAGCCCCGCAGCATATGGCGGACGCGGCAACGGCGCCGAGCGGGATGGAACTTCTGCTCAAGCTGGCGGACATCGGGGCGGATGTTTCGCTGTCCGAGGTCAGGATCCTGGTGCTGCTCTGCGGCAGCAGCGGATACCTCTCGAACCAGTTCCTGCCCGGGATCGGAGAAGGGACGCAAAAGGGCAACCTGGGCTTCCCTCCGAAGGACCTGAGCGATGAGAGCATCGCTCCCGGCCTCCAGTATGCGGTGGTGGACGTCTCGGCGATCCGCCAGCCGGCCGGGCCGGTCGACGGCCTGAACATCCCGCAGGACTCGGGGAGCGCCACGCTCGTGGCCACGCAGAACAACTACACCGGCTTCGGCAACGCCTCCGGCACGGGGACGGCGGGTTCCAACGGATCGGAGCTTGACGCGCTCTTCATGCGCAGCACGGCCACCGGCCTGGAGATCGGAATCACGGGGAACCTGGAGCCGAACGGGAACTACATACTGTTGTTCCTGGACACCTCCGACGGCGGGGTCGGCCCTTCCGGGTTGAACGTGCCGGACGGAGTGGGCCCGCAGTCTCAGGTGCTTCAAAGGATGAACGGAACCGTCTTCGACGAGGGGTTCAGCCCGACACACGTGATCCTCGTGGACGCCAACACTGCGGAGACGTCTCCCGGTTCCGGGGAGTATCGCACCTACGCCTACCTGCACATTGCCGATCTGAGGACCAACACGTCGCGCTACATCGGGCGCGTCGAGGTCGGCGCTCAGTCGCCTGTGCTGGAGCAGGGCGACAACCCGGGCGGCATCCTGATGGGACTGGACAACAGCAATCAGGACGGCGTGACGGCGGACAACAACCGCACCCCCGAGCAGAACCGGGCGGACGCGGCCACGGCTGCCACCGGGCTGGAGCTGAGCATCCCGTATGCCGACATCGGTCTGGGCAGGCCGGTGATCCGGTATCTCGCCGTGCTGACGGGCAACAGCGGGTATCTCTCCAACCAGTTCCTGCCCGGTCTCGGAGGGGGGTTCCTGAACTTCGGCGACCCGCCGCTGGACTTGAACACCGTTCCCCGCGCACAGTTCGGGGAGTTCGCGGTGACCGGGATCGTGTATCCTCCGGTCCCCTCCGTGTCCGCGTGGAAGGCCTCACCCGACGGGACTCCGGGCGAACTGGTGTCCACGGTGTCGGCGGCGTTCCCGGACCGCAATGAGTTCTATGTGCAGGATTCCTGGCCGAAGCACGTCAGCGGAGTGCGCGTGCTGGCTCCCGCGTTCGGGCTGGAGATCGGCGACAGGGTGCGGGTGAAGGGTTTGATGACCCGCTCGGGCGGCGAGCGGTGCGTGGCGGCCTTCGAAGTGGAGAAGACCGGCAGGGACCAGGCGCCTGCGCCCCTCTTCGCCGCCCAGAAAGCCCTGGGAGGAGCCAGCTCCGGGTACACGCCCGGCGTCTCCGGGGGCAGCGGGGCAAACAACACGGGCCTGCTGATGCGCAGCGCCGGCCGCGTCACGCGGCTCGGGCTGGACGAGGATGGAACGTTCTTCATCTACCTGGATGATGGATCCGGCCTGTTCGACGGGAACCGGTGGGACGCCAGAGGCGTACGCGTGAACCTGCCGCCGGGAGGCCCTCTGCCCTCCGAGGGGTCGGTGGTGGATGTGACGGGGGTCAGCAGCGTGATTCAGCGCGACGGTGCGACCCATCCGCTGCTGAAATCCAGGCAGGCCGGAGATGTGATACCGCTGGACTGAAGGAGGGCCGGCCGTCACTTTGGCGAAATCACCGGCGGGGAGGAGAGCCGGGGGGCTCTCCTCCCCGCTCTCTTGCGCGGCTCCTGCGCGCGGGCAGGGCCGGGGCATAACTTGATTGAAATCCGGCGTAAATGGTATACTCCTGTATCCGGCAAGCGCTTCCGGAATCCGGCCGGGGGAGGAACCCGCGGGCGGGCGCGGCGGCGGACCCTCAGGTTGCATTCATCGGGGTTCATTCTGCTGATCAAGACGGGGCACCGACGCATCCGCGAGCGGGGGCAAGAAGTCATGTCTACGACCGCAGAGCGCCTTGAACGGGCGATCAGTCTCAAGGTGGAGGGCAGCTACGACGAAGCTGTCGAGATTCTCACGGCTCTGCTGCAGGAGGATTCCGGCAACGCGGAAGCGCACCATCAGCTGGGACTGATCTACGGGTTCCAGGGGCTTTTCGACGAATCCCTGCAGGAGCTGGAAACCGCCAGCGGCCTGCAGCCGGCGCGGGTGGAGATCCTGATCGATCTGGCGATGACCTACGCCATGCTGGGAATGTACGACGAAGCCAAGCAGGGGTTCGAGCGCGTTCTGGAGCTGGACCCGGAGAACCGGAAAGCCCGCGAACAGATGGTGTATTTCCAGGACATGGCGGCGACCGGTTGAAGGAGAAGCCGTCAAAAAAGAGGATTCTCCCTGCTGAGCGGGGAGGAACGCAGCGCGAGTCCGGGTAAAGTTGCTTGAGAAATGGCCGCGGGTGCAGCAACGCTAACCCCGCCGAATGCCGTGAAATAATCCGGAAGGATCGAAAGAGGAAGAGACGATGGCCGATCTGAACGCTCTGGCTGAGGCGATCATCAAGGGTAAGGCGCCAGTTGCCAGGCAGTTGACCGAGGAAGCCCTGGCGGAGGGAGTGGCACCGCAGACGGTGTTGAACGATGGGCTCATCGCGGGAATGAACGTGGTGGGGCAGAAGTTCAAGGCCAACGAGTACTACGTCCCCGAAGTCCTGATCGCCGCGCGCGCGATGCAGCAGTCCCTTCAGGTGCTGAAGCCGAAGCTCGCTGAGACCGGCGCGGAGCCAATCGGAAAAGTGGTCATCGGGACGGTCCAGGGTGATCTCCACGATATCGGCAAGAATCTTGTCGCGATGATGCTGGAAGGAGCAGGCTTCGAGATCATCGACCTGGGCGTGGACGTGAAGCCTGAGGCTTTCGTGACGGCGGCTCTGGACAAGGGCGCGCAGATCGTGGGAATGTCCGCTCTGCTGACCACAACGATGCCGGCGATGGAGACAACCATCAACCAGTTCAAGGAGCAGGGCGTGCGGGAGAAGGTCAAGATCATAATCGGAGGGGCGCCGGTGACCCAGGAATTCGCGAACCGGATCGGGGCCGATGGTTATGCGCCGGACGCCGCGAGCGCCGTGGATCTGGCCAAGGCGCTGATCGCCGCCTGAGCGGTCCCCGTTACGCATCGAACGCATTGCACCCCGCCGGGCGCGCTCTGCGCCCGGCGGTCCGGCTTTTTTGATGTAGGCTCGCCCGGCTTGCACAGTGCAGGAGGAGAAGGGATGACGCGCATTGTGGTCACAGTGGGCCAGGTCCGGCTGCAGGGAGCGCTGAACGATACCCGATCCGCGCGCGCGATTGCATCGCGGCTTCCGGTCTCAGGGACGGGGGCGCGCTGGGGCGACGAGGTCTACTTCTCCACGGACATCACTCTTCCGCCCGAGGACCCGGTGGAGGTGGTGGAGGCGGGAGACATCGGATACTGGCCTCCCGGCAGGGCCATCTGCCTCTTCTGGGGCCCCACACCGGCCTCTCACGGGAATGAGATCCGGCCGGCCAGTCCGGTGAACATCATCGGGCGGGTGGAGGGCGACCTCTCGGCGCTCGGTGAGGTCCGGGACGGCGATCTGGTCACGCTGGAACCCGCGTGAAAGGGCAGTCCGCTCTCCATCCGTGGCCTGCTTCACGCCCCGCCATCACTCTGAGACCCGGGATAGCGCAGCCGGTGCAACCGTCCTGAAGCAATAAGGAGTTTCCGGAAAAGAAAGTGAAAAAGAGTATTGACAAACCAGAAGGAGCGTCGTACTCTGATACTAAATCTCGAGGAAATACCTGCGTTACGCTGGCCGCACAATCCGCAGAGTGAAGCCGAGGTTGCTCCCCTCTGTAGCCGTACGGGAAGGGACGGAGCTCTGCGAAAGCGGGCCGGAGTCCAAGGTCACAGGCTACTGTCGCCGCGGGCGTGTGCATCATTCCGACGCCCGGGTCTGGCGGTGTGAGATTGGAAGGAGATTCTCGCCGGCCGAAGTGAAGGTTGCACACTTTCAGTTGGGCGAGCGCGAGGACTTGCGGTAGCGAACGCGGTTCACAGGGTGCACGGAGGCACTAAAGGTGTTGGCTTGACCCTTCAAAGGCCTTCCCTATCCTCAGAGATTTTGACGCTCTTTGACATCGCGTCGCTAAGCGACGCTCATCGGCCGACGCAGAGCAGAACGGAGGGTATCAAAGATGCTCGGCAGGCATGTCCTTAATACCGCATTAGCGGTTGCATGCGGTATCTCGTTACTTCTGGCAAGCTGGCCCGCTTGCGCGGCCAACTGGTCCAACGCGCAACTTCTGAACGATCCATCGGAGACCTCCTGCAAGGACCCGCAGATCTATCCGGCGACGGGCGGCGGATTCCACGCCGTCTACAAGCACGCTCCCAGCGGGGCTCCCTGGCAGATCCGATATCGCCGCTACAACCAGGGGCTGGGACCCCGCCTGAACGTGCCGCACACGGGCTGGCCGGGCGGGTTTTCGGACATGATTGAGGCGCTCGACGGCTCCATCTGGGTCGCCTGGGAGAACTGGGTCGGAAATGATCAGGGCGGAGAACAGATCTTCGCGGCTCGTTCCACCAATGGCGGTCAGAGCTGGACCTCCTATAACGTGACTAACTATGTCTATACTGGTGACCGCGGCGGCGAAGCCAAGAATCCTCAGCTCGCGCCGTTCGGCACTGGTAACAGTCCCAGTGTGGTGATCGCTCACTGGCAGGCCTACGAAAAGCAGCTCAAGTCCAACACCTGGAACGGCTCTGCCTGGAGTCCAGTGAACCCTATGAATGTGGGGACTGACAACTTCTACGCCGCGAAAGGCATTTGCCGCTCCGCGTACGATGGCACGGTCTACCGCACTTACGGACGGCTGATCAACAACGTCTGGCAGATCTGCTACAAACGCTGGGACGGCGTCAGCTGGGGTCCGGAAGTAGTCGTGTCCACCAATACGGGGTCCGACTTTGTCGCCCGGCCCGCGATCGCGGTGAACGCGCTGAACCAGATCATGGTGGTGTGGGACCAGGTCAACCACGTCTACTGGCGGATGTACGATCCGGCGACTGGCTGGACCCCTCAGGGTGTTATCCCTGACGCATACAACGCCTCCGTGACAGCCATTCCCGGAAGCCCGATGTTCTATGTCGTCTACATTCCGCTCGACACCCAGAACTATGTGCACGGCCGGCGCTTTATCTACGGGCAGTGGGATCCGCCAGTCGTCGTGTCGAAGGGAATGTCCTTCGGCTTCACCACCACACCGGAAGTGATCGCTGAGCCGAACGGGCGTCTGTGGTGTGCCTGGGAATCCTGGCCGAACGGAAGCTCGCAGATGTTCTTTGCAACGACGGGCGACTTTATGAATCAGGATACGACCCCGCCCGTCTTCAACGGACCGGTCATCGACGATGGAGACACGCAGGATATCGCAACGTTCCTCCGGGCATCGTGGGGAGCGGCAAGCGATCCGGAGAGCGGTATCCATCATTATGAGTATTCCATAGGCACCGCTCCGGGCGCGACCAACGTGTCCGGCTGGGTCAACTGCGGTACAAGCACCTCGATGGCGCACTCGCAGGTGTTCTCGGCCGGAACTTACTACATCAACGTCCGGGCGCTCAACAACGCCGGTTTATCGAGCAACGTTGTCTCGAGCAACGGCATCCAGATCGTGGTGCCGGCAAATCCGAGGACGTTCAGTGCCCCGGTCAGCGTCGAATCATCGAGCCGCGCTTGCTCCAATGCCGCGCTCAGCCCGGCCAACGACGGGGGACTTCACCTCGTTTACGATATCACTGATCCCTACGTCCATTATCGCAAGCGGGGAGCGGACGGAATCTGGCGGCCTGCGGAGGGCGTCGCACCGGGCGCTTATCCGAGCGTTGTGGAGACGACGAATAACGTAATCAGGTTGGTTTTCACCGACCAGATGGCACGGGAGAATATGACGCTGCGGGAGTCCTCGAACTCCGGCAGCGGCTGGAGCTCTCCCGTCAATATCTTCTACGCGATGAACTGGTACCCGCGGCTTGCCAGAGGCCTGAACGGATCAGTTCACCTCATCGATAACTTCTTCGTCCAGAACACGCACGAGGTTCGTTTTGCTACAAGGAGCACGTCCTCCTGGAGCACGACGACAGCGCTGGGGACCTCGACCCGATGGGGAACTCCGGATCTGGCTTCCGGGTCAGACGGCGTCATTCACACCGTCTGGTCAACGGGTACCAACCTGATGTATCGCAGGCAGGTGAACGGATCGTGGGAGGCTGCGCAGACTCTGGACAGCAGCCCAACCTGCCTGCTGCCCAGGGTCGCGCTCGACAGCAGCAACAGGCCTGTGATTGTCTGGCTGGGAGCATCAGCCCTGCCCGGGTATGAGGTGAAGTTCACCAGGTGGACCGGCAGTGGCTGGACGGCACCGCGTGTCATCGGTTACGGCCATTTTCCCGCCGTTGCCGTGGATCAGAACAACCACATTCACGTGGTCTTCACGTTCCCCGGGGTGGCCGGTAAAGAGGACATCATGCACCTGGTGTTCAACGGGTCCAGCTGGACTGCGGCCAGGAACATTTCGAACAATGCTGGAATCAGCTCCAGGCCGGCCATCGCGGTCACGAGTGATAACTCGGTGCACATTGCGTGGCAGGACGATAGCAACCGGGCCCTGTCTCAGATCTTCTACGCGGTGAGCGGCGGCGCTCCCACCGCGGGAGCCATTCAGGGCACGGTGCGCGACAGCAATGGGAATCCCATCGGCGGCGCCACGGTCACGACCAGCCCGGGAGGCTACACGGCAACCACCGGTTCCGATGGCTTCTACAGGCTGTCGAACGTTGTTCCGGGGACGTACAGCGTTACCGCTCAAAAGGCGGGCTACAGCACTCAGACTCAGTCTAACCGGAACGTGGTGGCCGGCCAGACCACGGTGGTGGACTTCACACTGTCCGTGATTCCGGGTGCTATCTCCGGCGTGGTGAGGGATTCGGCTAACAACCCCATCTCCGGGGTTACCGTCAGCACGACGCCGGGAGGATACACGGCCTTCACGAACACAAGCGGC